>Ga0315295_10005211_pt1 | contig 11116 bp, 18 predicted proteins | sample YL17G14_0_MG_FD_204453 | JGI IMG/M metagenome (GOLD analysis project Ga0315295, IMG submission 204453) | Sediment microbial communities from Yellowstone Lake, YNP, Wyoming, USA - YL17G14_0 | ecosystem: Environmental > Aquatic > Freshwater > Lake > Sediment | place: USA: Wyoming | collected...
CTATCCAGTTAATCAAGCTATAGAACCACAAATCTTCTTGTCTAAAGCTCAAACTGGTGTAAGTCCTAATTTTATGCACTTTGGTATGGTTTGGTTTCCACCAGATTCTGCTGGATGGACTTGGCATTGTTATCCAATTTTGGTAAATAAAAATACTGGTTCAGTAAATTCTACAGACATTGAAATAGTTCCAAGTACTTTTGATACATATGATTATATAACATATCTAGGCGGTAGCACACAATTCACAGAAGGAAATCATCCCACTAAAAGGAAAGATTTCTTTTATACCCCCTGTAATGAAAGTCCAGATACTGGGGCTGGTTGGGGAAGATTTTTTGCATTTATCAATACGAAAGGTGTTATAGGTATTGATGGTTATAAATTAATTAATCATGTAGATATAGAAATATCTACAGATATGATATATACAGAAAAGAATTATACAGATACTTATACATATCCTGGTGATGTATTCGTTAGTAGAGAATCTAAATTATGGATGTTTGAAGTTAATTATGGTTCATTAACAGAAAGACATTATAATGCTCAATTTATGCCTACTTTCTCTAGATATGTAGCTAATACACCAGTATTTTCTCAATTCTATAGAACTGATTGGGATGATGCAACATTATTTGAATGGGCGGTATTTCTTGACCCACATGACTTTGAAACAGCTACTGTTATTAGTTATCCAGGTGCACCTTTAGATACCTACGGTCTTACAAGAGTAGAGTTTGCTAATGGTATGATGGATGAAATAGATGATTCTATTTATCTATCTCTTGTAGATTCAGCACATAGCGACAAGATGATTGCTGGATATAATACAGATGGTAGTATCAAAAAATACATGTTTACTGAATTAGCGGGTGGTGGATACTATGACCTTAATTATGTTGGAGAAGTTTTACAGAATAAGATATATAGACCTGGAACTGACAGCACAACTGCATATTATTACTATCCAATGGGTTCTGGAATTAGACAAGTAGAATCAGATAAATATCTAATTTTATTACATAATCCTACTACTGTATCTGGACAATTTGATATAATACATACAGGTGCTATTCCTGTAATGGTGGATACCAGTAAAAATCTACCTACAGTATTTTATGACCTTCCTCCATCTGGAGGTACAGAAATAAATTCATTATATTTAGGAAGTAGTTTTCTAAATGAACTAGATAGTTTTACTGAGATATATCCTGCTGTACCTGTACACGATGCAAGAACATTTGATGTATCTGACGCATTTGGTACTTTTCCTGTGAGTGGTGCAGATATGGGATTCTTAGGTAGATTTATTGGTGTAGCTGGTGGAAGTAAAGGTTTAGTAATGTATAACAGTGAATTACAAGATGATGAATATCAAACTATCTTTAGTGGTGGTTGTTTTACTCATCTAGATTTCACTAATAATGACCCTGACCCATATATGTTTGTATGTGCATCAGGAGTTTCAGCTAGTGGTGTATCTGCTAGTGGAAGATTTTATCAAAGAAATACTGGAGAATTTATTTGGAATGATTATTCATCAACATTACCACCTTCAGAAATATCAATCATCAGAGCAGATGATAGGATGTAAATATGCCTTTTTATATCAATAGAAACTTTGAAAATAAACTATATGAATATTTTTCAAGTATGCAATCTTGGATGAATATTCGACCTATTGGATTGGGAGGAGTATCAGGCCCTGGTGGTGGTTCTGGTGGGCCTCCTGGTGGATTCTATGGATATCTACCACAAAGCAGAGTAGCCTATGATACCAGTGAATTATCTTCAAATGGATTGCCTGCAAGCGGTTGGTCAATCTTAGACAATCTAAATCACATTAGATATAGAATTACAGTTCTAGAAGCTAGTGGTGGTGGAAGTAGTAGTTTTTCTGGACTAGAAATACAGAAAGATGATGTTATAGTAGGTAGTGGTATTACTATAATAAACTTTGAAGGAAGTGTAGATGTATCAAAAGTTGGCAATAAAGCAACTATAATAGTTTCTGCCAGTGGTGGAAGTGGTGGTACATCTGAAACTGGTGGTGCTCTTGTTCGTACAGCAGGATATTCAGGAAATGCAAGAGGAGAAGCAGCAGTAGACTTACAAAAATATAGAGGAGATGTTGCTGATGTTGCTGGTGGATATTGTTCTATAATTGTAGGTGGAGAAGAAAATGGAAACTATGGAGCAGATGCTTCAATTCTAGGTGGTTATAATAATCATATTTATAGTACTGCTGATTATTCTTCCATTATAGGTGGGGATGGAAATATAATATGGGGTGTAAACTCATTTATTTTGGGAGGTTCAAGTAATACAGTTGCTGCTAGTGGTTACGAAACTGTTATTTTAGGTGGTTGGGATAACTATACCAATAATCAATATACTTTAGTATTTGGTACAAGAGCACATGCCATACATAACGGTGCAGTTGTATTAACAGATAGATTAAATCAGGATTTTTCTTCTATTACAGAAGATGAATTTGCTACTAGATACAGAGGTGGTTATAGATTTGTAACTATGTTAGATGGTGGTACTATTAACCCATCTGGATTAATTACTTTTTCAGGAGCTAAAGCTTCTTTTCAAGATTTAGAAGTTCGTGGAAATTTTTCATTAGACAGTATTTATGAGAAAGTAGCTAATAAAGGAACTGCAAGTGGTTATGCTCCTTTAGTAGATTCAAAAGTTCCTACTACCTATCTTGGTGGAGCTGGTGCAAATAGTACGACAGTTCTTTATGGTGACCAAACTTGGAAAACTCTTAGTTCAGATGTACCAGAAAATTGGTGGGGTAAAGTTCATGCTGCTTTTATGGATGGAGACCCCTTTGATGCAGCAAATGTGGGAATGACAAGTAATACTACATTCAGCCCTACGCTTACTCCTACTAACATTACTCAAATTATTGGTCGTTTGGTAGGATTTAGATTTGCTAGTCCAATTACAGTAACAACAATTCGTTGGTATGGAATTGCTACAGTAGCATCTAACTATACAGCCGCTATTTATAGAGATTCAGATGGTGCCAGATTATGGTATCCTGGTACAATAACTACCACCGCCACTACTTGGTCTAGTATGACAGGAAGTGGTTTACCCCTTACTCTTAGTGGTAATACATTATATTGGTTTGGAATTGGAGCTAATCAAACAGGAGCTACTGCTGGTTTTTGTGGGCCTATCAGACCTAGGGAAGCAGCATTGATGTTAGCATCTTCACCATTTGAAGGATTAAACACAACAGGATTACGTTGGTGTCAAGTTACCTTAGTTAGTGGTATTTGGACTGACCCATTACCAGCTAAATCAAATGCGAGTTCTTGGACAGGAACTGTACCAATATTCTTCCTATGTGCAAGTGGATATTAGTCGTTTTAAAACAAAATGAGTTATAATTAAGGAGATAGTAAGATGATACAAATTTGTCCAAAATGTGGTGGTACAGAAGTAAATTGTCCAGTATGTGGTTTACCTCCAAAACGCAAACTTCCTACTGATAGTATAGTTAAGAAGGCATTATATAAATTATTACCCGCTCAGGTATGGGAAGTACAAGGTATTGATATTAGTGCTTGGAATGGTACAATGAATTTTGCTATTACCAAGACTAAATGTCAATATGTATTTGTACGACTTGGATATGGTAATCAATGGAAGGATAATCGTTGTGATACTTATCGTAGAGATATTATTGCTGTTGATATGCCCTACGGAGTTTATTGGTATGCTAAGATTGGACAGGATTATAATGCTCATGCAAATGCCTTTGCTGAGATAATTAATGAGTTTCCATATCAATTAGATGTAGTAATTGATGCTGAAGAAACTACTCTTGACAAGAACGGTACACTAAGCTGGATAATGAATTTCTATGATAGATTACAAAATCTAGTACATGGAACACCAATGATTTATACCAGCATTGGGTTTTGGGATGAACATGTAGCACATTCAGTATGGACTAAAGATATTCCATTATGGGATGCTACTTGGACACTTGGAGGTTCACCAACAATTCCTACTGACTGGAGATTAGCAGACCCACAATGGGAACATTGGCAACATGACGCAGATGGTAATGGTAAAGGGCCTGAATATGGTTCTGGGCCTGACGGCGACCATGATATGGATTTAAATAGGTATTGGGGAAGTGTAGGTACTTTCAATTTACATTATAATGCACATATTGAACCATTATTCCCCCCAACACCTCCTATAGAACCATTAGTACCTATAAGTTATGTAATAACTACTGGTAATTTAAATATGCGAGATAGACCAGGATATCCTTTGGGAATAGACATTGGTACTCTTAAACTAGGTGATGATATTCCTGTTATGGAAGAGAAAGATGGATGGTATAGAATAGAGGGTTGGATTTCAAAACAATACACTAAACCAAAATGAGGTAAAATTTATGGCTGAAGAAAAATGCCCTCCAAGACAACATAACACAACCAAAGAATATGTAGATACTCAAAATGTTAGTTTGAAAGAATATTTTGATATGCGTATAAGTGATATATATAAATTTATGAGTGCTGCTGAAAAAGCACATGATGAGAACGCAGATGAAGTACAAAAATCCTTAGATGCACATTTCGATTTTCAAGAAAAGGCTATTAAAGTTGCTGCTGATGCTTCTGATAAACGTCTAGAAGGAATGAATGAATTTAGAGCAACTTTAACTGACCAATCTAAAACATTTGTAACTACTGAAAAATTTGATTCCTTTAAAGAATATGTAGATACTAAAATAGACCAATTAAAAGTAGATATACAAAAAATTGAAATATCAGATGCTACATTAAGTGGTAAAGCAAGTCAAAGTCAAGTAGTTTTAGCTTATATATTTACAGGAATCGGTGCATTGATTGGTATTATAAGTTTAATACTGAGTATAATAGATAGATTATCAAGAACATAGGAGATTAATTATGGCTAAAAGAAGTGGTATTCATATAAAACCACAAAATAAAGGTAAATTTACAGCTTACAAGAAAAGAACTGGTAAGACTACAACACAGGCCTTACATAGTAAAAGTCCTAGTGTTAGAAGAATGGCAAATTTTGCTAGAAATGCCAAGAAGTGGCACCATGGAAAAAAGAAATAGGAGAGAATAACATGCCTTACGGAATGCCTAAAGAAATGGGTGGAGATTCACCCGAAAATGACAGTTGGATGGAACGTTGCGTAAAAAGAGTTACCAATCAAAAAGATAAAAGTGGTAAAGTCTATGGTAAAGATAGAGCAATTGCTATCTGTAAAGCAACTTTCATGAAATCACATGGTAATAAATCACAAGCAGAAATGGAAATTGGATTTCTGCTAGATTTACATACATTAATTAGTAGGAGATAACATGACTATTGTAGCAATTAACAAAGATATATTCGGTGGGACAGGTGGTCCTGGTCACAATGCCATCCCTGTTTATTCAGACGACAAAGCTCCTTTTGGGGGACAGGTAATAGGCCCGGATGGAAAACAATTAAAACTGGTAAACTCAGAGGAAAGCGGGATGCACTATGTTATCGTAGACCCAATCCCACTTACCAGGGAAGAGGCAAAATTGTTCTTCTCGTTTAAGCCAGATGGTGTCACTCCTAATTATTGCCATCTTTGGTTCCGTGACCCGGAGACAGGAGAAGGTTATGACTATGGTGATGTTGCAATGTGGGTAGAGTATAGCCATCTGACACCATACAATCCTGCTCCACCTCAACCCGAAATTGAGATTAATGGAACTATAGTAGCAGGAAATATCAGTGCTCAATTCCATCTAGGTTCAGATGGTGATTGGATTATAAGAAATTAATAGGAGATAAAAATGCGAGACCCTATAGAAGCAGGATTTACAATTATAAAAAGTGATAGTGCGGATTTATCTAAAATAACCAGAGGAATTTATGTGGCTGGAACTGGAATCTTACGTGTTATTTTAGCAGACGGTAATGAAGTTACTTTTCCAGCACTTGCAGCAGGAATTATTCATGAAATGAGAGTCAGAAAAGTACTTTCTACAGGAACTACTGCATCTGGTATCATTGGGTTGTATTAACCCCTTGACAAATAACTAAATCTATGGTATAATACTCTCTGAAAGGATAAAGAAATGAGTAGAGGTAACACACCAAAAGTTCAACGACAAATAATTAGAAAAATACTTCGCAAAGGTGTTCTTGATGTAGAAGAAGCTCAAGCAGAGTTCGATGAGAAGTTTGAACGTTGGCTTGAAAAAGAAGAACAAAAGAAAACCAGGAGACAAAAGCGTGGTAGAGAAAAAGATTGGGACGACAATGGCTACTAAATGTGGTAAAGGTAAGAAGAAGAAAAAGAAGTAGAATATGTTGAACGGAAACAGGATGAAGTCGGGAAGGGAAAGAAGTCCTAGGGATTTCTATGAAACCCCCATAGAACTTGCAATTAAAGCTATGGATAGATTATACGAGGATGAAAATCTTCCTATTGATTTACGTGGCTTGGATGCAGGCTGTGGAAATGGTATATGGGGTGTTGCTTCTACTATCTTACCAGTAAATAAAGTTATTGATGGTATAGATATAGAATTACAAGATATTGTTACCTGTGCCTTTTATAGTTCTGTAATAACAGGTAATTTTCTGGAATATAAATCAGATTATGCCTATGATATAGTCTTTGGTAATCCCCCATATTCTCTAGCAGAAGAATTCATAAGACATTCATTCACCTTATTGAAAGAGGGTGGATATATATACTTCCTTCTCAGACTATCCTTTCTTGAAGGGATAGATAGAGGGAAGTATTTATTTAAGAACTATCCTCCTAAACGTGTATATGTATGCTCAAGAAGACCATCGTTCTTTTCTACTGGTAACAGACATACTACTGACACTTTAGCTTATGCTATGTTCTTATGGCAAGAAGGATATGAAGATAGACCAGAAATAGACTTTTTAGATTGGGAGTATGAAAAATGGAAATGATATATGTACGTTGGACAGATTCTGCTTTATTCTCAGGTTGGACAGAAGCTCCAACCAAAGACACAGGTACTTCTGAAATAGAGACTATAGGTTATCTTATCCATGAAGATAAGAAACATATTGAAGTAGCCCAAAGTAAATCTTCTACAAATCATAAATCTGCAATCATGGCTATACCCAAATGTGTGATTATAGAAAGACGTAAATTAAAAAGGAGTAAGAAATGGTAAAGATAGGAATTGATTTAGATGGAGTACTTAGTAATAATGTAGGTCAAATAATCATAGAAGCTAAAAGATTATTCAATATAGATATAACCCCCAAACAAATAACTGAATTTGCATTGGAGAATTGTACCCCATTAACTACAGACCAAGTGATACAGATGTTTAATGATAGTACTGTGTTTAAGGATATGATACCCATTGAAGGTGCTATAGAAGCTACTAGAAAGTTACTACATGCTAAAACAGACTATTTCAATTATATCTATCATGTAGATGTAGTTACAGATAGACCTTTACAATTTTATGAATTAACTAATGAGTGGTTACTGAAGAATGGGTTTCATTGGAATGGGACTTACTTGGTTAAAGCCAAAGATAAACCATTATTTGTTAAAGATAAAGGGATTGAAATATTCATAGAAGATAGATATGAAACTGCTATAAAACTAGCAGAAGTATGTAAGACGGTATATCTTTTTGATAGGACTTATAATCAAGGAGAGTTGCCAGAGAATGTAATTAGAATAAACAATTGGAATGAAATATTAGAAAGGTTGAATGTATGAGAAAAACATTAGATACTTTATTTTATACATGGACTGGTTGGTGTGCAGCTTGGTTCTATTATACTGATATTGTATTTTGGAAATTAGTTCTAATCTATATTTTGGGAATAATAATAAGCTTTTTTATTTCTATGATAGTTTGGTATTTAGATACAGAATTTAAGGAATTTTCTAAATGATAGCTGATTATACAATTGGTGGTTATTGGGGTAATCATATAGAATGGTTAGTAGATGATTGGAGTAAAGTAAACTTCAATGAGGATACTTTAGAAGTAGCTGGACATACTCCTATTAGACCAGAGAAAGGTCAAACTATAATGGGAGAGTTCAATAAGAGCTGGATTAAATTCAAGTTCATTGAAGTAAGATACTGTAGTGAACCTAATGATATGTTCTTTGCTAAAGTAAAAGCAATAGACCAGGAGATGAAATGAAAACTATAAAGATACCCGTAGAAGCTTATGAAACTATTATAAGGTCTAGATGTGAACTAGCTAACCAATTAGATATGGCTATAGAATGTATACTTTATATAATGAAGGTATACAGACTATTTCATAAGAGAAAAGATTATATCTATGTAGTATGTGAACATACACTAGACAGGATTAAGCAAATAGATGATTGGAAAGGAAAGGAATAAGATGATAGTTAATAAATATAAAAGAAAGAATGATGATTTTATTTTACAAGACCATAAAGATGCAGATAAGATTACCTGTTACTTTTGTGGAGAATCTATTTGGAAAGATAATGTATGTATGCCTTATGATGAATTCTGTGTTGAATGGCATGGAGATGTAGAACTCTTTTTTCATCCAATATGTGCAGAAAGATTTGCTACCCATTTAATAAAAGATGTAAGAAGTGGGGAAATAGAACATAGATAGATAGTCGATAAGAGATTTCTAAAAAGTTGGTTATAATGTTTGGGGTATACAGGCGGGTTGTCCAGACAACAATCCCCCCATTTTTTATCCAATTAGTCATATTTACATGCAAAAAAAATTGCCCTCTTGCGAGGGCATTACATTATTTTTTGAATAGTGATACTATTGCATCGAATACAATTTTTACTGCAAAAAGTATCACTATTGCACATATTATGGTATAACCATTAATTGTAATCATTTTACATTGTCCTCTCATTACATATATTCCAGAGTCTGGTAGTGATACCAGACTCTGGATTGATAGAACGCTTGTGCTAGATTACTTCTACGTTAGCACGTTCGATGGGCTTGCTAGATGATGTATGTCCTCCCTTTTTTGCAAGTGTAGTTATACGCTTAGAACGTGCTACATAGAATTTACTGATTAGACGAATATCATCTAACGAGTAAATAACGTCATGTGCTTTATCCTTTCCCCCTGAAGAATATCCCTTAATGGTCAAAGTAAAATCAGCACAGGGGAGTGATTTTAACATGCTATCTAAAATCAATCCACGCCCTGAGTTTACTACACTAGTATGCTTTCCAAGTAATAGTGTGGCGCATATGTAAGCGAGTAAAGAATAAACTTCTATTTCCGGATTCTTTACATTACCAATTCTGATATTTCCTACATAGTTGGCGGATTCACGCTTGCTAGTGGAGGGCAAAAAACCCGATTTAATTTTAATTGTCATAGGTTTTGTATCCTTCACTTTGGATTGTACGGTTAATTCTAGCGGATACTCTACGCTAGAATTCCCCACTAATTGTACAATCCAGTTAGAGATATTAACTCCCGTTGAGTCGATGTAAGACTCAAGAGTTGATATGATACTAGCTATATTAGCTAATATCACTAGAAAAATATTAGTATCCATTGTAAAATTTTCCTTATAGGGTATAGATGAATATGCTAAATTTTTTGTCCTCTTCTATGTCCTCCGTCTTATAGGCTATTATTTTCATAGGGGTGTCTTGTCGTTCTATGTGGATTTTTGTTTAGAGGGCTTTTTTGCCCTCCCCTATTGCACGAGCGGATTAGTCAGTATTTCAATATTCGGTTGGTAAAGGACTATGTCACCCCCACGTAAAATTTTACTACCAGTCGGTATATTGGCATGGTGTGTTTACCCTATTTTATCGCACTATTTATTTATGGTGTTATATAGGGTGATTACACTATATATATAGTGTGCCATTGTGAAATATTTCACACTAGCCTATTTTATCACTTCTTTCATATATATACAATTTTACACAATACTTGTGATATATTTCACAATGTCGAGCTGTTCCAAGGTCATTGTCTAGACAACTATATTGGAACAGGATGTCATTGTGATATTATTCACAATCATGTCAGCTAACCCATAGTTGTATAGACAATAATGTTAAAGACTATCTTTAACATACCAGGATACTTGTACTCAGGATGCTGAGTACAAGTACCCAAACGTAGGTACACGTATAACAGATTACGTAACTGTACTGTTTTAGATACTGGTACATATATTGGTTCTAGTAACTGTCTAGCATGACGAACTGGCAACTTAGTACAAGTACCCACTCTACCTATCTTTACAATAAAAATAGGGTGGGATATGACCCACCCTATTCTAGTAACTGTACCAGGGTACATACTCACAGATTACGGTTCTTCTTTTCGTTTTCGAGTACGACAGTGGCAACACCAGCCAAGTACCCAACACCAGTACAAACAATGATTATGATGAATAGCCATACTGAAATCATGGTACAAGTACCTCCTCTCCATCAGTTTCCTTTTTGGTTGGTTCAGCGAATGTATAGTGGCAGAAGTGTAACTCGTTATCATGCCGTACCATGATATCTTTCGGATAGAATATCAGGTTCTGAACATGATACCCACAGTTACGACATGTACCATCTGGCTTGCATAACAGATTCCAAATAGATACTGGTAGTGTGGGTTCAAGTACCAATCCCCATGTTCTCATTTTGTACCTCCTTTCATTACCTTGAACGCAAGAAAGTCTTCTGACCTCAGCATCTCTATTGTGTACCCAGGAATTTTATCCATTGAGAATAACCTGTTGAATGAACCAATGGATACGTTATAGTAATGGCGGCGATATGTACACGTACCATTAGTCCAGAAGAATGTAGCTGATATTCCTGTACCATTAGACAGGTCATGGTATGTATTGTGCTTTACACGTACAATTACGTAATTCATTTTTATCTCCACAGTACAAGTACCCAGGGTCTTGCCCCCTTGACCCTGGCTTGGTTCGGTTGGCTGTTAGTCAGCTACTGCACCAATCAGCTCATTCGTGTACTCAACCTTGACAAAGCATCCTGACATCGAGATGATGTACCAGGCTGCAAATGGGTTGCGTAACCGAATATCGTACCCATAC
>Ga0315295_10005212_pt1 | contig 11116 bp, 7 predicted proteins | sample YL17G14_0_MG_FD_204453 | JGI IMG/M metagenome (GOLD analysis project Ga0315295, IMG submission 204453) | Sediment microbial communities from Yellowstone Lake, YNP, Wyoming, USA - YL17G14_0 | ecosystem: Environmental > Aquatic > Freshwater > Lake > Sediment | place: USA: Wyoming | collected...
CCAATTACCTGGCTTTCGTTAACCAGGGAATCATCACTGCCGGTGGCCAGGCGATTAACAGCGTCAGCCTTCAGATCCTTAACGGCACCAATAATGCATGGGGATATAGTGATTTCAGAGCCACCACCCAGTCTGGCAAACTGTCGGGAGCCACGGTTTATGCCGGGGGTGATATTCAATTCTATGCGGGCACCCTGAAAATCACCGGTTCCACGCTGTCCGCCAACAACGCGCTGAATTTTACGGTGACTAATTCGCTGACGGACGGCGGCTCGGGAGCGGGCAATCAGTTTGCTTGTCAATACGGTTTCAATTTGTGGATCAAGCCGGCCACGGGAGATTTGTTGGGCACAACCATTATCTCTACGGCCAATGACTACCATGAAGTGGAACATTATTGGGCGGGTAATGATCTGGGAGCGGTGCCCGCTGGTTACACCAACAACGCCGCCATTGGCACGTTGATTTTGGATCCCTCCTCTCCCTACTTTGAGCCGCTGTTTTCTTTCTTCGGTGCGACCGGAGGCAATGGCTTGTATGTGAACAATCTCGATCTCTCCCAGTTGACGGACCCGGACATCACTTGGGAAATCAACATTGCTCCGAGCGTGACGATTTATTATGTCTCCGCCACCCTTAACCCAAGCGTCGATACCGGTGGGCTTACTGCCGAAGAGTACCTGGATGGCAAGCAATTTCCCGCCGATGAATATGGCAATCCCGGCGGCTATATGCGCCGGGTGACGGGTGTCAGCGGCCTCGTAAAAACGGCGAGTGTTCTCAGCCAGAAGCTCCAGCTCACGGCCAACTACAACGGCGACGCCGGCGGGTTCCAATTGGCGACGTACATTCTGCCCGCCGAGACCAACATTGTCCTGGCCTCCACCAACTTGTTGAACTGGATCCCGATTTACACAAATATCGGTTCCTACACCAACGTGGGCGTTTCCATTTTCACGGATCCGGCCATGTCCAACTATCCCCGCCGCTTTTACCGCGCCGTCATGCCGTAGGCGCGGTTTCCCCGGGCCATGAAAGTCTGCGGTTTGACCGGAGGCGTGGGGATGGGCAAATCCGCCGCCGCCGAATTCCTCCGCGCCCGCCGGGTGCCGGTGGTGGACGCCGACGACCTCGCGCGGCAACTCGTCCAGCCCGGCCAGCCCGCCCTTGCCGAAATCCAGGCCCAATTCGGGAATGGCCTGCTGACCCCGGACGGTCGCCTGCGTCGCGAGGACCTGGCGCAAATCGTCTTTGCCGATGCCGTGGCGCGCCAAAAGCTCGAAGCCATCCTCCACCCGCGCATCCGTGAATGCTGGCAGGCGCAAATCGAGGTCTGGCGCCGGGAAAACCACCTGCTGGCCGTGGTCGTGATTCCGCTGCTCTTCGAGACCGGGGCCGAATCCGCCTTCGACAAAATCATTTGTGTCGCCTGTTCTACCGCCACGCAGCGGGAACGGCTGCTGGCGCGGGGCTGGACGCCGGATCAGATCCGCCAGCGCCTGGCCGCGCAATGGCCGACCGACCGGAAAATCGCCCGATCCAATTTTGTCGTCTGGACCGACGGCACGTTGGATGTGCATACGCAGCAACTCGAACGGATTCTGGCGCTGGTGTAGCGGCGGCGGTGCTTTTGGGAGACAAAATAAAATTTGTGGTGACGACCGCCCTCCCCATGAACCTCAAGATCGCCCCATTGATTATCAACGATTTGCGTATCTTGAGGTTGCAGGGGTTCAAAGCGCGAAAAGGCTTTCGGAGAATTCTCACCCCGGCCCTCTCCCGAGGGAGGAGAGGGCCGGGGTGAGGGCGGTCGTCAAAACCAATTATCCCGTAAAAAGCGGTGTCGCTCCCGCTCTGGCGGGATTGCCACCGCAGTCCAAAGTCGGGCGGCATGTCGGACGGTCCATGGCAGGAAGAGGGTTTGGGGAAACAAGCCCCGCTCTCCGGCTCTCTTCCCGCTCGTGCCTCGCGGGGCGAGAAAGATACAGCCAGTGGTTGGGGATTGGGCTCCGTGTGTTGCTTGGTTCTTCCGGAAGAACATTTCCTTTTGCTGGCAACCGGGTTACGCTTTCCCCGCATGATTCTCACGCCCGCTGAATTGCGCAGTCTGGTGGAACTGACCCACCAGTCGCCACACACGTTACTGGGCATGCATCCGTTGGGCGATGGCTCGGGGCTCGTCGTCCGCGCGTTCCTGCCCGATGCCGCCAAGATTGAAGTCCAGCCGGTGCATGAGAAGAACCAGCCCCGGTTCGCCTTGAAACGCATCCATGAAAGCGGATTGTTCGAAGGCGTCACCCCATCCGCCAATCGCGTTTACGCCTATGATTTGGTCGTCACCACTCACCAGGGCCGGACGCGTCGCACCCGCGATGCCTTTTCGTTCCTGCCCACTCTCGGCGAATCGGATTTGTTCCTGTTTGGCAAGGGTGACGAGCGCCGGATTTACGAAAAACTCGGCGCGCAACTGCGGATCATTGATGGTCTGCCCGGCACCAGCTTCGCGGTCTGGGCCCCCAATGCCCGGCGCGTCAGCGTCGTCGGCGATTTCAATCAATGGGACGGCCGGATCCATCCCCTGCGGCTGCTCGGTGCGTCCGGGGTCTGGGAAATCTTTATTCCGGGCGTGGGCGTCGGCGCGCATTACAAGTTTGAAATCCGCGACGCGCACGACAACATCAAGTTGAACACCGACCCGTTCGGATTTTTCTTCGAGGTGCCGCCCAAAAATGCGGCCATCGTTTGGGACACGCGCCAGTTCCAGTGGAATGACAATGCCTGGTTGGAAAAACGGGGCCAGCGCGACCCGCTGCGCTCGCCGATGAGCATCTACGAGGTCCACCCCGGTTCCTGGCGAAAGAAAACCGTCAACGAATCCTGGAGCTACCGCGAGCTGGCCGAACCGCTCGTGCAGTACGTCAAGCGCTTGGGGTTCACCCACGTCGAGTTCCTGCCGGTGGCCGAGCACGCTTTTTATCCGTCGTGGGGTTACCAGGTCACCGGTTTCTACGCGCCCACCAGCCGCTACGGCACGCCGGAGGATTTCCAATTTCTCGTCAACGCGCTGCACGAGGCGGGCATTGGCGTGATTGTGGACTGGGTGCCCGCGCATTTTCCGCGCGATGACTGGGCGCTGGCGAAATTCGACGGCACCGCCCTTTACGAGCACGAAGATCCGCGCAAGGGCGCGCATCAGGATTGGGGCACGCTCATTTTCAATTTTGGCCGGAATGAGGTCAGCAATTTCCTCGTCGCCAACGCGCTGTTCTGGCTCGACCGCTTTCACATTGACGGGCTGCGCGTGGACGCCGTGGCCTCGATGCTTTACCTCGATTACTCGCGCAAGGAGGGCGAATGGGTTCCCAACCAGTATGGCGGGCGGGAAAATCTGGAGGCCATCGATTTCCTCAGAAAATTCAATTATCTCGCGCATACGGAATTCCCCGGCATCATCACCATTGCCGAGGAATCCACCGCCTGGCCGCAGGTGACGCGGCCGCCGCATCTTGGCGGACTGGGTTTTTCGTTCAAGTGGAATATGGGCTGGATGCATGACACGCTCGGGTATTTCAAGCGCGATTCGATCCACCGGAAATACCACCAGAATGATCTCACGTTCGCCACGCTCTATCATCACAGCGAAAATTTCATCCTGCCGCTGTCGCATGACGAGGTCGTCCACGGCAAATGCTCGCTTCTGGGCCGGATGCCCGGCGACGACTGGTGGAAATTCGCGAATCTGCGCGCGCTGCTCGCGTATCAATGGTTGTTTCCCGGCAAGAAACTGCTGTTCATGGGCGGCGAAATCGGCCAGCGCGGCGAGTGGAATGAGAACGGCCAGCTCGACTGGTGGCTGCTTGACGCCGGACCGTTTCATTGCGGCCTGCAAAAGTTCGTCGAGGACCTGAACAAACTGTACGCCGCCGCCCCCGCGCTCTGGCAGGGAGACTACGACCACGGCGGGTTTTACTGGATTGATTGCGCCGATCGTGAGAACAGCGTGCTGTCCTTTGTCCGCCAGGCCGCCGGCGGCGTGAACCAGCTGGCCGTCATCCTGAATCTCACACCCGTGCCGCGCGAAAAATATCGCGTCGGCCTGCCGCGGGCCGGTCAATGGCGCGAAGTGCTCAACAGCGATGCCGGCGTGTATGCCGGCGGCAATCAGGGAAATCTCGGCGGCGTTACCGCCGGAGATGTTCCCCGCCACGGCCAGCAGCATTCCGCCGAATTTTATCTGCCGCCCGTGAGCGCCATTGTCTTCCAGCCCGCATGAAACTGATTTCCTGGAACGTCAACGGCCTGCGCGCCGTGCTGCGGAAAAACTTCCTCGATTTTCTCGACGCCGAGAAACCCGATGTGCTGTGCCTGCAGGAAACCAAGTGCACTCCCGACGACGTCGAACAACTCTGGCCCGCGCGCTACGCGACCTTTTGGAACACCGCGCAAAAAAAGGGTTACTCCGGAACCGCCATTTTTACCAGAACCCGTCCGCTGAAGGTCGAGCCCCACATGGGCATTGCCGAGCACGACCGGGAAGGCCGAGTGCTCACCGCCGAATATGAGGATTTCTTCCTGGTGAACGTTTATGTGCCCAATTCCAAGCGCGACCTGTCGCGGTTAAGTTACCGCCAACAGTGGGACGCCGATTTTTTGCGTTACCTGAAGAAGTTGGAGAAAAAAAAGCCCGTGATCTTCTGCGGCGACCTCAATGTGGCGCACACCGAAATTGACCTCGCCAATCCGAGGGCCAACGTCCACAATCATGGTTTCACGCCCGAAGAACGCGCCGGATTCAGCGCCTTTGTGCGGGCCGGGTTCCTCGACACCTTCCGCGAATTTGAGCCGGGCGGGGGGCATTACACCTGGTGGAGCCACATGGGCGGGGCGCGTTCCCGCAACATCGGCTGGCGCATCGATTATTTCCTGGTTTCCAAATCTCTGCGTCCGCGGCTCAAGCGCGCCTTCATCCGGCCGGATGTCCCGGGCAGCGATCATTGTCCGGTTGGCCTCGAGCTTGATTAATTGGAGCGCCATCGGGCACGGCCACCGTTGGTTGTTCCGCCTTCAGGCGGTCTGGCTGATCGTTGACCCACAAGCCGCCTGAAGGCGGAACGACAAACAAACAGACACCGTGCCCCGTTCGTTGGAAACTCCAGGAATTAACTTGTATATCTTCGCCAATGGCTTACTTTCAATTTGCTGCTGCCGGTTTTTTATGAAAATACTTCTCGTCAGCCCGCGAACGCCCGACACGTTTTGGAGTTTCAAACATGCCGTGCGTTTTGTTTCCCGCAAAGCATCCATGGCGCCGCTCGGCTTGCTGACAGTGGCGGCCATGCTGCCGCCGGAGTGGGAACTCAAGCTGGTGGACCTGAATGTGATACGGCTCAAGGATGAAGACCTGTGTTGGGCGGATTATGTGTTGCTGGGCGCCATGCTGGTGCAAAAGGAATCCGTCCTCGAAATCATCGCGCGTTGCGCGGCGCTGAATAAACCCGTCATTGCCGGCGGGCCGCTGTTCACCACCGGCCACGAAGCGTTCCCGGAAATCCAGCACTTCGTTCTGGGCGAGGCCGAGGAAGTGATGCCCCGGGTTGTGGCCGACCTGCAAAGCGGCCGATTGCAACCCGTCTATCGCTGCATGAACCGGCCGGATATTACCCGGACGCCGTCGCCGCGCTGGGACCTCATCGAATTCCGCCATTACGTGACCATGTCCGTGCAGTTTTCGCGCGGCTGCCCGTTTGACTGTGAATTTTGTGACATCATCGTGATGAACGGGCGCGTACCCCGCACGAAAACGCCGGCGCAATTGATTGCCGAACTGGAAGCGCTGCGCCGGCGCGGGTGGAAGGACATGGTGTTCATCGTGGACGACAATTTCATCGGCAACCGGCAGCGGACGAAGACGCTGCTGCACGCGTTGATTGAATGGCGTCGGCGCACACGGCCCGGCATCGGATTTCTCACCGAGGCGTCCATGAATCTCGCCGATGACCCGGAGTTATGCGCGCTGATGGTCGAAGCCGGTTTCAAGAAGGTTTTCGTGGGCATCGAGACCCCTTCGGTCGAGGCGCTGGCGGAATGTCACAAACTCCAGAACCGGAACCGCGATCTGGTGGCCGCCGTGCAAACGTTGCAACGCGCCGGACTGGAAGTCATGGGCGGGTTCATCGTGGGCTTCGACAGCGACAAGAGCGACATCTTCAAGCGGCAGTTTGAATTCATCCAGCGCTCCGGCGTGGCGACGGCGATGGTGGGGTTGCTCACCGCGCTGCCGCAAACGCGCTTGTGGCAGCGGCTGAAACGCGAAGGGCGGCTGGAAGCCGAAAGCACCGGCAACAACACCGACGCCGCGCTGAACTTCAAGCCGAAATTGAACCGCGATTTCCTGCAATCCGGCTACCGCGAACTGATGAAGAAACTTTATGAGCCGCGAAACTACTACCGGCGCATCCGGACGTTTCTCAATAGCCATCGTCCGACCGGCCCGCGACTGCGGCTGTCCCGAGCCGATTTCATTGCGTTTTTGAAATCGTTTTGGGTGCTGGGCGTGTGGCATCGGGGACGCGTAGGGTATTGGCGGCTGTTCTGGGGCACGCTCATCCGGCGTCCGCGTCAGTTTCCGCATGCCATCGAACTCGCCATCCTCGGCTACCACTTCCGCCGCGTGGCCAACTCGCTCCCGGCCCCGGCCCCCCGCAAACGGTGATGGGTGGCAATGGGCAAAGCGGCAGCTTTGCCCTGCCCGATCATGGTCGGGCGGCGGTGCCCCGCCGCCCGAACTTCGACTGACTATTCCCCATATTCAATTCCCGCCTTCGCTTGCTTCGGCGCGACAGGCATGGCTTAATTCATTTGAATTTAATGAGCAAGCCAACCAAATCCCAATGGGACTTCGGTGAACTGTTTCCGGCGGAACAAACCCGAAAGGTTTTGTCTGTCTCGGAGTTGACGGCGCAAGTCAAACGGCTGTTGGAAAAATCCGTAGGCCGGGTCTGGGTGACGGGGGAGGTCACCAACCTGCGCGCCCAGTCTTCCGGCCACATGTATTTCACCCTCAAAGACGCCGGGGCCCAATTGAGTTGTGTGTTGTTCCGCGGTGAAAGCATCGCCCATCGCGAGTTGTTGCAGGATGGCCAGAAGGTCCTGTTGCAGGGCGATGTGACGGTTTATGAGGCGCGCGGCCAGTATCAACTCGTCGTCCGGGCCGTGGAATTGCAGGGCGTCGGTGCGCTGCAAGTTGCCTTCGAGAAACTCAAGCAGAAGCTCGCAGCGGAAGGGTTGTTCGCGCCGGAACGGAAGCGGCCGCTGCCGCAATATCCACAACGCATCGGGCTGGTCACGTCGCCCACTGGCGCAGCCATCCGCGACGTGTTGCACGTCGTGCAACGGCGCAATCCCGGCTTGGAAATCATCCTCGTGCCATGCCGGGTTCAGGGAGAAGGTGCGGCGGAAGAAATCGCGGCGGCGATCAAGTTGCTCAACGAATTCAATTCGGCTCTCGACCCTCGACCCCCGATCCTCGACCTCATTTTGATCACCCGCGGCGGCGGCAGCCTCGAAGATTTATGGGCGTTCAACGAGGAGGTCGTGGCCCGGGCGATTTTTGAATCGGCCATCCCGGTTGTGTCGGCGGTCGGCCACGAGATTGATTTCACCATCAGCGATTTCGTGGCGGATGTGCGCGCCGCCACGCCCAGCGCGGCAGCGGAAATCATCACCGAAGGTGTTTTCGCCAGCCGTCAGTTGATAATGGAGTTGTCGCAGCGCATGGCGCGGGCGCACCCGCGTCGGCGCCTGAACGAATTATTGCAGCAGCTCGACGATTGGCAGGCCGGTTTGTTGCGTTGCGCGAAGCAGGGAACCAAAGAACGGCGGGTGGCCTGGGAGAACCTGGCCGAGCGATTAATACGCGTTCGCCCGGCGCAATTATTGAAGCAGCGGCGTGAGTTGTTGGTCGTGAACCGGCGGCGATTGCGCGAATTGGCGCAAGCTCATTTGCTGAATTGGAAGAACCGTTTTGGCGCGACCGAATCACGACTGCGCTTATTGGGGCCGGAACAGGTTCTGGCGCGCGGCTATTCGATCACGATGGACGCGGCCACGGGAGGCGTCATTCGACGCGCCCGGGACGTGAAGGCCGGACAGCAATTGCGGACGCGGGTGCAGGAAGGTGAAATATCCAGCCGGGTAGAGAAATAACACCGTCAGGGCTGGACGGTGGCCCGGTAGAATTTTTGCGGGGTTGTCAGGTTGGCGTCGGTGAAAATGAAAGGCGAGGTGTTGGTGAAAAGGGGAATCCAGTTTGTGACGGTGAGGTTGGTGGCCGCCAGCATCACGTAATTTGAACTCGCGGTGCCGGTGACGAGCATCTGGAACTGGTTGTTGTTGAAGCTCGGCGCGCTCAACACGGCAGCAGTGGCGGGCGTGCTTGGCGGGTTTGCGGGCGATGCGGAGTTGCGCGGCGCTGGCGGCGAGAGTGTGGTGAAATCGTTAGCATTGTCGTTTGAATCGGTTAATCCCCCGTTCTTTCGTAGTATCGAAGTCGCATTGTTTCCAGACGGCGCCCCGGCCGCTGTTGCAGAGCCTTCAAAGGCATTGGCTGAACCATAGCCGACAAAATCCACAATCGTTGCAGCGCCGATTGGATTACTCCCACTCAACGCTGTTTGACTGCTTACCAGTGCCACTTTGCCTTGTGAAGCGCTAATGTTGACGCCTCCGGTTGCGTCCGCCAAGGGCAGCAGGCTCCCAACCGCTCCGCCAGAGGCAAGCTTCACCAGATAATAACGGTAAGGCTGGATGGTGCCGGCCAGGTTGACGACTTGCCAGCTTGTTCCTGAACTGCTGGCGTATTGGACTGACCAAGTGCTGATCGTCACAGCCGAGGCAGTGGGGTTGAAAAGCTCCACATAATCATTTTGATAGGACGCGCTTGTATTGCCACCTCCACCGTAAATCTGACTGATGACGACATTGGTTGTGCCGGGAGCTGACGTATTTACCGTCAGCGTGGCCACAGAACTGGTGATGCTGCCGGCGATGTTGGTGATGACGACGGAGTAATTCCCGGCGTTGGTGAACTGAACATTGGTTAGAGCAAGTGTCGTCGCGTTCGCACCCGAAAGGTTTGTGCCGTTGAACCGCCATTGATAGGCCAGCGGGGCCGTTCCGTCGGCGGCGACAGTGAAGACCGCGTTGCTGCCGATCGCGACCGTCTGGCTTTGGGGCGGGGTGGCGATGGAGGGCGTGTTGGTGGTCGGGGAATTGGTATTGGTGACCGAAATGAGGAAATCCTTGACCACGGCCATGTGCTGCATCTGGTTCGTGTGAGAATCACCGGAAGTCACGGGCGACACGTCGCTCAACGGCGTGTAAACCGCAGAATCGAACACCAGCCCGTTGTTGAACGTGTGCGAAGTCAACACCACCGGCGTCAGGTAATTCGCCAGGGAAAAGCTTGGCAGCGCATAATCGTACGGTTTGCTGCGTGGCTCGCTCGTGTTGGAATTGCCGTTGTTGTCGGCAGGGATGGGGCTGTCACTCAAGCGGGTCTTGAAGGTGGTCACACACGCTTCGCTGCGGCTGTCGGTATTGAAATCGCCGCCAACGATGATCCAGGCCCCGGCGGGAAAATTGGTGCCCATCAGGTTGGTGATGGTCATGGCTTCATTGTTGCGCTGGCTCGCGCTGCCACTGCCGTAGAGATGAACGCTGACCACGTAAAGGTCGTTGGTGCCGGGCAGGTTAATTCGCGCCCACGCGAAGCCGCGATCGCTGACTTCCGGGCTGGCCACCGTGCCCGAGGAAATAATCGGCCAGCGGCTGACGATGCCGTTGGGAATGTTGTAGCCCGGCTCGCAATAGAAGCTGTAATTGGTACCGAAAGCCGTGTTGACCAGCGTTCGGAGATCGTTGGAGGCGGAGCTGGAATTGTATTGAAATTCCTGGATGGCGACGATATCAGGCTTCAATCCCCGAAAGATGTTGATACCGGCCGTCTCGTAGCTCTGGTAATTGCCGGAGGTGATGTTCGCCGCCATCACGCGAAACGTGAGATTGCTTTGTGCTCCGGTGCAAAGGGTAAAAAACAAAGCGCCGGAAAACGTCATGTTTCCGACCCAGCGTAAAACCTGTGATTTGAACAGCATGAACGAAAGGCTTGTAATTTCACACATCGAGCCGCAAAGGCAAGCCGGCATTTTGCAGCCGGCATTTTGCAATTGATTGCGCCCATTGCGAACTGGACGCGAGACGGGTTTCATTCTAGTCTTTTCCCGTGGCCAATCCGTTAAAAAGCGCGGGGTCGAACCATCCGGCCAAAAGTCTGCCGTTTGAAGACGCCTTGAAGAAACTCGAAGGCGTTGTCGAAGCCATGGAGTCCGGCGACCTGCCGCTGGAGACCTTGCTGGCCCGGTATGAGGAAGGAACCCGGCTGGTGAAAATCTGCCAGGAGAAACTGGCCGAGGCGGAGCTGAAAATCCAGCAGTTGGAAAAAAACGCGGCCGGGGAGATGAAATTGAAGCCGTTTGCAACGGAGGATGCCGAACGTTGAAACGTGAATGGTATTTTACGCTTCACGTTTCCGACAACTATGAGCCGTTATCTCGACATGGTGGATGGGCCGGGGCACGTGAAGAAACTCACGCTGCCGCAGCTTCAGGAACTGGCCGGCGAAATCCGGGAGGAATTGATTGCCGGACTCGCCAAAAGCGGCGGGCATCTGGGTCCGAACCTTGGCGTGGTCGAATTGACCATCGCCCTCCATCGCGTTTTCAACACTCCCCGGGACAAATTTGTCTGGGACGTCAGCCATCAAATCTATGTCCACAAAATACTCACCGACCGCAAGAGCCGCTTCCGCACCATCCGGCAGACGGACGGCCTGAACGGTTTTGCGTTGCGCAGTGAAAGCCCGCACGATTGCTACGGCGCGGGCCACGCTGGCACGGCGCTTTCCGCCGCGCTCGGCATGGCGGCGGCGCGCGACAAGAAAGGCACCGACGAAAACATCGTCTGCATTTTTGGCGACGCGGCGCTGACGAACGGCATTTCCTTCGAGGCGCTCAACAATATCGGCCACACGACGAAGCGGTTCATTGGCGTCCTCAAC
>Ga0315295_10005213_pt1 | contig 11114 bp, 9 predicted proteins | sample YL17G14_0_MG_FD_204453 | JGI IMG/M metagenome (GOLD analysis project Ga0315295, IMG submission 204453) | Sediment microbial communities from Yellowstone Lake, YNP, Wyoming, USA - YL17G14_0 | ecosystem: Environmental > Aquatic > Freshwater > Lake > Sediment | place: USA: Wyoming | collected...
CGGGATCGGCCGGATCGACGAGCGCCGCATCCTCACCGTCGACGAGCAGGTAGAGGTAGTTGTCCGTGCCGAATCGCTGCCGGTCGAGGGTCACGCCTCCTCCGGCCAGTGGGAGAGGGCCACGCGGTTCCCCTCCGGATCCTGGAGGAAGAGCGAGAAGGGGCTGCGCCGGACGACCTCCACGCCGGCCAGCGCCAGCCGCGCCTCCCAGGCCGCCCGATCGGAACGCGAGATGCCGAGCGCCACGACCTGCCACCCGGGCGGCGTGTCCCCGGAGGCGCCGGCCACCGCCTCGCCCGACGCCCGCTCGAGGGCGAGGAACCCCGCCCCCGTCGACAGCCAGACGCTTCGCTCCGACCCACCCTCCCCGGGCCAGCGGCGCAGCACCTCGAGACCGAGCGCGCCGCGGTAGAACGCCACGCACCGCTCGAGATCCGCGCAGCGCAGCGCGACGTGGTGCAGCCCATTCACGCGCTCCATCCTTGCCTCCTGCCGGCGCCGCGGCGCGGGTTTTCCCTTGCCCCTTCGACGCAGCGCGTATATGAGACGCGCCGCTTCCCCTCCCTCCCATGATCGCCAGAGACCGCATCCGCAACGTGGCCATCGTTGCCCACGTCGACCACGGCAAGACCACGCTCGTGGACCACATGCTTCGCCAGGCCGGGATCTTCCGGGCCAACGAGCTGCTGGTCGAGCGGGTCATGGACTCGAACGACCTCGAGCGCGAGAAGGGCATCACCATCCTGGCGAAGAACACCGCCGTGACCTGGGAGGGCGTGAAGGTCAACATCGTCGACACCCCGGGACACGCCGACTTCGGCGGCGAGGTGGAGCGGGCGCTGCGCCTCGTGGACGGGGTCCTCCTCCTGGTGGACGCCGCGGAGGGGCCGCTTCCGCAGACCCGGTTCGTGCTCTCCAAGGCGCTGGCGCTGGGGTTGCCGTCGGTGCTCGTCATCAACAAGGTGGACCGGCAGGACGCCCGGGCGAAGGAGGTCCTGGACCTCGTCTACTCGCTCTACATCGACCTGGGCGCCAACGAGCACCAGATCGACTTCCCCGTCCTCTACACCATCGCCCGGGAGGGGCGCGCCGCCCACACGGTCGCCGGCGCCTTCGAGTCCGCCACCCTGAAGCCGCTCTTCGACGCCATCCTGAGCCACATCCCGGCCCCGGCCGAGGGCGAGCAGGCCACCCTGCAGATGCTGGTCGACAACCTCGACTACGACGAGTACGTCGGGCGCCTCGCCATCGGCCGCATCACCTCCGGCGTGGCCCGCGAGAGCGCCGCCATCTCGGTCATCCGCGAGGAGGGCAAGATCGTCCCCGGCAAGATCGTCCGGCTCTACGCCTTCGACGGCCTCAAGCGCGTCGAGGTGAAGGACGCAGGTCCCGGCGAGATCGTCTGCATCGCCGGCACCGACGAGATCGGCATCGGCGACACCATCTGCGATCCCTCCGCCCCGCTGGCCCTTCCCCGCATCAGCGTGGAGGAGCCCACCATGTCGATGGTGTTCCGGGTGAACGAGGGGCCGTTCGCCGGACGCGAGGGCAAGTACGTCACCAGCCGGAACATCCGCGAGCGGCTCTACCGCGAGGCCTACCGGAACGTCTCGATCCGCGTCGAGGACACCGACGCTCCCGACGCCTTCAAGGTGGTGGGTCGCGGCGAGCTGCAGCTGGCGGTCATCGTCGAGAACATGCGGCGAGAGGGCTTCGAGCTCACCGTGTCCAACCCGGAGCCGGTGCTCAAGAACATCGCCGGCGAGGTCCACGAGCCGATGGAGCTGCTGGTCTGCGACCTGCCCGCCGACGGCGTCGGCCCGGTCACCAGCGCGCTCGGGCCGCGCAAGGGGCGCATGGTCGACATGCAACCGCTCGGCTCCGGGCGCACCCGCCTCGGGTTCCGCGTCCCGGCCCGAGGCCTCATCGGCTTCCGTTCCGAGTTCCTCACCCTCACGCGCGGCGAGGGCATCCTCTCCTCCCAGTTCGACGGGTACGAGCCCTGGCAGGGGCGCATCGAGAAGCGCCAGGCCGGGGCCATCATCTCCGACCGCGAGGGCGAGGCCGTGGCCTACGCCTGCTTCTACGGCCAGGAGCGCGGCAAGCTCTTCGTGAAGCCGGGCGACAAGGTCTACAACGGCATGATCGTGGGCGAGCACTCCCACGACAACGACATGGAGTACAACATCTGCCGGGAGAAGAAGCTCACCAACATCCGCGCGGCCGGCCGGGACGAGAACATCATCCTGGTGACGCCGCGGGACATGAACCTCGAGAAGTCGCTGGAGTGGATCGCCGAGGACGAGCTGGTCGAGGTGACGCCGCTGTCGATCCGGCTGCGCAAGAAGGCCCTCGACCCGAACGCCCGGTACAGGCTGGAGCGCGACCGCAAGCGCGGCGGCTCCGGTGCGGCACCCGAGGTCGCGGAGATCTAGCGGCGGCGACCGAGGTCGGCGCTGCTAGACCTTCGGCTTCGATCGCTCGCGGACTTCCTGCTTCTTCTTGGGCCTGGGCTGCCCCTTGGACGCCGTGTCGACGAAGACGAGCGCGTCGGGGTGACCCGGGACGGCCCCCTTCACGAGGAGCAGGTTCCCGTCGGCCTCGATCCCGGCCACGATGAGGTTCTGGATGGTGATGGTGTCGTTGCCGTACTGGCCAGGGAGGTGCTTGCCCTTCCAGACCTTGCCCGGCGTCTTGCGCTGCCCGATGGCGCCGGGGTGCCGGTGGTGCTCGTGGGCCGTCGACGAGTCGCGGGCGGCGCCCTTCATGCCCCAGCGCTTGAACACGCCGGAGAAGCCGCGCCCCTTGGAGATGCCCGTGACGTCCACGCGCTGCTCGACCTTGAAGACCTGGTCGACCTTGACCACGTCGCCGGTCTTGAGCTCGCCGAGCAGCTTGGGATCGCGGGGACGGACCTCCTTCAGGTGGCGGAAGACCGGGGTCCCGGCCTTCTTGAAGACGCCCACCTCGGCCCTGGAAAGCCGCTTCTCCTTCTTCTCCGGAACCTCGACGAAGCCCAGCACGACCGCGTCGTAGCCGTCCTTTCCGGACGTCTTGCGACGGATGACGGTGCAGGGACCCATCTCGAGGACGGTGACGGGAACGCAGTCGCCGTCGGGGGTGAAGATGTGGGTCATGCCGACCTTGCGACCCAGGAGACCCGTTGCCATTTGACACCTCGCATTGGTCCGCCCCGCGGCGGATGGCCGGGGAGGACGTGCAGAAAAGCGGATGGAGAGCGCGGACTTGTAGCGGAGGACCCCCGCCCTGTCAAGACGCCACGCGCTCCGACGTCAGCCGTGGCGCTTCGGGCCTTCCGGCGCCGGAAGCTCGAGCACCCAGGCCTCTCCATCGGTGCGGATCGCCCCGCCGAGCAGCGCGCAGGCGCGGCGAGCCACGGGGAGCGCGAGCGAGGAACCGCGGGTGTCACCCGGGTCGCCCCGGCGAGGGTCGGCGAGGTCCGCGGCCGAGGCCGGCGCGCCCTCGGCCCGGAAGCGGGCGACGCGGCCGCGGCGCGTGCCGATGACTCGAACGTCGGCCCCTCCCCGCGCGGCGGAGAGCAGGATCCCCTCGACCGCGCGCCGGGCGAGCGCGGGATCGGCCACGACGACCAGGCCGGCCTCGAGCTCCAGCTCCAGGGACCCGGCGCCGATGGCGCTGGCGCTCGGAAAGATCTCTCTCGCCGGGATCTCCTCCAGCTCGATCGGGATGCCGCCGACGTCGAGGCGAGCCGCGAGGAGGTGGTCCTCCACGAGGCGCCGGAGCCGCGTCAGCGCGCGCATCGACATGCGCGAGAGCTTCTCGCCCCTTGCGCCACCGCGCTCCTCGGGCGTCATCCGGGCGAGGAGCTCGACGCTCCAGAGCGCGGTGGAGAGCGGATTGCGGATCTCGTGCGCCACGAAGGCCAGGTGGCTGGCCTTCTCGCCGGGATCGGCGTGGCTCTCGGGAGACGGGAACGGCGGGTGGAGGTCGCTCATGGCCGATGCCTCTCCACGATGCGGCCGAGCGGCCGTTCGCGCAAGGCCTGGAATGCACCCCGATGGGTCAGATCAGCCCATGCCGTGCTTCTTCAGCCGGTAGCGGAGCGTGTCCCGGCTGATGCCGAGGAGACGCGCCGCCCGCGACTGGTTTCCGGTGGAGCGGTCGAGCGCCTCCTGGATGAGCTTCTTCTCGACGTCCTCGAGGACCAGCCCCTCCTGCGAGACCGGAGCGACCGGCCTGTCCACTCGCTTGACGGCCGCCGCGGCTGCGCCGCGAAGCTCGGGCGGCAGGTGCTCGGGCCGGAACTCCTCCGCGCTGGCGTGGAGGATGAAGGCCCGCTCCACCACGTTGCGAAGCTCGCGGACGTTTCCCGGCCAGCGATAGGCCTGCAGCATCTGGATGGCGCTGGCGCTCACGCCCTTGACCTGGCGCTTCATCTCCCGGTTGAAGCGGGCGATGAAGTGGGCGCAGAGCGTGGGGATGTCCTCCGGGTGCTCCCGGAGCGGCGGCATCACGATGCGGACCACGTTGAGCCGGAAGAAGAGGTCGGCACGGAACCGCCCCTCGGAGACCCGCTCCTCGAGGTTCACGTTGGTGGCGGCCAGCACGCGCACGTCGGCGCGCAGCTCGGTGACGCCGCCGACCCGGCGGAAGGTCTTGTTCTCGAGGAGACGAAGGAGCTTGGCCTGGCCGCCGGGATGGAGATCGCCGATCTCGTCGAGCATCACCGTGCCGCCCTCGGCGCTCTCGAAGAGCCCGCGCTTCTGGGTGTGGGCGTCGGTGAAGGAGCCGCGCTCGTGGCCGAAGAGCTCGCTCTCGAGGAGGTTCTCGGGAAGGGCCGCGCAGTTCACCTGCAGGAAGGGGCGCTCGGCGCGGGCACCGGAGAAGTGGATGGCCCGGGCCACGACCTCCTTGCCGGCGCCGCTCTCCCCCTCGATGAGCAAGGTGGTGGCGTCGCTGCCGGCCACGCGCGCGGCGATGGCGCGCACCTGCTCCACCGCCGGCGACCGCCCCACCAGCGCGGCCAGCGCCTCGGCGCCTCCGCGCCGCTCCTGGGTGAGGGCCTGGATCTGGCGCCGGGTGCGGGCGGCGGCCAGTGCGCGCTCCACCGCCGCGTCGAGCGCCTGGAACGGAAAGGGCTTCACCAGGAAGTCGATGGCTCCGTGCTTCATGGCCTCGACGGCGATGTCCACCGTGCTGTGGGCGGACATCATGAGCACCGCCAGCTCGGGCGCCTGGGTCAGCGCCCGCTGCAGCGTCTCCAGCCCGTCGATGCCCGGCAGCCGGACGTCGAGGAGCATGAGGTCGGGGGACTGGGCCGCCAGCACCTCGAGGGCCTCCTCGCCCGACTCGGCGGAGAGGACCTCGTATCCGTCGCGTTGCAGTCGCTCCCCGACCGACCAGCGGATGAGCTTCTCGTCGTCGACGACCAGGATGCGTGCCGGGTTGCTCGTCATGCCGTCAGCTCCGCGGGGCGCTCCGGGGCCGGCTTCACCGGGTGGAGCGCGACCGTGAAGATCGTTCCCCCGCCTGGCGGGCAGCGGTAGCCGATGTTCCCACCGTGCTCGGCGACGATGCGCGCCGAGATGGCGAGCCCCAGCCCGTTGCCCTCGCGCTTGGTGGTGAAGAAGGGCTTGAAGAGGTTGGCTCGGACGTTCTCCGGGATTCCCGGCCCGGTGTCCTCGACGTCCACGGTCACCCGCCCCTCGGTGACCCGGGACCGGACCGTGAGGCGGCCGCCGGCGGCGCCCATGGCCTGGCAGGCGTTGAGGCAGATGTTGAGGAAGACCTGCTCGAGCTGGCTGGGGTCGGCAAGGACGTGCGGGACCGCGCCCAGCTCGGCCTCCACGTGGATGGCGGCGAGACGGCGCTGCTGGCGCACCAGGAAGAGCACCTTCTCCATGGCGGCGTTCAGGTCGGTGTCGCGGAGCTTGGACTTGGGCGGACGCGCGAAGGAGAGCAGGCTCTCCATGGTGTTGGTGAGGCGCGACACTTGATGTCGCATCTCGTCGACCACCTCGGCCTGGCGCGGATTGCCGCCCAGATCCTCGGCGAGCAGCTCGAGCGCTCCGGAGAGGCCGGCCAGAGGATTCTTGATCTCGTGAGCCAGGCCGGTGGCCATCTCGCCCACCGTGGCGAAGCGATCGGCCCTCACCATGCGCTCCCGGTAGAAGGCCTCGAGCTCGGCCTGGCTGCGGCGCAGGGCGGCCAGCGTGGCGTCGAAGCCACGAGCGGCCACGCCCAGCTCGTCGGGACGCCCCTCGTCTGCTCGGACCGAGAGGTCGCCGGCCTCGGCGCGGCTCATGGCTGCCACCAGGCGGTGCAAGGGCGCGATCGCCTCGCGGCCGATGAGCCACCAGGCGATGGCCAGGAGCACGAGCAGCGCCACGCCCGTGCTCACGCCGAGGGTGCGCGCCAGCTCCCCCTGGGCTGCCATGGCGGGAACGCGCGTGAAGCGGAGGTCCACCCAGCCGTTGATGCGAGATTCGCGTCCGTGGCAGGAAGCGCACTTCTCCACGTTGGCGATGGGGCGCATCACCGCGTACTGCGACTTCTCCCCACCCGGCGCCGACACCAGGCGCGGCTGGGCGAAGCTCGCCATGTCGTTCCACGGCCTGGTGCCGGTGAGGCGGCGATCGGTGGAGTAGGCCACCGAGCCGTCCGGGCGGAGCAAGCTGATCGAGTCGAGGTCGGCCCGGTGGCTTCGGGCCAGCTCGAGGAGCTCGGGCACCTGGTTCGATTGCCCATCCATCATGGTCTGGGTGACGCCGGAGGCGACGTTGGCGGCGAAGATCTCGGCGCGCTCTCGCTGCACCTTCTCGATGTCGCTTCCGTAGGCGCTGACGGCCACGTAGACCATGGTCCCGAGCACCGCCGCGAAGAGCACGGCAGTGGGCAGGATGATCCGGGCGCGTACGCTCCGATCGAGTCTGGTCCACAGCTTGACGAGTGGGTCCATGCGCCGACGCGGCTCCCGTTGGGCTGGAGGTTTCGCAAGGAGCGCGCCATTTCACCCACTAATTTGCAACTAGCTGCAACGCCTGCTTTTTTGTTGACCAAGGGGCGTGGGGCGGCCCGGGAGAGGCGGCTCGAATGGGTATTCTCTCGCTCGTTCTGCGCCCCCGCGCCCCTGCGGCGCAAGCTTTGCCGCCATGGGACGAGCCCGCGACGGCGTCATCCAGCCAGCGACGCGGGGCCGGCGGCGGCGGGGACGTCGAAGATCCGCACCGCGGCGGCCATCAACTCCTCGCCGCCCCCCGGGTCGTGGCCGGCACGCCGGAGACGGACGCTCGGCTGGTGGAGGAGCTTGGAGACGATGGCGCCGGCGAGGGCATCGAGGGACCGCTCCAGCTCCGGATCGCCGCCCAGGCGCCGGACCGTCCGTTCGACCTCCTCGCGCGCGATGGCGGAGGCGCGGGTCCGGACCGCCGCGATGATGGGGGCGGCCCGGCGCTCGGCAAGCTCCCGGGAGAAACGAGCGACCTCCTCGTCGATGATCCGCTCGGCTTCCTGGATGGCTCCGGCACGCGCCTCCTGCGCCCGGCGCTGGACGCGCGCCAGGTCGTCCACGTCGCAGACGTAGATGCCGTCGACGTCGCCGAGCCCCGACGGCACCGCGCGGGGGACGGCCAGATCGACGAGGACCAGGCGCCGGTGGCGACGTCGCTTCATGAGTGCGGGAGCGCCGGCGGGCTCGAGCGCGGCCAGCGCGACCGGGGCCGCCATCACGACCACGTCGGCGAGGACGAGCTCCTCGCCGAGCGCCTCGATGGGGTGAGCCGTCCCACCGATCTCCCGGGCGAGCGCCTCGGCATGGGCGTGCGTGCGGTTGACGACCGCGACCTCCATCCCCTCGTCCCGGAGGTGCTGCGCGGAAAGGCGCGCCATCTCCCCGGCACCCACCACCAGCGCGCGTCGCCCTTCGAGCGACCCGAGGACCTTCTCGGCGAGGTCGGCGGAGGCGTGCCCCCAGGAGACCCCGGCCCTCCCGATGGCGGTCTCGGTGCGTACCCGCTTGGCGACCTGCAGGACGCGGGCGATGACGGACGAGAGCTCCTTGCCAACGGTGCCCACTTCGGCGGAGCGGCCGAAGGCTGCCTTCACCTGTCCGAGCACCTGGGGCTCGCCGATGACGCCCGACTCGAGGCTGGCAGCGACGCGGGCGAGGTGGCGGAAGGCCTCCTCGCATCGCAGGTCGAATACCGGCAGCTCGCTTTCCCCGGCCCGAGCCCGAAGCGCGCCGCTCAGGCTGGCGGCTGCCGCGACGGGGCAGGACGATGCGGCGTACACCTCGACGCGGTAGCAGGTGGAAAGGACGAACACCTCGTCCACGCCGTCGAGCGCGCCGTACGACCGGACCAGGTCGGCCAGGTCGTCGCCGCCGGCGTGGAGCCGCTCGCGCGACGCGACGGAAGCCCTCTTCCTGTCCACCCCGATGGCGACGAGCATCGACCCCTCCGGGCGAACCCGATGAGCAATGCCCGTGCCCACGAAAGGTGCTTGATTAACAGGGGTTTTTCACCATTCCGGCGCAGGGGTTGCGCGAAAGCTACCCGTTTCAGGCCCCCCGCGAAAGGGATGCGGCCAGGCGCCTCGCCGCGCCAGCGGGGTTCAGGCCCGCGGCACGAGCGACACGGGGGCGAGCGCGCGGTGCTCCTCCTCCGTCGCCCCGGCGAGCAGCCGTTCGCGAAGGGCAGGCGCGGAGAGATGCACCCGCCAGGGACCAGAGCGACGCACCTCGTTCGCGGGGTCCCTGGCCGCCCGCTCCGCGTAGAATCGCCGGTAGCATCGAGCCGCCGAGGAGGCCACGTCGTCGAGCGCCATCTCTCGCGGCTTCACGACCGGGTCCCGATGGTTGAAGCGCCGGTAGTCCCGGGTCGCCACGTGGGCTCCGTAGACCCGCCAGGCCGGCGTGTAGGGCAGCGGCGTCAGGAGCGAGAAGTGTGCGACGTCCGGGTCCCAGGCGCGCGCACGCAGAAGAAGGTCCTCGATTCGCTGCGGGGTCTCGTCGGGGAAGCCCAGCCAGAACGTGACCTCGGACGTGATGCCGTGGTCCCGCAGCGCCTTCACCGCACGCCGCCCCTCGACGAGCGCCCGTTCCTCCTCGAGCCCCTCGAGCCGGTCCTCGGCCGGGTCGCGGCAGAGCCCGACGTGCACCACCCCGGCGGCGCGCCAGCGCGCCAGGGCCGACTCGTCCCGCAGGAGATCGTGGACGCTCGACCAGAGCACCAGGTCGAGACCGAGGTCGAGCTCGGTGATGCGGGCCAGCAGGTCGGAAAAACGCGCCCCGTCCACCGCCGGGGCGTGGTCGTAGAACCCGACCACGTCGACGCCGTGATCGCGCCGAAGGAGGGTCAGCTCGTAGGCCACGGACTCCGCGGAGCGGGCGCGCCAGGTGCCCTCGTACTGGGTTGACTGCGAGCAGCTCGCGCAGCGCGTCGGGCAACCACGCGAGGTGGTGATCGCTCCCATGCGCGATCCGGGACGCCCGGCCCAGGTGTACCGGGACCAGTCGAGCAGGTCCCAGGCCTTGGGGAGCGGATCGAGCGCGGACAGCCGTGGTCGCGGCGCGGTCCGGATCACCCGGCCGCCCAGCGAGAAGGCGACCCCGGCCACCCGCGCCGGGTCGTCACCTGCCTCCAGGCAGCGAAGAAGCTCCGGGAGCGTCTCTTCCCCCTCTCCGACCACGGCGAAGTCGGCGGAGCCGGTGGGCAGGAACTCGGAGTACATGAACGAGGCGTGGATGCCGCCCACCACGGTGGTGCAGCCGAGCCCCCGGGCTCTCCGGCACAGCTCCATCGCGGCCGGGAATCCCGCCGTGGCCGCCGAGACGCAGACGACGTCGGGAGCACTGGATTGGATGATCCGGTCCAGGTCCGCGGGGCCGAGGGCCAGCGAGAGGGCGTCGACCAGCTCGCACTCGTGGCCAGCGGCGCGCGCCGCGCCGGCGAGGTGAACCAGGGCGAGCGGCGGCCAGGCCCCCGCGGACTCGGCCGCGCAGCCCGGCTCCGGCGCACTCGTGAAAAGAACACGCACGCTCCCCCCGCCCCAGACCGTGGTCGCTACCCTCCCGGAGCGGCCACGGCGATCGCGTCGAACAGCAAGAATCGGTCCGCCGGGCCGACGCAGAAATGGGCCTATTCAAGCACTTCCGGTCGCGCGATCCCCCGAACAGGTGGGGGACAACGCCCAGTCCGGGCCGAAGAGGGGGATATGGCCCAGCGCCGTCAGGGATCGACGCGGATCACGCCGCGACGAAGCGCGAAGCGGACGAGCTCGGTGCGGTTGTGGAGGCCGAGCTTCTCCATCACCTTCTCGCGGTGGGACATGGCGGTCTTGACGCTGATTCCCAGGACATCGGCCACCTCCTTGTTGGCGAGCCCCTCGGCGACCAGCTTCAGGACCTGCTTCTCCCGGTCGGTGAGGGTCTCGTAGGGGTCGCCGCCACCGGGCGCGGTCGGACCGGAGTCCTCCATGGCCGTCCGCGCCACCTCCGGATCCAGCACCAGCCCGCCGCGGTGCACGGCCCGGATGGCGTTGGCCAGCTCGGCGCCGGCCGACTTCTTGAGGAGGTAGCCGGAGACACCGGCCTTGAGGAGGCGGTGCACGTACTCCCGGTCCTCGTACTGGGAGAGGATCAGGATCTTCGACCGCAGGCCGGCCTTCTTGATCTCCAGCGTGGCCTCGAGCCCGCCCAGTCCCGGCATGGCGATGTCCATGACAACCACGTCCGGGTCGAGCTGCCTCGTGGCCTCGATGGCCCGCTGCCCGTCCACGGCCTCGCCCACCACCTCGATGTCGTCGGAGAGGCCGAGCAGGGCCCGCACCCCCTCGCGGAGGATGGCGTGGTCGTCGGCGAGGAGCACGCGGATCTTGGACATCGCCTACCCCTCCTTGCGAAGCGGGACTTCCAGGTGGATGCGGGTCCCCTGCCCCGGCGCCGAGTCGATGCGGACCTTGCCGCCCAGGATCTCCACCCGCTCCTCGATCCCCATGAGTCCGAAGTGGCGCCGCTCGGCGTGCGAGACGTTTCCCGGATCGAAGCCGCGGCCATCATCCTCGATCTCGATGCGGATCACACCACCCGCCTCGGACAGCTGGATGAGCACGGTCTCCGCCTGGGCGTGGCGCGC
>Ga0315295_10005214_pt1 | contig 11110 bp, 9 predicted proteins | sample YL17G14_0_MG_FD_204453 | JGI IMG/M metagenome (GOLD analysis project Ga0315295, IMG submission 204453) | Sediment microbial communities from Yellowstone Lake, YNP, Wyoming, USA - YL17G14_0 | ecosystem: Environmental > Aquatic > Freshwater > Lake > Sediment | place: USA: Wyoming | collected...
TCGTCCTGCGGGTGATCGCGGGCCTGGTCATCGTGGTGATGGCTGCGGCGATCAGCGATCAATGGATGACCGTCCTCACCTTCAGCAAAGCCATGCCGTTTGGCCTGAGCGATCCGATCTTTGGCCTGGACGTGGGCTTTTACGTATTCCGGCTGCCGCTGGTTCGCTTCCTGGTGGGCTGGCTGCTGGGATTGATCGCAGTGACGCTCCTGGGCGATGCCGTGGTGTACCTCTTCGCCCAGCAGATTCGGGAGCGCATGGCGACGATCCATCTGTCGGTGTTGGGGGCGCTGTTCCTGGCCGGGAAGGCGGTGGATTATCTGCTCCAACGCTTCGCGCTGCTCGAGTCGTCGGAGGGGGCAGTGTTCGGTGCGGGCTACACCGACGTGCACGCCCAACTGCCGCTCCTGTACCTGCTGACCGGCGTAGTCGCGTTGGGCGCAATACTACTGCTGGCCAACGTGTTTGTCCGCCGCTACCGCTTGCTGCTCGCGGTGGGCGTGGCCTGGATCGGGCTATCGCTCCTGGGCTCGGCCTATCCGTCTTTCGTGCAGCGCTTCACCGTGCAACCGAACGAACTGGCGCTGGAGCGGCCCTACATCGAGCACAACCTCCGCTTCACTCGCTACGCCTACGGGCTGGACACCATCCAGGAATCGGACTATCAGGTCAAGGGGGAACTGACTATCCAGGAATTGGAGGCCAACGCGGACACGCTCGACAACGTGCGGCTGTGGGATTGGCGGCCGCTGCGCACCACCTACGAGCAGTTACAGGAGATCCGGACCTACTACACTTTTCCAGACGTGGACGTGGACCGCTACGTGCTCGACGGCCGCCTGCGCGAGGTCACGCTGGCGGCGCGTGAACTGGACACCGAGCAACTGCGCGAGGACGCACGCACCTGGATCAACCAGCACCTGATCTACACGCACGGCTACGGGCTATGCCTGAGCATCGTCAGCGAGGTCAGCGAGGAAGGGCTGCCACGCCTGCTGGTGCGGGACATCCCGCCCCAGAGTACCGACCCGGCTCTTGCTATCACTCGCCCGGAGATTTACTTCGGCGAGAAAACGACCAACCATGTCATCGTCAACACCAGCGAGGACGAGTTCGACTACCCCAAGGGGGACGAGAACGTGTACACCCGTTATCAGGGGAGCGATGGTGTGCCCCTGAGCAACCTGTTGCGACGCATCGCGTTTGCCCTGCGCTTCGACAGCACGCCGATCCTGCTCTCGAGTGCCATTGGCCCTGAAAGCCGCATCCTGTTCCACCGCACCCTTTCCGAGCGGGTGCAGACGCTGGCACCCATGCTGTTGTTCGACCAGGATCCCTACCCGGTGATCGTGGACGGTCGCATCGTCTGGTTGTACGACGCGTACACGTGGAGCAACCGCTTCCCCTATTCGGAACCGACCTGGAACCTCAACTACATCCGCAACAGCGTCAAGGTCACGCTAGACGCCTACACCGGCGAGACGACCTTCTACGTGGTGGACGCTGCCGATCCGCTGATTCAGACCTACCAGGCCCTCTTCCCCACCCTGTTCAGCCCGATCGAACGGATGGCCCCGGCGTTGCGCGAGCACGTGCGCTACCCAGAGCAACTGTTCACGATCCAGGCTGAGGTCTACGGCGCCTATCACATGCAGGACCCGCGGGTGTTCTACAACAAGGAAGACCTGTGGCAGGCCCCGACGGAGACGGTGGAAGGCCAGGAGACCTGGATGGCGCCGTACTATGTCATCATGCGGCTGCCCGGCGCAGAACAGGCCGAGTTCATGATGATCCGCCCGTACGTGCCAGCCGACAAACAGAACATGATCGCCTGGCTGTACGCCGACTCCGATGGCCCCGACTATGGCCAACTGGGGGTCTTCAAGTTCTCCAAAGATGCCTTGATCTACGGTCCGGCCCAGGTCGAGGCGCGCATCAACCAGGACCCCTACATCTCGCAGCAACTGACGTTATGGAACCAGCGTGGCTCCTCGGTGCTCCAGGGCAACCTGATCGTCATCCCCATTGATGGGACGTTGCTCTACGTCCAACCGCTCTACCTGCAGGCGGAGACGAGCCAGTTGCCCGAACTGAAACGGGTGTTGGTGGCCTACGGCAACCGGGTGGCGATAGGGAACGACCTGGCGACGGGGCTGCTGCAGGTGCTGGCGGAGGCACCAGTGGCGGCTCCCGTAGAAACGCCGGCGGCCCCGGCCCCGGGTGGGCCACAGCCGACCGGGGTGGCAGCGCTGGCCCGCTCGGCCCAGGCCCACTATGAGGCGGCTCAGAATTGCCTGCAACAGGGAGATTGGGCCTGCTACGGCACGGAACTGGAGGCGCTGGAGGGGGCCCTGCAGGCGCTGGTCGCGGCGACGGAGGAGTAAACGGGAAACGTGAAACGTGTTGCGTGTTCCGTATTGCGTGACGAAGACGGAACACGAAACACGCACCACGAAACACGTACCACGCCAGGCACCACGGTCATCTGAGAGTATGCGCACACCTGCTGGCACCGAATGTCCCTACTATTACGCGGATTTCTACCGCGGCCGTTCCACGCAAGAGTGCCGCCTGATCGGGCGCAACCCGCACTCAGAGAAGTGGGCGCCTAACCTGTGCGCCCGCTGCCCGCTGCCGGCGATCCTGCGCGCCAACGGTTGCCCGCACATGGTGCTGGAGGCACAGGCCGTCCGGCGCTGGCTGGGGCTGGTGCGCCGCGTCGAGCTCTACGCGGTGTGCACCTACGCCCAGGTCGAAGTGGAAGACCCTTACGTCGGCTGCGGTCACTGCCACCCACAGGCGGCGACCGTGCTCGGTACACCGGAAGCAGAGCAATAGCACGACCAACAGATTAGTAGAAAGAGAGTATTGCGTTCATGTCCATCAGAATCGTGACCGACAGTACGTGTGACCTGCCAGAGGAAGCAGTCACCGAACATGGCATCACCGTGATCCCGGTATACATCAACATCGGCGACAAGAGTTACCTGGACAACGTGGAGATATCGCGGCGAGAATTCTACGAGCGCTTGCCCGAATACGATCCGCCACCCAAGACGTCGGCGCCGGGGCTGGGGGCGTTTGTGAAGGCCTACGAACGGTTGGCGGCGGAAGGGGCGACCGAGATCCTGTCCATCCACATCTCGGCCAGCCTGAGCGCCATCCTGAACGTGGCCCATTCGGCGGCCCAGGCCATCCGCGCGGCCAGGGTGACGGTATTCGATTCCAGGCAGTTGACGCTGGGGACGGGCTTCCTGGCACTGGCGGCCGCCAAGGCGGCGCAGGCCGGGCACTCCATGGCCGAGATCGTAGGGCTGCTGAAGGAACGGGTCTTGCGCACCTATTCGTTCGCCGCCCTGGACACACTCGAATACCTGCGCCGCAGCGGCCGCATGTCCAGGGCACAGTCGAGCCTGGGGGAACTACTCAAGATCAGGCCGTTGTTGACGATGTACGACGGCGAAATGACGGTGGAAAGAACGCGCACGTTCAAGCGCACCCTCGAACGGTTGGACACTCTGGTGCACAGCCTGGCCCCGCTGGAGGAACTGGCCCTGCTGCACGCCAATGCGCGGGAGAAGGCCGAGGCGCTGTGGGAGCAATTCCAGCACCTGGTGCCGGAATTGCAACGGCCGTTCGTGGTCGAAGTCACGCCCGCCATCGGCGCCCACGTCGGCCCGGGCGGCGTGGGGCTGGTGTGCGTGCGCGCACCCCAGGCCTAGATTGGCGCGTGTTGCGCCATCATGACGGACGATTATGGTGGACGCCCCGCTTCAGCGGGGGGCTCCCGGACCACGGCGGACGCCCCGCTTCAGCGGGGGGCTCCCAGGTTACGGCGGACGCCCCGCTTCAGCGGGGGGCTCCCGGACCACGGCGGACGCCCCGCTTCAGCGGGGGGCTCCCGGCTGAAGCCGGGCCTCCAACTCGCGAAAGGAGTCACATGACGATATTACAGGTACTCAAGATCGTGGCGGCGGTGGGTACGATCGCCACCGGCATCGTCTCGTTGTTCTGGCCGCGCTCGGTCCAGGGATTCACCGGGCTGACCGCCCCCGGCCCGCGCGGCATCACCGAACTGAGAGCCGTGTTGGGCGGCTTTTTCATCGCCCTGGGGGCCGCCCCGCTGCTCCTGCAGGTACCGCAAACGTACCGCATGCTCGGCATCGCCTACCTGGTGGTGGCGCTGGTACGCGCCATCTCGATGGTCGCCGACAAGTCGGTCGTACAGTCGAACGTCATCAGCCTGGCGGTCGAGATCGTCTGCGGCGTCATCCTGGTCCTGTAGGGCGGCGATCGCCATGCGGCGGAAAGGAGGGATGAAATGGGATTCCTGGAGCTCTATGGCCTCGGCGCGCTGGTCATCCTGGCGCTCATGACGCTGCTGTGGCTCGCCAGCCTGGTACTGCGCAATTCCAGCATCGTGGACATCTTCTGGGGGCCGGGCTTTGTGGTGGCGAACTGGGTCTATTTTGCGCTCACGCCCGACGGCTTCCCAGGCCGCAAGTGGCTCATCGGCATCCTGGTCACCATGTGGGGGCTGCGGCTGGGGTCCTACATCCTCTGGCGCAACTGGGGCAAGGAGGAGGACTTTCGCTACCGCAAGTGGCGGGAGGAAGCCGCGGGCAAGTGGTGGTGGCAGAGTTTCTTCAAGGTCTTCCTGCTGCAGGGGCTCCTGCTGTGGGTCATCTCCGCGCCGCTGCTGGCGGCGCAGCGGGGCGCCACGCCGGCCAGGCTCGGCGTGCTGGATTTCGTGGCGATCGCGGTGTGGGCCATCGGTTTCTTCTTCGAAGCGCTGGGCGACCTGCAGATGGCCCGCTTCAGGGGGAACCCGGCCAACAAGGGCCAGGTGTTGGACACCGGCGTGTGGCGCTATACCCGCCACCCCAACTACTTTGGTGACGCGACCCAATGGTGGGCCTACTATCTCATCGCGGCAGCCACGCCCGGCGGGTGGTGGACCATCTTTAGCCCGCTGTTGATGACGGCGTTATTGCTGCGCGTCTCCGGCGTGGCCTTGTTGGAGAAAACGCTCCAAGAGACCAAGCCCCAGTACCGGGAGTACATCGAGACGACCAGCCCCTTCATTCCGTGGTTCCCCCGCCAACGGGGATAGAGGTTCCATGCTCAAAGCGATACTCTTCGACCTGGACGACACGCTGTTGGGCAACGCGATGGACACGTTCATCCTGGCCTACTTCCAGGCGCTCACGCAGCACGTGGCGCGCCTGATCCCACCCGAACGGCTGATCTCTGAGTTGCTGCGCGCCACGCGGGCGATGGAGGCCAACGATGGGAACGGCCCCACCAACGAGGAGATGTTCGCGGCTGCCTTCTACCCGGCGCTGGGATACGAACCAGCCGCCCTGAGACCCATCTTCGACCAGTTCTACGCCGAAGAGTTCCCCAAACTGAGGAGCCTGACGCAGCGGCTGCCGGAGGCCCGCCCGCTGGTCGCATGGGCGTTCGAGCGTGGGTTGCAGGTGGCGATCGCGACCAACCCGCTCTTCCCCCGCTCCCCGATCGAACAGCGGCTGGAGTGGGCCGGCGTGCCGGTGAACGAGTTCGAGTACGCGCTGGTGACGACGTACGAGGACATGCACGCCACCAAGGCACACCCGGCCTACTACCGGGAGATCCTGGCCCGGCTGGGCCGGGAGCCGGGGGAGTGCCTGATGGTGGGGGACGATTGGAAGCGGGACATCGTGCCGGCCGTTGCGGTGGGCATCCCCGGGTACTGGGTCACGGCATCGTCCGCCACACCTCCCCTCCTGGAGGGGGGGACAAGAGGGGGGGAGTTGGTTGGGCAAGGAACACTGGCGGACCTGTGGGAGAGGTTATCTGACTTGACCTGCACGGTGGGCAGGCTATAATAGGCTGTAGAAACCCTACTGGTCTGTGAACCTGAGGCACGCAATGGATGCTCAATTGGAAACGTTGACCCTTCCCCGTTCTGGTCGGGTCGAAGTAAACATAAACCTGTCTGCCGATGTCCACGTCACGGCAACCACCGCCCGGCGGCACGTCAGCCGACTGGTCGTCAGCGAGCTCGGCAACCTGCTCTATGGTGGAGAGCCATCGCTGGTCATCGGCGAGCGCATGTGCTGGCGGGTACCGGTGATACTGGCCTATCCCGACACCGGGCCAGTGGGCCAGGCCGGCGCATTGGACGTAGACGTCGAGACGGGTGAAGTATTAGTCACTCCGGAGCAGTTGACCGAGATCGCGAACTATGCCCACTACCTGGCTCAACGTACCCCTCCTGCCACAAAGTGATCGGGCCGACTGCCTGCCAACCTGCGTGGAGATGGTACTGGCTTTTTTCGGCCAGTCGGTCAAACAAGAGTGGCTGTGCCAGGTGATGGGAACCTCGGACCTGGGCACACCTGGCTTCAAGGTGCTGAACCTGCAACGCCACGGCTATGACGTCACGTATGCCTCCGCCACCGACGAGCGTGTATTGATACAGGCCCTCACCGACGGGGTTCCACCGATTGTGTTGTTGCGCACCGCTCATCTACCCTACTGGAAGCGCGAAACCGCCCACGCCGTTGTCGTCATTGCCATGGATGTGGATCATGTTACGCTCAATGATCCTGCTTCTCCTGCCGCTCCACAGACAATCTCACGGGATGAGTTCATGCTCGCCTGGCTGGACTTCGATTGCTTGTATGCTCTGGTTCACCTGCCGCGGTGACAAGCCTTAGGTTCTGGCCAACTTCACTTCCAGGCCGGCGATCCGCTCTTGTAGTCGCCGCTTCTCCTGATCCTTCACCTTCCCGAAAGCTCCCCGCTTTCGGGAAGGTCGAGCAGATAAGGCCGCAGTTGCTGTGCCACGTGAGGCGCGATGTGGTCCTGCACAAAGGTCACATAGAGATCAGGCGTCGGGAAATATTGCCGCACAAAGGCACGATCCACAAGCGTCCCTGGGCGGCCTTTTATCCATTCCAGGTAATTGCTGTAGGGCCAGTCCGCAGGATCCGACACCAACCCCGCCGTCACCGGATTCAGGTGAACATAACGGCACAGGTGGATAACGTATTCATCCCGATCCACGTGGACGTGCCGAAAGCGCCCCACAAAGAGCGGCCCACTGCGCTCCTGCTGTTTGTTGAACGCCTGGGTATAGGTTTGAAACAGCCGCTGGATAAAGACCGAGATGGGAACGTCACCATCTTGCCGTAGGACAAAATGGTAGTGGTTCGGCATCAGGCAGTAGGCCAGGACAGTCACAAGCACTTCCCCGAGCAATCGTTTGACCTTGCCCAGCAGGTAGATGTAGTTGTCTGGACAGACGAAGATTGGCATTCCATTGATGCCCCGGTTGTAGACATGGTACACGTTACCAGGAACAAAGACGTTTTCACGATAGGGCACGTTGCCTCCTGTTCGCTACTGCCGCTGCTGCCGCCACCTTCCCGAAAGCTGGGAGCTTTCGGGAAGGTGAGGATCAGAGAGCAGAGGTGGGAGAGATGGGGAAGACGACCACCCGAAACCCGCGGTGGAGCCAGTCGTAGCGCGGGCTGCCCCCGTCGCGGTCCGCGCACCGGGCGGACTCACGCTTGGAGCCGAACGACCCTCCACGTATCACCCGGAGCATATCGTCTCCTGCCTCCAGGTTCTCTCTGCCATCAGCAGGATCATACGGATACCCAAACTGAAACTCTGCCTTTTCACCTGTCCAATGGCCCCACAGGCTCACCGTCCACTCCCACACGTTGCCGGCCATGTCGAGGCAACCGCAAGGACTGACCCCCTCCGGAAAGATGCCCACCGGCGTGGTGCCCCCCAGGCCCAGTTCCTTGGTATTGCAGCGGGTCTCGTCCCACTCGTCGCCCCAGGGGTATTCCCGGCGGTCCCTGTCTCCGCGCGCCGCTTTCTCCCACTGCGCCTCGCTGGGCAACGTGATCGGCTTGCCGGTCACCTCCGAGAGCCAGCGGCAGTAGGCCATGGCATCGTGCCAGCTCACGTAGGTCACCGGGTGGCTCTCCAATCCGCGTGGCACTTTCCCATCCTCCCAATGGCTGGGGGGCTTGTGGCGCGTGGCCTCGACGAAGAGATCATATTGGGCATTGGTGACCGGCACGCGGGCAATCTGGAACCGCTCCAGGTGGACACGGTGGACAGGGCTCTCATCACCAGCACCCTTCTCGCTACCCATCCAGTACTCGCCGGCCGGCACCTCCACCCACACCGGTTCGCCGTAGGGCAGGCGCCAAAAGGCCGGCTGCGTGCCCGGCCCGCCGCTTTCGATACGAGCCAGCGCCTCGGCCGCTGCCGTCCGGCGGCGGATGAGATCGGCCAGGGATGGCTGGCGCCCCAGAACCACCTGCCACACGGACTTGCGCGGTTTGCGCAAGGGCTGCCCGAACTCCCGACGCAGTCGCCGCTGCACCTCGCCCCACAGGTCCCCCTCGACGCGGGCCGGCCCCACGTCGCGCAGCGCTTCGGCCGCCAGCACCAGGTTGTAGTACGGCTCGGGCTCCTTTTCGTGATCTACGATGGCCTGTATCAGCGCCGTGACCCGCTGCTTGCCCTGCGTGCTCAGATAGCCTGCCTCCAACAGAATCGCCTCCCGCCACCAACCATCTTCCAGGCGGTCCAGTGTGTACGGGACGTAGTCGGAGCGATCGGCCACGGCGCGGGCGGCCAGGTGCTCCTGGAAGGTCAGGTGGCTGAACCCATAGATGCCCTGCCCCCGCTCGGCCAGCAGGCCGCTGCGTTCGTTGATCAGGTGGAGGAATTCGTCCACCGCCTTGCTGGCCTGGCGCCAGTCGCCGCACATGCCGAAAAAGCGCTGCCCCAGTTGTCGCCGCAATTCATCGGCCTCAATCTCACGCACCTGCTGCTCCATCATCCACAACGCCACCGGCTCCAGCAGCCCCCGCCGGTCACCGGCGTCCAGTTCGCGCCCGGCCAGCACCGCCCGGGCCTCCAGCCCCTTGGCCTCGTCCCACTTGCCCAGCAATACCTCGATGGCCTCTTCGTACAGTTCGGTGCGCCGCTCCGGCAACTGGGCGCGGTAGCGCTGCACCAGCGCGACGACGGTCAAGAGCAGCGGGTTGACGGCCAGTTCGCGCACCCGCTCGTTACCCCGGATGGCCTTTAACAACGCCTCCGACTGGCGGCGCGCCTCCCCCAGCGCATAGTCGTTCTCGCCACCGGCCAGTGCCACCTCGACCGCGTGATTCCAGTGGGTGACGAAACGCTCAATGTCGGCCTGGGTGAAATCGCGCACCGTCGTGACACTGTATCCTTCGCCCAGGCGGGCGCTGCCAGTATAACCATACACCCGGCTGGTCACCACGTAGCGGTTGCCAGGGTAGGCGATGGTGAAACCCTCGATGATGCGCGCCACCCGGCGCCGCGTGGCGAGATCCGCCACCTCGTCCACGCCGTCCAGTAGCACGATACACTCGTTCGCCTGCAGCCGGCCGGCAAAGAAGCGGTCTGGAAGGGCGATGTCCTGGTTGGCAAAGTAGGTGCGCAAGTAGTCCAGGAGCAACCTGGGGCCATCGGTGCTGGGGTCGGGGTGGTGTGCCTGCAAATAACGGGCCAGGTCGCGCAGTGGCAGCAGGATCGGCAAACGCTGCTCCTGGAGCTGCAACCGTCCTGTCACCAGCCCTGCCGCTTCGCCCGCCAGGTCACGGGCGTAGGTGAGCGCCAGGTAACGCAACAGCGTCGTCTTACCGGAGCCCGGGTCTCCCAGCACCACCAGGCGCGGGTGAGCCGCCAGCGCCTCCTGCACCTTGACCTTGACCTGGGCCACCGTCTCCCTGGAGCGATCTGCGCCCAGGCGGGACATGCGCTCCGCTTCACCGGGTGCCAGGTGCGCCATTTCTTCGACCCAGGCTTCTTCGGCGGCGACGGTCCGCCGCTCGGTGGCGGTGAGCGTGACATAGATCTCTTCCAGGTCAATGCTGACCAGCCCACTGGCCGAGCGGATGCCCTGCAGCCGCAGGCGGCGGCTGGCCTCGACGACGTGGCGCAGGTAGCAGGCCAGCGCCGTTTCCTCGTCCAGTGCTGGTGGGCAGGCGTCAGGAGGGGCTACAACCTGGCGTTGGTCTACGTAGTCCCCAGCGACATTGACCTGTTCCTGCACTTGCTGCTCACGCAGGTCGAAGGTGGTCGTCTTGGTACCGCTGACCAGGTCGCCGTGCACGTCGCCGAGGGCGACGATTTGCGCTTCGAGTGCCGCCATGCGCTCACGAGCCTGGGCCTGCGCCTCGGCCACCGGCAACCCCTGGCGGGCCATGTGGGCCAGGCTGTCGAGCGTCCGGCGCAGTTCGGCCATCTCGGCCCGCAGGGCGTCCAGGTCATGCAAGGTTTGTCCAGCCATGATCGCTGATCCTCCTGTGGGGAAGGAAAAACCTGGTTTCTACACCGAATACAGTGTAGCACAGGTTGGCCACACACGCAAAACAAAAAACCCTAAGGGTCTCGCAGACCATTAGGGTTTTCGCCGTGCACGTGCTGCCTCGCTACACAGCCAAGGCCTGGCTCAGCGCCTGCTCCCAAAACGCAACGCTACCGTCCAGAATCATCAGCGCCCCTTCCCGCTGGGCCATGTCTTCCGCACCCTCGGTGGCCTGCTCACCGGCCAATTGACCTGGAAGAAACCGGGTTTTTAGGGAAAAACCCGGTTTCTACGATTTCGCAATGTTGGTCTGCTGGCCGACGTGCTGGCCGCGCTGGTCAAAGAGGGTGACCTTCTGGCCAGTCACCACGTCGCCCTGGACGTTCCCCTCGACCAAGACGCCGCCCTGCCCCACGGCCTTCGCCCCTGCTCCCTGGGCAATCGCCCCAGGGCCACTGAGCGTGGCCTGGAAACGGGCCAGGTTGCCCAGCCGGGACATCTCCTGGCTCAGGGTTGCGGTAAACCAGCGGCGGTCACCGTCGCTCAGCCCCGCCTGGGCCTGCGCCACGGCGTCCAGCCTCTCCAGGATGCCGTCCAGTGCCTCGCGCAAGCCGGGATCGGCCGGCGCCCGCTCAGCCACCCACCCGGCCACCTGCGCTTCGTCGGCCTGGTCCTTCCAGCGCTGCACCTGCTCGGCGATCAGGTTGCCGCCCACGCCAGCAGCCACGCTCCCCAGCGCCATCATCACCGGCAGCA
>Ga0315295_10005216_pt1 | contig 11109 bp, 14 predicted proteins | sample YL17G14_0_MG_FD_204453 | JGI IMG/M metagenome (GOLD analysis project Ga0315295, IMG submission 204453) | Sediment microbial communities from Yellowstone Lake, YNP, Wyoming, USA - YL17G14_0 | ecosystem: Environmental > Aquatic > Freshwater > Lake > Sediment | place: USA: Wyoming | collected...
CTCATTCAAGAATACTCCAGCCATCGTAGTCAAAGCTAATAATACATGAGGTTGGTAAGAAGTTCCACTTGGAAGTCCAGCTTCATAAACCACTCTAAGTTTATAGGGACTCTCCACACCCCAATAAGTATTGACAGCCAATAGTCCTCGTTCATCATCTAGCAGACCAAAGTAAATACTAGGCATGGTTTCTATAAAATAGGATTTTTCTTCTATATCCAACCAATTTACTTGAACAATACGCTGAACATATCCATAGTCCAATATATAAGGATTACCCAATGGATGAGCTAAATGAGTTCCAGTAACAATCGTTGGGAGAAGCAATGTACTCAAATCCTCTGATACCATCTGTTCTGCTATGAAATAAGAAGCAGTACGTTGGTTAGCAACAGAACTTCCCGTCATCCCACCATAGGCTTGATAGATGGAATCTGTCAGAATTATTGGTGAGTTATAAGGATATAATATCATATTGCACCATCCTAAAATCAATCACTTTAGTATATTACAGCACCAGGTATAGCTATTTTATTTGCTTGCTGTTGCCTTTTTTGCTCCTGTTCCATGCTCTTTATAGCATTTTCCGCACTCTGATGAAGCACAAATGCCGCCAGTTCAACTTGCAGAGGAGATACAGTTCCATAACTGATGCTCATCACTGTAGAGTTTGGAGCATCAAAAGTTATTACAATAACACTAGCAGGTTGTTTTTGTTCTTCTTGTGGATTATCCATTACCAATTCTCCCATTCTGAATAATATATTTTATCCTTCCAACGCAAACGCAAAATATCCCGATTACTGTTCAAAGAATACTGAACCTGTTGGGTCATTGCGGTTGCTCCTACTAGATGAAATCCCATTGCTTCATGTTCGATATAGATATTATACCCCATCTCACGAATAGTCAAGCAGTAGTCAACATCTTCATACGTGCCCATCCCATAACCTTCAAAGAAACCTTTGGCTTGTTTGAACAACTTTCTCCTAGTCATCATTGCCGCACCAGTTACAGCCAAAGGATAACGGAGGTTCAAAACCCTTGGATTTTCAGGAGACCACCCACAGAATTGATGTATAAATTCCCCATGAATATTAGTTGAAATCCCAACATGTTGTATCTTTCCTGCTGGTCTGCCAGGGTCATTACTATCCAAAGGAAACAATAGGCGCATCCCCGCCACTCCTATAGTTGGGTCATCCATTGCTTTTATGAGTTTATCTAAACTTCCTGGCAATAAAAATACATCATCATTTAGAAAAAATATAAGTGGGGATGTTCCTCTATTTGATGCACGATTACAAGCGGAGGGAAATCCAATGTTCATTCCATTACGTATATAAGTTCCTTTAGAATTTAAAGTGAGCACTTGAATATTCTTACTTTCATCAATATCTTGTGCTCCCTTACCTACCTTACTTCCATTATCAAATACATAAATTGAATATGGATTTTCTTGACAAGCCTCAGGGATATATTCTAAACATCGTTTCAATAAATCAGAACGATTGTAGACTGGAATAACAATATCCACTAAGGTCATTGGTGAGAATATTTTCTTTTTTTTATTTTGGTGGTTGCTCATTTTTCACATACTCCAATGCCTTCTCAAGTTGTAGGACTGACTTATCCCAAGTTCTTCCTTCCACATATTTACGTGATGCTTCTTTCATTGGATAAGTCAAATACCAGTTTGCATAATAATTATTTAGAATTTCGATTGATTTGGGAACATCTATAAAATACCGATGACCATTTCCAAATGGGTCAATATACTTATAAGCGTAAGGAAGTAAAATACCTCGACCATCACTTAGTAATTCATGGATACCACAACAATCAGTTCCAGCGCAAGGTATTCCAACTGCCTGAGCTTCTAAGAGAGGCATACCCAGCCCCTCAGCCTTGCTGGTCAGAAGAAACAAATCACTCATTGCATAAAGAGACCATAGGGTTGCAAAGTTAATCCCACGTTCATAAATAGATGTGATGCTATTTATCTTCATAACTTGTGCGTAATCTCGGAGTCTCCATCCGACTTGTGATTGTTCCCTGGTAACCAATAGATATTTGACTTTCTTACCTTCAGAAAAACCAGATACAATCTCCATAGCGGCTGAAAGGTTCTTGCGTTCTTGATTATCCGCTACTTGCAGAATGACGAATGTGTCTTCATCAACCCCATTAGCTTTCCTTATCATCTTCTTTTCTTCATCGGTAGGAACTTTCCAGGAGTTCGTGTCAACTCCAATCTCGATGTACTGAGCATCAATACTCATCTTCCTTGCTTCTTCCGTACCAAACTGAGAGATTATTAATGCCCTATTCATTCTCATCAAAGACATTGCCCAAGTCATACAAAGTGGGTCTGCCTCAACGGGCATGATACCAATGTATGGGAATGTTCTATCTTTCATGACTTCTAAGTAGTGCATTTGGAGAGGAATATCCAAGGCTACAAATATTACATCGAAGTGCCACATATTGAAAAGATTTTGGGCTATTGCAAGTGTCTCTGGAATTGCATTACAAGGGATTACCGAAAACTCAAATGGGTGTTCTTCTCCATGATATTGAAGTCCGACCACCTTAACCTCATGTCCAGCCCTTGTAAGTCCAGCACAAAGAGGCACAGTTATATTTAGATAACCAGACCCCGTACTATCAAAGTCACTTATCCAACAAATTTTCATATCATACTCCAGCAAACACTTTCTCATCCCATTGCTTGACGATGTTGGAAGGATGAAATCTAGTTAAGGCTAGGTTCTGTACGTGAGTTTGTAAATTCCTTAAGTTCTCAGGGTCAGTAAGTAATAAATCGGTCAATGTATTTACAAAATTCATTCTAAAACTGTCATCATAAACTGGATTACTTCCAATGATTGTTCCCATATTAGTAGTTATCAAAGCACCTACATTACTGGTAACTGGATATACTCCAGCACATTGCGCCTCAGCCACACTAATACAAAACAATTCATCATAGATATTTGGGTATGCTAAGATTTGTGCTTCTAATTGTTCAACAATCAATTGCTTTCTCAGCACAGCCCCAAGAAAACTTACGTTCCTCATACCTGTCCACGCTTCTCTATGTTGAGCATTTCTTTCTTCTACTCCCCATAAACGATAATCGCTAGTAATAGTCAGCTTTACATCTGGACACCTATCCTGTACGAGTGACCACACACCTCTTAGGTAATGCAAACCACGTTCAGGGACAGAAGTAAAGATTACTTTTTGGGGAACTTTTTCAACCCGTCCAGCGTCCTCTAAATCCCCTATTCTTACTGGTAAATCAATTACCGTAGCATTTCCAATCCCGTATGTTCTTGCAAAATAATCCGCATGGAAGTCAGAAATACAAACTATCTTTTGAACCCGACCAGCAAATTCTTGGTAGTTTCCGATAGTAAATTGGTCACAACTCCACCAAACTTTCAGACAATTAGTAACCACATTAGCTTGCCCATTTGGAGAACGGAATATAATCAAGACATCTCTAGGGGCTTGAGTTTCAAATTCATAATTTCCTCTTTGTTCAAATGGACTTCCATCAGGAGTTACGGGGTTATTGAACAAGACAACTTCATGTCCAGCTTTATGCCATTCCTCACACATAGTTAGGAGGGCATATTCAGAACCACCAATCCCAATTCCACGATTACCTTCCCCCCATAAATCTTTTAGTGTCACCCCTAATGGTGAGCCATCAGTACAAAGGACGTGGATTCTCATAATCTTTTAACCTCTCTATCGTAGTATTGATTGCTTTCTCATCAATGTCAATACCAACCCAACGCCTGTTCAACATCTCACAAGCAAGTGGTACAGTACCAGAACCAACAAATGGGTCACACACCAATTCATTTTCTTTTGTGATTTTCTGGATTATATCATAGCACCATACAATTGATTGTTGCCATTTATGCAAAGACTTATCTCTCTTGGGAATAGTTATTTTATCTTTCATAAAACCATAATTACGTTCCCTTGGAAACTTCTCTTTGACATACCATAGCATAGGTTTCCACATTACTTCAATACCCATTGCCATTCTAGCATGTTGGTCAGCTTCTTGGTCTAAATCAAATATCCATCTGAACTTTAACTTTCCATCACTTTCAAATATTCCTATCACATCCTCTAAAGCATAATGACCAACTATTGTAATCAATGATGCTCCAACTTTCATGAGGTCAGGATATAACCAAGATAAAATTACATAGCAAGACATAAACTTCCTTGGATATGGAGGGTCAGTAAAAACCAAATCAATGTCACTTACAACCCCTCGTGATTCATTGGCATTTCCAAGATAAAGTTTACCTAGTTTGGTTTCATAAGCTAGTTCCATACCAAATCATCCTTATCCGCATCATGTATGCTTGTGCTTAGAGGTTCGTTCTCCCAACCTTCATAACTTACCCTTGGTTTCTTTTCGCACAAATAACGGAACTCATCCTTGCTATGATACTTATCTCTTATCATCCATCCTGCCCTTCTCAACCACCAGCGTAATTGAGTATGACTTTCCACGACAGAATAATGGTTTCTTCCTATGAAACCAATAGTACCATCGAGAGGTCTTGGGGTAACAACTATCAACCACTTGGCAGAAACTCTGTGCCATTCCATCAGAGTTATGATGGGAAATAATGAATGTTCCAAGGCATGACGAGCAAATACTAAGTCATAAGAATTATCTAGGAGAGTAATGAAGTTAAAATCCATTTCAACAACTGACCGATGATTCTCTTTGGCTATCAAAACATCTTCCCCTAAACTTAGCCCAAGATAATTATTAACTCCAAATCTCTCAAATAGACATTGACAAAATCCCTCACCACATCCCACATCCAAAACAGCTCTAATTTTGAGTTGAGGTATCCATCTTCTTATTATTCTATACGCCCTAAGAAAATGACCATCATGAATAGTGGGTTGTGGTTGAGGATAAATATCACCCATCAACTCCGAATAATATCTTTCAAACCTTCCGTAACTGTTCATAATTTTCTCCATCCTATAATTCTTGTTTCCTTAAACATGTCTTCTGGAAGACGTTCAAAGGCCACATCACTTTCATAAATTTGTATGTCACTTGTAGTTACTTCGATGCTTATATTCTCTATAGGAACACCCCGAACAGTTCGTGTTCCATCATAGAAGTCGTGACACATGATGATGTCTCCAGGATGACAAGCAGATTTGAAGTGGGCTATCTCTTTGGCTTTATGACCACCATCACAATAAATAATTTTATTATCCATCAAATCAAGATTGTTATATACACGAGAGTCGAAACAATCTATACACATTAATTGTGCGGTCATAACATATTGCTTATATACTTCGTAAACCTCAGGTCTTATTAAATTACAATCTATCTCTACTCCAAGATAATAACATAACATTTTTGGAATTAAGATGTAAGATAATCCACCTTCATGAACTCCAATTTCAATAAAATTTACTGGTTTACGTTGCTTGATAAGACGTTCTATGACATCAACTTCGTGCCAAGACTGACCTACACGGATGTCATTTATAATCTCGACCCCTATAATTGGTTGTAATCTTCCCATATATCCTCCTATTTATTCTTCATAAATGTCGGCAACCACAAAATATCTTTTCTCCAATATTCATCTAAAGGGATAAAATTTTCATTCAAACAAGCAAGGTCACTATCTTTTATTTCTCCTGTTTGACTATCTGCATAATCATGAATAGATATTATGTCTCCAACCCTCAATAAATTAGAGAAAGTTGTTAGTTCTCTTAGCTTATTTCCACCATCACAAAATATATATGTTCGGGTTGATTTATTTATTCCATCAGTTATATAATCTACATACTTCCACATATCATCTAAAATAAGATGACATCTAGGATTTCTTCCAGCATATCCTATTACTAATGGACTTACTTCTGGAATATTATTTTCAAATCCCATATATTCAAAACCACTATCTAATTCAAGATTAGGAATTATATAAGGTAAAGTTCCAGCTTTGAATACTCCTAATTCAATAAACAAAGAAATTTTATATCTATTTATAATATCAATATGAGAACAAATAGACCCATAACCCTGAGCGATTGGTATTCCACAGATATTGAAATCGAAATTATATTCAAATAAATCTTTTCCTTGCCTACTTCTAACTAGAGTTGAGTTTGCCGATAACACATTATTCTCCTATCTCGGACAAATTCTGCACCATTCATAATTATTTCTACCATTAGCAACTAACATATTTACTATGCTTACATGATTACCTCCAAACCAATAATCATTGATGCTAGTTTCTGGAAACTTTCCCAACTTAAACGCACCAAAAACATCTTCACAGCACAGGAGATATTGACTCCGATGATTGATAATCATGGTTGTCATTGGAATTTTACATTCCGTAGGTAGATGTTCAGCTATTTTTGCTTGTAGATTTTCTCTTGGACTATGATGGGTTGTAAGATGACTTCCATCTGTATTATCTATGAATGTTTTCTTGAATAAAGATTGTATCCAAGCATAACGCTCATCTTTCTTCTCCATATATAAAGAAACGATTATCTTGTCTGCCAATCCATCTAATTCTTCAGCCCAAGTTGGGGTCATATAATCTCCATTGGTATGAAAATAAATAGTTCTGAAACAACCAAGGGATTTGAAATATTCTATAATCTTATCTAATCTATGGTCTAATAAAGGTTCGTTGTAATGAGACAAACAAATATTTTCTTTAAATCCCATATCTCTCAATTGGTTTGCTATTTCAAAGATGGTTTTTAATGGAAGAAGATGTTGTTTATGCCAAGAAGCAATGAGTTTTTTATTGGGATAAGAGTTGCGAACACAAGTTTCACAAGTCCTATTACAAAGGGAACTTGTTTCTATACTTGCAGTTCGGAATAATTCAATATCACTCATGTAGATACTCTGGTAGGGTTTCTAAAGGCCCACCAAATTCTAATGGGTGTAACATTCCAGGAATAAGTCCAGATTTACGATATGTCCTGACTTTCTCAAGTGCCCTTTCTGGAGTATCCCAAGCAAAGTGCATATTAGCATAAGGAGGCCATATTTCTGCTGTATTGAAATCGGTACGAAATTCGGTAACTTTTTTATCTCCAATCCTAAAATAATATGCAGGAGGTATATTAACTGTCCACAAATCTAAATGACCTCTCCATGCCCACAAAGCATTTTCAAATTTTGTATGAGTTTCTTCGAGTTTACACATCCAAGGAAAATACATATCTGTTCCCCATAGATAAAAGAAAGTTGCCATAACAACATCTGCTTTTGTATCTTGCAGGATACTACGATAATTTTCTCTCAACAAATAATTAGGTCGGCAATCGCAATCATGATAAATCATCCAATCTGCTTTCATTTCCCTAGCCCAAGCGAAAAGAAAATTAGCATGGGCACTATCATTGTTTCTCCAATAGCCATTTTCTAAATAAGTTCTTTCAGTAAAATCACGAATAATTACATTGGGATATCGGCTTGCTATCTCCTTGGTTCTGTCTACTGAACCTCCATCAGCAACCAAAATCATATCTGCATCTTTATAACTTTCACAAAATTGAGCAATTCTTGGTTCTTCGTCCCTGGTTCGTACAATTACAGCGATTTTAGTGGGCATAGGTTGATAATCCTTCATCACGAATTGTTTTTTCAAGGTCATGCCAAAAGGTATCTATTTGTTCCCTAGTCAAATGGCTAGTAGATACAAAACTCTTGGAGTTCTCATCATATTTCCCTCTGAAGAACCATTCCTCATCAGGGATAGTTTCATACTTCAAATCATATTGTTCGGGATGTTCAGTCAAAGGAGTGCCAGGAAATGGGATAAGCCTATCCACCTGAGCAATGTGAGGTCTATTCTTTAGTATCCAATCTTTAGTTTTCTCCATGCTTTCCATACTTTCACCAGGGAGACCCAATACGAAACTCATCTTACAAGTTATTCCTAATTTCTTACACCACTCAAGAACTTGAGTATCCTGCTCTATGGTAGTTCCCTTATGAATATTTTCCTTGATTTTATTTGATGCGCTTTCCACACCTATAAATATTTCTATAAGTCCAGAATCTTTCATTCTCTCAAGATAATCTATTCCACCATGCTTGACTAATATATCACTACGCATGAAACAACGCCAAGGCACATACCCATATTTTTTATGTAACTTTAGGATTTCTAATGTCCTATGTTTGTTCATAATGAAGATGTCATCATAATAAGCAATACCTTGAAATCCCAAATCTAGTATTTCTTTTATCTGGTATTCTACTACTGAAAGAGGTTCATAGCGGGTAGAGTTTCCCCAAATTACACCTGTCCTACCACTCTCACAAAACGCACAAGACATGGGACAGCCTCTTGCGGTAAATATACTTGCCATTCTATACTTCTGACCAGTCTGACTAGTCATATAAGAATGATAATCCAAAGACCATCTACGAATAGGAGGCAATACCCAATCTAAATCTTTACGAACAATGGGTGAAAATATTGTCTTGTATCCTTTGGGAGACATATTTGCAAGTTGCCATATTTGTTTTACAGTATTGGGGTGGTCTCCCTCTCCAATTACTATGAGATTGAAACCAAGTTCACGATAAGCACTTGGATTAGCCCAAGGCCCCGCCCCACCAATAACAGTTCTCGTTTTTCGCCACTTTTCCGTAATAGTGGCGATTTTCCGAACCTCAAACATCTGAGGTGCGTTTGCACTAATCCACATCTGGTCATACTGACCATCTTCTGGAAGTTTGTTATTCAAGGACATATCAATGAAATCTGTCTTATGACCGTGAGCTTCTAACTGAGCGGCAATGTACCATAGACCAAGAGGGGGCCAAGTAAGTGGAGCAGAGAGCATTGTACTCTTTGGATACAATAATAAGATATTCATTTATAATCCCAATCCAAAAAATCTATTACTGGTCTTCCATCATATCCTTTTTGCCATAAGAACATGGCATACGCAAGTGTATCCGTTGTGTGATGAGAATCATCTGAACTAAAGAACGATGGTCTACGAGAGCATACATACACACGCTTCAATGGCAAATCTTTATATAATCCTTTACACCTCTTAATTCCTTCCAAGAAAGATAATCGGAGTAAGAAATATACATTACCTTTGTTTTCAATCATACTGAAAGCATGGCGCACAAAGTTTTCAGCCAAAGAGTAAGGAGGGTTTCCAAAGACCAAATTGAATTTATGTGGGGGTGTAAATTCCAAAAAATCTTCAGTATAAATTTGGTCATAATTAGTAATCTGGTCATCTGGTATGGTTGGATTCAAGTCTATTCCAGCTACATACAATAAAATCCTATTCATAGCTCTTCCCCAAACTCCGTTCCCACATCCAGCATCCAAAGCAGATATAGGAAATTCTCCATAGAATCCACCATCTCTCCTCAACTTCATAATAGCAGAGTCAGCTAAATCAAATGGGGTCTCATAAAAGTCCCTTGGACTTCTTTTTCTAATTGATTTCATCCTATTTCCGTTTATCATGATGAACCATCTGCATGTTTGCCCGTAGTGGCGTGAAAATAACAAACAATCATTTCTCCAGGAATTGAACTTTCACTTTTGTTTGTTGGGGTAGCATCTTTGATGTAAGCATTGTATCCAACAATGACCGCAGGAGAACCACAACTACACATTGGAGACCATCTACCAATTAGTTTCTTACCCATAGGGTCATCAAAAACGAAATGGTTATCATACGGAGCACACAGTATTAGACCATGACCTTCAAAGTATAAAGATTTCTGTCTATGAACTCTTTTTCCGTCAGCAGTTGTGGCATGGTTCAAGTCCCCCTTGTGTCGAATTATTGCAAAATTGAATTTGGGAAGTGGATTACTCATGGTTGCACACATACCCATCCTTGAAATAATCCATTAAACCAATATTCCGTACAAGTAGGTGTTGGTCTTGGATATGGATAAGGAATTTGAGTTGAAATAATTTCCTCAGTTGGGGCTGGATAAGCCGAAATGAGATTATCTGTTTGTGTAACACTTTCACTTGTTTCCGTTATTCTAATATCAACTTTCGTTGGATTACTAGAATAGACTGGTATCAATATTGATACTATAATAAACACAGAAACCAAAATTGTTATTCTTATGTAATTCATATTAGTTTTGCCTCTTTTAGAATTTGTTCTACACGAATATCCCATGTATGAGCCTGAACTATGGCGTGTCCTCTATCAGCTAAGTCACAACGGAAGTTATCATCATTCATAAGACCCACTACTTGGTCTGCCCCCTCTTGGGCACTTGAAAATCCAATATAATGTTCTCCTTCTTTGAAGAAGATGCCCATATCAGGAATACGATTAGCCACTAGAGGTAGCCCCATTCCCATTGCTTCAAACACCCTAGCAGGAATGTCTAATAAACTTGACCAACTAAGTGCTATATGAGATTGGTTATATGCCAATCTAAATTCATCGAATATCTCACCAATCCCGTAACGAACTGTCTTCCCACGAAGATTCAGTTCTTGCACAAGTGCATTTCTAGTTTCATAATGTAAACCTAATAAACACGCATCATATAACTTGATGACATCAGGCATAGGATAATGAACAGTTGGGTCAAACGCATACGGTAAATAAATCTCCCCTGTATCCATATAAGAATACTGCATACAAAATTTCAAGTCTGAATACGTCTTAGGAAGTTCATAAGTAGGTTTTAGGACGTGGGGGTCTGTCTGAACATGTGCCACAATCCTTCCTGCTGGTCTATCTCTATAATGGAAACCAGCATCAAATTGAATAAAGATATCGGGTATCCAAGGTAAATTATTATTCACTATACCAGCTGGAGGATTGTTGGATGGAAATGGGAGTGGAAAATCTGGAACTTTTACATATTTCTCAGGTAAGTTCATCCCACCATTCCAAGGTATCCAACTTCCAGTGAATGGCCCCACAACAAATAAATCAACATCTTTCCTTCTAAGAAATGCTCTCCAGAAGTAAGTTGCCATTGCCATTGGATACCACATTGCGGATATCGCTATTTTTATTTTTTCCATAGTTTCACCAAGT
>Ga0315295_10005217_pt1 | contig 11105 bp, 7 predicted proteins | sample YL17G14_0_MG_FD_204453 | JGI IMG/M metagenome (GOLD analysis project Ga0315295, IMG submission 204453) | Sediment microbial communities from Yellowstone Lake, YNP, Wyoming, USA - YL17G14_0 | ecosystem: Environmental > Aquatic > Freshwater > Lake > Sediment | place: USA: Wyoming | collected...
TTCCCTAGAGGCGTCACGACAGCCTTACCCCCTTGCTCTGTTCCCGTCATGGTTCGTCCCAACATCCACGGGCTTGAGTCACTTAATAATAATCCCCATCAGCTTCTGCAGGATCAGGTCCACAAATCCGAGGAAGAAGGATACAAGAACACTGGCCACAATGACCACCGCCGTGGAGCCGATGATCTCTTTCTTCTGCGGCCAGGTCACCTTTTTCATCTCCACCCGGGCCTCGCGCAGGAAGCGAACCGTCGCCTCCCACCATTCCCGCACTCGTTCCACGACTGCCGTCATCTGCCCCATATGCTCCGTCCCCGTATCCCGACAGCGACAGCGGTATCCGACAGTCCCGCCCATGGCGGGATCGCTATCGCTGTCGGTCCTGCATGGCAGGCCTGGAGGGATTCGAACCCCCAACCCGCGGATTTGGAGTCCGCTGCTCTGCCGTTAGAGCTACAGGCCTGTTGGCCGACGCTCTGAATCCAAGGTCCCTGGAATCGCCGCAGTCCTCTCCCAGAAAGACTCCAGGGACGCCTTCCGCTCATCCCCCTCTCCGAAGGAGTCCGAAGTCCTGCGGACCAGCGGATCACTTCGTTTCCCGGTGGATCGTGTGCTTGCGGCACCAGCGGCAATACTTCGAACGTTCCAGCCGATCGGTGGTATTTCGCTTGTTCTTGGTGGTGGAGTAGTTCCGGCGCTTGCACTCCCCACACGCCAACGTAATGATTTCTCTCATGATCACCCAGCTCCTTGACTGCTCTGCGGCGATCCCCCCTACGCCAAAACCTCACTCACCACACCAGCCCCCACCGTGCGGCCCCCCTCGCGGATGGCGAAGCGGAGCTCTTTCTCCATGGCGATGGGCTGGATGAGTTCCACCGTGAGGGTCACGTTGTCCCCGGGCATGATCATCTCGCTGCCCTCGGGGAGGTGAACCACTCCGGTGACATCCGTGGTCCGGAAGTAGAACTGGGGGCGGTAGCCGTCGAAGAAGGGGGTGTGACGGCCCCCCTCCTCCTTGGTGAGGACGTAGGCCCCGGCCTTGAACTTCGTGTGGGGGGTGATGCTCCCCGGCTTGGCCACGACCTGGCCCCGCTCCACCTCCTCGCGCTTGATCCCCCGCAGGAGCACCCCGATGTTGTCCCCGGCTTGGCCCTGGTCGAGGAGCTTGCGGAACATCTCCACCCCGGTGCAGACCGTCTTCTGGGTCTCCCGGAGGCCGATGATCTCCACCTCCTCGCCGACCTTGACCACCCCGCGCTCCACCCGGCCGGTGACCACGGTGCCCCGGCCGGAGATGGTGAAGACGTCCTCCACCGGCATGAGGAAGGGCTTGTCGATCTCCCGCTTGGGGGTGGGGAAGTACTTGTCCACGGCGGCCATAAGCTCGTAGATGCAGGCGTACTCGGGGGCCTTGGGGTCGGTGCTGCTGGACTGGAGGGCCTTCAGGGCGGAGCCCTTCACGATGGGGATCTCCTCCCCGGGGAACTTGTACTGGGTGAGGAGCTCCCGGACCTCCAGCTCGACCAGCTCCATGAGCTCAGGGTCGTCCACCATGTCCACCTTGTTCAGAAAGACCAACATGGAGGGGACCCCGACCTGGCGGGCGAGCAGGATGTGCTCGCGGGTCTGAGGCATGGGGCCCTCGGAGGCGGCCACCACCAGGATGGCCCCGTCCATCTGGGCCGCCCCGGTGATCATGTTCTTGATGTAGTCGGCGTGGCCCGGGCAGTCCACGTGGGCGTAGTGGCGCTTGTCGGTCTCGTACTCCACGTGGGCGATGGCGATGGTGATGCCCCGCTCCCGCTCCTCGGGGGCCTTGTCGATCTGGTCGAAGGGCACGAAGGCGATCTTCGGGTTCTTGTAGCCCAGGGCCTTGGTGATCGCCGCGGTCAGGGTGGTCTTCCCGTGGTCGATGTGCCCGATGGTCCCAACGTTCATGTGCTCCTTCGTCCGCTCGAACTTCGCTTTGGCCATGGATCTCTCCCTGTGGCGGGGCCTCCCCACGAGGCCCCCTGCTACCTACCGTCCCGGCCGTGTCCGAGCGGGACGGCGTGCCGTATGTCTAGGCTACCGCGCGACCGCCCATCCGGGCGATGATCTCCTCGGCGATCTGCACCGGCACGGCCTCGTACCGGGCGAGCTGGAGCGGGGTATGGCTGGCCCGCCCCTGGGTGGCGGAGCGGAGATCGGTGGCATACCCGAACAACTCCGCCAGCGGCACCTCGGACCGGATGACCTGCGCCGCCGGGCGGGCCTCGATCTCCAGGACGCGCCCGCGCCGCGAATTCAGGTCGCCGATGACCTGCCCGACGAACTCTTCCGGGACGATGACGTCGAAGCGCATGAGCGGCTCCAGCAGGACCGGCTTGGCCCGCCGCGCCGCGTCCTTGAAGGCCATGGACCCGGCGATCTTGAAGGCCATCTCCGATGAGTCCACCTCGTGGTAGGACCCGTCGACGAGGATCACCCGGGCATCCACCAGCGGGTACCCCGCCAGGACGCCGCCCTCCATGGCCTCCTTGACCCCCTTCTCCACGGCCGGGATGTATTCCTTGGGGATCGTCCCGCCCACGATCTTGTTGACGAACTCGAAGCCGCCCCCCGGGAAGGGCTCGAGCTGGATCTTCACGTGGCCGTACTGGCCGTGCCCGCCCGTCTGGCGGATGAAGCGCCCCTCGGCCGGCACGGCGGCTGTCACCGTCTCCCGGTAGGCCACCTGGGGCTTCCCCACGTTGGCCTCCACCTTGAACTCCCGTAGGAGGCGGTCCACGATGATCTCCAGGTGCAATTCGCCCATGCCCGAGATGATGGTTTGCCCCATCTCCTCGTCGGTGGTCGTGCGGAAGGTGGGGTCCTCGTTGGCCAGGGCCGCCAGGGCCAGCGACAGCCGCTCCTGGCCCTCCCTGGTCTTGGGCTCGATGGCCACAGAGATCACTGGCTCGGGGAACTCGATGGCCTCCAGCACGATGGGCCGACCCTCCACGCACAAGGTGTCGCCCGTCCTGGCGTTGCGCAGGCCCACCGCGGCCGCGATGTCGCCGGCCGTCGCCCGCTTGACATCCTCTCGCTTGTTGGCGTGCATGCGGAGGAGGCGACCGATCCGGTCCTTCGTCCCCCGGGTGGAGTTGAAGATGTACGAGCCGGACTCCAGGGCACCCGAGTAGACGCGGAAGTAGGCAAGTTGGCCCACGAAAGGATCCGCCATGATCTTAAAGACCAGGGCTGCAAACGGCTCGTCCTCGATGGCTCTGCGCTGCTCTATGTGGCCGCTCTTGGGATTTCTCCCCTCCACGGGAGGCAAATCCGGCGGAGAGGGAAGGTAGGCCACCACGGCATCCAGGAGCGGCTGCACCCCCTTGTTTCGGAACGACGCCCCGCACAGGACCGGCACCGCCTTTAGCCCGAGCGTCGCTTGCCGCAGCGCCCCCTGAATCTCCTCGGGGCGGAGAACCTCGCCCTCGAGGTACTTGTGCATAAGCTGTTCATCCTGATCCGCCACGGCCTCGATCAACTTCTCCCGTGCCTTGTGCGCAGCATCCTGAAGGTTCGCCGGAATCTCCTCGTCATGAAAGGCAGCCCCGAGGGTCTCTTCCTCCCAGACCACCGCCTTCATCTGGATAATGTCGAGGATCCCGCGGAACTTATCCTCCTTGCCGTAGGGAAGCTGAACGCAGACCGGGTTGGCGCCGAGCCGCTCGGCGATCATGGCCACGGCGCGATCAAAGTCTGCACCCGTCCGGTCCATCTTGTTGATGTAGGCGATGCGGGGAACCTGGTACTTGTCCGCCTGGCGCCACACCGTCTCGGACTGGGGCTCCACCCCGGCCACGGCGTCAAAGACGGCGATCACTCCATCCAGGACGCGTAGGGAACGCTCCACCTCCACGGTGAAGTCCACGTGTCCCGGAGTGTCGATGATGTTGATGCGGTCATCGCCCCAGAAGCAGGTCGTTGCGGCCGCAGTGATGGTGATGCCGCGCTCCTTCTCCTGCTGCATCCAATCCATTTCCGTCGAGCCCTCGTCCACCTCGCCGATCTTGTGCGTCTTCCCCGTATAGTAGAGGATGCGCTCGGTCGTGGTGGTCTTGCCGGCATCGATGTGCGCCATGATGCCAATGTTCCGAGTGTGCTCCAGCGGGAAGGTCTCAGCCACAATAGTGTCCCTAGTGTCCCTGCGATTTACCAGCGATAATGGGCGAAGGCTTTATTCGCTTCGGCCATCTTGTGCGTGTCTTCGCGCTTCTTCACCGAGGCGCCGCGATTGTTGGCCGCCTCCAGCAGTTCGGCCGCCAGGCGCTCCGGCATCGTCTTCTCGGTGCGCTTGTGCGCATGACCGATGATCCAGCGCAGCGCTAGCGAGGTGCGCCGCTCCGCCCGCACCTCGACCGGGACCTGGTAGGTCGCGCCGCCGACGCGTCGCGACTTCACCTCCAGCACCGGCTTGACGTTATCTACGGCCTGCTTGAATAGCTTCTGCGCATCCATCTTGGTACGGTCCTCGATGAGGCGCATGGCATCATAGAAGATGTGTTCAGACGTGCTGCGCTTCCCCTTCCGCATCATCGAGTTCACAAACTTGGTCACCAGCTTGCTCCCGTGCACGGGATCCGGCATGGCATCCCGCTTTGCTGTAACCTTTCGCCGCGGCATTCCTCACCTCTCGGGCGGCCCCGTCCGCCTCCAGCGCAACGCGCGCTGGAGAAGAAAGCCGGCACGAATGCCCCGGAGACTTCCCGGGTCCTCCCGTGCCGGCTCCTTTAGCTGGCCTTGGGCCGCTTGGCCCCGTACAGGGAACGGCTCTGTTTCCGGTCTGTCACCCCCGCCGTGTCCAACGCGCCCCGGATCACGTGATAGCGGACGCCCGGCAAATCCTTCACACGGCCGCCCCGGATGAGCACAATGGAGTGCTCCTGCAGGTTGTGACCGACCCCGGGGATGTAGGTCGTCACCTCGATGCCGTTGGTGAGGCGGACGCGGGCGACCTTGCGTAGGGCCGAGTTAGGCTTCTTCGGGGTCGTGGTGTACACGCGGACGCACACCCCTCGCCTCTGCGGGCAGGCCTGCAGCGCGGGCGCTTTTTCCTTCTTGTGAATCTGCCGCCGACTGCGGCGGACCAGTTGGGTAATGGTCGGCATAGTTAGACTTTCACTTTCATCAGAAAAACCTGTGCAGTCTACGCTGAGATCCCCCGCTTGTCAAGCGGATTCTCGCGTTTTCCGTCTTACGGCAGTGTCACGTCCATGGCCTGCAGAATCTCCGCCGCCGCCTCCTGCTGGGCTGCCACCTCCGCCTCCTCTAGGCGCGGCGCGGGCACCTCAGGCGTGGCGATGCGGGTCTCGCGGTACCAGCGCATGCCCGTACCCGCGGGGACGAGGCGACCCATGATGACGTTCTCTTTCAGGCCGCGCAGCTCGTCCCGGGCCCCGTTGATGCTGGCCTCGGTGAGGACCTTCGTCGTCTCCTGGAACGAGGCTGCCGAGACGAAGCTGTCGGTGCTGAGGGACGCCTTGGTGATCCCCAAGAGCATCGGCTCCGCCGTCGCCGGTTCACCCCCCTGGGTCCGCACGCGCCGGTTCTCCTCCTCGAAGAGCACCTTGTCCGCATGCTCACCCAGCAGAAAGCGTGTACCCCCCACGCTCTCGATCCGGACGCGCCTGAGCATCTGGCGGACGATCACCTCGATGTGCTTGTCGTTGATGTTCACGCCTTGGAGGCGGTAGACCTCCTGCACCTCGTTCACCAGATACTTCTGGAGGGCTTCCACCCCTTTCACGTGCAGGATGTCGTGCGGGTCGATGGGGCCGTCCATGACGGGATCGCCCGCCTTGACCTCGTCCCCCTCCAGGACCGTGACGTGCCTGCCGCGTGGGATGAGGTACTCTTTGGAGTCTCCACCGTCTCCGCGGATCACGATCTTGCGCTGGCCTTTCACCATGCCAGCGAACCCCACCCGCCCGTCGATCTCCGAAATGATGGCCAGGTCCTTGGGCTTGCGCGCCTCAAAGAGCTCCGCCACCCTGGGGAGCCCCCCGGTGATGTCTTTGGTTTTGGTCGTCTCGCGCGGGATCTTCACCAGGGAGTCGCCGGCCGCCACCACCTGCCCATCGGCCACCATGAGGTGCGCCCCCACGGGGAGCTGGCATTTGAAGACGGTGTTCCCACCCGAATCCTTGATGGAGATTCGCGGCTGAAGCTCCTCTTTCGTGCCGTGTTCGACGACGACCTTCTGGCTGAGGCCGGTGATCTCGTCCACCTCTTCTTTCATGGTCACGTCGTCGATGATATCCCGGAAGTTGACGGCCCCCCCGTGCTCGGTAAGGATCGAGGTGGTAAAGGGATCCCACTCAATCAGAACCTGACCTGGCTGCACCTGCTGGCCGTGCTCCACCTTCAGGTGCGCGCCATACACGGGTTGGTAGCTCTCTTTCGTCCGTCCCCTCTCGTCCAGGATAGCGATGGTGCCGGTCCGGTTCATGACGACCAGGTCACCGGCGGCGGTCTTCACCCACCGGAGTTGCTGGAGGCGCACGGTCCCCGAGAACTTGCTCTCCATCTGACTCTGCTCTTTGGACCGGATGTCCGTGCCGCCGATGTGGAACGTCCGCATGGTGAGCTGCGTCCCTGGCTCGCCAATGGATTGGGCAGCCAGCACACCCACAGCCTCCCCCAGCTCCACCAACCGGCCGGTGGCCAGGTTGCGGCCGTAGCACTTGATGCAACAGCCCCGCCGGGCCTCGCAGGTGAGCACCGACCGGAGGCGCATCCGGTCGATACCGGCGTTTTCAATCTTGCTGGCCAGCAGTTCAACGATCTCCTCGTTGGCCCGGGCCAGCGTCTCGCCCGTGAAGGGATCGATCACGTCCTCGAGGGGCACCCGGCCGAGGATGCGGTCGCGGAGCGGCTGGATGATCTCGCCGCCCTCGATGAGGGGCGTCACCCAGATACCGTTGAGCGTGCCGCAGTCCACCTCGGTCACGATCATGTCCTGGGCCACGTCCACCAATCGCCGGGTGAGGTACCCGGAGTCGGCGGTCTTGAGGGCCGTGTCCGCCAGGCCCTTCCGCGCCCCGTGGGTGGAGATGAAGTACTGTTGGACAGTCAACCCCTCCCGGAAGTTGGCCGTGATGGGGATCTCGATGATCTCCCCGGACGGCTTGGCCATGAGACCGCGCATCCCGGCGAGCTGCCGGATCTGCTGGCGGCTGCCGCGGGCCCCCGAATCGGCCATCATGAACACGGGGTTGAACTCGCCGAGGGGCTGCTTCTCGATCTCACGGAACATCTCAACCGATACGCGCTCGGTCGCGTGCGTCCAGATGTCAATGATCTTGTTGTAGCGCTCGCCCTTGGTGATGAGGCCGTCCTGGTACTCCCCCTCGACCTTCACCACGTCCTTGGTCGCCTCGGCGATGATCTCTCCCTTGTTGGCCGGGATGAGCAGATCCTCCACCCCGATGGAAATGCCGGCGAGCGTCGCGTAGTGGAATCCCAGGTCCTTCAGGGCGTCCAGCAGCCTCACCGTCTCGCTATTGCCGAGGAGGTAGTAGCACTGCGAGACCAGCCGCGTGAGCTCGCGCTTGTTCATCTCTTGGTTCATAAAGCGCAGCGAGGGGGGCAGGATTTCGTTGAAGAGCACCCGGCCCACGGTCGTCTCGATACGCTCACCATTCCAGCGCATCTTGATCTTGGCCAAGAGGCCAACCTCGTCGGCGTCATACGCCGCCCGGACCTCGTCCATGTTGGCGAAGACCATACCCTCGCCCTTCTGCCTCACCTTCTCCCGGGTGAGGTAGTAGCAGCCGATAACAATGTCCTGACTGGGGGCCGCAATGGGTGAGCCGTTCGCCGGGGACAGGATGTTGTAGGGCGCCCACATCAAAATCCGCGCTTCGAGCTGCGCCTCGGGTGAGAGGGGCACGTGGACCGCCATCTGGTCGCCATCGAAGTCGGCGTTGAACGCTGCGCAGACAAGCGGATGAATCTTGATTGCCTCGCCCTCCACCAGCATGGGCTCGAAGGCCTGAATGCCCATCCGGTGGAGCGTGGGGGCCCGGTTCAACATCACGGGGTGCTCACGGATCACGTGCTCCAGGGCATCCCACACCTCGGGCCGGCCCCGCTCCACCAATTTCTTGGCGCTCTTGATGGTAGCCACGTGCTCGCTGTCCCGCAAGAGCTTCCGGAAGATAAAGGGCTTGAACAGCTCCAGGGCCATCTTCTTGGGGAGGCCGCACTGGTGGAACTTCAGCTCGGGCCCCACCACGATCACCGAGCGGCCTGAATAATCCACCCGTTTGCCTAAGAGGTTCTGGCGGAAGCGGCCCTGCTTCCCCTTGAGCATATCGGAGAGGGATTTCAAGGGGCGGTTGTTCTGTCCCTTCAGGACCCGGCCGCGCCGCCCGTTGTCGAAGAGGGCGTCCACCGCCTCCTGCAACATGCGCTTCTCGTTCCGGATGATGATATCGGGGGCGCGCAGCTCCATCAGCCGCTTCAACCGGTTGTTCCGGTTGATCACCCGGCGGTACAGGTCGTTCAAGTCCGAGGTCGCGAAGCGACCACCATCCAAGGGGACCAGGGGGCGCAATTCGGGTGGGAGAACCGGGACCACATCGAGGATCATCCATTCCGGCTTGTTGCCGGAGTTGAGAAACGCTTCCACGATTCGCAACCGCTTGGTGATCTTCTTCCGGTTCTGCTGGGAGGTCTCCTTCATCATCCGCGCCCGGAGCTGGTTGGCGAGCTCGGGGACAGTGATCTTCTTGAGGAGTTCCCGGATGGCCTCGGCCCCCATACCAACCCGAAAGGTATCCCCGTACTCCTCGAGCGCCTTCCGGTACCGCTCCTCGCTAAGGAGCTGCCTGGACGTGAGCGGCGTCTTCCCCGGGTCGAGGACCGCGTACTCCTCGAAGTACAGGATCTTCTCCAGGTCCCGGAGCGACATGTCCAGGAGATACCCGATTCGGCTGGGAATAGACTTGCAGAACCAGATATGGACCACCGGTGAGGCCAGCTCGATGTGCCCCAGCCGCTGGCGTCGCGCCTTGGACCGGATCACCTCCACGCCACACTTGTCGCAGATGACCCCGTTATGCTTGATCCCTTTGTACTTGCCGCAGTTGCACTCCCAGTCCTTGGTCGGGCCGAAGATCTTGGCGCAGAACAGGCCGTCCCGCTCCGGCTTGAATGTCCGGTAGTTGATGGTCTCCGGCTTCTTCACCTCGCCATGCGACCAGGCCCGGATCTTTTCTGGCGAGGCCAATCCGATGCGGATAGCCCGAAAGCTGGTGGGGTCAACGGGCTTCTCATCGAAGAACCCGAAGAACTTCTCCAAGGTTCGCTCCTTCATACGGAAGCACTCAGCAATCAGCCATCAACCGCCAGGCGCTGAATGCTGGGAGCTTCCGTGCTAGTCCTTCACCAGTTCCACATCCAGGGCCAGGCTCTGCAGTTCCTTCACCAGCACATTGAAGGACTCGGGCAGACCGGGCTCCAGAGCACATTCGCCCTTCACGATGGACTCGTACATCTTGGTTCGCCCGACGACGTCATCGGACTTGACCGTAAGGATCTCTTGCAGCGCGTGGGCTGCGCCGTACGCCTCCAGGGCCCAGACTTCCATCTCGCCGAAGCGCTGGCCGCCGAACTGGGCCTTGCCACCCAGCGGCTGCTGCGTCACCAGGGAATAGGGGCCAATGCTGCGGGCGTGGATCTTATCATCCACCAGGTGGGCCAGCTTCATCAGGTAGATATAGCCCACCGTGATCTCGTCGTGGAACCGCCCCCCTGTCCGGCCGTCGTAAAGGACCGTTTTCCCCGTGCTCGGCAGCTTGGCGCGTTTGAGCAGGCCCTTGATGTCCTTCTCGTGCGCCCCGTCGAAGACCGGAGACGCCGCCCGCATCCCCAGTGCCTGGGCGGCCCACCCGAGATGCGTTTCCAAGATCTGCCCCACGTTCATGCGCGACGGCACGCCGAGGGGGTTCAGGACCACCTCCACCGGCGCACCATCCGGCAGGTACGGCATGTCCTCTTCTGGCAGGACCTTGGCGATGACACCCTTGTTTCCGTGGCGTCCGGCGATCTTATCTCCAACCGACAGCTTGCGCTTCATGGCCACATAAACTTTGACCAGCTTGAAGACACCAGGGGCCAGCTCATCCCCGCGCTTCACGCGGCTGATCCGCTCCTCCCGGAGGGTCTCGAGGATGTGATTCTGGTTCTCGGCTGTCTCAACCAGCCGGGCCGCCTCGCCAATCGTCTCGTCATCCAGATGCTGCGCCACCTCCACCATCTCCTCGGTGCCGAGGCCCGCCAGCATCTCGTCCGTGAGCTTGTGGCGCTTGGGCACGATGACCTTCCGGCCACCCTTGACCCGGACATCTTTCCCGACAACCCGGTCCAAGAGTAGCATCCGAAGCCTGCTGTCCCGCTCGGCTGAGATGATCTGGATCTCGTCCTCGAAGTCCTTTCGGAGGCGGGCCACCTCCTCGTCTTCGATGGTCTTGGCCCGCTCGTCCTTCTCCACTCCCTTGCGCGAGAGGACCTTGACATCCACCACCGTGCCGCTAATGCCCGGCGGCACATAGAGGGAGGCGTCCCGAACATCTTCCGCCTTATCTCCAAAGATGGCGCGGAGCAGTCGCTCCTCCGGGGTGAGGACCGTCTCGCCTTTCGGGGTGACCTTGCCCGCCAGAATGTCGCCCGGCTTCACCTCGGCGCCAACCCTGATCATCCCGCTCTCGTCGAGGTCCTTCAGGGCCTCCTCGCCCATGTTGGGGATATCCCGGGTGATCTCCTCCTTGCCCAGCTTGGTATCCCGGGCTTCGATCTCGAACTCTTCAATATGGATCGAGGTGTAGCGGTCGTCCTTGATCAGTCGCTCGCTGATGAGGATGGCGTCTTCAAAGTTGTACCCACCCCAAGGCATGAAGGCCACCAGGACGTTCTGGCCCAGGGCCAGTTCGCCCGTCTGGGTCGCGGGGCCGTCTGCAATCACTTGGCCTCGCGATACCGTGTCCCCCTTGGACACGATGGGCTTCTGGGTGATGCAGGTGTTTTGGTTGCTCCGCTGGAACTTGAGCAGGGCGTAGATGTCCACACCCGAA
>Ga0315295_10005218_pt1 | contig 11105 bp, 6 predicted proteins | sample YL17G14_0_MG_FD_204453 | JGI IMG/M metagenome (GOLD analysis project Ga0315295, IMG submission 204453) | Sediment microbial communities from Yellowstone Lake, YNP, Wyoming, USA - YL17G14_0 | ecosystem: Environmental > Aquatic > Freshwater > Lake > Sediment | place: USA: Wyoming | collected...
GGGGCCAGTCTGCGGCGAAAACCTGAATGTTAAGCAGAATCACGATTATAATTGCGAATATTGATTTTTCTCTCATGACCATATACTACCCTCGCTGAAAAATTGGCTCCATTCGAAACTGCTCAGAGCCTGCCCTGAACGTAGTTGAAGGGACAAGCTTGATTGGCTATGTTTTCTTCGCTGCCTCCAATCAATAAAATCTCCATAAGCCATTGCTATTGAATGCATTGCGATAATTTACCCCGCCGGCAAATTGGCTTTGTTTTGCAAAATCGTAACCTTTCAAACATGCTCAGAGAGTTGCCATTCCACACCCATTCGGATTGTTTAGGATTTCCGGCCAAAGACCGGCGATTGAATTGGCTTTGTTTTTTCGCCGCACGAAAACGTAAAATCCTCATATTTACCTTTCATATAAACACTTACATCAATTTCGGCCTTTCATAAATTGGCTTTGTTTTGCATTTTGACTCATAGCCACAAAGATACTAAGCCACAAAGTTGTATATGAAATTAAGTCAAAAGTTTAAAGGAAAATTCTACATTCTCAACTCTCCATTCAATTCAATATTCGACATACTACATACTACATACGATATACGTATGTTAGATGAATATGATACATTACTGTGCATTGGCTGACAAGTAAATTCTGAAAAAATCTCCGTGACTCCCCGCTGGAGACTGGTTCGTATTGCATATTATGCAGAGTATACAGCGGATAAGCATAGTCGGATGCGATTCAACAGATATTGTCTTCTCAGGGCTCATAATCCTTTTGACTAATCAAAAGGACTACGAGCTATACATTGGAAAATGTAGCGTGCGATGAATCGCGCCACTTTTCTTATTCTTACTCATTCTCCCGAGGAATGAGAAATAGCCTCAAAATCAGGAGCTTAGCCGTTCTCCCGGCATTGGCACAGCCAATCGCGTCCATAAACTCCCTCCCCGCCCCAACGATGAAAGTTCGAATGTTCCCATTGATGAGGACACCTCATGTGCCTGTGTTTTAGCAGATTATTGTGTATGTCACGATGGCAAAAAATATGTCCCGCCCTTATGAAACCACCGTCTATAATCCGGCATGATTCTATTCTATACATTATTGGTGCGATTTATTGCACCCTACTGCGGCATGATCTCAATGATAACGGGATGATCGCTCAACGACAACATAACGCGGCTTACATCAGTCAGGGTCTGCATCGGTGAGGTACCAATCGTCGTATCATAAACTTTGACCGTGGCATACGTCGTGTCCAGGTTTATTGTGACATTGTCCGAGCCGCCTGTAAACCGTTCACTCCATACCACCAACTCGAACTTGCCGTTGCTCTTTCGGAGGAGTAAGTCATGAACGGTTGCCGGTTGGCCGGGAATGGAATAATTTACTTGTCCGGGAGAAGAAGCGGAGACATTGTCATCGAGAATAGTTGCGAGGTTGTGCAGGTAATGAGCAGCCTGCTTCGGAGTATAGTCGATTTTGTATATGGCATAGCGTTCATGCGCGGTTTCGTTAGAACGCGTCCTTAGAAGGTAGATGGCGGTGTGACTCCATCCCCGCTTAAACTGCGATAAATACAAATTCATAAACAAGCGTGACTGTATTTCCTCAGTTACGTCCTCCCCAACAGGATAGCATGTCTCCGTGGTAACCCTCGGCAGCGTCAAAAGCCGGATTTCAGAATAACCGGTGAAATGATTCCGCCAGGTTGAGCCGTGATTCCCATACAATCCGTCCACCGGACAGTCCGAACCTGGACTTGCACTTAACCACGTCTGATTGTCATGAAGGCCCCGCCAGCTCGGATGAGTAATGTAGTTGTGGCAGTTCGCAAAATCTGCATACATGGTTCCATCCGGCATCAGGCAACCTGTACCCTTTGGGATGGTCAGAAACTGCAGTCCGACGTTGTCCGTCTGCGCTCCGCTCTCGCTGATGCTCCAGACGGGATAGTCTCTCAGAACAGGGTCGCTTTTGACAGCCTCGTATAAATCCCTCTGGAGCCTCGCGACGGGCAACCACGAAAGATTCCTGCCTCCTGCTTCTCCTTGATAAGTAATACCCCAGTTGTTCGGCTCATTGTTGCCTTCCAGGGCAAGCAGGGCGCCGGCCGAAGCCAACTGTCTGGCCTCATTGAGGAGTCTGGCGACATCCGTGCCGCCGCTCAGCAGACCGTAAGCGATTTTGGCACCTGTTTGATTATGCAGCTCGATCATGTCTTTGGCCGAAATGCGATCTTCAAGTCCGCACCGGATAAAGCGGATGCCGGTGTACTTGAGAGCATTGATCGTTCCGGCCAAAGTCTCTCCCCGCCCGGTAATACTGGAACATACACCGATGCTGTTCAGGAAATCATTGGCGTAAACCGCCATATGGGGTTGAATCCGGCCGTCGTTTCCCGAAGCACCGAAAAGCGGGGCCGCCGCAGAACCGGCTGTAACCACTGCCGCTGCGGTCAGGCCGTGCTGCATAAATTCACGTCGCGTAATGTTCGGTCTTTCTAACACAGTCAATCCTTACTATTTGATGAAGTGGTTGTGTAATACAATTATTGAGAGCCATAAGGCTAAGATTTCTCGTTCCGTCCTTCTTCGAATATCAATCAGTGCTGTACTCTCGTTTTTTCAAAAAAAACATGAAATTTCAATTGAATTCACCCTTCAAAGATACATCAAAACTGGCTCGTTCGGCATCAGTAATTTTAACTAACACATGTGAGTCTGTTTGTCATGGATTTTTCTTTGTTTTGACCACAGAATTATCGAACTCATAACAAAGTGAAATTATAAAAGAAGATTGCCACGTCGGCCTGTCGGCCTCCTCGTAATGACAAAAAAAGCTCAATAAATGTCATTGCGTACGCAGTAAAGCAATCTTCTAAAAATATAAACGCTTCATCTTTCATTCAGCATTCCCTTGGGGACACCTTACGGAGGGGCAAACATTTGTCCATCCTTTTTATTTCGTTTATGACTTCATCAAATTCTTTTAAGATGCTTTCGTCTTTCTGGCCGATGACAAGATTGAGCAGGAGGATTGTCAGGCAATTTGCGGCGAAGCCGGGGACGATTTTGTACATTTTATCGCTCAGGCCGATCTGCTTCCACAGGACAAGCACTACTGTTCCAGTGACCATTCCCCCCCAGATAAATGGCTCCGGGCAGCCCCATCAGCAGCCAGCCGCTCATGTCACTGGTCTGGGCCGGGAGTGCCGTAACCCACGAGCCCATGCCCCTGCCTCCCAGCAGGTAATCTTAGATGCCAGCCGACCTCCGATAGAAACAAAACCGATAGCCAGCAGGATGATGAGGTAAGCAATAAATGTGATTAACGTAGGAATTGGCATTAAAGAATCAGTCTAACATTCTAAACAGAGAGCATCACAGCTTTTTTAAGAATTCATCGAGCAATTTGACTATACCCTTAATCGTTTCTTTTTTCGGCATGGGCAACGTCAGATGGCGTTGCCCCGTAGCTTTGTCCGTTTCAATGCTTAATCCGGAAAGCATTTTTGAGCCCGGTGCGTGTGGTTGGCCTTCCGGCCCAAGGAGTGTCTGGCCAAGCTTCTCAAGAAACGTTACACCTGCTGAGATGATATCGTTCCATGCCTGCTCCTGTCCCGGTTCAGTACCTTTCCGCTCTGCCGCTGCGGTCGAGACCTCTTCTTCGGCGTTTTCTCCATCTGTCCCGGCTGCGGCCTGCTGGGGCATCGGTTCGGGAATAGCACGGGTCGCCTGGTCAACCGAGTCCATGAAACGTTTCAGCCTTGTCCCGCCAAGGAAGACTTCATCTTGTCCTTTATCCAGGACACCTGAAAAGAGGGACTGCTTAAACGACAGCAGGGAAAGTATTCCGTGCTCGATTGTTCCCTGGGCAATGAAGTTGACCACGCGCACCGGCCGGTGCTGACCAAGCCGATGAATTCGCCCGATCCGTTGTTCGAGCACCGCGGGATTCCAGGGCAAATCCATATTGATCACGGCCGAGGCATTCTGCAGATTCAGCCCGACTCCGCCGGCGTCGGTTGAAAGAAAGACCCGACAATCAGGGTCCTCTCGGAATTGTTTTACAAGTTCCATCCTTTTCCTGGCATCAATTCTGCCGTGAAACAGCACATGATTGTGTTTTGCCGATTCAAGACGATCCAGAAGCACTTCGTGTGTCCCCAGCCATTGACTGAATACCACAACCTTCGAATCCGGGCGTTCAAAGATTTCTTCGAGCACCGAAATTAATTCGTCCGCCTTAACGCCGTAATCGGTCTTTCTGTCGAGAAGATATGTGCTGTTGCAGCTCATTCGCATGTTCTGCAGAGCAATCATCAGGATTCTCTGATCGGTCTCAGATAAGAAACCAAGCCGTCGCCACTTGGCAACAATGCGCGCGACAGTTTCGCGATTTTCCTCATGATGCTTCATTTGCTCGGCTGTCATCGGAACGAAATAGTTCTTTTCCATACGCTCCGGCAGCTCCTTCAAGACTTCCTTCTTTGTGCGTCGAACGAGGATCGGCTCCAATGATTTCGCAATTTTCGAAAGGTTATGATATCCTACAATCCTGCCATCTTCGTCCACATGCTGGTGCTCGGCAAGGAAACGAAACAGCGGACCCAGGTAAAAGCGGTCCACAAATTCAACAATCGAGTGCAATTCCTCCAGCCGATTTTCCAACGGTGTTCCGGTGAGCACGATGGCGTATCTGGAGTCAAGCTTCTTGATGCTTCGTGCCCGTCGAGTTTTCCAGTTCTTGATTCTCTGAGCTTCATCAAGAATAATCATTTCCGGCACCCAATTGCCAATCAAGTCAAGGTCGCGGTGAATCACGTCATAATTCGTGACCTTATAAAATGAATCAGAGGCGTATAATCCGGCCCGTTTTGCAGCGGGACCCTCGACAACGACTACTGAACGGCTGCAAAATTTCTCAAGTTCCTGTTTCCATTGATACTTCAGAGACGTCGGTGACACGATGAGCACACGCTCAAGACCGACCGTCCGGGCCAGTATCTCAACCGCTGCAATTGCCTGAGCCGTTTTGCCGAGCCCCATATCGTCGGCAATAAGGCTCCGTCCCGCTCTTGCGGCAAACAGCGCCCCCTTGCGCTGATAAGGATAGAGCGAAACTTTCACCAGCTTTGCCATCGCCTTACTGCTGATGCCACGTGGGAAGGCCTCATCAATTCGTCTCTTCAGGTTGTCCTGATCTCTGACCCGGGCAATAAACCGGATCGTGTCCTCGTAGCAGCGCAAGTCATGCTCAGAGCCTCCGGTCTGCCTGATGAACGCATCAAATTCCTCGTATGCCCGTGGTTTGAGAATTCCATAGTCGTTGAAGTAACATGAAGCAAGTTCCAGAAGAGATTGCGGACATTCTGTGCCGGCTTTGAAAATCACCTCTCGTTTAGCGCCGTAGCGCAGGTAGATTTCAGAGTACGCAGGTTGAAAGCCTTCCGTCAAAGCTTTCTTACCCCCTCGTTTCCGCTGTAATTTTGCGAGCGTAAATTCAATATGCTTGCAGGTACCGAGCGTATTGACCTCAAAATCCGGACACGAGCAGTAATTGTCTCCGATCCTCTGCCCGCGAATCGCAACGCGATACTCGCCCTTGGTCTGCGGATTTGTAACGATAAACTCGGAGAAAACCGGCTCATCCCCGGTATTCTTGAGACGAAAATTCTGCTTCTGCGCAAACTGCCTTCTCAAAGCGATCTGCCATTGTTCCAGAGGCATATCTTCGGGTTTGCAGAGATATGATATCTTCGCGACTTTGCCGCCTTTTGAAGATTTTCTCCTGGTAGTGTGTTTGCGACCACCTTTTGATTTGACGCCGGTTTCTAAAACAGACGTTTCGCTCTTAACCATTGCTGTCCCTGCTCATAACAATTCTTCTGCAGAATGGATATTCGTCACATATTTAGCAAGAATAATTCTAACCTCGGCTGCCAAGGTGTGCAAGTCTGTTCTGCACTTGTGTTCAGCTAACATCCCTCTCAATCGCATGTGCCGAACAGTAATCCTCGATTGCGGAAAGGACGATCTTGCCGTACTGCCGGTTTTTTTTCTCTCCGATTCCTTTGACTTCAAGAAGGTTTACATAAGTCGAGGGCCTTCGCCTGGCGATGTCCCTCAGTGTGACATCGCCGAAGACGACATACGCCGGGACGCCTTTCTCCCGTGCAATGGATGTCCGTAGTTTCCGCAAGGCTTCGAACAGGCCCTTATCGACACCTTCCCATGAATCTCCGACTACTTTAGAGACCTTTGCCGGCTTTTCGGCGGGCTTTAGCAGCCGGGGCGTTTCGTTGCCTTTGAGAACCTGCCATCCTTTTTCAGTAACGTTCAGCACGTTGTACTCTCCAACCTTCTCGATAAAGGCTTGTCCTTCGAGCTGTTCGATCCAGTCGTGTACCGTGTGCTGTGAATAGTCGCTTAGCAGGCCATATGTGCTTAGGGCGTTATGGCTATTTTCCAGGACGCGCTTGTCGTTGGATCCGGTCAGCACAGCGGCCGTGTAACCGCCGCCGAAGCACTGCCCAAGGCGGACAATGCACGAGAGGATTTTCTGCGCGATTTCCAGTGCATCGTCTATAAAATCCAGCTCGCCGAGGCACATATCGCATGCGGCACAATTATCCTTGTCAAGAGTCTGGCTGAAATAGCTCAGAATTGCCTTATGTCTGCAGAGGCCGCCGGTGCAGTAATTGTACATTTTGTTGAGCTTGATCACGGCGATTTTATGAGCTTCCGGCTCCATCTCGCTCAACAGGCTTTTCCAGATTCCGTAGTCACCGCCCGAGTAGAACAGGCAGCATTCGGCCTCCAGGCCGTCACGACCCGCCCTGCCGGTTTCCTGCTGGTAGTGCTCGAGCGACTTGGGCATGCCCGTGTGAATGACATAGCGAACGTTCGATTTGTCGATGCCCATTCCGAACGCAATAGTTGCTACGATGGTATCGATTTTTTCGTTGATGAACGCATCCTGGTTTTTCTTGCGGTCCTGGTCTTCCATGCCGGCATGATACGGCAGAACGTTGTAGCCCTTGGTCCTGAGCAATGAGGACAATTCGTCGACGTCTCTGCGCCGAATACAATAAACGATGCCGGATTCGCCTTTATGCCGGTCGAGCACGTCACAGACCTGATTGGCCCTGTTCGTTCGCCGCCGGATTTTGTAAACGAGATTGGGCCTGTCGAACGAGCCGATCAGCATTTCGGGATTTTCGAGATGCAGCTGCTCGGCGATATCGCCACGCACCTGCTCGGTGGCCGTGGCGGTATAAGCGCCGATTGTGACATTGGGAAAAACCCGCTTCAAAATGCCCAGTTGGCGATACTCGGGCCGAAAGTCGTGGCCCCACATGCTGACGCAATGGGCTTCGTCGATGGCGATAAAAGACAGCCTCGTCTTTTTGAGTACTTCGACAAAGCCGTTTGAGACGAGCCGTTCCGGCGAAAGGTAAAGAAGCTTAAGTCTCTTGTTATGGAGCGCTTCAAAAACCGCCTGCTGCTCGTGGGCCGCAAGAGAGCTGTCAATCCGCGCTGCGGAAACGCCGCATTCGATCAGGGCATCGACCTGGTCCTTCATCAGGGAGATAAGCGGAGAAACTACAACCGTCAGGCCCGGCAGGACGACCGCCGGCGCCTGGTAGCAAAGCGATTTTCCGCCCCCGGTTGGTAGAACAACAATCGAATCCCGCTGCGAACAGACACAGTCCATCGCTTTTTTCTGTAAGGGCAAAAATTCATTATACCCCCAGTACCTGGCCAATGCTTTTTGAATATTTTCCATCATAAGAATACCATTCGTACCGTTACGTTCAGGTCACTTCTCAGTGCTGCTCTATCCTCAACAGCAGTAAGGCCAATATAGCACTATATGGGGTAGGCCGTAAAGCGATAAATTGGTATCGTCCCATAGTTTGGGGGTAATTCGGTTGTTCACTTTCTTAAACAGCACATTGCGTTTATCGCTTTTAGAAGCGATTGCGCCTTGCCCACAAAACTTGGGACGATAATCATCAATTTTGAAATCTGTGATGGAACAGAAACCGGATTTATACATTTGTGAGGGAAAACCGCCCCATAGGAACGTATGTGTTTAGCCAAGGAAAAGCCATCCCCATCCCGATAACGACAATCGGGATGAGGCTGCCACCCAAGAAAATTGATGTGAAACGTGTGGCAACCTCAAAGCCGTAGGCTTTGGGGATGGTCGCGAGTGCCAGAGGCCGTCTAAACACGTACGTAGGGACGGACTCTGGGCAACCACACGGGACTGCCCCTACAGCCCATTTTCAGTCCGGATTCTCTCTAAGGCTTCCATTAGAGATGAGAGTTTAAGGGTCGTTTTGTAAACGAGCACATTTTTTCCGATGTGAGCACCCTCTCTCAGAGACTTTTCCGGCACGGCAATCAGAATTCTATGATGGTGAAATTGTTTTAAGGTTTCCCGCCGATGCGACAAATATTCCGGCGTCCAAAAACCGACAATTTCCAGGAGGACTTGCGTTCCGTCCTCATGGCGAAAAGTAAAATCCGGAACGAAGGTCTTCTGGCGATCATGGAGTATTTCGCCTTCACGCATCAACTGCCAGCCGTCACGCTGGGGCCCGAATTTTTCGGCAAGCGATTCTTCCAGTCTGGAGTCGAATTCATCCGGCGACGGCAAATGGCTGGTAAAGCCGTCGCTGTCCGAGAGATTCAGTTTGGCTGACGTATTCCACGGAGTCTTTAACGATGCCGTCATCTGCCAGCCTTCGCAGGCCAGCAGTGCGGGCAAGAATCTTGCGAAATTAACGCCGTATCGCCGGGTCTGACGCAATACTGAGGCCGGCCCTGAAAAAGTGATACGATACTTTGAAGGACCTAAACGGACTATGTCGTGCAATAGCTTAGCCAGCTTGGCATAACGAAGGATCGTTTTAAGGTCATCTGTCGCTATAACAGTCATGCTTTCAGCCCGATATAAGCAGGCTTGAAGCTGAGCGACATTGTAGCGAGACAGCAACGCTGAAGCATTCGGATACCCCTCGAACTGCTCCAATTGCTGGAAGGCCATCACGTCTGCGTAAAGACCTTGTTCGATTTCGCTCCACGTCAAGCCAAGCTCATCCGCAAGCTGTGCTTTTATCTTTCTTTCGTCGTGCTCGAAAAGCCGATCTGGTTTTTCGACAAGCGGAAGGAAACGCGCAACCCTGGAAAACACATCCAGTCGTAACTTCGCAGCCTTACCGCCCCCCGGGTCGGTCCTGAAAACGCTTCTGTCATCCAGCAGCTTGCAGAATGCCTGAATTCGCCGAACGGGGCAATCGGGCTCGTCAGCAAACAGCGATTCTATCTCTCGATGCAGTTGGCGACGCTGCCGGCCTTTGGCGTTGCGATATATCGCAAGCATGCTCTCGGCATACTTCACATAATGCCTGTGCGTACTTTGCTTCAGGCGGTCGGCAATAGCCTGACCCGCCTTAAACTCGACGATGGACTGGTCGCTCGTAAGCATCGCTTTTTCGCCTCTTTCGGGAGCGTTGAACTTCCTTTGTATTTTCACAGACGACTTCGTACAGGGTCGCTCTGGCGCTGCCGGTTCTTCTGAGAATCCTGCCCAGCCGCTGCTTGGCCTGACGCGTTGAGCCTTGTCCGCCAATCACCACCGCAACTTTCGCTTCCGGAACATCTACGCCTTCATCAAGGACTCTGTTGGCAACGAGAACTGGAAATGATCCGTTGGCAAAATTCTCCAGGACAGCCAGGCGCTCACTCTTTCGTGTATGCGAGAGAATCGTCGGCACCAGGAACCGCTGAGAGACCTCTATTGCCATAGCATTTGACCCTGTAAAAACAAGAATTTGCTGACCCTTGTGCAGCCGGAATATATCTTCCAGCACTCTCAGCTTTTCAGCAGCACGAGACTCTATAGAATTTTTCAGATAGTAAGCTTTCTGGGCATGACGTGCCTGAGGGTCACCACCTGATTCCTTGCACAAATCCTGCCACGTGTAGCTCGGCTGTTCTTTTCGCCGGGACAAGAGAAAATACCGAATCGTCCGGCTGCACTGGTCATACGTGGCCTGCTCGCGCTCGTTCAACGTTACCGGAATTCGCACAACGTCAAAATTCGCCAGCGTCGAACCTTCCGCTTGTTTGAACGGCATGTGATAGGCTACGGGGCCAATGAGCCAGTCGAGGTCTTTGTGCAAGCCATCCGACCGCTCGGCAGTAGCCGTCAGTCCAAGCCGCATCGGAGCAGTGCTCAGAATGGCAGCCTCACGACGGCATTTCCCGGGCAAGTGGTGCTCCTCATCGAAGATCAGCAGCCCGAAACCGGCGCCCATTTGGGCCATGTGAATGTATGCACTGTCATACGTTGTCACTGTGACAGGCTTAATGTTGGACAGGCCATCGCCGACAATACCGGCATCATAATCAAAGGCTGCCAAAATACGACGGTGCCACTGGTACATCAAATCGCGAACGGGCGCGACGATCAACGACGCAATTTTCGCCCGGGCCATCGCTGCAAGGGCCACTTCAGTTTTACCTGTTCCCGTCGGCATAATTATCTGTCCGCGACAATCAGCTTCGGACCATGCTTCAAGAGCTTCAATCTGATTTGGTCTCAGCTTTGGCAGCTTGATCTTAGGCCAATAAACACAGCATGGCTTCGGCACATTGTCGGTTAAGGATGGCCCAAACTGACCGGCCAAAGCCGCGCGAACCGCAGCGTAGTGAATTGCGTCGCATCGTAAGGCTCCGACACGACTATCCCAAGCCCATACGGATGGACCATATATCTCAGGCAATTTCTCACACCCAATCCCGGTGAGTAACAATGTTCCCCTATTATAACTCAGAGATATCAGCCTGTTCGATCTTGTTTCATTCACCATTTTCCGATTACACACTATCGAACTGATAAAATGTACTTAATAGTATTTCGATAAGGAATATATCACTTTGCCCGTAACTCAGTACAATATGTGCTATTCGAGACGAATGGAGACGAAGGGAATCGAACCCTCATTCCCGCGATGCGACCGCGGTGTGCTCCCGTTACACCACGTCCCCGAGATCACGTTCGAACATATTATTTTACAAGAGCG
>Ga0315295_10005219_pt1 | contig 11104 bp, 9 predicted proteins | sample YL17G14_0_MG_FD_204453 | JGI IMG/M metagenome (GOLD analysis project Ga0315295, IMG submission 204453) | Sediment microbial communities from Yellowstone Lake, YNP, Wyoming, USA - YL17G14_0 | ecosystem: Environmental > Aquatic > Freshwater > Lake > Sediment | place: USA: Wyoming | collected...
CCCCGTCGGTTCGTGTCGCTCATCCGGGACCTCCACCGTGCCCGCCACCCACGCCGACAGCCTACACCCGGGGGAAACGGCGAAGCCGGCCCGGGGGGCCGGGCCGGCTTCGCGAAGGGAGGTTGGGGTGGGCTACTTCTCGACGCGGCGGGTCGCGAGCCGGCGGGTCATCGCCAGCGAGCCGATCCCGGCGAGGCCGAGGACGGCGAGGATGGCGAGGAGGCTCCCGTTCGGTGAGCCTTCCGGCGTCGTGCCGATCGTGTCGGTCGGCGGCGGGGTGACGGTGCTCGCAGGGGGCGCGGTATCGGTGGGTGCGGGCGTGGCGACGGCCGCCTGGAGCGAGCCGACCGCAAAGACGCTGTAGGCCTTGCCGGCGGCCAGGTTGAGGGCGCCCGGATCGAGCGGGCAGACCGTGTTGTCGGCGTTGGCGCAGACCTTCAGGTCGTAGGAGCCGGCGGGCAGGGCCAGGTAGGCCGTGGCGTTCGGGTAGGCGAGGTTGTCGACCACCACGGTCGCGCCGTCCTGGGTGAGGACGTCGACGGCGGGCGTGTCGGCCGAGAAGTGGATCACCCGGACCTGGGCCTTGTCCGCGTTCGGAGCGGCCTTGTCCTCGAGGACCTGGGCCTCGATGCTGGCGAGGAGGTTCGTGGCGGCGACCGTGTACTTCTTGCCGGCGGCGAAGGGCAGGTTGGCGTCGATGACGCAGGTGGAGGTGCCGGCCGCGCAGACCTTGATGTTGTAGGTGCCGGCGTCGACCGGGAGGTAGTCGGAGATCACGCCGAAGGGGACGTTCGTGAGGATGTTGGCGCCGTTGGCCTTGACGTCGACGGCGGGCGCGTCGGGCGAGGCGTGGAGGACGCGGACCCAGGCCTTGCCGGCCGCGGGGGCGTCGGTCGAGTCGACCGCGACGACCGCGGTCAGCTTGGCGGGGCCGGCGGCGAACGCCGGGGTGACGACGGCGAGGGCGAGGGCCCCGGCGCCGAGGATGGCCGCGAGACGGCCGAAGCTGCGCTGCATCAGATCGTTTCTCCCTGGTCTGTGCTGTCGAGCGAGCCTGACCGTCGTCGGTCCCTGGGCGGATGCTCGGTTCGCCCCCTTTTCGGGACCGCGGCGGATCCGGATTGCCACGGTCGTCCGCCGGGGTGGGGCGGGGGCCATTCGTCACTGGCGGATCGCGGGACAGCGTCGGACCATCCACACATCCACCGAGGGGGCGGCCACGTCCCCGGGAAGGGGCTGGAGAGGGCGATGGAGGTCGCGGCCGACGTCCGCGCGATCCGCCTGGTCCGCGTGCGCGCGCACGCCATCCTCGAGCCCGAGCTGACCCTCATCGACGCCGGGTTCGCCGGCTCCCGCGGGCGCATCGAGCGCTACCTGGAGCGGCAGGGGCGCGCCCTGGCCGACCTGCGGCGGATCATCTGCACGCACGGGCACCCCGACCACGCCGGCGGGGTGCGCGAGCTGGAGAGGCCGGAAGTCGAGATCTGCATGCACCCGGCCGACTTCGAGCGCCTCCAGCTGGGGATCCGGGATGCCCTTCGCCGCCCGTCGCGCGGCCGGATCCTGGCCTCCATCACCCAACCGCCGAGCCGGATCCGCCCGATCGCGGACGGCGACGTCCTCCCCGTCCTCGGCGGCCTCCGGGTCGTCCACACGCCGGGCCACACCCCGGGCAGCGTGTGCCTCTACGCGCCCCGCGACCGCCTCCTCTTCACCGGCGACGTCCTCCAGCGGAAGCGTGGACGCGTCGTCTTCGCGAGCCCGATCTTCAGCGACGACCACGCCGCGGCGCGGGCGAGCATCCGCCGGCTGGCCGACCTCGATGTCGAAACGATCGTGTTCAGCCACTACCCGCCCCTGACCGAGGGCGCGAACGAGACACTTGCGAACCTGGCGCGCGAGGTCGGGAGCTGAGCCCGCCCGCTCTTCCTGGGAGGTCACAACGATGGAGACGCTCGCCGAGCTGGTAGGGGAGGTCGGCGCCCGGTTCGACCGACGGCCGGCACTTCTGATCCGGCCCTCGTTCCGGACGCGCACGATGCGCTATCGCGACCTCAGATCGATGGTGCCCCGCGCCGCGCGCGTCCTCGCCGACGAGGGCCTGGCTCCCGGGGACCGGGCGATCATCTGGTCCGTGAACCGGCCCGAGTGGGGCCTGGCGTTCTTCGCGCTCGCCCACGCCGGCGGTGTCTCCGTCCCCCTCGACGTGCGCCACACGCCCGACTTCGCCCGCAAGATCGTCGAGCGCACCGAGGCGTCCCTGGTCATCGCCTCTCGCCAGACCGAGAAGGCGGCCCGTGCGCTGGGCCTGCCGGTGGTCATGGTCGAGACGCTCCCCGACCGCGCCCGGCGCGCGGAGCCGCTCCCGATGGCTCCCGCCGCGCCCGACGACCTCGCCGAGATCGTGTTCACCAGCGGCACGACCGGCGAGCCGAAGGGCGCGATGCTGTCCCACCGCAATCTGCTCGCCTGCGCGCGGGGGATGACCGCCGTCGTGCCCTTCGGCAAGAACGACCGGCTGGTGTCCGTCCTGCCCCTCTCCCACCTCTACGAGCAGGTCCTGGGGCTCATCGCGCCGATGACCGTGGGGGCGAGCATCGTCTACCCGGTGAGCCGCCAGCCGATCGTGCTGCTGCGCACCTTCCGCGACTTCCGGGCCTCGATCCTGCTGATCGTCCCGCAGGGCCTCCGCCTCCTCGACAATGCGATCGAGCGGCGGGTCGACCAGGCGGGACGCCGCCGGGCGTTCGAGCGCCTCCACGCCATCGCCCGGGGGCTCCCGAAGGGCGCCCGCCGGATCATCTTCCAGCCGGTCCTGGCGCCGATCGGCGGTCGGCTGCATACGGTCGGCGTCGGGGCCTCCGCGATGGAGGTGGATCTCGCCGAGCGCTGGATCGAGATGGGCGTCGACGTCCTGCAGGGCTACGGGGCGACCGAGATGGGGCCCGTCGTCACCTTCACCCGGCCCGGCCGCAACCGGCCCGGGACGGTGGGCGAGCCCATCCCCGGCGTCGAGATGCGACTGGCGGCCGACGGTGAGATCCTTGCCCGCGGCCCCGGCCGCTTCGCGGGGTATTGGCGCAACCCGGAGGCAACCGCCGCCGCGATCGACGCCGACGGCTGGTACCACACCGGCGACCTGGGCGAGATGTCGCCCGAGGGGTTCCTCGTCTTCCGCGGCCGCAAGAAGGACATGCTCGCTCTCCCGGACGGGCAGAAGGTCTACCCGGAGGACGTGGAGGCGATCCTGCGCCTCGATCCCCGCCTCACCGACGCCGCCGTCGTCGGCTGGCCGCCCGGGGCAGACCTGCGGGTCCACGCCGTGCTGCTCCTGGACGACCCGGCGGAGGCCGCGGACGTCGTGCGGGGGGCCAATGAGCGCCTGGCCCCGCACCAGCGGATCCGCGGGACGACGGTCTGGCCCGACGAGGATCTCCCGCGCACCCATACGCTGAAGGTCAAGAAGCTGGAGGTGCTGGCCCGTCTCCCGGACCTGACCGCGCCGCGGAGCGACCCGGTGGCGGCTCCGGGCGCGACCCGGATCGGAGCCCACCTCGAGACGGTCCCTGCGGATCCCGTCACGGCCGTCATCGCGTCGGTGGCCGGCGTCCCCGCCGACCGGCTCGTCCCCACGGCGCGCCTCGAATCCGACCTGGAGATGGATTCCCTCCGGCGCGTGGAGCTGCTCGGCGTCATCGAGGAGGAGCTCGGCATCTACCTGGACGACGACGCGCTGGACCCCGACGCCACCGTCGCCGAGGTCGCCGCGATGGTGGAGGCGGCCCGCGGCGCGAAGCGCAAGCCGATGCGCTGGAGCTGGCCGCTGAGCCCGGCCGTGCGGGCCGTCGGCCTTGCCTTCCAGCTGCTTCTCATGTACCCGTTCGTGGCTCTCTTCTACCGCGTCCGGACGACCGGGATGGAGACGTTGCACGGCTTCGATGGTCCCGTCCTGATCACGCCGAACCACTGCCTCCACCTGGACAACGCGATCATCCTCAGCCGTCTCCCGCTCTCGGTCCGCTGGAAGCTCTCCGTGGCGGCCGGCGCCGAGACGATCTACGGAAACCCGTTCCGCGGCATCCTTGCCTCGATCCTGGCCAATGCCTTCCCGCTCTCGCGGGAGGGCTCGGTGCGACGGAGCCTGGAGCTCCTGGGCTCGCGCCTCGACCGTGGCTTCAACATCCTCCTCTACCCGGAGGGCAAGCTGACCCTCGGGGGGCCGTTGCAGCCGTTCAAGGCGGGCGCCGGGCTGATCGCGGTGGAGGGCGGCACGCCGATCGTCCCCGTCAGGCTGCGGGTCAACCGCATGTCGGTCATCGACCGGCGCCGGCTGCCGAGCTCCTTCCGGGGCGACGTTGAGCTCGTGGTCGGCGCGCCCATCACCTTCGACTCCGACACCGACGCGGCGGTCGCGACGCGAAGGCTGGAGGAGGCGATCGCCGCGCTGTAGGGCCATGCTTCGGGGCGCTGCCTGGACTCGACCACCTGCCGAGCTGAGCCCGCCCACGCGGCGCCGAGGGTCAGCCCCCGGCCGGAATCGCCCGGTCCTCGATCTCCCAGGCGTGGTCCAGCCAGTGCCACGTGGCGTAGCGCACGTACCAGCGCGGCGTCCAGGGGGTGACGGCGCGGCTGGGGTTCGGGACCGGCAGGCCCAGGGCGCGCGCCCGCAGCGTCGCGAGCGCACCCGCGTGGAGCTCCGCCATCTGCGCCGGCCCGACGGGGCCCTTGGGCGGCCGGCTGCCGAGCTTCACGAGGTAGGCCTCGTCGGCGCCCCTGACGTGCTCGATGATCTTGGACAGGTCCCGCCCGCCGCCCCGCGGCCCCGTGCGCAGCTCGTCGCCGGCGTGGCGGGCGGCGGCGGCATCGAACGCGGCCCACGCTCCCTGCAGGATCGCGGCGTGGCGCTCCAGCTCCGCGCCGTCGAGAGGAGCCTCGTCGCCCGGGAGGTGCACGGACGGCGCCCCGAACTCCGTGCCGGCATTGCCGGGCAGCCGATCCACGACGGCCAGGGCGGACCGATCCGCCGGCGGATCGAAGGGCAGGCCCGCCGCGGCGAGCGCGGCTGCATAGCGAGGTCCCGCTCGCACCAGCGCGTCGAGCGCCGCGTCCTCGTCGCGCCCGCCGCGCGTCCAGCCCGGCCAGTCGACGGCGACGGCGAACGCGCGGGTGGGCACCACCTCCAGGACGACGCGCAGCTGTGGCTCCATCATGACGTGATGGTACGGCGGGGCGCCGGCCGGCGGGGGCATCCCGGGCCGGCCGCCGCGCATCGAGCGCCTCTGCGCCTAGACTCACCGCAGAGAGCCGGGCCGTGCCGGGTTCGCCATGGAGCAGGAGGAACCGCCCGCCGTGCGTCGCGCCCCGTGGATCCTGGCCGCCCTTCTCGTCGCCGGCTGCGCGGGCGCACCGAGCGCGGCCACGCCCGTCCCCACCCCGGCGCCGGCGGCGCTCCCGGCCGGAACCTACACCTCGAGCGCCTTCCAGCCGGCCGTGACCTACACGGTCCCGGCCGGGTGGCGGATCGCGTCCGACTCGCCCGACTACTTCGCGCTCCAGCCGGTCAACTCGGAGATCACCGGCATCCACCTCTTCCGCGACCCCCTCGCGGCATCACAGGACGCAGCCTGCCCGCGGAGCGCGGAACCGGGCGTCGGGATGCTCTCGCCCCAGCTCGCGACCTGGATCCGCGGCCTCCCCGGGATGATCGCCAGCAGCCCTCGGATCGTCACCATCGGCGGGCTGCGCGGGGTCGAGCTCGACCTGGCCCTCAACACGGGGTGGACCGCGTCCTGCCCCGTCGCCGACGGGATACCCTCGGTGCCGCTCTTCACCGGGGCGGACGGCAACCTCCACTGGATCGTCGCCGGCAGCGAGCGCCTCCGCGTCGCCCTCCTGGACGTGCCGGGCGGCGGGACGGTGGTCGTGGACGTCGACGCCTACGACGGCACGCTGATGGACGGCCTGGTGGCCGCCGCGGCGCCGATCGTGCGGAGCCTCTCGTTCGCGGCTCCATGACGGAGGGCCGTGCGCGGCGACGGGAGCCGGCCGCGGGCGGCGGCGCTACCCGCCGTTGCGAGATATCCCGTCGATCTCGTCGAATGCGCGGTCGAACGTCAGGATCCTCTCGACGCCGCGGCGACGCATGATCGCGAGGTGGACCGCGTCGCGAGCCGACAGCCGCGTGCCGAGGACGATCTGGCGGGCCCGCTCGACGTCGGCCCGCTCGACCGGGAACACCTCGTCGACCACGCGAGAAGGGCCGCGGTCGCGGGCTCGATCGCGTCCCTCCGGTCGATCGCGACGTAGCGGTGGAGGATCTCCTGCAGGACCCCCGCATCGGTCACGAGCAGCTTGCCGTCGGTGATCGCGCGCTCGAGGAGGCTTCGCGCGGCGGCCTTGTTCGGGTGCTCGGCGCCGACGAGGTAGATCGGGAAGTTCGAGTCGACGAAGATCACTCTGGTCCGCCATCGGCATATCCGCGCTCGATCTCCTCGAGGAGGTCATCGATCTGCCCGGCAGGGTAGGAGTGGCTCGCGGCTTCGCGCACCGCGCGGAGCTTTCGGCCGGTCTCCGGGTGGCTCGCCGTGTCGCGGGCGACCCGCAGGGCTTCGCGGACCCATGCCGCCGTCGTCTGGTGGCGCCGCCTCGCCAGCTCCTGGATCTCGACCATCTCCTCGTCATCGAGGAGGACCTGCAGCCGCCTTGTCATGTCATCGCATGAGTCAATCCGCCCTGGCGATGGCTATCCCGGCGATGGCCGTCGGTCCACCGAGGGCATGGCCGGCTGGTTCATACTCTCGGCGCGCCCGCCGGGCGCGGGACGGGGAGCGGAAGCCGGCAACGTGGCGGCCGGCTCCCGGACGAGGAGGCAGCGCATGAATGGGCGGGAGCGCATCCTCGAGGCGCTCGACGGCCGGGCTCCCGACCGGATTCCGCTCGCCCTGGGCTTCTATCACGTGGACGGCGCTGCGCTGGCACCGCCCGGTGCCTGGCGCGACGACCTGGTCGACGTCGGCTTCCTGGAGTTCCCCGTCTCCCCCGAGGAGGAGGAGCTGCGACGACGAGCTCTGCCGCACCCCGGGGACACCCGTATCGGCAGCCCGTCCCAGGCGGCGCGGTACGCGCGCTGGCGATACCACCCGGAGGCGGACCGGGACGGCAACCCGTTGGAGAGCGCCCGCACGCTGGACGACCTCGAGCGCTTCCCGTTCCCCGACGTGAGCGGCCCGTACGTGGTCGACGGGCTGGCGCGCCAGGTCGCCAATCTCCACGACCGCGGCCTGGCGGCCGGAGGCAACACACCCCATCTCGGCGGCGAGCTCTTCGAGGCTGCCTGGCGCCTGCGCGGCCTGGAGAACTTCCTCCTCGACCTTGTTTCCCGCAAGGAGATGGCGCACTTCCTGCTCGACCGGCTTGCCGAGCTCGCCCGCCGCAATGCCGCGACCCTGGCCGGGGCAGGGGTCGACGTTCTCTCCCTGGACGACGACGTGGGGATGCCGGGCACGATGATGATCAGCCCCGCGTTGTGGCGCGAGTTCTTCCGGCCCCGCCTGGCGGGGATCGTCGAGGCGGCCCGCGCCGTGAAGCCGGACCTGCGCGTCATCTACCACAGTGACGGCCACGTGGAGCCGATCCTCGACGACCTGGTCGAGATCGGGGTCCAGGGGGTCAACCCGCTCCAGCCCGAGCATATGGACGCGGTCCGCATCCGGCGTCGGTTCGGGTCCCGGCTTGCCCTGTGGGGCACCGTGGGCCGCCAGACGACCTTCGCCTTCGCCGACCCCGCCGCGATCCGCCGAGAGGTTCGAGAGCGCATCGAGGCGCTGGGACCTGCCGGGCTGGTCCTCAGCCCCGCCTACGACATCGACGAGCCCGACGTGCCGTGGGTCAACATCGCGGCGTTCCTGGAGGCGGGCCGGGCCGGCCGGCCGGCCCGGCCCGGCCGGGGGCCGGGCAGGCGAGACTCTCGGCCCGGCGGCCGGATCGGCTAGACTCCCTTCCTGCACGGGCCCGCTGTGCCCGGCGGTACCTGGGACAAGAGCGGGGAGGGCAGGCCCATGGCATCCACGACGGCCAGGAAGCGGCGCCACTCCGCCCTTGTCCTCGGCGGCATCCTGCCCTTCGATCCGGCCCGCCTGCCCGGCGAGATCATCGCCGGCGCGACGCTGGCCGCGCTGGCGATGCCCGAGGTCATGGGCTACACCAAGATCGCCGAGATGCCGGTCATCACCGGGCTCTACACCCTGGTCCTGCCGATGGCGGCGTTCGCGATCTTCGGCTCGTCGCGCCACCTCGTGGTCGGGGCCGACTCGGCCACCGCCGCCGTCATGGCGACCGGTCTCGCCGGGATCGCCGCCGCCGGCTCGCCCGGGTCCCCACAGTGGGTCGCGATGGCGGGCCTCTCCGCGCTGATCTGCGGCATCTTCATGATCGTGGCCCGGCTCATCCGGCTCGGGTTCATCGCCAACTTCCTCTCCCACAGCGTCCTCATCGGGTTCCTGACCGGCGTCGGCATCCAGGTGGCGCTGGGCCAGGTGGGTGGGTTGTTCGGGGTCAGCGAGGGCAGCGGCACCACCCTCGAGAAGTTCGCCAACGCCCTTCGGGCGATCGCGGCGGGCGAGACGAGCCTCCCGACCCTCGTGGTGTCCATCACCGTGCTCGTGATCATCGTCGGCCTCGGGCGGGTCAACAAGAAGATCCCGGGCGCGCTCATCGCGGTGGTCGGGATGATCATCGCGAGCTACGCCCTCGACTTCGCCGCCCGCGGGATCACCACCATCGGGGCGGTCCCGAGCGGCCTGCCGCCGATCGGCCTGCCGGCGATCGCGGCCGATCAGCTCCTCGCCGACGTCACGGCGCTCCTGCCGGTCGCCTTCTCGATGTTCATCCTCATCCTGGCCCAGAGCGCGGCGACCTCGCGGGCCTACGCCATGAAGTACGACGACAGCTTCGACGAGAACGTCGACCTCATCGGGCTGGGCCTGGGCAACCTCGCCGCCGGGTTCTCCGGGACGTTCGTGGTGAACGGCAGCCCGACCAAGACCGAGATGGTCGACAGCGCCGGCGGCCGGAGCCAGGTCGCCCAGCTGACGACCACGGTGATCGTCGTGGTCGTCCTGCTCTTCCTGACGGTGCCGCTGTCCTACATGCCGAACGCCGTCCTGTCGGCCGTGGTCTTCCTCATCGGGCTCAAGCTCGTCGACCTCCTCGGGATGGGCCGGATCTACCGGCTCCGCAAGGACGAGTTCGTGGTCGCCCTGGTCACCGCGGCGACCGTCGTGGCGGTCGGCGTCGAGCAGGGGATCATCCTGGCCATCGTGCTGTCGGTCATCGTCGTCCTGATGCACGTCTACAAGCCCCACGACCGGGTGGTCTCGTTCGCACCCGACGGGAAGCCGAATCTCGGCTCCGTCGCGGAGCCGGTTCAGGCGGCACCCGGCCTCGTCATCTACGCCTTCGGGGCGGAGCTGTTCTACGCGAACGCGAGCCGCTTCAGCGAGGAGATCATGGAGATCATCGAGAGCGCGGATCCGCCGCTCAGGTGGCTCGCGATCGACGCGGCCGCCATCGGCGACCTCGACTACTCGGGGGCGGATTCGGTGCGCCAGATCCACGATGAGCTCGAAGGTCGCGGCGCGAGGCTGGTGCTGTGCTCGGTCGACCCGGCCGTCCGCAAGCTGCTCGACGCGTATGGCCTGACCGAGAAGATCGGGTCCGACCGGATCTTCCCGCTGTCGGGCGACGTCCTCGCGGCTTATCGCGCCCTGCCGGCGGCAGGTGCCGCCGCCCCGCCCGCAGCCGGGGCGACGCCGGCGGAGGGCTGACCCGCCCATGACCACCCTGCCCTCGCGAGAAGATCGTCGCCGGGCCGGCGCGGAGGCACGGACCCGCGTCCCCCCGTCCGCCCACGGCTCGTGGCGGCCGGCGGCCGGCCGACCGGATCCGATCGCCCTGCTGGAGGAGCAGGCGGCCACCCGGATCCCGTATCTCGTGCCGGTCCGGTACGGGCGGATGGCGGCCTCCCCGTTCACCTTCTACCGCGGCGCGGCGCTGCCGATGGCAGCCGACCTTGCCCCGACCCCCAGCAGCCGTATCGTCGTCCAGCTCTGCGGCGATGCCCACCTCTCCAACTTCGGGCTGTTCGCGTCGCCGGAGCGTGACCTCGTCTTTGACGTCAACGACTTCGACGAAACGCTCCACGGGCCGTTCGAATGGGACGTCAAGCGACTCGCGGCGAGCCTCGCGGTGGCGGGCCGGGTCCGCGGCTTCGCCGAGAACGACAACCGCCACGCCGTCCATCGGGCGGTTCGGTCGTACCGGGTGCGGATGGCGGAGTACGCGGCGATGAGCAGCATGGGCGTCTACTACTCGCGGGTCGACGCAGCGGGGGTGCTCGCCTACGTCGACAGGCGGGCCCGTCCGTTCCTCCGCGACACCGTGAAGTCGGCGACGCACCACGACGCCATCCACGAGCTGCCGAAGCTGACCGCCGTCGACGCGACCGGCCGTCGCCGGATCGTCGACCATCCGCCGGTCATCTCGCACCCTCCCGAAGCCACGCCGGAGCTCGTCGCGGCGACGCTTGCGGCATATCGGGACACCGTCCAGGAAGACCGGCGCGTTCTCCTCGACCGCTACGACCTGGTCGACGCGGCGCTCAAAGTCGTCGGGGTGGGCAGCGTGGGCCTCGCCGCGTTCGTCGGCCTTCTCCTGGGCGGAGACGACGACCCCCTGTTCCTCCAGGCGAAGCAGGCGGAGGCGTCGGTGCTGGAGCGGTACCTGCCGCCGAGCTCCCAGCCGAGCCATGGGGCCCGTGTCGTAGCCGGCCAGCGCCGCCTCCAGGCGTCCAGCGACGTGCTCCTGGGCTGGGCCGTCGGCACCACTGGGCGGCACTGGTACGTGCGTCAGCTCCAGGACCAGAAGGGCGGCGCGGTGGTCGACGCGATGACCCTCGAGGATCTCGAGACCTGGGGCGAGCTGTGCGGCTGGGCGCTCGCCCGCGGCCACGCCCGGTCGGGCCACCCGGCCGAGATCGCGGGCTATCTCGGCGACGACCACGCCTTCGACCACGCGATCGGGGACTTCGCGGCTGCCTACGCGACCC
>Ga0315295_10005220_pt1 | contig 11102 bp, 7 predicted proteins | sample YL17G14_0_MG_FD_204453 | JGI IMG/M metagenome (GOLD analysis project Ga0315295, IMG submission 204453) | Sediment microbial communities from Yellowstone Lake, YNP, Wyoming, USA - YL17G14_0 | ecosystem: Environmental > Aquatic > Freshwater > Lake > Sediment | place: USA: Wyoming | collected...
CGTCACTTCATTCCCGAACAGGAGGCATACGACGTAATGATCACGGACGCGGAAATCCTGAAGGAAATCGCGAAGGCGCCCGTAAAGAAACGAGCCATAACCTGCTCGCAGGTATTGAACGAGGCCTTTGATTACGCCCGGCCAAGTTCCTTTTCCCGGGGAATCAGAATCGACCTCAACGGCCTGGTCATCCTGCTGATCTCCGGCACCGCGAGCGTAGACGAACACGGGCAAAGCGTCCATGTCGGTGATTTCCGCGAACAGACCCGGCGGACCTTCAACAACATCACCGGGCTCCTGGAATCGGAAGGGGCGACCTGGCACGATGTCGTGCGGACCACGTGCTACCTGCGCGACATCGACCGCGATTATGCCGCGTTCAATGAGGAGCGCACGGCCTTTTACCAGGAGCAGGAGCTGGAGCCATTGCCGGCCTCCACCGGAATCCAGTCCAAGCTTTGCCGCCCGGAACTGCTGGTCGAAATCGAGGCCATCGCCATGTTCACCGTTCCGAAGACCTCGGAGAACTCGACCGAATAAAAACCGGCTGTAGGCTGTCGGCTGTGGGCTCGGGCCTGCAGCTTGCAGCCGACAGCCCACAGCCTGCGGCCCACAGCCGGTTCTTCCCGCAGCGAGGCGCATGATGGGCCGAGCAAAGAGCATTCCTTCCTTGGTGCTCGCTCTTGGTGTGGCGTTGGCACTCTCCTGCCCGGCCGCCGCAACCCCGAAACAGCCGAAAGAAAAACCAGGCGCCGAGAAAGCAGCGCCGGCAAAAAAGGCCGCGGCCAAAGCCAAGGTCGAGGCCTGTCTGTAGCCAAAAGCTCACGACGTTTTGGAATCAGCGACTTGCGGTCCGGAGTCTTTGGCCTGCCGAAGCGGCGTTACGGCATGTTACAGCCGTCAGTTCATGGGCGAATTCATCCTCGCGATCCTGGCTGCACGCCGAATCGCTGGCCAATCGAGCCAAAGCCAGCAGCGAACGCGACCGTGATTTCATGTCCCCGTCTCGGTGGGCTGCACCACCGCTACGCGTGGCGCGAAGCGGCGTAGAACTGCAGCCTGGTTTCACGCCGTGATCGCCGTCGTCGGAATCACCGACGAAGTGGACCGGGCTGCAGGTCTCGCCGAGGAAGGCCAACCCAACAACTCGTCGGTCGACATCTGTCCGGACCGCTGTCTCGGTAAGTGTCTGCGGAAATCGGTGCTCGCCTTCTGCTCACGCCCACCCCGAACCCGCATCCACAGCCACGTTCACCGTTACGTAACGGCGCTCCGCCTTGAGGATCTGGTTTTGGCTACGGACACGGCTCGGCAGCGTGACAAAGCAGGAACCAGACGTCCGAAAGATCACTGGCTGATGATGCTAGAATGGGCGAGGCTGAAGGACTTGTTGGCTCCTCAAGAGGAGTCAAGCTGTTAGGAAGCATGAGAACAGCATTAGTGGTTTTGGCGGCCGCCTTTCTGGCGACCGACAGCGGCGTGGCAGCGCCAGAGACGGTATCAGACGCATTTGAAATTGCGGCTGCGCCGGTCCCAGTACGTCGACTGGACAAGCTCGTCTTTGCGGAGCTGGCCCGTTTGAAAGTGCATCCCGTCCTTTGCTCCGATGCCGTATTTGTCCGGCGCGCCTATCTGGACGTGACCGGCACGCTGCCCACTGCGAAGGAAGCGCGGGACTTCATCCAAGACCCGGATACGAAAAACAAACGGCGCCTTTTGATCGACCGCCTGCTCGACCGTCCGGAGTTTGCCGATTATTGGGCAATGCGATGGGGAGACATTCTGCGGATCAAAGCGGAATTCCCCGTCAACCTCTGGCCCAACGCGGCGCAGGCATATCATCACTGGGTACGTGCGTCCATCGCCGAAAACAAGGCGTACGACAGATTCGTGCGCGAACTGCTTACCTCCAGCGGCAGCAATTTCCGCGTCGGGCCGGTCAATTTTTTCCGCGCCGTTCAGAACCGGACACCGGAAGGTATCGCCACAGCCGTGGCCTTGGTGTTCATGGGCACCCGGGTCGCTTCCTGGCCGGCCGACAAACTGGCCGGAATGGCGGCATTTTATTCCCAGGTTGGATACAAGCCTACCAGCGAGTGGAAAGAGGAACACGTGTTCTGGGATCCGCTGGGAGCCAGCCGTACTCCGGGCAACACGGCTCCGGGCCGTGACGCCATGGCCCCTGCGAAACCATCCCCCACCGCGGCGGCTGCCCCGGCGCCGCCGCAGCCACCGGCCGTAAGCGCGCCGCACCAGGCGGCTTTCCCCAACGGCAAGAAAGTCAAGTTGCCACCCGACCGGGATCCGCGGGAGGTCTTCGCCGACTGGTTGATCACGCCCAAGAACCCCTGGTTTACGCGGGCGATCGCAAACCGCGTCTGGTATTGGCTCCTGGGCCGCGGCATCATCCACGAGCCGGACGATATCCGGCCGGACAACCCGCCAGGCAATCCCGCACTGCTGGCTTACCTGGAAAAGGAACTAGTCCGCGGGCACTACGATTTGAAGGTCTTTTACCGGCTGATCCTGAACTCGCAGACGTATCAACTCTCCTCCATCCCACGGTTGAAGGGACCAAAAGCCGAGGCCAAGTTTGCAAGTTACCCTGTGCGGCGCCTGGACGCGGAAGTGTTGATCGACGCGATCAACAAGGTCACCGGCACAACCGATTTGTACACCAGTCCGATCCCGGAGCCGTTCACGTTCATTCCCGAGGACAAACCCGCGGTCGCGCTCCCGGACGGCAGCATCACAAGCCCGTTCCTGGCGTTGTTCGGGCGGCCGGCGCGCGCCACCGGAATGGAGAACGAACGCGACCACAAGCCGCTCCCCGCCCAGTCGCTGTATCTGCTGAATTCGAGCCATATCCAGCGGAAGATCGATCAGGGGCCCAAGCTCAGAGCGCTCTTCGCGTCCGGCCGCAAAACGCGCGAAATCATCGATGAATTGTACCTGACAATTCTTTCGCGCTTCCCGACGCAAGAGGAAGCGAAAAACGCCGAACTGTACAGCAGTTTCACAACCGCGGCCAGGCCCGGCGCGCCTCAGGCTCCGGCGGCGAAGAGGCGCGAAGACTGGGTGGACATCGCCTGGTCGTTGATCAACAGCACCGAATTTCGATATCGACACTAGAGCCTATAGGTAACGCCATGAGTGCGAAGCGCTACTTGGATAACGGGACGCGGATTTCCCGACGCGAAGCATTGCAGAAGGGCCTCTATGGCACAGCGGGATTGCTGCTGGGCAGCCGGTTGGCCAACGATGCATATGGGGCTGAACCGCAGCCGGCCCAGGCTGCGAGAGGTGCCAAGTCCAAATCGGTGATCCAGGTCTTTTTGTGGGGCGGCATGTCGCACATCGATACGTGGGACCCGAAACCGGACGCCGGCAGCGAATACATGGGTGAACTGGCCAAGGTGATCCCTACCAACGTGGACGGGATTCAGCTCAATGGACTGTTTCCCGAACTGGCGAAACAGGCGGACAAGTTCTCGCTCATCCGCAGCATGACCCACCGTAACAACGGCCATGAGACAGCCGCCTACCTGATGCAGACCGGACATACGCCGGGCGAACGGCTGGCGTATCCGAGCGTCGGGGCGGTATTCGCGCTGTTTAAGAAGGCCGATTATCGCGGGATTATTCCGCCTTACGTGGTGCTGACGCAGCCGCAGGGGCGGTTTTCGGAAGAAGGCTTTCTGGGACCGTTGTACAAGCCGTTTGCCACCGGCGGAGACCCGAACGCGCAGCGCTTCGAGGTGGAAGGAGTGATAGCCTCTGGTATCACTGACGACCGGCAGAAGAGCCGTCAGGAGTTGCTCGGCAAGATGAACACTTTCGGCGACGCAGTGCGCGACGTTTCCGAGGTATCGGCCGCCGAAGAAGCCAAGAAACGGGCGTATGAATTGATCCTGGGCGCGGGCCGGGAGGTATTCGATCTTTCCAAAGAGAAACCGGCATTGCGCGATGGTTACGGCCGGTTCACCTTCGGTCAGGACTGTCTCGCGGCACGCAGGATGGTGGAAGCCGGCGTCCCGTACGTGGTCATTAACTACCCAGGGGGTTGGGACACTCACAGCAACCACTTCGCCACCATGCGCCGGCAATGCCCGCAGTTGGATCAAGGCTTGGCTGCATTACTGGCGGATTTGAAAGACCGCGGCCTTCTGGATACGACCATCGTCTGGTGTACCGGCGAGTTTGGCCGGAGCCCCAAAATCGACTATCAACCGCCCTGGAATGGCGGCCGCAACCACTATGGCAACGTCTTCACCGTCCTGGTCGCCGGCGGCGGCTTCCAGGGCGGGCGCATCGTCGGTTCATCCGATGCCAAGGCGGAAGAGGTCAAGGATCGCCCCGTTTACCCGGTCGACCTGCTTGGCAGTATCTACCAATTGGCAGGGATAGACGTCAACGCCAAGCTGCCACATCCGCTGGGAGTCGAGGCCCACGTGTTGCCTCAGCCCGAGGAGAAGGTGAAGTCCGCCGGTTTTCTGACCGAGATCATGTAGGGATCGCCGTATGAGAACAGTTTCCTGGCTCGCAATGCTGGCCGGCATCATGCTCCTGACGCCCGTGGCGCGTGCGCAGCCGCGTCCATATATCGGCTATGCCTATCCTGCCGGAGGCCAGCAGGGCGCAACATTCCAGATCCGGCTGGGCGGTCAGAACATGGACGATGTCAACGCCGTGCTCGTAACCGGCGCGGGCGTGACCACCCGCATCGTCGAATATTACTGGCGGCAGAACAATCAGGAGCAGGCCTTGCTCAACGAGCAACTGCAGACCCTGAAGCGCAAGACCCAGCCTGCTGCCCGCCCGGCGAAACCCGCGGAAGCGTCGAAGTCCGCGGCGCCGACAGTTGCGGCGGAGCAGTCCGCGGTGGATCCGGCGATGGCGGAGTTGATGGACAGGATCGGGCAGCGAACCGGCGAATTCGTGCAAACGCCGGCCTGCGCCTCGATCGCCAGCCTGCTCTTTGTCGAGGTCACGATCGCGCCTGATGCCGCACCCGGCGAGCGGGAAATCCGGCTGGTCACGGTGCGCGGAGTGTCGAACCCGCTTTCGTTCCAAGTCGGCCAGTTGCCGGAATACTCACGCAAGCCGATGCGGACGGCGACGATTCAAGTGCTCGGCAAAGAAGCCCAGTCCTTACGCAAACGGCCGCCGGAGCAAGCCGAGGACCGCATCGCGATTCCTGCTACGCTGAACGGCCAAATTGCCTCCGGCGAGGTGAACACGTACCGGTTTGCCGCACGCAAGGGCCAACGCCTGCTGTTCACCACCCAAGCGCGGCAGTTGATTCCTTACACTGCCGACGCCGTCCCCGGCTGGTTTCAGCCTGTGCTGGTTCTATCCGACGCGAACGGCAAAGAGGTGGCGTACAACGACGACTACCGGTTCAAGCCCGACCCGACGATTTTTTACGAAGTGCCCAAAGACGGCGAATACGTGCTTGCGATCTATGACAGCCTCTATCGCGGGCGCGAAGATTTCGTCTATCGCATCACCGCCGGAGAACTGCCCTTTGTAACCAGCATCTTCCCGCTGGGGGACCGGGCGGGCGATCCAGTCACGATCAGAATGAAGGGCTGGAACCTTGAGAAAGCCGATTTGATCCAACCGCCCGCAAACTCCGGATCGGGAGTTCATCGGGTCGCCGCCAAGCGCGAGGGATTCGTATCCAACCGCATGCCGTTCGCCATGGACACGCTGCCGGAATCTCTCGAAAAGGAGCCCAACAACGACTTGCGGCGCGCCCAAAAGATTACACTCCCTGTCATGATCAACGGGCGAATTGACCGCCCGGGCGACTGGGACGTATTCCAGTTCACCGGCAAGGCGAACCAGTCGATCGTCGCGGAAGTCTATGCGCGCCGGCTCGATTCACCGCTCGATTCAGTGCTCAAACTCACCGACGCGACGGGCAAAGTGCTGGCCTTTAACGATGATCACGAAGACATCGGATCGGGTTCGAACACGCATCACGCCGATTCATACTTGATGGCGAGACTGCCCGCCGACGGCGTCTACTATGTCCACATCGGCGACACCGCTCGCAACGGCGGTGAGGAGTATGCGTACCGCCTGCGCATCAGCGCGCCCCAACCGGATTTCGAGCTGCGCGTTGTACCCTCCAGCATCAGCCTGCGCAGCAAGAGCGCCGCGAACGTCAGTGTCTATGTCATCCGCAAAGACGGCTTCAACGGCGCCATCAAGCTGGCCCTGAAGGATGCGCTCCCCGGAATCACGTCTGCTCCCGTTACCCTGTCGCCGACGCAGGCCGTGGTTCAACTGACGGTAAGGACCAGTCTGGCAACAACGCAGGAGCCGTTCACCCTGGTCATCGAAGGCCGCGCCTTGGTTGAGAAGAAGGAAATCGTGCATCAAGCCGTGCCGGCGGAGGATCGGATGCAGGCCTTCTTGTGGCGGCATCTCCTTCCCGCCCAGAAGCTCGAGGCTCTTGTCTTCGACCCGGCCTACCAGCCGCCGCCCAAGCGCGTCCCCCCGAACCTTCCCGAGCCCGCGGTCGCGGCGCAAACCGCCCAAGGAACCGGCACCCAAACTGCCGACACGGCGGCTGCGAAGCCGAAGCCCAAGTTCACCCAGCAACAGGTCGCTTCCCGTCTACGGGACCTGAAGCGCCTATATGCAGCAGGCTTTCTCACCGATGAGTTCTACTTGGTGAAAGTCGCGGAATGCCAAGTCTCACAATGAATATTACCGGATGAACGTCGAGCCGCTCGATCATTCCCTGGATGCGGGCCGGGCGAAGATGACAATCATCGGGAAGAAAAGCCTATCCGCAAGTATAGTCGCCGACTCGCCGGACTGCTCCTGTGTGTCGCCAAAACCCCGCGATGTCCTGTAATCAATAATTTGTGGCGCACGGATCGTGTGACCACTGGGAACGTTCTCACGTGCACCGGATCGCCGGCCCATCGAAGAGAAGCCATCCGCTGAGGCCACGGTGATCTCAAGCCCACGAGTGGGCGGCTTACACCACCGCTACGGTTGGCCGAATGCGGCTTAAGCGCCCGACAGAATTGGGCGCTCGCGCGCGCTGGTGCCAGCGCATTTGAAGGACGGGTCTGCATGTGAGTGACGGAGATCGGAACATGGGTGCCCACTACAGCCGGGAACGGGCTTCCGCGCCAGGAACCTGGCCATCCGCCGTTTGGCCTGGAAGCACCATTGGAAGCTCACGACCATCCGCTCCCAGAAAGTGACGACGTTGCGGCGCCCTGCGACCCGCCATTTTCGGTGCGCTGATCTGGTTTTGGCGACGGACACCCTGAAAACTGAGTCGCTGAAGAAAATCCCAGAGATTACTCCCCATAAGCCCCCTAGCGTTTACCTATCCAGCCCGGCCGCGCTCCGCGCTCGCGCCTCACGCACTCGCGCCCCCCTTGCCTTGCGCTGGCCTCGGATGCCGGCCACGCCACACGCCCCGCCCCCGCACCCTCGCCGCGTGCGAGCTCGCGATGCCGGGGGCAAAAGGGGGGTGTAGCAGTTTTCCCCTTCGTATAGCTCTCCCCGTCAACCAGTTGACCCTCGGAATCGTTCCGGAATGGACCAAAAAGGGGCGGGGCAGCGTATACTTGGGGATCGCCCGGAAGGTCAAGATCCGGATCCCGGATAGGGGCGACTCTGCGCGGAATCCGCAGAGATGCGTCACAACATTCTAAGGAGGAAGGCGTAATGCAACCCGCCAAAAAGCTGTGGTTTATTTCCTTGGTTCTGGTGCTCAGCGTCACGTTCGCACTCGCTCAGGAGAAGGCGCCGGAGAACAAGCTGCGCGAGCCGGACGTGATTTACGTGCCCACCCCCGAGGACGTGGTGGAGCAGATGCTCAAGCTGGCCAACGTTCACAAGGGGGATATCGTTTACGACCTGGGCTGCGGCGACGGGCGCACGGTGATCGCAGCGGCGAAACAGTTCGGGGTCCGCGGCGTGGGCATCGACATCAACCCGCAAAGGATCAAGGAATCGCGCGAGAACGCTGAGAAAGCCGGGGTTACGGACATGGTGACGTTCCGCCTCGAGGACCTGTTTGAGGCCGACATCAAGGAAGCGACAGTGGTGACGCTCTACCTGTTGCAGTCGCTGAACGTGAAACTTCGCCCCAAGCTGTGGAAGGAGCTGAAGCCCGGCACCCGCGTTGTCTCCCATGATTTCGACATGGGTGACTGGAAGCCGGAGAAGGAGGTCCAACTGGATGAGCATACCATCTACCTGTGGACCATCCCGGCACGGGCGGCCTCGCCGGCCAAGTAGAACAGAATCGGCGCAGGATGAGCTCCGGCCTGTAATTGTGCGCTACGCTTCCTATTTCAGCAGCCCCAGGGCGCGCTCCAGGATTTCATCCCGGCCGGCGGCAACGCCGGCGCGGGTGCGGGAAACGGGCACGGTCGGCAGTATGCCGATGCCATGATGCTGCGAGCCGTCGTGCTTCAGCACCTTCATCCCCGTCCACGCCACCGTGTACCCGCCCGGCAGAGTCAGCGGGTTCACATTGCCGTTTGTCCCGGCCGTCGGTCCGCCGACAATTTCGCCGAGGCGGTAATGTTCCACGATGCCCATGCACGACTCGGCGTAACTGATGGCCCGGCCGTCGGTGAGGAACACCTTCTTCATGCCCAGGTAGGGCTGTAGCGGCTTGAGGTTCCATTCGCCGCCGCGCTCGAATTTCATTTCCCGGCGGTCGGGAAGCGTGACCACCGGCACGTGCCATTGGGCGCTGGTCATGGGCTCGTTGCGCGAATGCTGGAGGAAGAGGGGCCTGTCGCTGGGGTAGCCGCGCACATCGAAGATCAGCCCGGTTGCGTTCTCGATCTTGGGCAGCACCGTTTTCCAGTCTCCGTCGCTCATGCGGGTCAGGTCCACGTACCAGACGCCGAACTTCAGTTGCGCCAGTTTCAGGGGCCGACGCTCAGTCTCCAGCCGGGCGCCGGGTTTGCGCTGAAGTTCGACGGTGTGGCGCTTCCCCGGTTGCCCGAACGGATCGAGTTCAAGAACCAGCGGTTCGCCTGCGGGACCGGCGCCGAGCTCGCTAAGCAGCCGGACACGCAGCCATTGCGGGGTGGCGGCGGAAATCAGCGGCTCGGTCTCGGCGACCGCCTGGCGTATTGGTTTGCCATTGATCGCCGTCACCACATCGCCGGGGGCCACGGGCTGGCCAAGATCATCGGGAACGCGGGTGATCACCAGTTGGCCTTCCACCCAATCCCAGGCGACCGGGGGCGGCAAGTAGGAATCGCCCGCGGAAACGCTGCCGTGCCCGTCGTGCAACTCGGCCACCAGTCGGCGAAGGGTGGATTTGAACGCGGCAGCATCTTTGTCGGCGGCCGCAGCCGTCAACGCCGCGGTTAACGCTCCTGGCCAATCGGTCTTCACCACATCGAAATACGGATAGAAGTGCTGGAAGACGTTCCAGGCGATGATGACGTCCGCCAGGCGCACCGCGCGGTCGTCGGCTGTGTACCGGAGCTTGGTCGGCACGCCTTTTGTCGCCGACGGCGTCGCGGCATGCGGCAGGGTGCCCTGGGCGTCCGCGAACAACGCCAGCGGCACCAGCGCCTTGACGCCGCCGCCCAGGCCGGCCGCGAACGGCGCCGGCAGTCTGCCGCCATCCGGCGGAGAAGTGACGCGCTCTCTTCGGTAGATCGAGCGCGCGGCTCCCGAGCCGAATCCACGGTGTCTCCAGGCTATCAGTTTCAGGCCGGCGCCGGCGGCCGGCGCCTCGAGATCGATTTGCGGCGGGGCCTGCGACGCCGGGAAGACGCGGAGCGTCGGGGCCAGGGGCTGAAAGAACGCTTCCAATCTCTTCGCCAGCTCGGCCGGATCCTTCGCGTCCTCGATGGCGCGCACGCCGGAAACCGCCAGAGCATCCCAATCGGCGGCAGCCGCCTCGTCGCTGGGGTGGAAATGGCGCACGTAGCCGAACAGGCGCGCGTAGGCCGTCAGGTTCTCGAGGCCGCGTCCGGCCAGCGGCCGCGAGCGCTCCAGTACCGGGGCGATTTCAAAGTTCCCGACCACCTCCACGGACACGCCCTCGATGTAGGCCGCGCCCCGGCCGAACAGCATCAACCCGATAACGATGCGCTCGGCGTCCGGATCGATGTCGCCCACGATCTCGTAGCTCGCCCACCGCGGAGACAGGATGGGGCGGTTGGTCATGTTGTCGAAGAAACCCATCTGCTGTTTCGCGCGGTCAACGCGGAACCAGAGTTGCGCCCTGGCGTCAGGGGGCGAATCGACCCGCACGCTGGCCCGAAACCGCACGCTCTTGTTGCGATACGGCGTGGCGTCGAAGGCCTGCAGCAGGTTGCCGAACGGCTCCGGTGTTTCCTGCCCCTCCCAGCGGAGGACAGCGCAGCGCGACTGCGGCTGCGAACACTGGTCGGTCAGCTTGGCCGAGTACCCTTTGGGTGTGGTGAGAGCCCACCCCTTCGGAACATCGCCGAGCTGCCCCTCTTTGAAATCAAGATTGATTTGCGCCGGCAGTGTTCCGGCCGTGAGACAAACCGCAGCAAGCAACACCCAAACGAACATGGGGGATTTCATTTGCGCCTCCCTTCGTAGCCGGGAGCCCAACAGTGATCCCAAGTATACGCTTGTCCTGGCGCGGTTCGTGGTGCCGGCCGCCGCGATGGACGCGCCCGGCGGCAGCGCGCGGCTGGCCGGTACCTTGCATAACTTGAGGTTATTCTTCCGAATGTGCTGGCCAGCGTGGACGGCAACGGCACCCGCGCCGCCGAGATCAGCGGCATCCCGCTGGTCACCGAAACTGACGCCGAGGAAGTCGAGCGCGTGTTCGCCGGCGCCGCCTCCGCGTAACAGCCCGGAGACCAGAGGCTGGAGGAGGCTGGGGAGCCTGGCCAACCGGCCTCCAGCCTCCGGTCTCCAGCCTCCGGTCTCCCCTGCGTTCCAATCCATCCGCAGACTGATAAGATAAGCAGCCATGGCGCAGCCGGGGGATTTCGCCTACCAGGTCAAGCAGGCCACCGACATCGCGCGGGTGGTGGGCGAGCGCGTGCGCCTGAAGAAATCCGGCAGCAACCGCTACCTGGGACTGTGCCCCTTCCACCAGGAGAAGACCC
>Ga0315295_10005222_pt1 | contig 11100 bp, 9 predicted proteins | sample YL17G14_0_MG_FD_204453 | JGI IMG/M metagenome (GOLD analysis project Ga0315295, IMG submission 204453) | Sediment microbial communities from Yellowstone Lake, YNP, Wyoming, USA - YL17G14_0 | ecosystem: Environmental > Aquatic > Freshwater > Lake > Sediment | place: USA: Wyoming | collected...
TCCCCTCACCCCTGCCTGCCGGCAGGCAGGCTAACCCTCTCCCCTTCGGGGAGAGGGAATTCATTGCTTTTAAGATACCCTGATAGTACACATATTCACACTGTTAACAAAGAAAGAAAAAGGGGAAAAAAGAAAGAAACCACTATTATTTTTTCAATGTTTACTTTCGCGTTCCCTATGTTCGTTTTTAAGAGTTGCGTAACAGATATTTTATCTACGACGGCAATCAGGAATCTTTACGGCGCCCTAAGAATGGGCGCGTCTTCTGAAAACCAACGGCATCACCTCATAAACCATAAAACCTGCCAAAATTACTAAGATTACCGTAATTATAAAGAGCGCCAAATCCTTTTGTCTTAAATATTTTACCGACTGTAAAATCAAAGCAAAAACCGCGGTAATCAGCATGAAAAATGCCGGCCAAATAGTAAATCTTATGCTTTTATTTTTAGCCAAAAGCCAACTGCTTATTACAAATAACGCCAATGCCGCTACCAGCTGATTAGAAGCGCCGAATACAGGCCAGATTCTATTGCCTTTTCCGCTATAGGCCAGACAGGCGCTTAAAATAATGATTAGTAAAGTCGATAAATAACGATTTTTTATTTTGAATAGCTCTTCGGTCAAATAACGGGAAATTCTCGCTGCTGTATCCAACGTTGTCAAAATAAAAGCGTTAAGTATGACAATGGCTATAAATGGGCCGTTTTTACCTAAAATATGCCGCGTAATCAAGCCGTAACCCTTGCCGAATATGCCGATTGTATCAACACCTTTAAAATCCTTTGTAGAACTCAATAGACTCGCCACCGCTATAATCGCCAAAACCGCCACTACGCCTTCCGCGAGCATCCCGCCGTATCCGATTTTTTTTGCGTCCCCCTCATTTGCTATCTGTTTTGAACTAGTGCCGCTCGCGATTAAAGCGTGGAACCCCGAAACCGCTCCGCACGCAACTGTCACAAATAATGCCGGCCAGAGAAAACCTTCGCTTGCATTAAACCTAAAACACGCTGAATTAATATTGGGCCTTGAAAACACCAATCCTATATAACCTGCGCCGACACCGAAAAATAATAAGAAACTCGAAAGATAATCTCGCGGCTGCAGCAGAATATTTACCGGCAGGATTGATGCAAAATAGCAATAGACGAATAAAATAAAAATCCAGAAATTTAAACTGCTTTTTATCGGCAGCATATCGCCTAAGAAAAACAGATTAAGCAAAGCAACCAAACCGAATACGGTGGCCAAAACGCTGTTTACCCTGCGATAATACAACAAATAGCCCACAAGCACGGCGACCGGTATAAGGCCTAAAGACGGAAAGACTATTTTCGGCTCTCTTACAAACGTATCCGCGCACAGATATGCGAATACGGCAATGACTAAAATCAGCGCGAGCCATACAAACATGGAAAAAATGATTTTTGCCCTGCGGGAAATTACGTGCTGGGCTATGTCCGCTACGGACGAACCGCCTTCTCTTACCGAAGTTATTAACGAGCCGAAATCATGGACGCCCCCGATAAAAATTGCGCCTAAAACCACCCACAATAAAGCCGGAAGCCAGCCCCAGAGCATGACCGCAATGACAGGGCCGATTATGGGCCCGGCGCCGGCAATAGAAGCGAAATGATGACCAAATAGAACCAGCCGGTTCTTTGCCGGAACATAATCCACTTTGTCGTATTTAGTATGCGCGGGCGTCTTGAGATTGGGATCAATCTGCCATAATGCTTCGAGTTTCCTCGCATAAAATCTATAAGCAAGGAAAAAAAATATTATCGCTAAAATCGCAATAAATAAGGAGTTCATGTTATCGTTAAATTATATTATAATAAGAGAGACTGATAATATTCGTTATTCTATCGTATTGTAATGTAGCGGGCAAGGAAAATAACATAAAAAAACCGAAATAAACTATGATAAATCCCAAATCCCAATACTACCAATACTACCAAATAAATCCCAATTTCCAAATCCCAAAAGAAGAAACTTTTGGATTTGCTTGTCCCGAACGAATGTGAGGGATGATTTTTCCGCCTTCAGCGGATCCGCTTTGGGCGGAGGATTTATTTGGGATTTTGTAGTATTTAGATTTTGGATTTCTCATCCGGATTTAATAAAATTTAATGCAACTCTTCAAATAATATAATTCGGCCCTCGGTTGTAGGGAATAAAAAGGCGCGGCTAAAGACAACTTTTTCCGCCTTTAGCGGATCAGCTTTAGGCTGAGACTTTTTACTTGTACTTTTGACTTTTGACTTTTGACTTTTAATCTGTTTACATCTTTTTATGTGTATGATATTATATCACCCATTAATATTATTTTTAATCGACCAAATTTTAAATGAATAAAGAATCAGAAAATAAAAAAGATTTGGCTTGGTACCGTTATCCATATGCATGGCTCCGCAGTCTTTACAAATGGGTTCTGCACTGGGCTGATACGAAATACAGCGTTCCGGCATTAGTCGGGATTGCTTTCGCCGAATCAAGCTTCTTCCCGATTCCGCCCGATGTTCTGCTTATGGCAATGGCGCTTGGAAAACCAAAAAAAGCTTTTTATTACGCTTTTATTTGTTCTGTCGGTTCCATCATAGGCGGATTATTCGGATATTTCATCGGCTATTATTTATGGCATCTCGTTCACGGTATTTTCATTCCTCACATCTTCAGCCAGGAATTGTTTGAGTTGGTCCGCCATAAATACGAACTTTATTCTTTTATGATTGTATTCATCGCGGCGTTTACGCCGATTCCCTACAAGGTGTTTACGATTGCCGGCGGGGTATGCGGCATTAATATTGCCGGATTTCTGGCGGCTTCCATCATAGGCAGGTCTTTAAGATTTTTCCTCGTGGCGGGGACCTTCTTCTTCTTCGGAGAGCGGATGAAAAAATTCATCTCGCGCTATTTCGAGTGGCTCACCATTCTTTTCGCCCTGCTTCTCATCCTCGGCTTTATGCTGACAAAGCACATGCTAAAATAATAGGGACAGCTGTCCCTATTATTTTGAACAACAAACGGTCCCTGTTTGCGATTACTTAAAACCCATGCCGGATCGGCGTTCTACGAGAGTAAACGGAAATTTTTGTTTTATAAAACGCTTCTGTTTACCGGACAGAATCTTCTCAAGCATGCCAACGGCTGTTTTCCCCATCTCATATAATTCAAATTTAATTGTGGTAAGCGGAGGGTTGGAAAATTCGCCGATCGATATACCATCGAATCCTACTACGGCTATATCTTCAGGGCAGCGTAAACCGATCTCCCCGATGGCGCGTATAGAACCTAATGCCGTGGCGTCATTGGCACAAAATATTACACCGTGAAAATGGGGCCTGCTCTTTAAGAGTTTCATTGTCTCATCGTATCCGCCATTCTCCTGAAAATGACCGTTAGCAATATTTTTATCCGGGTCAAATTTTATACCGTATTCCCTGATGGCACGCAAAAATGCCTTTTTTCTGGTTTCGGCATCAGGAGATTCCCTTTCGCTTCCTATGTAATAAAAATTCTTGTACCCATTAGCCGTAAGATAGTCGACCATAACGGCCGATGCTTTCCGGTTATCGCTGTATAATTGGTTAACGTGCAGGCGCGGGTTGTAATCATTGATAACAACTACCGGCCAGGCCTTGTTCTTATATTTTCCGCACTCTTCCGTTAAATTTGGGAAAGCTTTCCCGTACCCGTGTGGCAGTATCAACCCGTCCAGCCCGTGGATTCGCATTACCATCTCAAGCGAATCGAAACGCTCTGAGGAGATAATCTTGAGGTCGCGGCGCACCTTGTGTAATCCGTAAAGCGCGCCGTTCAGTATCTCCTGTATATAACCGTTGATGATATCCGTCCCAAAATTCATCAGGAAACCAAACGTGTTGGTCCGCCTCATCCTCAACGACTGGGCCATTCTGTCGGGGACATAATGCAGTTTCTGAGCGATGCGACGGACATCTTCCTTCGTTTCCGGCTTAACCATACCTTCCGTCTCCTCGCGCAGCGCCCTGGAAACGGTGGCTATGGAAACTCCTGCCAAACGAGCTATCTTTTGTATTTTACTTATACTGCGGTACGTTTTTATTTTGATGGTTTATCTGTCTAATAAATTGTCGTATTGCATAAATATTTCTTTTCCGATATCTGCCCGTGTAAAATCAGGATCCAACGGAAATAGCGGGGATCCGGTGTCAACGGTCGGGCCTGTTGCCGCATTAACCGTCGGATCACCCTCTATAACATTCGATATGTGTATGCCGGAACCGGCAAGATGATGCTGCCTGTTAAATGGCACTATACCATATAACCCCGTTTGATAAAATACATTATATTTTATAGTCATCAATCTTGCTCCTTCCATCCATAGACCGTTATATCCGTATTGTATCGGATCGTTATCAACGACCGCATAAAACACATTATTGATGAGTTGTGCTCTGTTCAGGTTTATGCCTGAAAATATGGGATTTCCACGCCATGCCGGATGCCAGCTCCTTTCCTTAAAGAAAGAGTTGTTGATTATCTTCGCCCCTCCCGCATTGTTTATGATAAGCGGCGTCTTCGCTTCACGGCGGTACTCGCTCTTCCCGGTAAAGCCCGTTCTCATCACCACGATGTAGAAACATCCGTTTTTGATAACCAAACAGTTCGCATTCATAGCGATTAACTCGCAGTCGTATAACAAAATCTTTCTGGTATTGCTGATCGAAATTAGTTGTTCGGTAAACGAGTAATATCCGCCGCCGATAACGCTCACTCCGACCAATTTGACATTCTCCACACCATCGCCCGATATGATGATCCGGTCGGATGCCCTGCCTTCCATCATCACATCTTTCAGCATCACATTGCTTGCTAATGTAACAGAACCCAGTATTTTTACATTTTGCTTATCCGTTCCTTCGACAATAACGCCCCGCTTAAAGACAATCGTCTCCCCGTATTCGCCCGGCGAGACCTTGATTATGTCCCCGCTTACCGCATTTGCCATCGCTGCCGTTATCATAAGATAGTCCTTCCCTAACCCTACTTCCAATTCCTTTGCTTGAGTCGTTGCAGCCGCTACCATATCCCAAAACATACAGCCGAGCACTGCCGCTATACACACTATCGTTTTCATAAAAAACACCCCCTTTTTTTCTATTAAATGTAAACGTTTACATTTTTACATCAATTGTACCATATAAATGCGGTTTGTCAATACCCCCGACATTAGTTAAAGCTAGCGGTTGAAAGTTCGGGGGTTAGAGGCTAGAATCGGGCCATCCTATTCGGCTCAAGAAACGGTCCCTATTTCCAATGATAAAAACGCCTCTTTTATAAGAGGCGTCGTATCATAGCACACCGCTGTCAACCTTATCAAATGAATTTTTAGAGATTGCTGAAAAAGTCCATTTTTATGATTCCAGAGATTAAGTCTCCAACGAGAAAAATCTCTGTAATCTTTTGTAATCGCTGTAATCAGAGGTCACTGATGCGGTTTTAAGGAGTTTTTCAGTGACCTCTTTTACTTTGAAACGGATTCTACCTCGAGGAGCAACCTGCTCATTAAGCCCATCCGCATCGTTTCCTTGCCGGCGGTATGGGAATAAAGATATACCTGGTATTTTTTACCGGCGTATTTTCTATCATTGGGAATTTTTATTGAAATATCGGTCTTTGCGGATTGGCCGGGCCCCACATCCTTAAAATAGTCCTTATCTATAACGACCCATGACAGGTCAGGTATCGGCTTATATCCCGGCACCAGGTTATAGCCAACCGGCTTTTCCGCCTTGACGGCTATATCCACCACTTTAGAATCCGTTGTATTTTCGATGATAAGTTCCCGGCCGCTCTTATCCTTAACGCTGCAACTTTTGCCCGGCCGCAGGCCTTTTAACCTTACCTCAACAAATTGCGTGCTTAAACCGCCTGCAAAAGAGGTATAGCACATAAAAAGAATTAAACAGAGAACGGCCGATGACAATTTAAAATATCTCCACATTGTTCACCTCCGAGAGGTATTATATCCTGCGCGTCTTCAAGGCGCAAGATATAATACCTCTATAATACCTCTATCGAGCGGTGAGAGATTCACCTTAATAGTCGATGGGTATATCTATCGGTCCTGACATCGGGTATGCGCGGATCTCATAGCGCGCGTCCATCCCTGTAATTCCTTCCGATACTTCCTTTGGAGCGCCATATTTCAATGGCAATGGCTCTGCGGCGCCCGGAGGGGTTAGGTGGTCCAACTGCAACCCTTCTGTAGGCGGAAGTACCGCTTCGCCTACCCACGTTACATACGTGTCAAGCCCCTGCTCCAAACCGGGATGGATAGGTTGTAAAACGATTGTTTCTAACATGGGACCGTATTGAACACCTATCAACACATTGATGTTTCCCGTATTTAATACTTTGTGTTGAGGTGCGTTGGAGGCGTCCATATTGCTCCTTATCTCTCCCAATTTAACACCTTTTAGTATCCAGTCCCCACCTTCTAGCTCAATGGAAATGACTGCCTGCTCAACGGTTACCTTAATCTTCTTGGAGATGGTAGAACCTGCGGTCCTATCCTCAAATCCTTCTGTGACAAAAAACTCGAACTCATATAAATCGTTCGGGTTTATGTCATAAGGCACATCCCATGTAAGATTTGGTTTCACTGGGAATGGGAAGGGCGGATTAATCGGAATTACCGGATAGAGCTGCAATTGCGGATTGACCGGATAACCTACCTTCCACGTAAAGACAGCCCCTGCGGGCAATCCTTCTTGCCTATCGCCGTTCAAATACCATATACAGCCATATAACAATGGGTCATTGTCGAGATCCACTGCGAGCAGTTCGATAACCACCTTGTTACCCTGGATAACCGTAGCATCCTGCGGCTCCACTTTCCATTCCGGCGGATGGTTAATGTCGAACGTCACGGTCAATCCCAAATTGGCTGTCTCTTCCGCATTGGCTTGCGGCAGAAATACCGCTACCATCGCCAAAGCGATAATCACTATCATCATCTTTTTCATCTCAATCACCTTTCCTTTCTGTATTTTTATTAACCCTTCGACGCACCCTTCGCCATAGCTCGGGGTTTGCTCAGGGTAATCCTGAGCTTGCCGAAAGATAAAGTTTTGTATCAATTCCTTCATATTTTTTTCACCTCCTCCCACGGAAAAACTTATTCGACTCTACTTATTCGACCTTATTTAGTAGGGCACGTTTAAACGTGCCCTACTCCTGCGGATAAGCGCGGATCTCGTAAGACGCGCTCATACCATTAACGCCTTGCGATACTTGCGTCGGAGCGCCGTATGTCAACGGCAGCGGCATTTCTCCGCTCACAGATATTAGGCCAATGCGCTGTTTCGGGTACGCACCATTTACATCTGGTTGGTATGGAAGCGTCTGGCCGTTTACGCCTTCTATCGTGAAGAACGTATATGGTTTTCGACCAACTCCGGACGGACCTGGCTTAGGCGCCCCTCGGACACCTCCGCAAGTCAAATATCCAATATCTACATATACGGGGACATTTCCCGTATTTCTAATTTTATGCTGAGGCCCATCCGCCCCGCTGAAATTACTTCGTAATTCGCCGAGTTTAACGCCATTCAATGCCCACCAGCTCTCATTTAATTCGATAGATATAATAGGCGGCGTGACATAGCATCCTGTATGCTGCGGGTTATTGAGATACATAGGCCATGCGGCGGCACTATCGGCGTCTCCTTCCATATCCCAGGCACGACATCCCTGAAACGCGAGTGTCCTGGATACGTAGTCCTTTTCTGAATAACTTAAACAAACCAATTCCAACTTACCATCCCCGTCTATATCTCCAGCGGCGGGAAAGGGTGCGGAATCCCAGCCGGTAAGATTTGTGGATATGTGCGTTCCATCATTTCTGAATACACCTAAGGCGCCCTCTCCGGTTATTACAACTTCGCATCCTCCATCATTATTCAAATCCGCCGCTATAAGACAGGACGCATTAGGGGCTACGATCGGTGGGTGCGGAAATGTCCGGCCCTCCCAACCGCTAATAGGAGAACCGTCTCCATCGTAAGCCATGACGGTCCCATCTGTATTGCTATCAAGGGTTGAAAAATTTGTAACTATCTCAAGCAGCCCGTCATTATCCAGATCGGCCAATATGATATCGTTAATAGGTTCTGCACAAACCGCTGCCGGCATGGCCCATTGCGATAAAATCTCTCCTGTCAAGCCGCTGAGAACATACACCTGCGAATTCTGCGAGAAAGGATACACGCGTATAATCACTTCGGGAGTAGCATCTCCTGTTACGTTGCCTATTAAAACCATTGACTTCCCAGAAAGAGTAATGCCCTGAACTTCACTTTTCCATAACGTATTGCCTGAGTAATCTATCGCTACAACACCCATGGAAGGTGTTATGTTTGGTGCTTGTTGAGCGGTCACAACGATCATCTCCTGTTTATTGTCATTATTTATGTCGCCTACGGCAGGAGTCATGTTGTTAATATTTAAATAGGAATACCCTCTGCTTGAAGTATACGGTATTTTAATCCCCTTCAGTTCATCTCCATACATATCCATTATGAAAATGTAACCTTCGTAAGGATCGCATATCTGCGCCTGAACGATGATTTCCATGCAGCCATCCTGGTTCATATCCGACAATACGGGTGGCGCGTAGAAGAATGTGAAACTCCTGTCGTATGGCAATCTATTCTTCAATATGTTGTTTCCACTACCGTCGTAAATCAAGAGGTAAAAAACCAGCTCTCCGGCTTCCTCGAAAGAACCCAAAAGCACAACCTCTTTTGCGCCGTTATCGTCTAAATCTCCGATTGACGGTAAGGCAAATTCCGATATTCCATCATCCCCTACCCGCTTCCTCCACAATGCCTGTCCATTATCGCCTATAACCGTGAAACCGCAGTCCTCTCCCGCAATTATCTCATCCTTTCCGTCTCCGTTTAAATCCGCGATCACGGGACCGACCTTCTCTTGATAATAAGGTCCTATGATCTCTCCGGGCCGATAATTGGACTTTTCGTCCTTTGCCGCCGCCTTTTCTTCCAGGATCGCGGCTTCGGCGTCTGACTGGCTCAAAATTAAATATACGGCGAATAAAACGCTTAAAAATCTTATCAGTCTCAGCATCTTCATTATGCTTACCTCGCTTTATGCCGATTCTTTTTAAATCATTAAATTAACCGGCGAAAAAAATACTTGCCTGATATACAATCTTGATTCAAGCAAGTAGTGCCTGTTCTGGCAGTTCTTAATAATAAGTATACCTTATAAATCTATGTACAGTAAGGCAAAGTATCTTACTTTTTTATATACTAACATTGATGTCATCTCTTTCAGCCTCGCAGGTGAAGATATTATCGGTGACAAGGATCTTGAAGCTGTTCTTTCCAATTGTCCGCGGCTGGTCTTTGAGAACGAGGTTGCGAGAAGATAGGATTGTGCAGTTAGGGCCGGCGCTTGACATTTGACAAAATAAGCAAGTAGCATGTAGCAGAGGTTTAAACCTCTGCTACATTGTGGATAACCGGCTGTCAAATCAGGGATGAGGGACGATTGCCTATTCGAAATCGCAAACTGTACAAAAGCCAAATAAATTATTAATTAAAAATGAAAAATTTAAAATGTTACAATGCGTGCTTTGTGCCCATAGCACACCACTCATGGCTCATAGCCCATAAAATGTAAAGCGTCATGTCATAACTTATTTATAGGTAATGAGTTATGGCTGGAAGGACCGTCCCCAATGTTCAGGGGTCACGGGTCACGGGACAGGGTTCAGTGGGGTTCAGGGATACAGGGATCAGTAAGAAAATTTATTGTATTATTACTGTTCCCTAATTCCCTGTTCCCCACTGTACCGTGAACCCTGAACCCTGATCCCTGAAACGATGCTATTTAGTGGGAACACTTGCCTCTTCAAAATCGCAAACGGTACCAAATATACCAAACGGCACAAAATACATTCTTAAAACTTCTTCATTGCGGCGATAGCCCTCATTATCTCGTCGCCGATGGCCTGATATAATTCCGCCTTATGAAACCTCGCGGGCTCCTTACTGAAATCAATGGGCTTGCCGATATGCACCCTTACCGGATACCGCTTAAGCGTCCTGATGCCCCGCGGCTGCGCGTCGAAGGAACTTTCGATATAGACAGGTAAAACCGGCACTTTGGCTTTTGAGACGATAAAGCCGACGCCGGGTTTCGCCGTTTTGAATTTTCTATTTTTCGAGCGCGTGCCTTCGGGGAAAACGGCGAGAATCTTTCCTTCTCTAAGAACTGACAATGCATTCTTTATGGGGCCCGTATCTTTACCGTGCCTTTTAACCGGAATGGCCTTGACCTGTTTTAAAACCCATCCTATTAATGGAACGGCGAAAAGCCTCTGTCTTGCTATAAAGTATAAATTCTTTCGGAATGTTACAACTAAAAGGAGGGGGTCAAGATAACTGGCGTGGTTGGCGGCAACAATAAAAGCGCCTTTTCGAGGTATATTGCCCTTTCCGTAAATCTTAAAATCCAGGTATAATTTAAAAAAGGCAAAAGATACGAACTTTATTATTGAATAGACCATTTATTATCCGAGAGCCGGTTCTGATTTTATTCTCAATGTAGCAGAGGTTTAAACCTCTGCTACATTGAGAATAACTGGGGGACGGTTCTGTTTTTCATCCTTTTTATTCCGCCCTGTTCTTAAAAATAGAACCGGCTCCCTATTTAATATAATTTATAAAGGCGTTATATGAATTTTTATAAATTGTTCAATGGCTTTTTCTGTTCCATCTTTAACGCTGGGAAGGCTCTTAGCTATCCACATGGTAAAATCATAAAGCTCTTGGGTATCGACATTTATCCATTTGCCATTCTTATATAAAAAGACAAATAAAGCAGTCATAGCTATTCTTTTATTTCCGTTTTGAAAAGGGTGATTTTTGATCAAGAGATAAAACAAAATACCGGCTTTTGATATAAGGCCCGGGTAAGGTGATTTACCTGAAAATGTCTGAAAAGGGACAGCTAAACAACTTTCTAGAATATTAGGAAAACGTGTTGAAAAATCAGGTATGGGCTCGTTAAATGATAATAATT
>Ga0315295_10005224_pt1 | contig 11098 bp, 6 predicted proteins | sample YL17G14_0_MG_FD_204453 | JGI IMG/M metagenome (GOLD analysis project Ga0315295, IMG submission 204453) | Sediment microbial communities from Yellowstone Lake, YNP, Wyoming, USA - YL17G14_0 | ecosystem: Environmental > Aquatic > Freshwater > Lake > Sediment | place: USA: Wyoming | collected...
TGATCACATTAATCGCCTGACAATGAAATATCGAGGTTTGCCCATTTATCCTTTTCGTCAACCGGGAGAGCAGAGGGTTAAATACAAGATACAAATCGATCGGGTAGATGCCCACGGATGAAAATTGCTGCACTAGCAGGTGGCGTGGGTGGGTCCAAACTTGCTGATGGATTCGCCCACTTACTTCCTGTCGAAGATCTGACTATTATTGTAAACACAGGGGATGATTTCGAACATTTAGGGCTTCATATTTCACCTGACCTCGATACAGTATGTTATACACTCGCTGGTATTGAAAATCCGGTGAAGGGATGGGGGCGTCGTGATGAAACCTACAATTTCCTTGAAGGCATTAAGGGAATTGGTGGTCCAGATTGGTTCATGCTGGGTGATAGGGATTTAGCCACCCACATTGAACGCACAAAACGTTTACGCGAAGGTCAACTCCTTCATCAAGTAACAATCGATTTCTGTCGTTCGTGGGGTGTTCAGCAAACAGTCCTCCCCATGAGTAATGATCCAATACGGACGATGGTGATCACTAAGAATGATGGAACACTCCCTTTCCAGGAGTATTTTGTTCACCGAAATTGCGAACCTGAAGTAAAAGGATTCCGTTTTGATGGAACAGAAACTGCCCATCCAACACCTGGAGTTCTTGAAGCTCTGGCGCAGGCAGACGCAGTAGTCATTTGCCCATCCAATCCATGGGTGAGTATTGACCCAATTTTGAAAGTTGGTGGGGTACGAAGCGCCCTCTCTCAGAAAATTGTAATTGCAGTCTCTCCAATAATAGCAGGAAAAACTATCAAAGGTCCTGCTGCAAAAATGTTCATGGATATGGGTATCCGCCCGTCAGCGCTTGCGGTTGCTCATCATTATGGAGACATCATTTCCGGTTTCATCTTGGATAGGTTGGATGAAGGTCTTTCCTCCCAAATTGCTGTTCCAGTATTGGCGTCCGATATATATATGAATAGTCATGAAAAACGGTTACGCCTCGCCCAAGATGTGCTAAACTTCATTCGAACTTTATGACTATCTGGGCGATCGTTCCGGTAAAACCCTTGCGACGCGGGAAATCTCGGTTGGCGAGTATGTTAACCGAAGATCAACGTACTCGTCTTAATCGTTATTTGCTCGAACATGTTTTAACGATACTAAAAGAAGTTACAGAAATTGATCACACACTGGTCGTCAGCCGTGATCCCGCAGCTCTTGCTTTGACTCGTGAAATGGGCGGACGAACTGTATTGGAGGATGGGGCACCACAATTCAATACCGCCATCAAACGTGCTACCATCGTTGCACAAGCGCAAGGTGCTCACGCGGTGTTGGTCCTTCCTGCCGACCTGCCACTTATCCAGCCGTCAGATATCAGATTATTATTGAAGAACGGTATGAAACCACCAGTGGTTGTTCTTGCTCCGGATAGGCGCAAGGACGGTACAAATGGGTTGCTGGTCAATCCCGCAGGAATTATTGAATACGGCTATGGACCCGGTTCTTTCCATTGTCACAGCGAACGGGCTGCTGAATCAGGAGCTCGTCTCAAGATCATATACTCACCTAACATCGCCCTTGACCTGGATTTGCCGGAGGATTTACAAGCCGTGGGTGGAATTGAAAAATTGGGGATCATTTGAGGAATAATTTATACCCACAATTCGCGTAAAATATAGAAACCGGATTTCATTTCATTTGATCTGAGTTAACTTCGAAGTCTTCACATCATGGATATATAAACGTAGAATCCCAAGGGGGGAAAGACACTGCTATAATATTGACACATTGTCAGACATCGTTCGAATATTAATACTAAATATTCCGAGGCGTTAATATGATTACTGAAAATCCTTTAATAATGACACGTGCCCAATTACAAACGGAATTATTGCGTTGTGAATATTGTGAGGAGAAACCTTGCAAGGAGGCATGTCCAGCTCATTGCTCGCCGGCGGATTTCATCATGGCAGCAAGGGTCGGGAATACTTCGGATCTATTTCGGGCAGCTGCTGAGATCATGCAAGCAAATCCTTTGGGGGGTGTTTGCGGGATGGTGTGTCCTGACTCATTGTGCATGGCTGCCTGTACCCGTGTGAAATTCGACGGACCGATTAATATCCCGCTTGTCCAGGCAACAATTGTGGAGATGGCTAAGAATAATGGTTCACTTCCCCTATTTTCCAATCAAAAACTGGATGGTAAAAAGGTGGCTGTCATAGGTGGCGGACCAGCTGGTCTGGGATCAGCGGCTGCTCTTGCCCAGATGGGATATTCAATCGATATCTTTGAATCATCACACAAACTTGGTGGAATGGTTAATTTAATCCCAGAAAATCGCTTGGATCGTCATGTACTCGATACGGATATTGAGTTTCTACTGTCTCTCGGAAAAATCAAAGTGATTGCAGGGACAAAGGTCGGTGATCCAAATGAATTACTGGGAAAAGGCTATTCAGCTGTCTGTGTGACAACAGGCCTCTGGAAGCCCATCGAACTTGGAATAGAAAATGAAGACATGGCAATTAAAATGATCGACCTGCTGGCGCAGCCGGCTGCCTTTAATTTCAACGGCAAGGTGGCTGTCATCGGTGGTGGCGCAACTGCGGTTGATTGCGCCATTACTGCAAAAATGCGGGGAGCCAAACAGGTGGATCTTTTCATGCTTGAAAGATTGTCAGAAATGCCATTGACATCCCGAGAACGTAAAGATTTACTGGATTTCAATATTAATGTAAATGGACGCATCCGGGTTACCAAAATTCTTAGAAATAAGGGCAGCATTACAGGAGTGAAAATTGTAAAGGTGGAACTGCCAGAGGGGAAGAAATTCAGTCCTGCAGAAGTTCACGATGTTGCCGGCTCCGATTATTCCTGGGATGGTTTCACAGCGGTCGTTGTTTCAATTGGAATGCGTTCCTACTTTAAGAGGGAGCAAACTGAAGGTATTTTCTATGCAGGTGACATTCTGACAGGTCCCAAGACGGTGGTTCAGGCTGTGGCCTCCGGCAAGAATGCAGCCCTTGAAATCGATGCCTTTCTTAAAAGTGAGAAACCAGCGGTCATCAAGAATCCACTCAAGTCCTACTATATCTTGCCTGGCTACATTCCGGTACCTGTCCCCCTGGAAACGGAATTCTTTTCCCGGCCTATCAAATCCCCTTACCTTATATCTGCTTCCCCATCCACCGATGGACTGGAACAGGTAACCCTGGCTTACGAAGCCGGTTGGGCGGGTTGTGTGCTAAAAACAGCCTTCGACAATGTCCCAATCCACATTCCGGGCGAGTATATGTTCACATTCAGTCCTCTGACCTATGGAAACTCAGATAACGTATCTGGTCATCCACTTGACAGGGTTTGTTCTGAAGTTGAACAATTAATCAAAACCTGGCCTGATCGATTGACAATAGCCTCGACCGGAGGGCCGGTAACGGGGGATGATGAGGGCGATTCTGCAGGCTGGCAATCCAACACGAAAAAATTAGAGGCTGCTGGTGCTATGGCAATAGAGTACTCTCTCTCCTGCCCGCAAGGTGGAGATGGTACAGAAGGTGCTATTGTCTCTCAAAACGCAGCACTCACTTCCAAGATAATTGATTGGATTATGCAGGTCAGTGATCCGGAAGTCCCAAAATTATTTAAATTATCCGCAGCCGTCACCTCTATCGTCCCGATCTTGCGCGCTATTCGAAAAACTCTCGATAAATACCCGGGTAAGAAGGCGGGAGTTACTTTGGCGAATTCCTTCCCTAGCCTGGCTTTCCGTCCTGCGGAAACACGATCCTGGGAAGAGGGGGTCGTTGTCGGCATGAGTGGTGAAGGCGTCACTCCGATATCCTATTTAAGTCTAGCACAAGCGGTACCGGAGGGTATTGAAATTTCGGGTAATGGGGGTCCTATGAATTACAAAGCAGCAATGGATTTTCTTGCGTTGGGCGTAAAGACCGTCCAGTTCTGCACTCTAGTAATGAAGCATGGTTACGGGATCATTAAGGACCTGGAATCGGGTACTTCCTTCCTGATGCAGGAACGTGGCATCCATTCCATGAGAGAGCTGATTGGCATCGCTCAGCCTCATCCCATCATCGACTTTATGGCGCTGACACCCATCAAGAAGATCTCGGAAGCCAGTAAAACCCTATGTGTCTCATGTGGTAATTGCGCACGCTGCCCTTACCTGGCAATCACACTCGATGACGAAGGATTGCCTTATACAGATCCTGCTCGCTGCATCGGTTGTTCCATTTGCGCAAAGAAATGTTTCACTGGAGCCATTATCATGCGAGCCCGCAATGAAGCAGAAACATCTCTTCTAAAGGAATATTAGGAGGGTAAGTATGGCTACTCGCTTTGAGAATGGAATTGTCATTACGCTGGAGGAGGAAAATCGCGTCCTCTGGAATGCCACGGTCGTCATCGAAGGCGAATACATTGTGGCGGTAGGAAATTCATCTGAGATGAAGCGCCAGTTCCCGGATGCCACATCCATCGACTGTTCAGGCCAGGTTATTCTCCCTGGTTTCATCTGCGCTCATCATCATTTCTATTCCACGATGGCTCGCGGAATGGCTATTCCAGGGGAACCAGCGTCTAATTTCGTGCAAATTCTTGAACGTCTTTGGTGGAAAGTAGACAGGGCATTAAGTGAAGAGGATATTCTCTTATCTGCTGAAATGCCCCTGATCGATTGTATTCGAAATGGGACAACAACGGTGATCGATCATCACGCCTCTCCATCGATGCGCGACGGCTCCCTGGACCTTATCGAAACAGCAGTTCGTAAAGCAGGAATTCGGGCTTCCCTATGTTACGAAGTGTCGGATCGTAACATCCCTGGTGGCGGAATCACCGAGAACGCACGATTTATCAAAAAAATTGGGAATGGTGACGGTCAGGTGGCGGCAATGATGGGTTTACATGCTTCATTCACCCTATCCGATGCTACCCTCGAGCAGTGTGTCGGTATTGCCAGGGATGCGGACGTTGGCTGCCATATTCATGTCGCAGAAGATGCTGCTGACCGCGACGACTCCATTTTGAAATATAAACTGCCTGCGGTCAAACGATTGGATAAAAAGGGTCTTACCGGGGAAAAATCGATCTTTGTGCACTGTATCCATATCGATGATTCAGAGATGGATATACTCGCAGCAACGAATACTATCAGCGTGCACAATCCTGAGTCAAATATGAATAATGCCGTCGGTGTAACACCTCTTTTCAAGCTCCTTAAGAAAGGCGTACTAGTCGGTCTCGGCACGGATGGAATGGGTTCCGACATGCTCGTTCAGATGCGTTGTGCTTACCTGCTTCATCGTATGGCAAACAATGATCCGCGTGTAGGATTCCTGGAAGCACCACAACTCCTTCTCCAGAATAATTCCGCCATTGCTGAGCGTCAATTCGGTTTGAAAATAGGAAAGATTTCTGTCGGTTTACCCGCAGATCTCGCAATTATTGACTATCAACCTCCCACACCGCTAAGTGAATCCAACTTCCTTGGGCATCTCATCTTTGGGCTGGTAGATGCAACGGTCGACACTACTGTCTGTAGAGGTAAAATCCTGATGAAAGGAAAGAAGATCCTGACCATGGATGAAGAAAGCCTTGCTGCTCGTTCGCGCGAACTAGCCCCGCGAATGTGGAAAAGGTTGCAGGAAATCTGAGAAGAGATAAATTCGTTACATTTACCTTGGACCAGGTAGGGTACTAATCGAAATAATTCGAATATAATTCTTTGGCAGTAAATGCCTGTCGAGTAAAACGGGTTTGCTCAAAGGCAGACCTGTTCTAGTTTTTGCAGTTGGGAATGATCATATACCGTTGTGCTCACTACGGAATAGCATTGGAGTAAATATGGAAAATAGTCTGAATCATAAGAATGGTTATACCCATGCAGATCAACTCAGTTTGGGCTTCGAGCGGCAGAATATACTCTTTGATGCACAATTGCCCATCATTCAGCGCTTTCTGGAAGCACAGGCACAACAGGTAGCTGAAGCATATTCTGCGCGAATGAACCGCGTCCGATTTTCACTGCCAGACCGGGTTGTAGAAAAAAGGGGTTCCAAACCATTGGAAATTGCTCCAGCCTTTCGTGAACAGCATGTGGGCAGCTTTGCAGATAGACTGGCACATCGGGATGTTCACACAACAGTGCGACAGAGGCTTACCGAGCTTGAACAATCCAATGATAAAGGAGTTGTAATTGCGGCAGGCTTGATGCGGTTTGCGGCGGCAAACCATATGGTCCGCCACATGCTGCCTTCGGGGAGAATAGTGACTTACAAAGCAACCGAAGAAGATGATATCCCTTCCCTTCCAGTTGACGATGGGAGTGAGCCAGAATCTGCTATAACCGCATCCACTGATGCTATCGTCGAAGAGGGAAACGAAGATCAAATTCGAGGTAGTCTTCAGGTACCTTTTGTCCCTGCCGCGCGGCGATTTTACCTGCCACAATGGGTTGCTTTTGGTTCGAATGGTGAGTTATTGGTCAATTCCGTCAAAGAAGCTGAAGCCCATATCGCATCAATGCAGAATTTTTTGTCGGTTTTGTTCGCCGCGCGCTCGCTTGCCCCTTATATGGTTGCGGATGAAGAATTTGAAATGAAGCGCTATGGAATGCTGGGGCAATTGGTCAACCAGGGTAGATCTTTAGCACTTCATCTTACCAATGAGATCATCAAAGTGATCAAACAGCGTGCAGATGATCAAAATCTTAATCGAGGGTTAAGTTTGAGCCTGCCATATTTTGACGACCAGGACCTTCGCATTGAAACCTATAACTTTGTTGTCATTCCTGCTGGCAGGATCATGTTTGTCCCTGCTTTTGTGGATAGAGCCTCCCTTGAGGAACAGGCTAAAGTCGCCCAGGATACGCGTTTTAGTTTATCTACACGCAGACACCTGCTATCAGAACTTCAAATTCTAGGCGATTCATTCAAATCTCCTGAAAATAAATAAATCCGGGATCATTGTCAATGTTTTTTACTATTGGATTGATCATCATTATAGTTTTTCTGGCATATAAAGCCGCGCCTGTGGAAAAGAAAGACCACGCACTGATCCATGGTGCTGGTCAGGTTGGCTTCCTCGCAGCCCTGGCGCTTTTCGGAGTGGACTATTTCACATCGTATTTTTACGCCACCGGCGAGATGATGAGCGCCCTTCATCCCTACGGATTACAGAAATATGCCTTTATCGCAGTAACTGTGATTGCCCTGGCAAATTTTATATTTGGCGCGTTGTACATGTATTCACTTGGAGTCTTTAATGAGGGTGGCGGTTCTTTCACGGCTGCCATGCGCTACCTGGGACCCTCTCTCAGTCTTGTTGTGGCTGTTGTTCTTATTCAAGATTACATATTCACAATTGTCGTCTCGACACTATCCGGTGTCCAGCAACTGCTTTCCATAGCCCAATTAGCAGATACCTTATGGGTATGGCGATTTCTAATAGGCGCCTCCCTTGCTACTGTGACCTGGTGGTTGACTATTCGTGGTCGTGGGGAATCCGCTCGCGTAGTGTTCATGATGTTGGCAATCTTCATTATGCTGACAATTACAATGTCCATCGGTTTGTTTCTTGCCAGGAATCGAGGTGTTGCAGCGTTACCATTCAAAGAAGCGATCGTTCATCCGACTGTCTGGCAAGCGATCTACCATATGCTGACCGCTTCGATGAAAGGTCTCGTGGCATTAAGTGGTCTCGAGGCGATGTCTAACGGGATCCAATTTGTCATTCACGAGGACATGCCAGCAGTGGTTTGGGGGAAGAAACATTTACCTCGCCTGAATTGGTTCTGGAATTTTTACAGCGGCAGCTCAGGGATAGGCCGCCTGGTACAGACTGCATTCCTTTTTTATGGTGGCTTGACCACGGCATTCCTGGCATATTTTTCCATCCATTTCAACGCGTTTGATAATGTTGAAGGAAGATCGCTGATCGGGAACCTGGCATTTATTGGCTTCAACCAGTTTGGCAGCGGCGGATTGATACTATATTGGTCGTATCAGGTTTTAGCTGTTGCATTACTTGCTTCAGCATCCATGACAGCCTACCAGGACCTGCAGTCGATGGCTTGGCGGAATGTAGCCATTGGAGAGATCCCGGAAGTGGTGGTTTATCGCAATCCCAAAGGGACATTTACGCGTCCTGTCACGGCGGCAGCCATTGCAGCAATCGTAATCCAGTTATTGGTTCGTGGGGAAACCACCCTGGCAGTTCCTTACTATGGCGTTGGTGTTTTTATGCCAATCATGGCAATGGGTCTGGCAATACGCCAACATATCCTGAAAACAATGGCAGGTCGTAAACGGTTTTGGGGAAGTTTGGGGGCAACCGTCTCGGCAACACTTGCCGGAGTGGTCTTCATAGGTCAAATCGTTGGTAAATGGGGAGAGGGCGGATGGGTTGTATTGATCTCATTAAGTATATTGATCCTAATGGCTCATGCCATCTTGATATCCCCGATCGGCTACCGCACTCCTCAGGATATTCATAGAATCATTCGGGACAAATCCCGAGTTCAAGGTCAGATGGGTAATATTGTCGAATGGCAATCACTCAAAGTTCAGGAATATCGTTACCGTATCCTCCTCGCGGTCGCACGGTTTTGGGAGTGGTTTGGAGTCCGCCGCCCATCAAGGTTTGAACCTCCAATTTCCGCTGGTGACTTTGAAAGTGCAATGGAACTCAACTCAAGTGACACTTTCCTTGACCAGTATCTGACCGGAAAATCAAAGAAACGACCCGACCTTGGGGGCGCACCAAAGGAGACTGCTCCCCCCGACGAAGATGAAAACCCAGGATAGCCTCCTTGCAGGCGAGATATCTGGATCGCGTCTAATTTTCTCCAATGAGATCAACTCCAATTCACACCATGCGTGTTCAAGAAGTCTACCAATTCTTGGAGACTTCTACATCAGGGCTTTCAACCACGGAAGCCGTGGCTCGTCGTTCGCTTTACGGGGAAAACGTGCTGATAGAACAACCCCGCATTCCTAGGTGGCAGAAGTTCACTGGACAAATCCAGCATCCATTTATCCTCCTGATGTTCCTGGCAGTCCTTATTAGTCTCTGGCAAAAGGACTGGACTCTTGCAATAGTCATTATGCTTCTGACATTTACCAACAGTGCTTTTTCTTACTGGCGCGAGTATCGCGCTGAACAGGCCATTGAGAAATTACGTCACCTTCTCCCGGCATTTGCCCATGTTGCTCGAAACGGGGATGAAGTCCATATCCCGGCAAGCGATCTCGTCCCAGGTGATCTATTAATCCTTGCGGAAGGCGATAACATCGCTGCAGATGCACGCGTCGTTGAGGAATTTGGTTTAAGAGTAAATAACGCATCACTCACAGGTGAAGCTATCGCTTCAAGAAAAACTTCTGAAGCCTCCATAGTGCCAAACATAAGTGATCTGGAACGGCCTAACTTGATATTTGCCGGAACGTCCGTCGCCTCTGGCACGGGTAAGGCGATCGTTTATGCAACCGGGATGCTAACTCAGTTTGGCCGTATCGCCCACCTCACACAGACCATCCACGAGGATCCTTCCAGAATTCAGAAGGAACTTGAGCGGATAGGCAAGGTTCTCACCTGGGGAGCGGTGATCATCGGTGTGATTGTCTGGGTACTTGCAAAATACGAACCTCATGTTGGAAGCCATTATACGAATCCATTGCTCCTGGCTTTGGGCACTATTGTCGCCCTGACCCCAGAAGGCCTGCCTGCAACGCTGACGCTTTCCCTCGCAATTGCAGTTCAACGCCTGGCTGGTCGTAATGTGATGGCCAAACGTTTAAATGTGGTCGAGACTCTCGGGAACGTTTCGGTGATCTGCACTGATAAAAGTGGCACATTAACACAAAATCAGATGACCGTCCGTGAAATTTGGATAGCCAGACACAGGCTTCAAGTCTCTGGCGTGGGATACGAGCCGAAGGGGCAATTTACTCCTCATCCTTCAGGTTTACCTTTTGAAAATGACTTGAAAGTACTCCTTGAAATTGCGCTTTGCTGTAATAATGCCCGCATCATCCCACCGACACAGGAACGCGCAAGTTGGACTGGTTTAGGTGACCAGACGGAAGCTGCACTTAAAGTTGCAGGGTTGAAATTTGGATTGAACGAAACTGACACCACCTCGCGCTTGATACGTGTTCATGAAATTCCATTTGATGCCAGACGAAAATTGATGACAACAATTCATCGAGACCAGGACCGGGAAATTTCCATGTCGAAAGGCGCACCCCGTGAGATATTGCAGCTCTGCTCGCATATCCAGGTCGATGGTGAGATTCGACTGCTGGATGCGGTTTTGCGTACGGAAATTCTAGCCTGCAATGATGATTACGCACGAAGGGCTTTACGGGTTCTGGCATTTGCGCGTCGCGACATCCCTCCTCGATCTGGCGCTTACACTGCGGAAGCCATCGAGCATGATCTTACATTCCTTGGTCTTATGGCGATGATGGACCCTCCTCGCCCTGAAGTTGAACAAGCGATTAAAACTTTCCACCAGGCGGGTATTCGCATCGTTATGATCACTGGTGATTATGGACTGACTGCCGAATCCCTTGCTCGCCGGGTTGGAATGATTTCAACCCCCAATCCTGTTATTTTGACAGGTGCCGAGTTAGATATGATTAGCGAACCCGCATTACAACAAATGCTGAATAATGAGATAATTTTTGCCCGCATGGCACCTGACCATAAGCTACGCCTTGTCTCCGCTTACCAGGCACGCGGAGATGTTGTTGCTGTGACAGGTGATGGCGTGAATGATGCTCCAGCACTTCGTAAAGCTGATGTGGGAATTGCAATGGGAGTAATTGGCACCGATGTAGCCAAAGAAGCCGCAGACATCATATTAACGAATGATAATTTTGGTTCTATCGTTGCGGCCATCGAGGAAGGTCGGGCGGTATATGACAACATTCGTAAATTCATCACATACATTTTCGCCAGTAATATTCCTGAGCTCTTGCCATTTATATTAACAGGAGTTTTAGGCATTCCTCCCGCCCTGTCAGTCCGACAGATTTTGGCAATTGACATGGGGACTGATATTCTTCCAGCATTAGCA
>Ga0315295_10005225_pt1 | contig 11096 bp, 4 predicted proteins | sample YL17G14_0_MG_FD_204453 | JGI IMG/M metagenome (GOLD analysis project Ga0315295, IMG submission 204453) | Sediment microbial communities from Yellowstone Lake, YNP, Wyoming, USA - YL17G14_0 | ecosystem: Environmental > Aquatic > Freshwater > Lake > Sediment | place: USA: Wyoming | collected...
GCTGAATCGATCAGGTATTATTCCCGAAAGATCACCGAGTTTCTTCTGAACCATAATTCAAAAGTTGTTCTGGTGGCCTGTAACTCTGCTTCCGCTTCAGCATTTGACTCTTTAAGGCAGGAATTTCAGGACAGAACAATTCTGATAGATGTCATCGATCCGGTTGTGGATTACCTTAGTACCAGGAACTTCAGAAAAATAGGAGTAATCGGAACAAAAAGGACAATCAATTCAGGCACTTATGATCAGAAGCTCCATGAGAAATCCCCCGGGACAACGGTTATTTCGATGGCAACTCCTTTGCTTGTACCCATGATTGAGGAGGGATTTATTTTCGATGATATAAGCAACGCAATAATCCGAACTTATCTGTCAAATGAAACACTGGCGGGGATAGAAGCATTAATTCTCGGATGTACTCATTATCCCATAATAAGGAACCAGATAAGCAAATTCTTCAATTTCAATGTTGAAGTGGTTGATTCAGCCAGAATTGTATCTTTAATCCTCAGGGACACACTGGAGAAAAAAAATCTGTTGAATGATGTTGGAAAAGTTCAGGACCAGTTTTTTATTTCAGATTACACTTCATTCTTTGAAAAGATAGCCAGTATGTTTTTTGAAGGTGAAATAAACCTTAGGAAAGCTGACATATGGAGCTAAAATTTTACGTCATCCCCCTGAAGGGTGGCTGAACTGCAATTCAGAATTCAACCCCCTTTAGGGGGCAGGGGGCAGCGGTTAACAACATGATCAAAATCATTCTTAAATATCAATAATTGAATGATTTTTCGATCATTAATTAGCTTATTTTTGTCCAGGACAAGCCGTTAAATAATACAAAATATGACTTACTTTTAATAATTTATATCATAATGGGCAAAAAATCAAAGGTTATTGAAAGAGAAGAGGTAGTCATCAGGTTTTCAGGCGACTCAGGGGACGGGATGCAGCTCACAGGAACACTATTTTCCGATACGGCTGCATTGTACGGGAATGATCTCTCGACATTTCCTGATTATCCCGCCGAAATACGAGCCCCACAGGGAACTGTCGGGGGCGTTTCCGGGTTTCAGGTTCATCTCGGTCATTCTGAAATTAACACCCCTGGCGATTATGCTGACGTACTGGTTGCAATGAACCCTGCTGCATTAAAAGCAAACGCAAAATTGACAAAACCAGGTGGTACGATAATCTTCGACAAAGATAATTTCACGGATAAGAATATTGAGAAAGCAGGATATATAAAGGATCCTGTGGTTGAGGAAAACCTCGATAGTTTTAATATTATCGCAACCCCCATTTCTTCTATGGTAAAGGAAGCCCTTAATGATTTCGGGCTTGATCCCAAAACAGTTCTCAGAACGAAAAATATGTTTGCTCTGGGAATGGTTTACTGGCTCTTTGACCGCAAGCTGAAGTATACCGAGCAGTTTTTTGATAAGAAATTCGTTAAAAAGCCCGAGTTGGCTGAAGCAAATAAAATTGTCCTCCGTGCAGGTTATTACTATGCTGAAACCATAGAAGCCTTGACACCTGTAATAAGGATAAGCCCCGCGCCCATTGCAAAGGGTAAATACAGAAATATCTGCGGAAATGCTGCTACTGCATGGGGTTTGATGGCTGCTGCAGAAAAAGCAAGCCTTAAATTATTTATCGGCTCCTATCCGATTACCCCTGCGACAGGGATACTGGAAGAACTTGCCGCCCGCAAAGATCTGGGTGTTAAAAGCTTCCAGGCCGAGGACGAGATAGCCGGAATATGTACAGCGCTAGGCGCGAGTTTTGCTGGACATCTTGCGGTAACTTCCACTTCAGGGCCGGGGCTTGCTTTAAAATCTGAAGCTATCGGTCTCGCAGTAATGACTGAGTTGCCGATAGTCATTGTGGACGTTCAGCGAGGGGGTCCTTCCACAGGTCTTCCTACAAAAACAGAACAATCCGATCTTATGCAGGCAGTTTACGGCAGGAATGGCGAATGCCCAGTGGTTGTGATAGCTCCTAGCACTCCAGCCAACTGTTTCAATTTTGCATTTGAGGCAGCAAGGATTGCAGTTGAGCATATGACACCGGTTCTGCTTATGACTGACGGTTACCTTGCCAATGGCTCGGAACCATGGAAAATACCTGCCATGAATGAGCTTCCCGAAATAACTCCTCCTTATGCTGATAAAGATGAATTGCCATTTCTGCCTTATAAGCGTGACAAAGAAAAATTATCAAGAAGATGGGCAATACCAGGTACCCCCGGACTTGAACACAGGATAGGTGGCCTTGAAAAAACTGTGAAAGGTACAGTGTCATACATACCGGAGAACCATGAGCTTATGGTTAAGCTAAGGGCAGAGAAAGTAGAGAGAGTTGCAGATGAAATCCCGGACCTGACCGTTTTTGGTCCTGAATCAAACGACCTTCTTATTGTAGGCTGGGGAGGTACCTATGGATACCTTATTACCGCTGCCCGGGAATTATATGCAGAAGGATATAATGTAAGTCTTGTACATTTTAATTACATTAACCCATTACCCAAAAATACCAGGGAGACTTTCGCAAGTTTCAGGAAAATAGTAGTCTGCGAATTAAATTCAGGTCAGTTTGCAAATTACCTGCGTATTAAGCATCAGGAATTTAAGTATGAGCAGATAAATAAGATTCAGGGCCTTCCTTTCACTGTCAGGGAAATTAAAGAACAATGCATTAAAATACTGGAGGATAAATAAAATGGAAGTATCACAGGTAAATCAGACGAGTCCGAAGGATTTTAAAAGCGATCAGGAAGTTAGATGGTGCCCTGGTTGCGGTGATCATGCTGTGTTGAATGCGGTTCAGAAAGCGCTTTTTGAGATTGGTATCCCCAGAGAGAAAATTGCTTTTATATCAGGGATAGGGTGCTCATCCAGATTCCCGTATTACATGAGTACATATGGATTTCATGGTATACATGGCCGTGCTTCAGCTATTGCCAGTGGTGTGAAAACTGCAAATCCGGAACTTTCAGTATGGCAGATAACAGGCGATGGTGATGCACTTGCTATAGGTGGTAATCATTTCATTCATGTTGTCCGCCGGAACATTGATTTGAATATCATACTTTTCAATAATGAGATTTATGGCCTTACAAAAGGTCAGTATTCGCCTACATCCGAAAAAGGTATTGTCACGAAGACCTCCCCTTACGGAACTGTGGAAGAACCATTTTCAGTAGGAGAGCTTGTAATAGGTGCAAAAGGCAGGTTTTTTGCCAGAACGCTCGATACAAATGTATCGCTTTCAACACAGATCTATATTGATGCCGCAAAACATAAAGGCACATCAGTAATAGAGGTTCTCCAGAACTGCGTAATCTTCAACGATGGCATTCATGATAAGGTAGCAGGAAGAGATGTAAGGGATGACAGAACTGTGATACTGAAGCATGGAGAGCCAATGATCTTCGGAAAAGGGAATGACAAAGGACTGATTCTTGACGGATTGAAGCTGCGGGCGGTAAAACTTGGCGAAAATGGCATTAGTGAAAAGAATATTCTGGTTCATGATGCTTCCGAACCTAATCCGGGAATACAATATATGCTTGCAAATATGAGATATCCGGAATATCCGGTAGCATTAGGGGTGATCAGATCTGTTCAGGGACCAACATACGAAAATGATGTTGAGAATCAGATAGCGGGGATTCAGAAAACCGCAAAGATCAAATGCATGGATGATCTGCTGAACAGCGGATCGGTATGGAAAGTGGAATAAATTTCATGTTTATTTACCGTTAAATGGATGTAAATAATCATATTACACCTGAATTCAGCCGTTTATTGCATGATCAACAGGAAAGGGTAAAAGAATTATCCTGCATAAACCAGACTACATATATTCTTAAGGAGGGTAAACCTATTGAGGAGACGCTTCAGCAAATAGTCCTGCTTTTACCGGCAGCCTGGCAATATCCGGAATACACCGTTGCAAGAATATCTTTCATGCAAAACAAATTTGAGACTCTGGAATTTGAAGAGACCAGATGGAAGATGATTCAGGAATTCAACACAATTGATGATCAAACGGGAACTATTGAGATTTTCTATACAAAGGAGTTCAGGGAGGAAAGTGAAGGTCCTTTCCTGAAGGAAGAAAGAGACCTTATTCAGAATATAGCAAGTCTTATTACCGGATATATTAACAGTTACAAAGCAAGGGACATTATTCGTACTGCTGCTGTTCCCAGGAAAGAAGAGGATGATTTTACAATTATTCCAAGTAAAAAGCTATTACAAAAATTTCTCGACCGTCATAATGCGGAAAGAGATGTATTCCACGACCTCCAGCCTTTCAAAGTAAAAGAGATTCTTCTGGTCGCTAACTTATATGATGCATATACGATAGAAGGAGAAGGGCGGTTTGCTGATCATATCCTTGGGGAATATTACCAGATGAGCCTTACCTCAATTCCAAGAGTTACTGGGGTGTCGAGTGAGGAAGAGGCTTTTAACAGGCTGAAAGCCAGGCATTATGATATGGTCATTATTATGATAGGAGTTGATAAGGAGAGCCCAATGGATATGTGCAGGAAAATTAAATACAAATATCCTTATCTTCCTACTTATCTGCTTCTTAATAATCCGTCCGATATGGTTTTCGTAAAGAAACAGAAAGCCATGAAGGTACCTTTTGATAACTTTTTCGTATGGACAGGTGAATCCAAGGTGTTTTTTGCCATGGTTTCTCTACTCGAGGACAGGGTGAATGTTGAAAATGATACTTTGAAGGGACTGACAGGGGTTATTCTTCTGGTCGAAGATTCAGCAGACTATTATTCAAGCTATCTTCCCATGCTTTATAACCTGGTCATGGACCAGACTAAGAGCTTGATTGAGGATGTTTCGACAGACGAGCTCTATAAAGTCTTGAAACTCAGGGCAAGACCGAAAATACTTCTTGCCTCAGACTGGGAAAGCTCTATTAATATCTTTAATAATTACAGGAATAACCTGTTATGTGTCATTTCCGATATGAGGTTTCCGCGAAACGGAGAAATGAACGAAAAAGCTGGCTTTGAACTTATTCAGTTTATTAAAACACACCTGCCAAATCTTCCGACTGTTCTTCAGTCATCTGATCGTGAGAATGCCAAATATGCTTTTACTCTTAAATCAAATTTTATAAATAAAAATTCTGCAAGCCTGCTTCAGGATCTGAAATCCTTCATAAACTATTATCTCGGATTTGGTCATTTTGTATACAGGGATAATCGCGGACGACAGATAGCTGTTGCAAAATCCATGAAGGAGTTTGAAGCTTACCTTGAGACTGTGCCTGAGGATTCCCTTTCTTACCATGCAATGAGAAACCATTTCTCCCAATGGCTTATGGCGAGAGGAGAAGTTAAGATCGCTAAACTGATTAATCCTATCAAAGTATCAGATTTTAATAGTCTTAAAGACCTAAGGGCGTTCCTTCTCAATATTATACAGAAACGCAGGCAGGAGATGAACAAAGGCAGGGTAATTAATTTTGAAGAATCGGCTGTAATTGATGAAACCAACGTTGTAAGTCTTTCAGCCGGATCGCTGGGAGGAAAAGGCAGAGGGCTTGCATTCATCAATACCCTGATTTATAGTTTTGAACTCGGCAGGCTGATACCCGGAATAAATATCAAAACCCCCATAACAGCAATCATCGGAACAGATGAATTTGATATGTTCATGGAGCGGAATCGCTTGTGGGAATTCGTGAAGGATGAGATGGACTTTGATGTGATTCAAAAAGTATTCCTGGAAAGCAGCCTGAGTTTTACTCTAGAAAAAAAGCTTCGCATCTTTCTGAAAAAAATAGGCAGGCCTCTGGCTGTCAGATCTTCGAGCCTTTTCGAAGACTCAATGAGTCAGCCATTTTCAGGTATTTTCGGAACTTATCTTCTTCCTAACAATGATCCGGAAGCCGATGTAAGGTTGAAGCATTTGTCTGAGGCCATAAAACTTGTATTTTCTTCTATTTATTCAAAAAACGCCCGCGCTTATTTTGAAGCAATCAATTACAAAATAGAGCTCGAAAAAATGGCTGTGGTGATCCAGGAAGTTGTCGGTAACAGGTATGATGATACTTTTTATCCGCATATCAGCGGTTCCGCTCAATCATTCAATTTTTATCCTGTTGCCCATATGACACCAAAAGACGGATTTGCTGTGACAGCTGTCGGACTTGGTCAATATGTTATGGAAGGTGATCTGGCGTACAGGTTTTCTCCTGCATATCCTGCTCTGGAGATCATATCTCAGAAAGATCTGTACAGAAATTCGCAGGTAAAATTCTATGCTATTGATCTGGCAAAGAAAGATCTAAATCTGCTTGAAGGGGAGAATGCAGGTCTTAAGATCCTGGATATCAGCGCTGCCGAAGGCCACGGTACTCTGAATCACATTGCATCGGTAATGAATCCAGACAATGATACAATTACCCCGGGACTTGATAATCAGGGTCCACGGGTCATTAATTTCGCTGATATTCTCAAATATAACTATATTCCTCTTGCTTCAACCCTGAAGACAGTCCTGGATGTTGTTACTGAAGCATGTGGAACTCCGGTTGAAATTGAATTTGCAGTTGATCTTACGAAAGACGAAACAGGAAATGCTTCATTTTATCTTCTTCAGATAAAACCTTTGCTGGGAACCGGTGCGGGCTATAGCATTGACCCTGATACTATAAATGAAAAAGAGCTGGTTCTTTCAACCGGAAAGAGCATGGGCAATGGGGTAATAAATGATATCACTGATTTAATATATATAGAACCTGAAAAATTTGATAATAAGCTTACCATTGAAATGGCGGAAGAGATTGCAGTGTTGAATGAAAAAATGGTCAGGGAAAACCGGAAGTATATATTGATCGGTCCGGGCAGATGGGGAACCCGCGACAGATTTCTTGGCATTCCGGTAGCCTGGCCTCAGATATCGGGTGCAAAAATTATTGTGGAGGTCTCATTGCCTGATTTTCACCCTGATGCTTCACTGGGTTCACATTTCTTTCATAATGTGACATCAATGAATGTTGGCTATTTTTCGATCAATCTGGATTATGATCAGGATAGGATCTGCTGGGATAATATCAGGAATCAGCAGTTGATTGGGAAGGGTGAGTTTTTTAGTCATATAAGGTTTGAAAAATCATTGCTTATACGGATGGATGGGAAGAAAGGAATGGCTGTAATCTCAATGAATCACTAAAAGCTTTGACTGATGACGATCATTGACGGAATTCTTGATCTGCAGAAATATGATTTCACTGATACATCCTTTGACCTTCTCATGCAGAAGAGAATCCATCGAGTGCTGATAATATGCAGTAATTATGACAATTACATGCTAGAGGAAGACGGTCGGATTGATGAACAGATATTCAATGAATACGTCTCCCTTAGTTTGAGATATCCACCTACCTTCGTACAGACAGATAATGCCGAGGATGCATTTAAAATATTACAGGAAGGGAATATTGATCTTGTTATATCCATGCTCAGCCTCAGGGGAACCGACGTTTTTGCATTTGCAAAGATGATCAAAGCAAGGTATGAACATATACCAATAGTTGTTCTTACATATTTTTCAAGGGAAGTCTCGCTGAGACTTGAGGGAGAGGATCTCAGCGCAATTGATTATGTGTTTTGCTGGCTTGGCGATGCATCATTGATTCTTGCCATAATTAAACTGATTGAGGACAAGATGAATTCTGACTATGATATTGAAAATATAGGTGTACAGGCAATCATACTTGTCGAAAACTCCATCAGGTATATCTCATCTTATCTTCCTAACATCTACAGGATTGTTCTTTTGCAATCACTTGATTTTCAGCGTGAAGCTCTTAATGAACATCAAAGGATGCTGAAAATGAGGGGACGGCCGAAGATCCTCCTTGCAAATAATTACAACGATGCTCTCGATCTCTATAAAAAGTACAAATACAATGTGCTTGGAGTGATCTCTGATATCAGCTACAAGAAAGATAATGTAAATGATGAAAATGCCGGGATCGAATTATGTAAAGCCGTAATGGCTGATGATGACAAAGTGCCTTTTCTGATCCAGTCCTCAAGCCAGGTGCATAAGAAAATGGCTGAGGAGCTTGGAGCCGGATTCATTAATAAGTACTCCAAATCCTTATCTCTTGAACTCAGGAACTTCATCATTCAGAATCTGGCTTTCGGACCTTTTGTTTTTAAGAATCCTGATACCATGGAGCCAATTGCCATAGCAACTGATCTGCAAAGCTTGCAGCAGAAGCTCCTTACCATACCCGACAAAACTCTTGAATATCACGCAACGAGGAACCATTTTTCCAAATGGCTGAATGCCAGGGCGCTTTTCCCGGTTGCTCAAATGTTCAAGTACATCAGAAAAGAGGATTTTGAAACGATGGATGAGCTGAGGCGATTCCTTTATGTTGCCATATCAAGCTTCAGGCTGGGAAAAGGGAGAGGAGTAATTGCCAAATTTGATAAAACCAGTTATGATGAATACCAGGTATTTTCAAGGATCGGAGATGCATCAATAGGAGGTAAAGCCCGCGGACTGGCATTTATAAACAGAATAATAAAGACACATAAGCTTTTCAATAAATTTTCTGATGTCCTTATCACTATTCCGAGAACTGTTGTCCTGAGCACCGATATTTTCGATGAATTCATGGACCATAATAATCTCTATTCGATCGCACTTTCAGATCTTCCGGATGAAGAAATACTTAGCCGATTTCTGAATGCCGAACTGCCAGGCAGGGTTTACCAGGATTTTTATGCTTTTCTAGGTGTCTCAATAAGTCATCCGATAGCAGTACGATCTTCAAGTAAACTAGAGGATTCTCATTACCAGCCTTTTGCAGGTATTTACTCGACATATATGATCCCCAGGCATCCTGATAATAAGTATATGGTGAAGTTGCTTTCAGATGCCATAAAAGAAGTATATGCTTCAGTCTATTACAAGGGGAGTAAAGCATATATGACCGCAACGGCGAATGTTATTGATGAAGAAAAGATGGGCATTATTCTTCAGGAAGTATGCGGTAACAGGCACGGGGATATTTTTTATCCGACATTATCAGGTGTTGCCCAATCGATCAATTATTATCCTATTGGATCCGAAAAAGCAGAAGATGGTATAGCAAACATTGCATTTGGTCTGGGCAAATTGATCGTTGAGGGAGGATTATCACTCAGATTTTCACCCAGGCACTACAAAAAAATCCTACAGCTTTCGTCAGTTGAAGCAGCCCTGAGGGATACTCAGAAAGAATTCCGTGCCCTTGATATGAAGGTTGAAAACTTTGTGCCTTCGACTGACGATGGCGTTAATATTCTCAGGCTTGGAATAAATGATGTGAATAATGATGGCGCAATGAAATATGTTGCATCAACATACGATTATGATAATAATATCCTTCGTGATGGAATAAGCCATCCGGGTAAAAGGATAATTACATTTTCCAACGTGCTTCAGCACAAGCTTTTTCCTCTTGCTGATATTTTAAGCACACTGCTCGATCTCGGGCAGAAAGAGATGAATAATCCGATCGAAATCGAATTCGCGGCCAACCTTGAAACACCTCCCGGCGCTCCCAAAATATTCAATTTTCTGCAGATAAGGCCAATAGTTCATACTGATGAAACCTCCGTTATTACCCTCGGGAACATTAAAAATGAAGAGACTATAATCTATTCTGAATCGTCCCTGGGGAATGGAGCATTTACGAATGTACGCGATATAGTTTATGTTAAACCCGACTCGTTCAATCCGGCAAAAAACAAAGATATTGCAGCGGATATTGAAAGGATTAATAACGAATTTGTAAAACAGGGAGCAGGTTATGTACTTGTTGGTCCCGGTCGTTGGGGATCGACTGATCCCTGGCTTGGGATTCCTGTAAGATGGCCTCAGATTTCAGCTGCAAGAATAATAATTGAATCAGGTCTGAAAAGTTACAGGATTGATCCAAGCCAGGGAACGCATTTCTTTCAGAACCTCACCTCGTTCCGCATAGGTTATTTAACAATTAATCCATATATCAACGAAGGATTTTATGATGTAGAGTTCCTAAACAGTCTTCAGGCCTTATATGAAGATGAGAATATCAGGCATATAAGATTCGACGAGCCCCTTGAGATCCTCGTTGACGGAAAAACCCATAAGGGAGTGATATTGAAACCAATAAGAAGTGTTTGAAGTGCCTGGAATGCCTCGAGTGACTAAAGTGTGGCTCCATCGAGGGCCACATCCTTATTAATCTTTTTAATAAGACCCTGCAAAACCTTTCCTGGTCCTGCCTCTGTGAATGAAGTTGCTCCGTCTGATATCATATTCCTGATAGTCTGTGTCCATCTGACCGGCGAAGTCAGCTGTGCGACAAGGTTAGCCTTGATTTTATAAGGATCTGTTGAAGATCCGGCACTGACATTCTGGTATACAGGACAAACAGGTTTGCTGAAATGAGTTTGTTGTATGGCATCTTCAAGTTCAATCCTGGCAGGTTCCATGAGAGGTGAATGAAATGCTCCGCCCACTGCCAGTTTAATTGCCATTTTTGCTCCTTTAGCTTTGAGCAATTCAATTGCTTTATCAATTCCTTCGTTCGAACCTGAAATTACAATTTGCCCCGGGCAGTTATAATTTGCAGGCACAACTATTTCACTGATTGCTGAACAGGTTTCTTCAACAACTATGTCATCCAGTCCTATTATTGCTGCCATTGTTGAAGGGGATATTTCACAGGCTTTCTGCATAGCACTGGCTCTTTTCGAAACAAGGACAAGGCCGTCTTCGAAAGAAAGAGCTCTGTTGGCAACAAGCGCTGAGAACTCTCCAAGGGAATGTCCTGCAACCATCTCAGGTTTAAAGGAATCTTCCATTACAGCTGCCAGAATTGCAGAATGAAGAAATATAGCAGGTTGAGTTACATTTGTCTGTTTCAGGTCTTCATCAGTCCCATTGAACATCAGATCGGTTATCCTGAATCCGAGTATTGAGTTTGCCATTTCAAACATCTCCTTAGCCAGGAGAGAGTTATTATACAAATCGTTACCCATTCCGGGGTACTGCGCCCCCTGACCGGGG
>Ga0315295_10005228_pt1 | contig 11093 bp, 5 predicted proteins | sample YL17G14_0_MG_FD_204453 | JGI IMG/M metagenome (GOLD analysis project Ga0315295, IMG submission 204453) | Sediment microbial communities from Yellowstone Lake, YNP, Wyoming, USA - YL17G14_0 | ecosystem: Environmental > Aquatic > Freshwater > Lake > Sediment | place: USA: Wyoming | collected...
CGTACACAATTGATTACAACTATCCCACTGGGCCGAACTTGCCGGATATCAACGATGTGAATATAATTGACTATCTGCCGGATGAAGTGGAATTTGTTTCATCGGTGCCGGAGCCCAATAAAATCCTCGACTCTAATACAATTATCTGGGAAATAGGGACGCTGAAGCCTGGGGATGCTAACTGCATTACGCTGAAAGTCAGGGTGAAATGCGCGCAGCCGAACAGTGTAATCACAAACGAGTGTAAGATAGGAAGCGGCGGTATTGTCTACGACCGGGCGTACGAATACACCACCGTATGCAGTCCGACGCTTACGAAGATTGATGTTAATGACGGCAATTGCGTCACCCACGGCGATTATATAACCTATAATATCTGCTACGACGCCAATAGTTACGGCGATACGAATGTTGTAATAGTTGACGAGTTGCCACCCGAAGTGGAATTTGACTTGGCTTCGGGTGATTACACTCGGCCTGATGCTAATACGGTTGTCTGGAATATTGGGACGCTGGAACCTAATAAATCGGGTTGTGTGACGCTGACGGTGAAGGTAGGTTGTGTCCAGCCGCAAACGCAAAGTACAATCATAAATCAATGCCGGATGACGGGCACTTGCATCATCAATCCTATATATGCTGAAGAGAATACGCCTGTATGCCCAAACTATCCGACGCTTACGAAGGTTGATAATATCATTGGCTGTGTCAGTCCCGGTGATGACGTAAACTACAGTATCTGCTACGCTGCCAACGGTTACGGCGATACGAATGTTGAGATTAATGATATTCTGCCGGATGAAGTGAACTATGTCTGGGCTTCAAATGGTGGAGCCTATAATCCGGGCAACCGCACAGTAACCTGGAACATTGGCACATTGGGGCTGAACGAATCAGGTTGTGTTACGCTGACGGTCAAGGTTAATACAACGGCTAATCCACTCATCGGTATAACAAACCGCTGCGAAATGAGCGGCGATTGTATCCATGATATCAACGATTGTGAAAGCACCCCCTTATGTCTTGTGCTGCCATACCAGATTGCTTCGTATGACGATATTGAGGCTGAAGGCTGGTATGATGCTCGTGGGACCGGCTATATGCTTCAAGAGGTGAACGATGTAAATTTCATAAAAGAAGGGACAGGCTCGATGAGGATTGCGTTTGGGTATTTGAACGACATCAACGACATGGACATTGAGCCATACTTACCGCTATCGGTTCCAAATGATTTAAATCTTAGTGATTATCAGAATCTGGCTATTACACTGTGGGTATGGAGAGATCCTAATTTTGAAAACGAGTATATTTCGTACCTTAGCCAAATCATTTTGTATGACGATATCGGTCATTTGGGACGTTATAACACACCTGTGACGAGCACAGGCTGGCAAAAGGTGACAGCTAATCTGGATCAGTTTGCGTGGTATGAAGCTGGGGAGGTTCCTATTCCGCTCGAGGATGCCAACTGGGTTTCAATTACCCAAATAGGACTATGGGTGACCTGCTGGAATGGTGATGAGGCCGTTCCTCCCTTTCCCGACGTTTATCTGGATGATCTGCGGATCGAGGAGGCTAACCACCAACCGGTTCTGAGCGATGCAAGAATTGTCAACGCCGATTTTGGCACAATTACCGTGGACGGCAATGCGGCAGACTGGGAGGACCTTGTTGACAGCGATGTCGTCGATTTTGATTTGAATGCACTCCCCACTCATGAAAACGGCGGCAACCTGCATGTTCAGTATCGTCTCGCATGGGATGCTAACTTCCTCTATATACTGGTGGAAGAACTGCCCGGCGACGGTTTGGCTATGGAGGCAAATTACCTCGGAGCTTTCGGGGAACCCTATAGTCTGAATGACCAGTTGGGTGGCGACGTGTACTTTGACGAGCTTGCACTGTATTTCGACTTTACCAACGACCACGCGACCGGCACCGATACGGGTATTAACCTGTGGCTGTTCCTCGGACTTGCTTCCCATGGCCAGACAAACCTGATGATGGCCTGGACCAACGCCGAGCGGGGTCCGCATAAGCCCACAGCCGTTGTCAATGGCCAGTATGCTGAAACCGGCACCGGGCTCGGAAATCGTGTTGTTGAAGCAAAAGTAAAGTGGAGTGATTTGGACGATGCTATAAATGCATGGCGTCTGCCTGAGGGCGGTCTTGCAGCTGCAATTAAGCCCGGTTATATCTTTGGCTGTGACCCGCGTCTTAATGACCTTGAATATCAATGGGATGCGACTCCTGAAGCCGGCTCGGCATGGCTTAACGGTAAGCTGTGGGACTGGCAGGGTACGCCAAGCGCCACGGGCATTTACGCCAAAGATGTTCGGCTGGTATGTTCGGCCGGAGACCTCGGCTTCGATTGTGTTGTGGATTTTGTGGATTACGCACAATTTGCAGAAGAGTGGCTCAATGACGGCTGTAACAATCTCAACGGTTTCTGCAATGGCGCTGATATCGTAATCAACGGCGAAGTAAACATGGAAGACCTGGCCAAATTAGCTCTTAGATGGTTAGAATAATAAGCGGTTAGTACAGGCCTTTTTTTAGAAGCCTGTTTTTGAACGATGGTAGCAGTGGCGCTCAACGGCGTATGTCAACTACAGTGATGTTAAAGGTAGTCAAGCGGGCGTATACTCCGAAGGCACATTGTATTGGGGGCCGGGCAATATTGATGCTGACCCGTGTTTTGTTGAACCGGGTTATTGGTGCGATGTTAACGACCCAAATATCCCCGTTGAGCCAAATGACCCCAATGCTATATGGGTTGACGGCAACTATCGTCTGTTATCGAATTCGCCCTGCATCGATGCCGGCGACAACAATTCCGTTCCTGACGATTATGCCAACCTCGACGGCGATGGTGATGTAAATGAGCCGACGCCGTTCGACCTTGATAGCTTTCCACGATTTATAGATGACCTGTGCACAACCGATACTGGTAATGGTGCTCCGCCTATCGTGGATATGGGTGCTTATGAGTTTTTGAGCAGCGATATTAATCATGACGGTTCTGTGAACTTTACAGACTTTGCTCCATTTGCGTTGTGATGGTTCCAGAGCGGCTGCGGCGGGTGCGGCGGAGCTGAACTTACCTGTGATGGCCAGGTGAATTTGGCCGATTTGCGCAAGTTCGTCGAATGGTGGCTGGCAGGCACAAGCGATTAGTTGAAACCTTAGCCAAGGAATGGAATCAATTTATTATTTTCTATTTACGATTGACTAATGTTTGGTTGAGATTCTTCACTCCTTCGACGGTGCTCAGGACAAGGTTCGTTTAGAATGACGAAAAGAGCATCGCCGTGCCGGCGACGGCTAAACGAGATATGGTCGGTTTTTTACTTGTTTGGTTCAGCGGGTTGTTGCGGGGTTTCTTGTGTCGGCTGAGCAGCCGGTTCTTGAGGCGGGGGCGGGGGTGGGGGTGGGGGTGTGCCGCCGAGGGCAACAGCCATATCGCGAACGGATTTGCTTGAATCATATTTGGCGGCCCAATCCAGAACCTTAGTGAAACTGCTGTTCTGGTTTTTGGCCAGCAGATAGATGGCCATTAAACGAACCGGCCAGTGAGTATCATTCAGATTTTCGGACAGTGCGTTTATGAACTTGTAGTCCAGCGGTAAAGAGGTCATATCGGCCATAATATACGCCTTAACGACCCAATCATCCGAGGCGAGGCTATTTAACAATGCGGATTTCAGCAAGGGCGGCATCGAGTCGGTATACGTAAACTTATAAAGCGGCTTACGACCGGCCATTGCGTGCTGCTCCATCAGAAGGCCGATGAAAAGCTGAGCGGTTTTAATTTTTTGACCCTGTTGCCCTTTAGTGAGTGAACCGATTCGGTTTTTCAAGAAACTATCGATGATTTCGGTTCTATGTCGCTTTATGATGACCGTGGCTGGTTTTAAATCAGGTATGCTGCTGATTATGCGGCCCTGGTCGGTGGTTACGGGGTCGAGATAAAGGGTAAATTCTATATCAACGGATGCCTGCGGATGTGTAAGCAGCAAGTGCCTAAGCTCGCCGGTGGGCAGGTGCAGAGGAACAAAGAAACTTGTGCCAGGCTTGATAAGCGAAGCAGGCCTAATTTTGACAGATGCGAGGTTCGGTATCATTTTATTAAGGTCGCCGGTGAGATTGGCATCAACTCTGATGTTGCCGGTGAACAATCCGTCATCGGAGACCACGAGCGGCTCGGAAGAGATATTTGTTATTGCGATAGTACCGTCGAGGTTGCTGCTATAGGAGAAGTCGCTGCCACGAACATTCAACTGTGCTGAAATAATTTTCTCCGGCTTAGTGAATTCAGGGACAAGCGCTTGTCCGAAGCTACTTCTTAACGCCATCAAGGTTATATCAGGGTCGATGGGCGGGACATATTCTCCGCCGTTCCGGCCTAGGATTTCTTTAGCGAGTTCGGCCTCCAGCGAGGCGGGGTCCCTGGCGATTGCTGACTTTAAGGTCTCAATAGCTAAATCTCTCTGTCCCTGCGTCAGTTGAATCTGAGCCAGTGTTAAATCGGCGATTTGGTTATGCTCATACTTATCGATAAGCGACGTGGCCCAATCTATTTGCTCATTCATTACAAGCGAATAAGCCAAGATGGCAGCTGCCGTTGCTGAGTTGGGTTCAGCTGAGTAAGCCTTATTAGCCCAGTGGAGCGCTTTGTTTGCGTCCGGTGAGGCAAAACAATAAAACCAGGCTATAGATTGACTATTGATTCCTTCGGCTCTTTCGACTGCGCTCAGGACAGGTTTACTCAGGACAGGTATTGAGGATTGATTATTGATTTTTTCTTCGGCGGCCTGGAATATTCGATTTGCCTGTTCTGTATCGCCGATTTTCAGTGCTGCTTTGCCGGCAATAGCTTCAGCAAACAGGTCAAATCGCCCGCTCTGGCGGAGCTGGGAGGCAATTTGCAGGCAGTTGTGCTGGTTTCGCTGGGTGTTGTAGCTGTTAAGCATCCAGGGAAGATAGATATGAGGCGGCAGCTCCTGTGAAGGATAAAGATAGCTGAACAACTGGGCACAGTATTCATAAGCATCGGCAGCGGTCTGGTAAAGCTGTACCTGTTCAGCGTATTGTGCGAAGGCCAGAGCGGCTTCTAAATCGAGCGGATTTTCGCCTAACGCTAATCTCAGGTGTTCAAGATATATCGCCGGTGCTATCTGTTCAGGGGTAAGCTCAACCAGCTTTGCAAAGGCCAGCTTATTGTATTTATTGCTGTTAAAGGCCTGCATAAAGTAAACTTGAGCGGCGTTGGCATCAGCTTTTTCAGCCACCAACAACCCAAGCAGAGTAGCTAACTCGGAATCGAAACAGGCGTTTTTACCGCCTAAATTCTTTAACAAATCTCCAAGAAGCTGCTCTCGCTGCTCACGAGAGTTCAACCGTTCGAGCAGATACTGAACCGCCTGTCGAGCCGGCTCAAAGTCGGCAGATTTATCTAAGTATTTCGTAAGCGAGTTATACACCATCTCAGAGTAATCCCGCCCAGGGTGCTGAGTGACAAGCTTAATCAGTACAGGGTGAACGTAGTTGGCACGACTATCCAAATCGAGTGTGGCAGTTAAGAAAGTAACCGCCTGTTCGATTTTTGGTCCGTTAATATCTTCAGAGTTAGCCAGCTCATAAGCTATTTCATAGAATTTTTGGCCAAGAGAGGGTGAAAAAAGCCGTTCCGAATCCAAGGTGTCTTGAGCCCAGGCCAACGAGGAACAGAAGAGAAGTATCGAAAAAACCCAAAAAGACCACTTTTTAAGCATTTATAGTCTCCGGTAAAGCGGGTAGCCATTTTGCGACCTGTTGCGGGGACCGCAAAACGTAGTAAAAAGCGTCTGGAGACCCGCAAAATGGGGTTCCGCCTCAAAAACGTCCATTTAACGGATATTTCGGGCAATTGCTCTATGCGCTTTAGGTATTATATACGGTTGAAGCGTCGATTTTTTTTATGCCCTTTAATCCCTCAACTACTTCGACTCTGCTCAGTATAAATTCGCTCGGGACAAGCTTTTTTGGCTTGTTTTTTTGATTATACGAGCGATTTCTTCAGCGGTGCGAGTTTATTAAATCCTGAAGAGGTTTTTTGATAATTTAATCTTTCTTTGTATCATAAGCCGAATAGTCAGTTTGATGATGCCGGGGAAATCTTGTTTATATGAACACAAAACTCCACGATGAACATACGGAACGGGAACACTTCTTCAGTTCCGTCAAAACGATTGCGGTCGTAACGCTGGTTTCACGGATATTCGGTATGCTGCGTGATATGGCTATTACGTCACTGGGCGCTGACCGGCTCACTGATGCGTACGGTCTGGCTTTCCAGATTCCGAATTTATTTCGACGATTGTTCGGCGAAGGCGCTTTGACTTCGGCGTTTGTGCCGGTATTCACGGAGACAACTGAAAAGAGCGGTTTTGAAAAGGCGTGCAAACTTCTTTCAAACGCATTGGCGCTTTTGGCGGTAGTACTGACGGCGATTATGCTGGTAGTGGAAATCATTTTTCTGATTACGGCGCTATTGCCGGGACCAGATGACCGGAAACTTCTGATGGTGCTGGCGTCAATTATGTTTCCGTATATGGTTACCGTCTGCCTGCTGGCGATGGGTTCAGCGGCACTTAACTGCCGGGGACACTTTGCTTATCCGGCCGCTGCTCCGATTATACTCAATATTTTCGGAATTATTGCTGCCTGGTGGGTGGCGCCGATTTTAAGAGAGGAGCTGTCCGGCAGACTTATAATTGTCGCCATCAGTGTGACATCAGCAGGTGTCGTCCAGCTTGCGGCGGTTTTATGGCTTCTTGGCAAAAGCGGCTTTTCGCTGAAACTGCGATTAAAACCCGTGGAAGCCGGCATACGACCTATGATGAGATTACTTGCACCGGTGCTGCTGGGCCTGGGGTTTTTACAGATTTCGGAATTATTAGCTACGATTATCTCGTGGAATTTAACTGCAGTTTCAACGCAGCCAACAATTAACATATTCGGCTGGGTGTTACATCGTCCGCTTACCGCGGGAGTCATTGTCCGGGTCAATGCTGCGAGGGCGCTGTATCAGTTTCCTATGGGGGTTCTGGCAATCCCAGTGGGTGTGGCAGTCTTTCCGTTGCTGACCCGTTATGCGGCCCGAGGCGACATTCGCAATCTGCGTGACAGCATCAACCGCGCATTACGGCTGGCCTTAATGGAGGGAACAGCAACAGGTGTCGGGATGTTCATACTGGCAGAACCGATTGTAAAACTTATTTATACCCGCCGGAATTTTACGGCAGCGGACGCGGCACAATCGGCCTTTATCCTTAAAATGTATGCGGTCGGTATGGCGGCTTACTGCAGCTATCAGATATTGACCCGGGCATTTTATTCGTTCAAAGATACGGTTACGCCGCTGAAGATTTCCTGCTGGTTTGTGTTTGTGAATTTAGGGATGTTGGTGCCTATGCTGTGGATACCTTCTTTGGGCGCCGGCGCCTTTGGGCTTTCGACCGCAATTACTTTTACCATCAATGCGGTCATTTTAATGTATCTGCTGCGGAAACGGCTGGGGCTTTTCGGAGGTCGAAAGATACTGATAAGTGTTGCCCGTACGGTTGTCGGCTGTGCGGTTATGGCAGCGGTGGTGTATCTATTGCAATATCAGCTTGGGGATGTGCGGAACTGGATTGTGGTTACGGTCTGTGTACCAGCGGGTGCAATTACCTTTTTGGCGGTGGTGTGGCTTCTTGGGGCTCCTGAACTGAGAGAATTAATGGGCGGCATAAAAGCTGCGAAAGAGCCGGAAACAAGCATTTCTCAGCAGCAATAAGAGGGCTACTCAAAGGGTTTGTGTGCTACTGTGAAAGGCCGACACCTTCCGATGTTATTTAATAAACCCACAGAAGTCATACTGACCAGCAGGCTCGAGCCGCCGTAGCTTACCAAGGGCAGAGTCAAGCCCGTGATTGGCATCAGCCCCACAGTCATATATACATTTACGATAACCTCAACTGCAAACATCGCCACAATACCAACCGCAAGCAATCTGCCGAACGGGTCGGTATTGTGCTCTGCGATTTCCAATCCGCAGCTGATAATAATCACATAAAGTCCCAACAGGCCCAGGCAGCCGAGAAACCCCCACTGGTGGGCGATTATAGCGAATATAAAGTCGTTGTGTCTATGGACGAGAAAGTCATACTTGATAAAGGGCCCTTGTCGAAAGCCGTATCCTTTCATTCCACCGGAGGCAACCGCAAATTTCGAACGTGTCAAATGATAACCCCACTCGTTCTCCAATTGTGCTGCACTGAATTTTTTGCCGACCAGGATTTTGCCGAGAGCGGGGTACTGCTCCGCTTTTTCCTGAAGCCAGCTGCTTTGTAACAGGACGCTGCTTATTCTGATTCGCTGGTAAGGTCTCATCTCTCGCCAGAGCAGGGGACTAACCAGCAAAGCCATCAGGACTATAATCAGGAGGTGCTTAACCTTTGCCCCTGCTACGAACAGCATTGTAAACAAAATCGGCATCATCAGAAGCACCGTTCCCAAATCCGGTTCAAACAAAATCAAAACCATTGGCAGCAGTGTCAGAGCAAAAGGGCCGATTAAGGCACTGAAATTGCGATAGTTGCTGCGGTACCTGAGGTACCAGGCAAGAGCGAGGATGTAAGCCAGTTTGCAAAATTCCGATGGTTGGAGCTGTAGAAAGGTGGTGGTTGTTCCGATTCTTATCCATCTGCGAGCGGAGTTAATAACAGGAACAAAGGGGATATCTACAGCCATATCGAGCAGTAACACGCCCAAGAGCATCAGCACAAAGGCGTATATCCCGCCGCTTACGGCCCCTAATCGGCGGTAATTGACGAAGTTGGCTGCAATGAAGCCAACCACACCTATCCCAGCGAATATGACCTGTTTTTTCCAGAGTCCGCCTTCGCTAAAGCTACGGCGGATAAAATTGCCCAAATCGCCAGTTTGGCCGGCAGGGCCGGCCTGTTCCGCCTTCGCTAAAGCTACGGCGGATAAAGCGGGGCAGCCGACTGAATAAATGGCCGCTATCCCTATCACGACCAGCGTTAAAGTGGCTGCCAGCAGCGTTAGTCTCACGACCATAAGCCGGCCTTTTAGCAATTTATACATAAAATGGCAAAATAACAAAAAAAGGCCAAAATTGCGAAAAAATTATTTTTTCAGCGAAAAATAGCCTCGGAATGAAGGGTAATTCCCCAAAACAGCCAAAAACAGGTCCGCCGAAGGCGGACAGGCATATTTGCCTAAATTAACAGCCCCAAGGTGTATTTTTACGGTGTTCCCATAAAAATTACGCTTGTGCTCTAAATTTTTTCTTTTTTTTTACATTTTTTCCTTGATTTATTTGGGGGCTTATGATATTTTACAATCAACCTTCACATAGTAAGTAACACTGTGCCAAGTAGTTTTTTGGCGCGAATTTTCGCCAACCGGCGGGAAAGGAGGAGACGGAATAGCAGATAAGTATTGAATTACAAATTTTCAAGGCGTTAAGAAACCAAGATAGTGCAGAGTGTGTAGCTCTGCGATAGGAAGAAAAGAAAGGAAAGGTGTATTATGAAAAAGATTATTTTAGTTGTGGTAATATTGGCACTTGCTACACCGGCAATGGCTGTTATTGATATCAATGCTGTGGATGAAGGTAGTGGGGTGGTCCGCATTGATTATGACGCGTCGGGTCACGGCCAGCTGCCGAGAGCGTTTGCCCTGAACATCACGGTCGATGCGGGTACCATTGATGACGTCTCGAGTTACTTTATCGGTGAAGGCGCCGGCTACGGTATCTTCCCCGGCTCGATAGACATCAATGAGACTACCGGCGTAGTTGATGATAATGGAACACCGGTTGGTGACCCTTGTGCATTTCCTGACACATTGCCGGGGTTGGATACAAATGGTGTTACCATTGAGATGGGCTCACTTTATGTCGGCGGACCTAACGCTCCGGCGGCGGGCGGCACGCTATGCAGGGTTACCGTTAGCGCAAACTGCACCCTGAGCGTTAGTGGGAATATAGGTCGAGGCAGGGTGGTGAATGAGGATGCTACCGAGGCGACTACGAACCTGCCAATCTCCATTCCTGTGGTGGTTGTAAGTCTTTGCATTGTGCCGGACGTTGTGGGTGATACGCAGGCTGATGCGACAACGGCAATTACTACTGCTGGTTTGAGTGCTGGTGCTGTCACTACCGCGAACAGTAACACCATGCCCACTGGTAGGATAATCAGTACGGACCCGGTTGGTGAAACAGAGGTCGATTGCGGTTCAGACGTGAACATGGTGAGATCTATAGGTCCGGCGTGCAAGGGTGACATTAATGCTTCCGGCACGGTGAACTCGTCTGACATAATCGCAATTGCCACTTTGGTCGGCACCTATGGTGCCGGAATTCCGAAGAGTGTTGCTTATGGCAGTGCTAATTATAATTCGCGCGGAGATGCGAATCAAGATGAGAAGGTCAACTCGAGTGACATAATCAAAATTGCCACTTGGGTCGGCACCTATGGTACCGGAATTCCGAAGAGTATTACCTGTCCTCACAGTTACAACTAATTTGTTGGTAACACCTTGTTGAAATTGGTAAAGATAGTATTAATGTAGTTTTGAATGTAAATCCGCCGTAGGCGGATAAAGATGTTGTAAATATTGACTACCTTGAAGATACCTGTGTGTGGAGGGTGTTTGGAGGTAGTGATAACTGAAAGGAGAAGAAGATGATGAGGAAGTTAATGGTTTTAATGTTGGTTCTTGGAATGGCCTCAATTGCACAGGCCGTAATGATTCACCTCACCGCCGACGGAGCGGACTCAGGTAATAACCTTATAGTCGCTCCTGGTGCAACTATTACGATTAAGGTAATAGCAGACGAGACAATCTATGGCTTTGAGATGACGGCTGTCGAGGCAACTTCTGTGAACGCTGACGAACAGGCCACAACTATTGTCGACAAGGACGGCGTGGCTTCAGTGCTCACTCTCAATACTGCCGTTTTGACAGCGTCCGGTACCAAAAGACTGGCCGACGGCGGTAACTACAATGGTACGTTGGTCGTATATCTCGGAGGATACAAC
>Ga0315295_10005229_pt1 | contig 11092 bp, 15 predicted proteins | sample YL17G14_0_MG_FD_204453 | JGI IMG/M metagenome (GOLD analysis project Ga0315295, IMG submission 204453) | Sediment microbial communities from Yellowstone Lake, YNP, Wyoming, USA - YL17G14_0 | ecosystem: Environmental > Aquatic > Freshwater > Lake > Sediment | place: USA: Wyoming | collected...
GCACCGTCCGACTCTACTTCGCGCGCGCCGCGGAGAACGTGCCCGAGCTGGTACGCACGCTCGACGGTGCCGCCATCCGGCTGCAGGGCCTGACGATCGAGCAGCCCAGCTTGGACGACGTGTTCCTGCGCGTCACCGGGCAGGCGCTCGAGCACGAAGTGGACACGGCTGGGGAAGAAGGCTCCGCGACAGGCGACGAGGGCTACGTCCCGCCCGCCGGCCGCCCCGCCCCGCCCGCCGCCGACCACGAGGAGGTGAGATCGTGAACGACATCCTGCTGCTCATCGGCCGCTCGTTAAAGAACGCCATCCGCCAGCCCGCTACGATCGTTCCCAACATCGCGATCAGCGTGTTCTTCCTGTTCGTCTACAACAGCGGGCTATCGTCGGTGGCCGAGCTCCCGGGCTTCGAGGGCACGTACCTCGGCTTCATCCTACCGGTCTCGATCGTGTCCGCCGCGGTGGGCGGCGCCGGTCTGGCCGGGCAGACTCTGATCAAGGACATCGATAACGGCTACTTCACCAAGCTGCTGCTCACGCCTACCCGCCGTCTGGCCGTGATCTGGGGGCCGATGGTCGCCAGCGCGATCATCCTCACGGCGCAGGTGGTACTCGTCATGCTCCTCGCCCTGGCGATGGGGCTGAAGGTCGCCGCCGGGCCGGCGGGCTTCGTACTCGTGGTAGCGCTCGCCTTCCTCTGGGGCATGGCGTTCGCAGGCTACGCCGCGTTCATGGCGCTGCGCACCAAGAACGCGGCCGCCGCCCAGGCGGCGACCTTCGCCTTCTTCCCGCTGATCTTCCTCAGCTACACGTTCGTGCCCAAGGAGTACGTCACCGCCCGCTGGCTCGAGGTGGCGGCCACGATCAACCCGACGACCTACGTCTTCGACTCGATGCGGTCGCTCTTGAACAGCGGCTGGGAGGTGATTCCGCTCCTGGTGGGCTTCGCGGTGACCTTCGGCTTCGCCACCGTCACCGGCATCATGGCGCTGTGGGCAGCGCGGCGGGCGACGAAGATGACGTCCTAGGAACCACGCTTGCGGCGACGTCCGCCGGCGTAGAGCAGGATGTCCAGGAGGATGCCGACGGCGAGGACGACGGTGCCCCAACCCTGGATGCCCCCGAAGGAGTTCTCGGCGATGGCGTAGGCGATGGTCGTGCAGGGCACGAAGATGAAGCCGACCAGGCCCCAGATGAAGGGCAGCCCGATCCGACTCAAGTAGTCGGTGAACAGCCACATGCCGAGCAAGATGATGCGTGGCGACGCCGCCAAGATGCCGATGACGAGGCAGCAGCCCATTGTTCCTCCCCGCACACGATGCTCTGACAGAACCGTGGCGCCAGCATACACGCAGACGCATCGTTGTGGCGGCGAGCACCGTGACGGGACTTCACGCCGGCTTCACACGGCCTTCGCGCCGTCTTCGTTTGCGCAGCGTATAAGTGACTGCTCGACTACTGAACATCAAGGAGTGTCATGAAAGACCGTATCGATCTCGCCTGCACGGCATGTGGTCGGGAGTTCGTTGTGCTGTCAGAGGAGCTCGAGACCCGGGCCGGCAGACTGCCGTGCCCCTCGTGTGGCTGCACCGACCTCGCGCTGATCGTCTACGTGGAGGGCGTGGCCTGCTACGTCGACGCCCTCGCCGCCGTCTAGACAGTCCCACCGCTCACTCTGCCGCGGCTGCCCACGGTCGCGCAACTCCGCTGCCAAGCTCCTTGAACGCGCTTGGCCACAAGTGGCTGGGCCGCGGCGAATGTCTTCCACTCGCCGCGGCCCAATTGGCCAGCGTGCCTGAGCGCCAGGAGGTTAGCGCTCCAGGCGGGTGGGCCTCCGACTCGGTGGGGTCGCACCGTACAGCTGTCGGGCCCTTTGACGGCTGGGGGGGAGCCGTCATCACCTTACTAGGCGTAGGTGCACTTTCGCATGCGAATGTGAAGGGCGTGTTCAGCGAACGTTGCGCGAGGTTAGGACTGTGAGTCGATCTCTGTTGCCTCGCTCTGCGCGTCTGGCGCGCGCGGGACGTCGCCGGTGCCTGCCGCCCAACGGTCAGTCGCACGCCGCACTTGCGCGAGCGCACCGCGCGCCCAGGGGCCGACGATCGGGTCGCCCAGGAAGCCGGTGAGCCTCGGGGTGACCGCCTCGCCAAGCCCCACCAGGCGGTCCACCGCCGCCCCTTTGAGACGGTCGTCGGCGTCGCCGCGCAACACCTCGAAGAGCCCCCAGCAGAGATCGCCCGAGTCGAGCGCACCGAGAGCCTCGGCGGCGCGCTCGGGCACGGGACCGTCGGGGTCGTAGACCCTTCCCAGCGTCGCCTCAAGGAGCGTCCTGACCGCCACCGAGCCCCGCTCGACGAGAGCCGCCTGGACTTCGTCGAGCAGCGGGAAGGTCTCGATCGTGAACGGCAGGTCGAGGAGCGCGATTAGTGCCGCCTCGGGTGCATCGTGGCGATGCTCGCTCAGCAGCTCGGCGATGGCGTCGCAGGCATAGTCCTGGTCGATTTGCCTCGACGCCTCCCCGTAGGCGTCGCTGAGCTGGCGCGCCAAGCCGATGAGTGCCTCGTCCTCGTTGGCGTAGTCGTGCACTTAGGCGAACAGCTCCGCATACTCGCCGTAGCCCTGTGCCTCCAGCTCATCCCGCGCGATGAAGCGCAGTGCCGCCGAATTCATGCAGTAGCGCAAGCCGGTGGGCGGGGGGCCGTCGCGGAACACATGCCCGAGGTGAGCGTCGCTGACGGCGCCACGTACCTCGGTGCGCGTGGCGAGCAGCCGGCGATCCTCCCTGGTCGTGACCGCCGACGCCGAGACCGGCCGCGCGAAGCTCGGCCAGCCGGTGCCCGAATCGAACTTGTCGCGACTACTGAAGAGCACCTCGCCGCCAACTACGTCGACGTAGATGCCGTCGCGGTGCTCATCCCAGTACTCGTTGGCGAAGGGCGCCTCCGTGCCCTCCCGCTGGGTAACGTCGTACTGCAGCGGCGTCAGTCGCCGACGCAAATCACCGTCGTCAGGTCTCGCCGTTTTCATCGCTGCTCCAAGAGCCTGTGGACTTGCATGCCCATGTATTCCCGGGGCGCAAACGACGGGCGACGGAATCCGCGCTCCGCGCGCGCTCAGTGCGCCCGGGTCGCCTCTTGCCCAACCGGCAGCAGCTCAGACTGCAGGAAGGCGTCGATTACGGTGCGCACGTCGGGCTCGTCGGCGCCGGCGAACACGCGGATGCCCGTCTGAACGCAGTCGAGGAGCAGGCGAAAGTCGATGCCTGCCACAATCACGGCGTCAGCGGAGTGCTCGCTGAGCGTCAACACCGGCGCCAGTCGGCTTGCGCCGCCGTCAATCTCGTTGGCGACAGCGGAGACAGCGACGACCGTGCCGTCGTAGACGTCCACGAGCGTGAAGAAGGGGCTGCGGGCGAACTGGCCCGAGCGGCCCGCGTCGAGACCGCCGGGAGCCTCCGACGGCACGGCGACGCGGATCAGGCGTTGGTCTCGTGCGGACATTGCTGCAACCTTCCTCGCTCCTCGCTGAGCGCCTACCTTACACCGGGACGGCCCACCGAGGTGCCTTTCTGGTCACGGCGGGCTATCCTGAACCTGAGGACACAGCGCCATCGATTCCCAAGGGGGTCACGTGCCGCTCGGAGGCTACTGTACCGTCTGTCAACGCTGGGTCTGGCTCACGCCTTATGGCGAGTGTCAGAACGGCCATCCGTCGCTGGCCGTCCGCGACGTCCAGCAGCTCAAGCCGCAGGCGCAGCCGGAGGTGGTAAGCGAGTCGATCGTGCCGCTGGCGCGTCGCGCGCGCTTCCGCTGGTGGTGGCGCCACTCGCTGTGGATTGGCTGGACCTTCACCGCCGGATTCCTCAACTGGGTTGCCTTCATGTACATCGGCGTGCGCTCGCGGCATACGCCCTGGACGCTCCTCGGTTTCGCCTACCTCATGCCGCTGGTGTTCACGATCCTCGCCATCGGCACGCCGCTCCTGCAGGCGGCGATCGTCGTGCAGCTCCTGGTGTCTGCGGTGTCGGTCGTGCACGCCCTGTACGCGCGACCCTACTACCGCGCACTCATGTTCGGCGACGCGTCGCCGCGCGCCCTGCCGGCCCCGCCGCAGCCGCCGGCTCTGGCGGCGGGCGCCCGCCCGCAGCTCCCGCGAGGGATGGACGAGGCGACGGCCGACGTGCTGCAGCCGGCGCGACGGCAGGTCAACGCCATCCTGCGCACCGCCAGTTCCGTCGGCAAACCGCAGGTGCGCGACGAGGTCATGGCTCTCTGCCAGACGGCGGATCAGATCATCGCCGAGCTCGCCGCACAGCCGCGCAAGCTGGACGCGGCGCGCGGCTTCCTCACCTACTACCTCGACGCCGCCCAGCGCATCGTCTCGGGCTACGTCAACCTCAGCCAGAGCGGCGGCTCTTCCGCCGAGATCAACGAGACCCTGGAGCGCGCCGAGGCGTCCCTCAAAACTGTGCAGCAGGCCTTCGACAGACAACTGGCGAACGTGCTCGAGGACCGCGCCCTCGACCTCGACAGCGAGATCGAGCTCTTGGAGCGCACCGTGCGCAGCGAGACCATGTACACCCAGACAGGGGAGCAGGCATGAGCGAGGAGATCCAGAAGCGGGAGGCGACGCCACAGCCGGCGCAGCCGGCGGCAGGACCGTTCAGCCCCGCCGACCTTCAGCGAGTCGCCGAGATCAGCGCCGCCGTCGATGTGCGCGACGCTCAGAGCGCGCTGAGCTATGGCTTGCCCGCCCAGAGCCGCATCGCCAACTTCGCCGACTCCTTGCTGAGCGACGTGCGCAACAAGGACGCCGGCACCGGCGGCGAGGCGCTCACTGACCTGCTCAAGAAGGTCCATGAGCTCGACATCGACGCGCTTAGCGCCGGCGCCGGCAAGGCGCGAATCCCGATCATCGGCCGCTTCGCCAACACCTTCGAGCGCTTCGCCGTGCGCTACCAGAAGGTGGCTACCAGCATCGAGCGCATCGTCGACGCTCTGGAGCGCTCGCGCATGGCGCTGCTCAAGGACATGACCGTGCTCGACAAGATGTACGAGCTCAACCTCGACTACCTGAAGCAGCTCGACGTGTACATCGCCGCCGGCGAGGAGGCGCTACGCGAGCTGCACACGGTGAAGATCCCGGCGCTCGATGCCGAGGTCGCGGCCAGTAGCGACGTCATGGTCGCGCAGCGGCTGGCCGATCTGCAGCAGGCCGCGACCCGCTTCGAGCGCCGCCTCCACGACCTCAAGCTCACGCGCATGATCGCCATCCAGTCGGCGCCGCAAATCCGCCTCATCCAGAGCAACGACCAGAACCTCGTCGAGAAGATCCAGAGCTCGATCCTCACCACCGTGCCACTGTGGAAGAACCAGATCGTGATCGCCATCAGCCTCTACCGTCAACAGAAGGCGGTGGAGCTGCAGCGGCAGGTGACCGACACCACCAACGAGCTGCTGGCCAAGAACGCCGAGCTGCTCAAGGAGGGCTCGGCCAAGGTTGGGCGCGAGGTAGAGCGCGGCGTCGTCGACGTGGCGACGTTGCAGAAGGTCAACGCGGAACTGGTGGCGACCCTCGAAGAGACGATCCAGATTCAGGAGGAGGGGCGCGCCAAGCGCATCGAGGCGGAGGGCGAGATCGGGCGCCTGCAGGTGGAGCTCCGGCAGAAGCTCATTGAGCTCCGCTCCCGGGCGCCACAGATCGGCAGCGCCGACGAGCCGCAGCGGCTGACCGAGTAGCGCAGCGGCTCACCAGCCGAGCGTGCCCGGTCCGCCCTTGAACGGCCCCTCGATGTCGGCGGTGATCCAGCCGCCGTAGAAGTCGCCGGCCTGGGCAGTCACGCGCTCGTCGTCGACGTAGGCGGCGTCCACACGCCCGGGGTAGAAGGCAATGTAGTCGCGGATGGCCTCGTAGCCGGAAAGGGGCTGCGGGTAGAACCAGGCGGCGTCGCGAACGTAGCGGTCGCCGGCGACGAGACCGTAGTAGCTCGCTCGACCCTTGAACTCGCAGACCGTGTGCCGCCGGCTCAGGCGCAGGTGCTCCACGCGCACGTCCTGTGGCGGAATGTAATAGACCGGTGGATGGCTGGTCTCGAGCACGCGGTAGGCTCGCGTCGTATCGGCCACGGTGACGCCGCCAAGCACGACGCGGATCCGCCGCGTGCTCGCCTCAACCCGCGGTGGGCGGGGGTAGTCCCACACCGATTCCATCCCGGCACCTCCGAGGCACGTGGGGCCGTCGGCCGCTCCGGGCGGCGCCGCCGCCCGCCCCCATCAGTTGAGTTTCCAGATCCCCGCGTTCAGGTACGTGGCGAAGCTCACCCAGGCGAGGTACGGCAGCAGCAGCGCGCCGGCCAAGGGGCGGACGCGCCAGAAGGCGACGATCGTCGCCAGAATGGTGCACCAGAGGATCGCGATCTCGATCAGTGCGACGCCGATGCGCTGCTGGCCGAAGAAGATGAGCGACCAGGCGAAGTTGAGCGCAAGCTGAGCCGCGAACAACCGCAGCGCCAAGGCAGTGCGCCTCGTAATGCCTTCTCGCCAGACGAGCCAGGCGGCCACGCCCATGAGGAGGTAGAGCGTCGTCCAGGCGGGGCCGAAGGCCGCCGCTGGCGGGGTGAGCGCCGGCTTGTTCAGCGCGTTGTAGAACGTAACGAAGTCGGCGCCGGCGACGATGCCGCTCAGGGCACCGATCGCCTGGGTGCCGAGCACGGCGATGACGAGTCCGAGTGTGTCGCGGGAAGCTCGCATAGCCCCAGCCTTCCCCGGTCGAGCGAAGCCCTAGCCGTATGCAGCGGAGCGGCGCCGCTCTCGGCGCGCTACCGCGTCCCTCGGCAGAGGGGCGCGCGTCTACGCGGTCTTGGGCGGCGAGACGATCAACTCGCACAGCTCCTCGAGGAAACGGCCAACGATCTCCCGCTCGCCACTGGAGAGGCGCTCGGTCAGCGCGATGACCTGATTCGCCATGTCATGGACGTTGCCGAACAGACGCTCACGGCCGGCCGGGGTGAGCCTGACCACGATCCTGCGGCGATCGGTGGGGTGGGGCTCGCGGACGACGAAGTCGGCCAGCGCGAGCCTGTCCAGCAGCGCGGTCACGGCGCCGGTAGTCATGTGAAGACGGTGGCCAAGGTCGGTCGGACCGAGGGCTCCCTCCAGAGACAGGTGCGCTAGCGCCAGCACCTCCACGGCGGAAAGGCCCAAGCGCTCACTGAGCCCCAGACGTAGCTGCGACATCACGAGGTCCAGGCGGCGCACCGAGATGGCCACGTCCTTGGCAGACCGCTCCATCGTCAAGTCCCTTCGTGGTCGAGGTACCTCATCTGATCGCAGCATAGCGGAGCGCAGCCATGAGGTCACGACGTGTCTTCGTCCACGGCGAGCAGATCGCCGAGATCCAGCGGCTCGACCACCATCGCGCAACCCCCGTCGGCAGCGACCGGCCAAGCGTCGCGCGGCCAGTCCCAGTAGATCTCGATGCCGTTACCGTCGAAGTCGCGCAAGTAGATGGCCTCGCTGACAGCATGGTCGGCGGCGCCACACATGGGGTAGCGGCGCTCGATCATCGCGCGCAGCGCGCCCGCGAGCGCCGCCCGCGGCGGGTAGCGGATGGCGACGTGATAGAGGCCGGTCGTGCCGGGCGGCGGCGGAGAGCCGCCGCGCGACTTCCATCTGTCAAGGCCGATGTGATGATGGTAGTCGCCGGCCGCGACGAAGGCCGTTTGGTCACCGAGTCGCCCGGTGAGCGCGAAGCCCAGTACGCCCTGGTAAGAAGGCCGGGGCGCGATCGAGGTCGGCGACCTTGAGGTGCACGTGGCCGATGGCGGTGCGCGGATCGAGCCCGGGGGGCACCAGTTGGTGAGGATCGGATGCTGCGCCATTGTCGCCTCCAGTTGCCTGTCGGTCGAGAGGCGTCGGCCAGGCAACCCGCTGGTGCGCTAGGTCTCCGGAGTCGCCGCCGGCTCGCAGGTGCCAAGCACCTCGTCGCACGAAGGCTCGCGATCATGCCGGGCCGAGGCGAGCCGCTGCCGGCCCGGCGTCCAGGTGGCGACCAGAGCGACGACCACGCCGCTCATCGCAACCACGCCGGCGATCATGAGGCCGGTCGAGAAGCCGACCGTGAGCGCGTGGTAGAGGACCTCCGGCGGCAAGCCGGCGGCGCCCGACGCAGGGCCGGCGCCTTCCGCCGCGCCGCTCGCCGTCGCGGCGGTTGTCTGATCCTTGACACTCTGCGCCACGGCAGTCCAGGCGATCGTCCCGATCGCGGCCAGACCGATGGATCCTCCGATCTGCTGGCCGATGTTGAGCAGGCTCGAGGCGGCACCGGCCTCCTCGTTCTTGACGTGCGTCACGACCATCAACGTCAGCGGAACGAACATCAGGCCCATGCCGGCGCTCACGAGCAGCATGGGCGCCAGAAGATCGGACCAGTAGCTGCCGGTCTCACTCAGTCGCGACAGCCACATGAAGCCGGCCCCGGCGAGCAGCGGGCCGGGGAGCAGTAGCGGGCGCACCCCCACCCGCGTGACCAGCACGCGGGAGACGACGATGTTGATGGCGATCAGCGAGATCGGAAACGGAATCCACGCGACGCCCGCTATCACAGGGCTGTAACCCCACACCGTCTGCACGTAGAGGGTGAGGAAGAAGAAGACGGCGAACATGGCCGTGCCGAGCAAGAGCATCATCACGTAGGCGCCCGAACGCCGCCGTGAGCGCAGCAGGCGGAGCGGTAGCTCAGCGTGCGGGGTGCGACGTTCGATGAGCACGAAGCTCACCAGCAGGATGGCTGAGGCGGCGAGCGCACCGATGGTCAGAGGCTCGCCCCAGTGCGACACGCCGTCCTGATCCGCGGCGGCGTGCGTGAGGCCGTACACGAGCAGCGCGAGCCCGGCGGTGCTCGTGATCACCCCGGGGATATCGAGCCGCCGGCGCAGGCGCGTGGTCTGGGCGAGCGCGGACGGCGCCAGCGCGGCGACCAGCAGCCCGATCGGCGCATTGACGAAGAACACCCAGCGCCAGGACGCGTAGGTCGTGAGGATGCCGCCGAGCAGCAGGCCGATGGCGCCGGCCATGCCGGCCATGCCGGCCCACACGCCGAGCGCCCGGTTGCGGCGCACGCCGGCGGGGAACGTGGTGGCAATCAACGCCAGCGCCGTGGGTGCCGCCAGAGCGGCGCCCGCTCCCTGCACCGCGCGTGCGATGAGCAGCCACCACTCGGAGGTCGAAAAGCCGCCGACGAGCGAGGCGAGTGCGAGGACCAGCACGCCAGTGATGAAGACTCGGCGGCGGCCGTACAGGTCACCCAGGCGGCCGCCAAGCAGCAGAAGGCTGCCGAAGGCCAACGAATAGGCGGTGACGATCCATTCCAGCCCGGTGCCGCTGAGACCGAGAGCGCTCTGTATCTCCGGCAGCGCCACGTTCACGATGGTGGCATGGAGCACGATCATGAGCTGCGCCGCGGCGATAACGACGAGCGCCAGGCCCAGGTGGCGAGGCACGTGCGCCCCATCCTCCGGCACTCCGGGCGGCCGCGACGTCGACACTCGATTCTTGGTGTGCTCCTGGGAACTCGCCGGTAGATGAAAAGGACCTATCTGGCCCTCATTCCTCGTGACGAGATCGCCAAACCCTGTCGCCACCTTGCTAGACTCCACATGCACCACAGAGCATACGAGGAGGGTGACCGATGGCTGGCGACCCGCGACGTGCAGCCTACATGACGGCGCACATCGACGACCTGCCGTTCGAGATCGACGAGGAGTTCCCGACCACGGAGTGGAAGCCGCTGCGCCGGTACTTCGGCATCGGCTCGTTCGGCACCAACCTCGCCCGTGCGCGCAAGGCGGGTGACGTGCTCACGCGCGACCACACCGAGGTCTACGACGCCGGCACGCAGCACGAGGAGCTGTTCCTCGTGGTGAGCGGTCGCGCCACCTACCGGGTGAACGGCGAGGAGATCGACGCGCCGGCTGGGACGTTCCTCTACGTCCCAGACCCGATGGCGGTCCGAGGCGCCGTGGCCCGCGAGGCTGGAACAGTGCTGCTGATCGTCGGCGGAGAACCCGGCGTGGTGTTCGCGCCGTCCTTCTGGGACACCGAGCCGCTGCCCGACTGAGGCCGACCGTCAGGCCGGCCCTCCAGCTTCGGTTCCGGCCGCGCGCCCCGAGCCGGCGTGCGTGGTCAGCGGTCGGAGGGCGGCGTGGCGAGCGTGTGCGCCACCGTGTGACAGCGCTGGTGGACGCCGGCGCCGACATCCTCGGCCTCGATGCGCTCGAACTCGGCGGCCAGCATCTCCTGCTCCTGGTAGCTCAGCAAGCGCTCGGCCACCGGAAAGAGCACCGCCTCCTCCTTGCCGATGTGCAGCCGCAGAAGCTCTGCGTACACCGCCAGTTGCTCGGCGACGGTCGTGCGTGCCGCGTCGCTCCGGTTGGCGTCGGGCAGCGCCGCCGCGATGGCGCGGATCGCGTCGCGCCCGGCCTCGTGCTCGGCGAGCATCACGCTCACCGGGCCGCCCGTCGCCGCTTGGCGCTCCTCGAGCGCGGGGAACAGCGCGCGCTCCTCCTTGGCGTGGTGGCAGGCGTCGGTGAACTCCCTGCTGAAGTCGATCATCTGCGCAACCCGCTCCTGGTGCACGTGCGCGGTCCGGCGGATGTCGGCGACCTCGCGCTCCATGGCCTCGACCACCATCATGACGAGTTCGTGCTCCTCACGCAGCCGGTCTGTGGCGCTCTCCAGCATCGGTCCTCCTCTCGGGTTCGTCCCGCCAGCCGCAGGACCCCGATGACCTGCCGCTGCTGCGTGGTTTACCCAAAACTGGGAAGTCCACCCACGTCAGGCACCCAGATCACAGCCTCCGGAAAGCCAGCGTCGCCAGCGCCCCGAACACGACCGTCAGCACCGCCAGAACGCCGAGCTGCAGCCAGTTCCAGCCGAAGCCAAGCCACGGATCCTGCATCGCGAGCACGGCGTGCTGCAGCGGCAGCGCCGCGCCGATGTTGCGCATGGGGTCCGTCATCACGTCGAGCGGTGGGCCGGTGCCCGACAGCATCATCATCACGAAGAAGAGCATCACCCCGGCGCCCAGCGCCGCCC
>Ga0315295_10005231_pt1 | contig 11087 bp, 10 predicted proteins | sample YL17G14_0_MG_FD_204453 | JGI IMG/M metagenome (GOLD analysis project Ga0315295, IMG submission 204453) | Sediment microbial communities from Yellowstone Lake, YNP, Wyoming, USA - YL17G14_0 | ecosystem: Environmental > Aquatic > Freshwater > Lake > Sediment | place: USA: Wyoming | collected...
AAGCCCGCCTCCGGCCCCGGCGCCGAATCGATGGCGGTAAAATCCATTTCCATTCCCAGGACAATCCCGTTTGCGTATAACCGGTTCATCTTGCCGACGAAGTCGCTGGTGAAAATCAGGTTTTCATCCACCGGGGCGAAGCCCACCAAGCCGATCCCCAGCGATTCCGCCCGCGCGATCACCTCGTTCCAGAATTCCCGGGGGGCCGGTTTCGGCGGGCGGGAAGGGGAAGCCAGCTCTTTCCGGTAATCCCTTCTCGATTTGATCACCCCGCTGATGATCCGTCCGAAAATCCGAAAGGACCTGGTCACCATTTTCCTTTCGATGAAGGGATCGAGGTTGAATTGACTCAGGTCGATGTACTTGGATTTCAATCCTTTCGATCGTTTCAGGCCGTCAGGTCCCTTTGCGGACTTCCGGGGTCGCGGGAGTTTGCGGGCCAATTTTCCCAGCCGGCTGTTTTCCGGATCGGATAGGCCCAGGAGCCGGAGCGAGGCTCCGTTGATAACCTTGATCAGGTTTCTCATTCTTTTCTGGGCAAAGGAGATTTGGGCGGGCTTTCTTTCGGTCGCGGTGGTTTTTTTCACTTGTTTAACCTTCTGAACATCCGTCGATTGTTCTTGTGGATGTTTAAAAATTCCCGGAAAAGATCGTCATATATCTTTCGGTTACCCGGATTGGGCTGGTAAATATTGGCGAACTTGACCAGGCTGGGGATATCCTCGAATTTGATATAGCCCAGGGCCACGGAAGCCAGGAAGGCCGCCCCCCGGGCGTTGCCGAGGAGGGGATCCTGGACCTGCCGGACGGTTCGGTCAAAAACGTCCGCGAAGATCTGGCCCCAGGTATTCAGGCGCGCCCCCCCGCCGATGAGGTTAAGGGGATCGAGCTTTCTCTTGACGAATTTTTCCACGTACTGGAACACCCACCGCGAGTTTAAAGCTACGCCTTCCAGAACCGCCCGGACCAGGTCCTCGCGGCTGGTCCGCAGGGAAAGGTTGTAAAACCCGCCGCGGAGGTTCTGGTCTTCCACCGGGGTTTTCTCGCCGTTCAGCCAGGGGGTGAAGATCGCCCCGTTGCTCCCGGCCGGCACCCGGGCCGCGGCCCGGTCGAGACCTTCGAAAATATCTTCCGGCGGGGGAACGGCGGCCAGCCCGTCGGAGGGAAAAAGCAGGTTGTTGATCAGGAAAAGGAGGCTCCCGCCCGCGGTATCCTGCTCGTTGGCGCAGAAGTATTTTCCGGGGATGGCGGAGGGCAGGGAGGTGATGATGTGCAGGACGTCGGTTTTTTTAAAGGGAATATGGCAGAGAATCCAGGAGGAGGTTCCGACGTAAACGTGGGCTTCGAAGTCGCGGACCGCCCCGGAGCCCACGCAGGCCGACTGGAGATCGGCGGAGCCGACGATGACCCGGACGGTTTCGGGAAGCCCGAGGTCGCGGGCGGCCTCCGGGGCGAGCGCTCCGAGGATGTCGATCGAGGACCGGAGCGGGGGAAGTTTACTCCCGTCCACCCCCAGGGCCCGGAGCAGGGTCTGGTCATATCTGACGTTGTTGATGTCCCGGATATCCGCCAGCCAGAAAAGGGCGATGGAATCAGGGGAAGCCGCGATCTTGCCGGTCAGGCGGAGATTCAGGTAATCCTTGCTGCCCAGGAACATATGGGTCCGGGCGTATATATCGGGGCGGCGGTTTTTCCAGAAGAGGATGTGCCCGGCGTCGTCTTTTCCGGAGAGGGCGGGGGCGCCGCCGGCCCGCGGGATCCATTTCAAAATGTTGGATATAGAGTATCCCTGGAGATTGAGGAAACCTTCCATCCGGCTTTTTACCTCGGGGGCTCCCCGGGAGTCCATCCAGGTGAGGGAATTCATCAGGGGCTTTCCCGCGGCGTCCACCGCCACGGTGGACGCGAAGGTGCTCGAGCAGGCGACGGCGACAATATTCTCCCGGAGCGCGAGCTTCCTTTCCAGGAGGCGGCGGGTGGTCTGGACGATCGCCCGCCACCAGTCCTCGGGGTCCTGCTCGGCCCCGCCCCCCTCGAAGAGATGGATCGGGGTGGCTTCGAACTCGAATCCCAGGGCCTCGCCGCGGGTGGAGAAGAGGGCCGTCTTGGCCCCGGTGGTGCCGTGGTCGATGGCGAGGATGTATTTATCTTTCATCCTAATTGATTATTTGGCTGCCTGACTGCTTTGTACTTGGGTGCTTTTCTAAAGAACCGTCCGCTCGACTTTTCCGTTTTCGTCCACGCTGTCAATGATCAGGCCCTCAAAGGATTTTCCGCCCTTCTGGGGTTTGACCACCTCGTTGATCAAACCGATGAATTCCAGGGGATTGACGCAGGCTTCGGGGGGGAGGACGCCCTTCTCCGTGATCTTTCCGCGGCTCATCAGGACCACCCCGAGGGCGGCCGGGATGCCGGTGCCCTCGCCCAGGGCCTGGCTTCGCGAGGCCATGGAGAAGATGTATTTGCGGGGCTGGCCGTCTTTCCGGCCGGTCGCCACCACCTTGACGCAGCCCTTCTGGGAGCCGAACCGGGTTTCCTTCAGGATCCGTTCCCTTTCCTTCAGGATGTAGGCGATGGAGAAATCGTAGAGGCTCAGGGTTTTACCTTTCACCTGGAGTGGCTTCCGATGGTGGAGGCCGAGATCGACGATTTTCAGGATCAGGTCGTAATACTCCGCGGGGAGGACCGTGCCCTTGTTGGTGACCCGGCGGACTTTCAGGTGGCGGGGGATGGTGATCTGCTCGGGGTGGGGATAGGGATAGACCCGGATCCGGTCACCCAGGAGATGGAAATCCACCTCCTCCTGGAGGGCGATTCCCTCCGGGGAGAGGAAGCCGACGTATTTCAGCTCGCCGTCGATGAATTGGGGGACGTCAATGGACATGCAGTGGAAGCGGTGGGCGATCACGCCTTCGCCTTCCTCCGGCTCGCCGCCGTGGGCGTGGTAGATGTCGATCGCCTCGGTTTCCTCCAGAAGGGTCTCGGCGGCGAAGCGGGCCAGGAGGTTGGTCACCCCCGGGGAGCTCCCCATCCCGATCAGGCAGGTGATCCCCGCCTTTTTCGCGGCGGCGTCCATTTTCAGGATTTCGAGGGTGGCGTCCACGTCGTCGCAGATGTCGACGTAATTGACCTTCGCGCGGATCACGGCCTTGAGGATCGGGGAGGCGAAGAGATAAAAGGGCCCGGTGCAGTTCAAAACGATGTCCGCCCCCCGGAGGGCCTTTTTCAAACTTTCCGGACTGCGGGCGTCCACCTTCACCGCGGAGACCTTTTTCCCGGCGGCGGCGGCGATTTTCCGCGCCCCGGCCAGATCGAGATCGCCGATCACCACGCTTTCGAACTCCGGGAGCCCGGCCAGGGTTTTCACCGCTACGCTCCCCACTTTGCCCGAACCGCCTAAAACCACGACTTTGGACATGACAACCTCGCTTTATTGAGAAATTATTTAAAACCGAAATACTCTTGTTTGTGTCATTGCGAGCGCGAGCGAAGCAATCTCTTTAATGTTCCTGCCAGGGAATTTAGATTGCCGCGCCTTCGATAAACTCAGGCTCGCAATGACAGGAAAAGATTATTCAAAATCGGCCCTTGGACGTTGATTAGAAATTCGTCATTAGAAATTAGAAATTCGCGAGCGATAAAAAAAGGTATAAGGGAAAGGGACATAAGCACGGCTCGCGGGGGCCTCACCATTCCAGCACCCTTTTCCGCTTCAGGAAAATGAAGAAATTGATGGCATCGTACTTGATCGGGCTCAGGTCCGAGATTTTCTTGATATTTTTTTTCCCGTCGACCTGTTCGATGGTCTGCTTTTCCTGGGGGGAGAAGATGAAGCTGTCCAGCAGTTCCCGGCTCAAGATCCGGGGCACCTTGTCCAGAAAGCTCGCGGGGTTGTAAACCTCGATCCGCAGGTAGTCGGGCTGGATCTTTTTATTCCAGAACTCGTTCAGGTGGGACTCGGTCTCGCTGTCTTCCTCGGGGGTCGGCGGGCAGGCGGCCGCTTCCGGGGCCGGACCCTGCCTTTCGGTTTCATGGCCCCAATCCACCATGCTCTCGAGCATCTTGACCTGTCCGGCAATTTCAATCTTTTTGGTTTCCCGGGAAAGCAGGGCGTGGAGCTTGCCCAGCATCTTTTGCTCCAGGGAGCCGGGACTCTCCAGGAGCTCGCTGACCCGGTAGGAACGGCCGTTATCAGCGAGCGAGAGCTTCTTGAGATTGACCCCGTATTCCCGGAGCGCGCCGGCCAGCTGGGTGATTTCGAGGATTTTATCGTCGGATTCTTCCGGGGAGAGGAACCAGTCCGTGAACTTGGCCTTTTCCTGGTTGGTGATCTCGAGGAAATAATCCAGAACCTGCTGATTGGCCTCGGCCAGCTTTTCCCGGATCAGCTCCACCAGCCAGAGCCCCTCCGGGCGGCAGTTTTTCTCCATCTGGGAGAGGTTGGAACCGATGGCCTGGATTTTTTCCTCGGTGTTCATCGGGGGTTTCGATCGGTGTTTTCGCCGCCGGGTCTGAAAAAGGTTTTCCGCCCCAAAGGTTAACCAGGCAAATTCCTGTCCGGAGGTTCCTCAGGGTTTGGTGAACTCGAAGGATTTGGCCATTTTTTCCACCTGCCTCATGTACCAGCCGTAATTCTTGGAATCCTGCAAATAGCCGAGGGCGTAACCCTGCTGTCCTTTCAATACATGGATCTGGAGTTTTTTATACTCGATTCCGCCTTGGGAGAAAGTGTAGACCAAACGGTGGGCCGGGAGCCCCCCCAGGGTGGTGTCGCTCGAGTCGAGCATCTGGAAACCGCGGTAGAAGGTTTGCATGTCCACGATTTCGTTCGCCACGTGGTCCGGGAGTGAAACCCCCTGGGGAACAGGGTAGGCGATGATATTGACGAAGTTGTCGATGTCGCCGGGCTTATTGTCGGGGGTCAAAAAGGCGATAATGTTGATCACCCGGTTTTCCTTGATCATCTTGTGTTCGAAAGCCGTGGGCCAGTCGGCGGGGTGATCGATCTTGAGGCCATACATCCGGTCTTCGTAGGTCAGGTATTTCTCAAAGAAGTGCCGGTAGAGCAGGTAACTTCCGGCCGCGGCAATGACGATTCCGACCAGAATGAGCGCGATCAGGATATCCCGATTTTTTCCCGAAATTTTTCCCATGACTGACCTCCGACTCTTACATTTTAGAATATTAGACCGGATTGCAAAATAGCGGCTTTTTCAGGCCCGGATTTCCAAGCCCAGGGAGGAGTGGGAAGACATAACCGGGACCAGCGAATAGAGGTCTTCCTGGGCTGCGAAACGGATCTCGTCTTCGGTGCCGTAGGCAAGGATGACCCGGCTCGAAAGGGTATCCAGGAAAGCGGGGAAAGCCCGCTCCCGGCCCTGGCGGTAGACGTCGCGGGCGGCCAGGGCCGCGTCGTTGGCCCGGTACTCGCGGGAGGCCAGGAGCTTTTCCACCAAAAGGCCGCCGCAGAAAAAATCCTCGTAGGCGATTTTCCCCAGGTTGCCGGCGCAGACAATGGTGATTTTTTCCGTCTGCTCGCGGACCAGGAGGTCCACCACCGCCCGGGCGTTGACCAAGGCGGTGAGGATCACCTTTTCGGCCGGGCGGCAGGCGTAGGCGGCCCGGGTGCCGTTGGTGGTGTTGAGGACGATCGTCTGGCCCCGGACCCGGGGGGAGCGGAAATTGGAGGACAGGGGGGAGAGCTCGAATTCCCGGATGAAGCTCGAGCCGATCTCCCCGGCCCGGAGTCGGCTCTCCGGGGGGAGCTTTTGGGCCAGGGCCTCGGTTTCCTCCCGGTCCCGGGCCAGGATAAACCTTTCCACCCCGTGGGCGAGCCCGGTGATGATGTTGGTAGTGGCGGCCAGGACGTCGATGACCACCGCGGTGGCCCCTTTCAGGCGCTCGGGGTAAACCTCCTGCCAGGAAGTTACTAAATAGATGCGCGGCATGATTAAGAAGGGTTCAAGGGTTTAGGGTTCACGGTTCAAGGTTAAAGGACACGCGTGTCAGAATCTTCCGGGCCGTCAAAAAAAGTTTGATGGGTTCGTGGAGTTTATCGGATTTATTGGGTTCGTTCAGATCATTTTGATTTTTTATTGGATTCATCTGGTTTCTCTGATTTCCTTTGAGCCTTGAACTTTGAACGCTGAACCCGGAACATCTTTTGGGGCTATTGCCCCAAAAGATGTTCCTCCACCCCCGACCCTTTCTGGCCGGTTTCGAGGAGGGTGAACTCGGCGAAATTCTCGTAGACGAAGGCGCCTTTCTGCACCGGGAGCCGGATCTGGGAGAACTTCTTCGATTGGATCCGGAGCGTCCGTCCGTCCTCGGCCTGGGCGGTATAGGTGGAAGCCAGCGGGTTCAGGCCGTCGGCTTCGTACTCGGTCTTAACCTCGACCGAGACAATGCGCACCCCGCCCCGGGAACTGGAGATGAAACCGCCGGGAATCGTCTCTTCGGCTTTCCGGGTGATCATGATATTCACGGCGCAGTCATCGAACTGGCCGACCAGCCAGTTCCAGCCTTTGAGCTTGGATTCCTCCCGGAAGCCCCAGCTGTGATCCCGCTGGCCCAGGCAGTCCACCGGGATTTCCTTGCCTTTAAGCTTGAGGATGCCCGTAACCCGGCAGCTCTGCTCGTAGTGGGCCATGCTCAGGGAGATGTCCTTCTCGTCCTGGAGGTCATGCTCGTAATCATAGATAGGAAAACGGCCCTCGACCCGGAGGAGAAGCTCGTGGTCTTTACCCCGGTAATCCGCCTGGTAGGTCTGGAGCGGCTCCAGGCACTTGATCGCGACCACGCCGTCGGTCAGGAGATTGCCGGGGAAGGACCCGGGAATCTCGATCACGTTGGAATAGATGCGCGGCTGGCCCTGGACCACGTGGGCGGCGGTGAAACGGGCCTTGCCCTTGTTCCGGACCAGGCTCAGGTGGTTGAAGCCCCAGATGCCCTTTTCGCGGTCGATGAAATTGAAATACCAGTTTTCCTTCCAGGTTTCCTTTAGGTCCCGGGGAAAGGGATGAATAAATTCGTCTTCGGGTTTTAACACCAGCGCCTCCTCTTTGTTAGCAATCAGCTTTCAGCTTCAATCGAACCAGAAACTCGAAAGAACTTTTTATTCTATAATCTTCTCATTTCTTCTTCTTGGTAGCCGCAACCTTTAGGTTGCGAAAATTCAAATCCTTTACATCCGTTCATTAATAATTACGCAGCCTAAAGGCTGCGGCTACCTGTTACCGGCGATTTGTCTATCTGGTCTATCTGGGTTTCATTCGTCATTCGTAAATCGTTAATTCTTTAAATTTTTCTAACCATCCAACCACAGATTTGCCAGGCGGGACGTCCGGCCTCCTGTTGGTCTGCTGGTCTTTTCACCTGTTACCTGTTTCCGGCGACAGGCTACTTGTTACTTCTTCTCCTCCCCTCCGGTGCTGATCTTTTTTAAAAGCGTGGGGCGGAGGAGTTTCAGGTTGCGCTTGTTGATGTATCCGAGGTGCGCGCCTAAAAGTTTTTCGATCCTCGTTTTTTCTTCCGGGGGTATCACTTCCCGGATCTTGTGAAAGAGCTGTTGGGCGAGCTCCAACAGGCGGTTGGTCCGGTTCCTAAGCTCCAGGAGCTCCTTTCCGTTTTTCGGGGCGGCGGCCTCCTGGCTTTCCTTTTCACGGAAAAAGTCCAGGGTCGCCTCCCGGATTTCGGGGCCCAGGGTCTTCAGGGCCTCCGCAACGGGTGAAATAACTCCCCGGGCGCGGCTGATCTCGTCCTCCAGGAGGTCCGAGCGGTATTCCACCCAGTTCTGCATCTGGTTCAGGATCTCCATCACCGCGAAGACCTGCCCCCGGACATAAGGCGAGGAGATGTGCGGGACGACTACCTCTTCGAGGGTCTGCTGGATACCGGTGAACTGATTCTCAATCGACAAAAGCATAAATCACCCCTTTCAGGGAAATTACTAATGACTAATTTCTAATGCCTAATCAAACCCCAATCACTAAGAACCAATGACTAAAAAAGAAGGTTTCAATGAAATCTGGATGAAAATTAGACATTTTCTTTTTCGTCATTGATTAGAAATTCGTCATTAGAAATTAGAAATTCGTGTTTTATTTTTAGACGGTTCCCAGCGTTTTGGCCAACACATAGAAAAACGGATACGTCCGGTAATGAAAAACCGCGATCCGGAGGTCACGGGCCTTTCCTCCCGAGAAGGCCTTGGCCGCGCCCACCCCGAGGGCGACCGCCTTCAGGGCGTTCAGGACGCGGTAATACTCGAGCGAATCCTTTTTGATCGTGAGGCCGCTTTTCTCCTGGTAGAGTTTCAGGAACTCAGCCTCGGTCATCAGGTGGCTGACCAGGAGGTCGGGAGGGCCCGATCTCCAGCCCAAGTCGATCACGTAGGCCAGCTCCTCCATCGGGTCGCCGAGATGCACGAATTCCCAATCGAGGATGGCCTGGATCCGGCCGTCCCGGGAAATGTAGTTTCCGGTCCGGTAATCCCCGTGGATGATGCTCGTCTTTTCCGCTTCCGGCAGGTGGTCCTTTAGCCAGAGGACCGCCTGGGTCACGACCGGGTGGGGCTCGAGCTGGTCGTGGCGGATATTATCCTCCCAGTATTTGACCTGCTCCCGGGCGGAGCCCTTTCCGGGCCCGGGGTCGCCCAGGAAATCGAGACCCAGGGCGCGCCAGTCCACCCGGTGGAGCCGGACGAGGATGTCCACGAAATCCTCGGCCAGGGTACGGCGGATTTTTTCGTCCGCGAAAAGGACCTGCTTCTCGTCCTTCATCGGCGGGACGGGCACCTCCCCCAGAACCCGCTCCATCACGTAGAAGGGCCGCCCCATCACGGCCGGGTCGGGCTCGAACCAGAAAACCTTCGGGCTTTTCATGTCGGTGGACATCAGGGCTTTTAAAACGCGGAATTCTTTTTCCATGTTGTAGTGGCTGATCATCCCGACGGGAGGCTCCTTACGGATGATGAATTCGCGGGGGTTGTTTTTCAGGTCCAGGGTCGCCCGGAAGGTCTCGCACGACCAGCCCTCGGTATACTGGACGAGCTCGCTGAGCGTGAGCCCCGGGTCGTTGAGGTTCTTCCGGAAAAAATCCTGGAGGTTTTTCTTCAGGTCCATGGCTTGAGTATCCTACAAAATTTACCTCGCCGAGTCTATTTCGGCCAATGGCACAAATTAGTTTCTAGTTTCTGGTTTCTAGTCTCTGGTTTTTTAAATCTATGAAATAAACTCAAAAGTATGAACTCAAAACTCGAAAATTTGTTTTCAGAAGGTGTCATTCTGAGCACATTCACTTCGTTCAGTGTAAACTCCGCGAAGAATCTCGGTTTTTTCCTAACGTTTATTCACTTCTTACTCCTCCCTTTGTCATCTTAACTCCTTCTCCCCTCTGTGGGAGAAGGTTGGGCCTCCGGCTCGGAGAGATGAGGGGGCCATCTCTTATTCTTTTTTTCCCTCCCTTTGTCGAAAGGGAGGTTTATCCCGAAGATTCCTTTCCTGAGGGACCGGGAGGGATTTTCATCTCTGAATTCGCAATTCATCAATCGTAAATCGTCCCTCGTCATTTTCCCATGACCCATAATCCAACACCCATGACATGATTTTTCTAATTGACATTCTTTATTCTTTTGGCTTAATTTACACAGTCGGCAAAGCTCAAAGTCTGACTTCGGACAAACTTAAAATCTCCGACAAAGCAACAAGTAACCAACCCCCCCTAGTGGCCCGAGATATTTTAACGCGCCTGATTTAAAATATTATAATATTAAAAGGGAAAAAATTTATGGGAATGATCCGGGCACTCCAAGGTCGTTTTGACGATTATTATCGAAAACACTGGGCTTTAAGCTCGGATAACTGGGAATATTTTGCTGCTAAGGTTTTCCCGTTTGTCGTAAAAGAATGTTTTTCAAGATTTAATCACCCCTTTTTCGGCCCGTTCCTGCGCCGTCTATTCCGTTTTACCGGGAAAAATCATCATGCGGAGGCATGTATAGTACCGATTTACAAAGACCTCAGTTTCAAGGCGAATCGTGAAAATTCCTTCCTGCCCATACAAAAAATCCGCGAATCGATTGAGGAATCAAGCTTCAGGGTGATAATGAAAAGATGCATCTGCAGGGACAGCTTCAAATGCAAAAAATTCCCCCGTGATTTTGCCTGCATCATGCTGGGCGAGGCCTGCCATACCATGGTGGATAATGGAATTGCCCGGCCGGCCACGGTCAGGGAGTGCCTCGATCATCTCGACCGGGCCTCGGGGTACGGCCTGGTCGGCATCTGCGCATGGACGGAAATGGAGTCAATCGCAAAAGGAATACCCGCGGAAAACAAACTAAAATATTTCGAGATATGCTTCTGCTGCCCGTGCTGCTGCAACGGGCTGGTCAGCTTTAAGAAATGGCATGAAGTACCGGAGTTGCGAAAATTATTTAAATCTACAGGATGGCGGCCGAGGGTAACGGAAAAGTGCACCGCCTGCAAGGCCTGCGAAAAGGTCTGTCCAATGGAAGCGATTGCCGTCCTGAAAGACAATTCAGTAACAATAGATAATTCATGCATCGGATGCGGATTATGCTCAATCCACTGCAGGGCGGGTGCTATTGTGATGGAGGAATTCGAGCCGATGAAGGATCACATTCTGGATTATTTTAGAGACATCCGGCCGCAGATTAACGGATAATTGATCTACGGGACGTTAGATAAAACAATGGAACTAATTTATCCTTTAAAGCTTTAGCGAAGGAGGACGGAACTACGTCCCCCGATTAATTTAAATCAAGAAACAAAGGCCAATACATTTCAGAACATTCGAATACGACCACAAAATTAAGGGCAAAACCAAAAATTCTGGGGTCAGCCCTTGACATTGGATGTTCTGGTCTGTTTAGTCCTTTTGCTCTATTCCGATGGGTCATCTACGATGGTCAGCGGGACAGGTCTGGTCCATTTAATCTTATGTGGGCGCAAGGTGATAAGTTGAAAAGAGGCGTTTGCGGAACCATTTAAACACAGTTTCGGGTTTCGAGTCTCTAGTTTCGAGTTAAAAGCCATATGAATTTGAAGGACGTTGATTCCTGAATT
>Ga0315295_10005232_pt1 | contig 11087 bp, 10 predicted proteins | sample YL17G14_0_MG_FD_204453 | JGI IMG/M metagenome (GOLD analysis project Ga0315295, IMG submission 204453) | Sediment microbial communities from Yellowstone Lake, YNP, Wyoming, USA - YL17G14_0 | ecosystem: Environmental > Aquatic > Freshwater > Lake > Sediment | place: USA: Wyoming | collected...
CATCATAGGGCTCCTGGGCCTGAACGAGGCGATGCTCTACTGCTTCGGCAAGGAGCTGCACGAGGACGAGGCCGTCTATAAGGCCGGCTTGCGCCTGGTCGCCTTCATGAACCTGCACGCCAAGAAGTACCAGGAGCAGTACGGGCTGCACGCCGCGCTGGAGGAATCCCCCGCGGAGTCGGCCGCCCGCCGCATCGCGAAGGTCGATCTGCGCCAGTTCCCGCAGGCGGCGGAGGTGTTGCGGGGCGACCTGGAGAGGGACGAGATCTACTACACCAACAGCATCCACTTCAGGGCGGATGCGCCGGTGAACCTGCTCGACCGCATCAGGTACCAGGCCAAGTTCCATCCGCTCATCGAGTCCGGCGCCATCATCCACGCCTTCGTCGGCGAGAAGAGGCCGCCGGCGGCCGGCATCATGAACCTGGTGCGCAAGACGTGGGCCAAGACTCAGGCCGCCCAGCTGACGATCTCGCCCGAGTTCACCATGTGCCGCGCGTGCAGGGGCACATCCTCCGGGATACACTCCAACTGCCCGGCATGCGGAAGCTCGGACGTCTCCTCCGCCACCCGCGCGGGCCGGTTCGGCGGGAGGGTCAACGACTGGGAGTCCGCTCTGCCCAAGCTGGGGGCGCGGTTTGATTTTTAGGAGGCATGCCCATGCTCATGGTTAAGGTCTTCGGGAAGCAGGGCTGTGAGCTGTGCAAGAACACGGTCCACAAGTTCCAGTTCTTTCTGGAGCGCTGGGGTCTGGCCGACGGGGTCGAGGTCGAGTTCCTCGACATGGGCACCCCCGAAGGCCTCGCGGAGGCGATGATGCATGACGCCTCCGCGGTGCCGACCACGGTTATCCTCAATGAGGCCGGGGAGGAGCAGGCCCGCTGGGAAGGGGCCGTTCCCCCGTCGAGCGAGTTCAAGCCGATTATCGCGGGAGAGTCCGCGTGATTTCCCCGGAGGCAGGGGCGCTCGTTTGGAGATAAAAGGGTTTCTCGAGAGCTCGCTCCTTGAGTGGGACGGCCTCATATCGGCGGTGGTCTTCGTGCCGACGTGCAACCTGCGCTGCCCCTTCTGCTACGTCCCGGACCTGGTGCTGCGCCCGGAGGCTCTTCCCTCCTATGACCCGGGATGGCTGCTTGAGCGCCTCGCGGGGCTCCTGGGTGGGCTCGACGGCTGCGTGATCAGCGGCGGCTCGCCAACGCTCCACAGCTGGCTGCCGCGGCTATTGGGCAAGGTGCGCGCGCTCGGGCTGCGGACCAAGATAGCCACCAACGGAACGCACCCCGAGGTCATAAGAAGCCTCATCGAGCGGCGGCTCGTGGACGCCGTGGCGATGGACGTCAAGAGCGGGCTTTTCCCCGAGCGCTACGCTGCCGCCTGCGGGACGACCGTCTCTGTCGACTCAATCCTGGAGAGCATCTCGCTCATCAAGGGCGGAGCCGTGGAGGGGGAGTTCCGCACGACCGTCGTCCCGGGAATCGTGGGCCCGGAGGACGTTCCGTCCATAGCCGGAGCCCTCGGCGAGGGGGCGCTCTGGTACCTGCAACAGTACAAGCCGGAACCCACCCTCGACCCGGCCTACGGCTCGCTTTCGCCGTACGCGCCGTCGGTGCTCGAGGGGATGGCCGATGCCGCCCGCGGTATGGGCCTGGACTGCCGGGTCAGGGGAATCTAGCCGGCTTGACCTGCCTTTGCCGCCGCCGTAAAATGCCGGCACGATGCGCATTTGTATTCTCTTGCTGGCGGTGGTTCTTTCCGGCTGCCGGTCGCCTCTGGAGGCGGGCTGGCGTCTCGCCGACTCCGGCGATGAGCCCGCGGCCGTAAGGGCGTTTTCCCGCGCGCTCGCCGACGCGGACGCCGGCTACAGGCGCGTGGCCGCGCGCGAGCTCCTCGCCCGCGGCGAGGAGAGCCTTCCCTATCTTGTCGAGTCGCTGCAGAAGGGCGGCGCCTACCACGACCTCTTTTACGCCGGCGAGAGAGCCGACGCGGCGTGGGCGCTGGGCAAGCTCGGCGGGTCGAAGGCGGTTGGCCCTCTGCTGGACGCCGTCGAGCGCTGCAGGATGCAGCGGCGAGAGGAGCGGGTTTCCCACGCGATCCGCGCGCTCGGAAGCTGGAACGGCATGAGGCTTCTAATAAGCGAGCTGGGGGTTGCAGGCGCGTCGAAGGCGGAGCGGGCCAGGGCGAAAGAGGAAGTAGTCGCGGCCCTCTCCAAGCTTGAGGATACGGCCGCCGCGGCCCTCTCTGACAAAGACGGATACTACTCGGAGCAGGAGCTGTCCGCCTGCATCGACGCGCTGAGGGCTGTTCCCGGCGATGACCGGACCCTTGCCGTCGTGCGGACCCGCGCCGCCGATGCGCTGGAGAAGGGGCTGCTCCGGGACATGCGGCGCTACGCTCCGGCCGGCATGCGCGAGGAGGTTGAGGCGCTGGGTCGGCTTGGCGACGGAAGGGCGGTCCCGGTCCTCGTCTCGCTGCTTTCCGAGACGGTCGTCAGGGACGAGGCGGCGCTTGCGCTCCTGCACATAGGCAGCCCCGAGGGGATTGCCGCGCTGCGCGGGGTCGCCGCGGCCGCGCCGGATGACTGGTGGCCGCTTCTGCCGGCATTGGACGTACCCGTAGGCGCCGCAGAAGGGCGGGTTGGGGGGCGGCAGCTGAGGCTTCTGCTTGGAGTCGGTGCGGCTCCGCCGCGGGATGTCCTCGCCGCCGCGAGCCCCTACCTGCGCGCGGAGGCGCTTCGTGCCCTCGCCGCGGCCGATGACCCGCCGGAATGGGCTGTCCCGGAGGCGGCTTTGCTGCTTAACGACTTGGTCGAGGACGTCGCCGCGGCCGCCTGCGAGACGCTGGCGGCGCTGGGCGCCGATGACCGGGTGCCCGACCTTAAAGGGCTTTTCGGCTCTTCGGGATGGGTGGCCGCCGCGGCCGCCCTGGCGGTGGTCGAGCTTGGCGGGCCGGATCCGGAGGCACTTGAAGTTGCCAGGGATGTCGCCTTCGGCGACTCTTCATGGGGTCGGCTGCAGGCGGCGGCCGCGCTGCCGGAGGGGTGCCGCGCTCTCGGCGTGCCGGCCGACAGTCCGCTGGCGGAGAGCGTCTGCATAAAGGCTATTGAGCGTTTCATCGCGTCGCGTCCCGCCATGGAGAGAGGCGCGCTCGTTCTTCTGCTGCGCGATCCCGACAAGGTTTATTACGGCAAGGACACGAAGCGGCCGTTTGACAGGGCGCTGCCCGTGGACGTGCTCCGGTCGCGGGCTGCAGTCGTGGACGACCCCGTCCTGCAGGCGCTGCTTCTTGCGCTGGCCGACCTGCGCGACGTGGCGCCCGTGCCGGCGAGGGTCGCCGCGCTCCGCGCGATTGTCGAGGCGGGGCCGAGCGAGAACGACCTGAGCGCCGCGCGCTCCGTCGCCGCCGACTCTCGCGAGGTCGCCCTTGTGAGATGGTGGGCGCGCGTCCTCTGCGGCGCCAGCGAGGCGGTGGAGGTGGGGACATGAGGAAGCGCACGCGGGAGGCGCTGTCCGGCTACCTGTTCCTGACGCCGAACCTGATAGGCTTCTTGATATTCACGAGCCTGCCCGTGGCGGCCTCGCTGCTTCTGGCCTTCTCGAGCTGGGACATCCTCTCCTCGCCCCAGTTCGTCGGGCTGCAGAACTTCTCCAAGCTGCTCCTGTTCCATCGCGAGGCCGGAAGGCTCGTGGCCAACGATTTTGACTTCTGGTACTTCACGGCCAACACCCTGTTCCTGATGCTCATCGTGCCGGTCGGCATGGTGGCCTCGATGGGGCTGGCGATAGCCCTGAACAGCAAGATACGCGGCATCGTCGCCTTCCGCACGGCCTACTTCCTCCCGACGCTCTCGGCGGGAGTCGCCGTCTACGTGCTCTGGACCTGGATATACAACGGCCCGTTCGGGCTGTTCAACGCGGGGCTGCGGCTCGTCGGCGTGGAAGGGCCGAACTGGCTTTCGGACAAGAGCTGGGCCAAGCCGGCCTTAATGCTGATGTCGTTGTGGATAGGGGTCGGCGGGGTGAACATGCTGCTTTACCTGGCCGGGCTGCAGGGCATCGACCCTGAGCTTTACGAGGCCGCCGAGATAGACGGGGCCGGCGGATGGCACAAGTTCCGCCACATCACCTACCCGATGCTGTCTCCCACCACCTTCTTCATACTCGTCATGAGCGTCATAGGCGGTTTGCAGGGCGGGTTCGAGCAGGCCAACATCATGACGCTGGGCGGCCCGGCGGGCGCGACGACGACGCTGGGCTACTACATCTACCAGCTGGGCTTCGTCTGGTACCACATGGGCTACGCGGCGACGGTGGCGTGGATGATGTTCGCCGGGATCCTGGTCGTCACGGCTATCAACTGGCGCTGGGGCGGCAGAAGGGTGCATTACTGATGGCTGGTTCGGTGAGCGGCGCGCGTCGGTTGGGAGCATTCGGCCGCGCAGTGCTGTACCTGTTCCTGGCGGTCGTCGGCCTCACGATGCTCGCGCCGTTCTTCTGGACGACGACCACCTCGCTGCGCACGCAGGAGGACATCTTCTCCGACGTGCTCACCGTCCCGCTGCCATCCCCGCGGGTCCTGTCCATGTGGATTCCCTGGGAGCGACGGGTGGTCGTCGACGGCCTCGAGGTTCCGGCCGTCGCGCTCGAGACGCTCGAGCGCGTCGAGCTGCCGAACGGTGAGACCCTGGACCTGGCTCCGGGCCGCGTGAAGAAAACGCTCTTCTCGCAGGAGTGCGTGGTGCTGCCCAAGGACGAGGCCGGCCAGCCGCTTAAGGCGCGGTTCGTGGGCCGGTTCGTCGCGGTCCGAACGCTGGGCGAAGGCTCAAGGCGGCTCGTCGTGCCTGCGGAAGAGGTCATGTGGCGGCCGAAGCCGGTCTGGGAGAACTACGTCACGGCCTGGCACCGCGTCCCCTTCGGCAGGGGCTATTTCAACAGCGTCTTAGTCGCGGCCGTAATCACGCTGGGCCAGGTGCTGACGAGCAGCCTCGCCGCGTACGCCTTCGCCAGGCTCACCTTCCCGGGCAGGGACAAGCTGTTCCTCGGCTACCTGGCGACGCTGATGATACCGGCGGTCGTGACGATGATACCGGTCTTCATCCTGATGAGGACGCTTCCCGACGCGCTCAACAACCTGACCAACACCGACGTCTGGACCGGTCAGCTCGCGGTCAGCCTAGGGGGCAGACACTTCAACCTCGGCCGCCCGGTGGGGACCGACTCCTACTTCGCCCTGATAGCCCCGGCGCTCTGGGACCTTCCTCCTGCGCCAGTTCTTCATGGGAATCCCGCGCGACCTGGAAGACGCGGCCTGGATAGACGGATGCAGCCACTTCGGCACGTACAGCCGGATAGTGATGCCGCTTTCCAAGCCGGCGCTGGCGACGCTGACGATCTTCACCTTCATGGGGACGTGGAAGTCCTACATGTGGCCGCTGATTGTCACAAACGCGCAGGAGATGCAGGTCCTTCCCGTGTTGCTCAAGACCTTCCAGGGCTCTCCCACCAACCCACCCGAGATGAACCTGCTCATGGCCGGTTCCATAATCGAGCTGGGCCCCATGCTGCTCATCTTCATGCTGGGGCAGCGCTATTTCGTTGAGGGCATCAGGCTCGGCGCGATAAAGGGCTAGCGTGCGCTACAAACTCCTCCTGGAGTACCTGGGAAGCGGCTTCGCCGGCTGGCAGGCTCAACCCGGAGAGCGGACTGTGCAGGGCGAGCTGGAGAGGGCGATATCCACGATCGTCCGCGCGCCGGTGCGGGTCGTCGGGGCCAGCAGGACCGACGCCGGCGTCCACGCCACGGGGCAGGTGGCGCACGTCGACCTCGCGGAGCCGCTTGACAGTCACAGATTGCTTGCGGGCGTCTCGGCGCTGGCGGGACCGGACCTGGCCGTAAGATCGGTCGAGGAAGCGCCCGCCGACTTCCACGCGCGCTACAGCGCCAGGGGCAAGCGGTACGCCTACAGGATACTGGCGCGGGTCTCCCCCTCGCCGCTTCTGGGGGCGATCTGCTGGCACGTGCCCGTGCCGCTGGACGTGGAGGCGATGAGGACGGCGGCGGGGCACCTGGTCGGCCGGCGCGACTTATCGGCCTTCGGCAAGGCGGGCGGCCCCAGCCGCGACCCGGTCAGGAACCTTGAGGAGCTGTCTCTGGAGCGGCAGGGCGACCTCATCCTCGTGATGCTTGTCGCGGACGCCTTTCTCTACGGGATGGCCCGCGCCATCGTGGGCACGCTTGTCGAGGTGGGGCGAGGCGCCTGCCTGCCCGAGTCAATCCCGGATATTCTGGCCGGCCGGGACAGGTCGTCCGCGGGGCCTGCCGCGCCGGCGGCGGGACTTTGCCTGGAGGAGGTCTTCTACCCCTAACCTTTTCGCTTTACACAAGGATAAACCGCTGGTAAAATGGCCGTGAATTGAAGATTGCCTGTCGAGATTTCGCCACAGGAGATGCAGAAGTGACCCTTACGAGGGATGAGAAGGGAAAGGTAATCGCCGAGTACCGCCGAGGCGACAAGGACACCGGGTCGCCGGAGGTACAGGTAGCGGTTCTCACGGCGCGCATCCGCGAACTCACCGAACACTTCCGAACGCATGAGAAGGATCACCACTCTCGCCGGGGACTCCTCAAACTCGTCAGTCTAAGACGCCGCCTTCTGGATTACCTGAAGGTGAATGACGTTGAGCGATACAGACTGATCGTTGACAAGCTTAGCCTGCGCAGGTAGCAATGGTGCGCCTGCGCCAACCGCGCTCGAGGCGCAAGCGATAGGGACTAGGGCATAAACGGGGTTGTGCTCTGCTTCCTGTTTCTTGTGCCTCCGCGCAAAAAAGGAATAACGTGTCGGAACAAACAGTACAGACGAATCTTGGAGGCAGGGCGCTAGTCCTGGAGACGGGAAAGGTAGCAAGGCAAGCTGACGGGGCCGTCATCGCGCGCTATGGCGAGACGACGGTTCTTGCCACGACGGTCGTGGACAAGCGCAAGCGCGAGGGGATCGACTTCCTCCCGCTTTCCGTGGACTACCGCGAAAAGGTCTACGCCGCGGGCAAGATACCCGGCAGCGTCTTCCGCAGGGAAGGACGCCCCACCGAAACCGAAACGCTCACCGCGCGTCTCATAGACAGGCCGATGAGGCCGCTCTTCGACAGCGGCATCCGCAACGAGATACAGGTGATGGTCAGCGTCATCTCCTGGGACCAGCAGAACGAGCCTGACGTGCTAGCGATGGTGGCCGCGAGTGCCTCCGCCGCGATCTCCGGGGCGCCGATGAAGGACGTGATGGGCGCGGTCAGGGTCGCAAAGATAGGCGAGGACTTCGTCATCAACCCCACTGCCGAGCAGATGAACGGCGAGGGGATGACTCTGGACGTGGTCGTGGCCGGAACGCGCGACCACGTCACGATGCTTGAGGTCGAGAGCCGGCAGGCTCCCGAGGCGGAGGTCGTCCGCGCGATAGAAATAGGGCACCAGGCGGTGCGCCAGGTCATAGACCTGATCGTGGAGTTCCGCTCCCGCGTAGGGAAGCCGGTTCTGGCGCTCGACGTGCCCGAGACGGACGAGGAGCTTCTGGCGAAGGTGAGGCAGTTCGCGGGCGAACGCCTGATCGGGCTGTTCGGCATCCAGGACAAGCTTAAGCGCAGCGAAGCCTACGACCAGATCGAGGTCGAGACGCTCGGCTTCTTCTCAGAGCTGGAGCCGGACAGAGGCGATGAGATAAAACAGGCCTTAAAGCTCGTCCAGCAGGAGATATTGAAGGGGCGGATTCTGGGCGAGGGACTGCGCGAGGACGGTCGCCGGCCGAAGGACGTGCGCGCCATATCCTGCGAGGTAGGCGTGGTGCCCAGGCTGCACGGCGCGGCCCTGTTCACGAGGGGGCAGACCCAGGCCCTGGTCGTCGTGACGCTCGGCACCGACTCCGACGCCCAGCGCATAGGCATAGACGACCTGCGGGAGAGCGAGCCGCGGTCATTCATGATGCACTACAACTTCCCGCCGTTCTCCGTCGGCGAGGTCCGGCCCATCCGCGGGCCGGGTCGCCGCGAGATCGGGCACGGGGCGCTCGCCGAGAAGGCGCTGCGGACGCTGGTTCCAATCGACTCCGATGAGTTCCCGTACTGCATAAGGGTCGTGTCGGACATACTTGAGTCCAACGGCTCCTCCTCGATGGCCTCCGTCTGCGGCTCCTCGCTGGCGCTCATGGACGCCGGCGTTCCGCTGGCCAAGCACGTTGCCGGCATATCGGTCGGCTTGGTCTCCGACGGCGCCCGGAACGTCCTGCTGACGGACATCGCGGGGCTTGAGGATCACCTGGGCGAGATGGACTTCAAGGTGGCGGGCACGCGCGACGGCGTCACCGCCATCCAGCTCGACGTAAAGTGCAAAGGCCTCACGCCGGGGCTCATTGCGGACGTGCTGGCGCAGGCTAAGGAAGCCAGGCTGACCATCATCGAGAAGATGGAATCGGTCATCCGGGCGCCGCGCGCCGAGCTGTCTCCGTACGCGCCCAGGATCCACGTGATGTACATAGACAAGGAGAAGATACGAGACCTGATCGGTCCCGGCGGCCGCATCATACGCGGCATCATCGAGCGCACCGGCGCCGAGATCAACGTTGACGACGACGGCAGGGTCAGCATCGCCGGCTCGGACGGCGCAAGCCTCCAGCAGGCCGTTGAGGAGGTCGAGTCCATCGTGGCCGAGGCCGAGGTGGGCAAGCTCTACAAGGGCCCCGTTACGAGGCTGATGACCTTCGGCGCCTTCGTCGAGGTCCTCCCCGGCAAGGAAGGGCTGGTCCACATAAGCGAGCTGGCCAACGAGCGCGTCGGGAAGGTGCAGGACGTCGTGGACGTCGGCGACGTCATAGACGTCAAGGTCATAGAGATAGACGACCTGGGCCGCATCAACCTGAGCAAGCGCGCCGCGGACGAGGAGCTGGGCAGGATTCCTCCTCGCCCCGCCGGCAGCGACGATGACCAGGCCGGAGGTCGAGGCGGTGATCGCCCGCGTGGCGACAGGGGCGGCCGTCCTCACGGGGGGAGGCGCCCTGACAGGAAAGGCGGCAGCAGGGGCGGTTCCGGAGGTCGCGACAGGCGGTGAGAACCGTAAGCGTTAAGATTGCTCGGCGGGAGGGGTGTGAAGACCTACCCCTCCCGCGTTACGCAAGCCACGGCGCCAGCGGCATGGACGTGTTCGCCGCCGCCGAGGGGCCGCTGTCGGTGGGCCCCGGGGAGACTGTGCTAGTCCCGACCGGCCTTTTCGTCGCGATTCCGGAAGGCTTCGAGATTCAGGTGCGCCCGCGCAGCGGCCTGGCGGCCCGCAACGGCATAACCGTCACCAACTCTCCCGGCACCATAGACTCGGACTACCGCGGCGAGGTGAAGATCATCCTGACCAACCTGGGCCGCGAGCCCTTCGTCATCAAGCGGGGGGACAGGATAGCGCAGCTCGTCGTTGCGGAGTCTATAAGGGCCGAGTGGGAAGAGGTCAACTCGCTGGACGATACGGTTCGGGGAGCCGGGGGCTTCGGCCATACCGGCCTCTAAACGTTGAAAGGCTGACCCGCCTGCTGTAAAATCCCAGGCGGGTTCTTTTCTTTCTGGGGTGGGCATTGACAATCCTCGACTCGATACTTCTGGGCGCGTTGCAGGGCGCGACGGAGTTCCTTCCGGTCTCCTCGTCGGGACACCTTTTGGCCTTCGAGCGCATCCTGGGCGTATCCGGCGGGACGTTGCGCTTCAACGTGGCCGTCCACGTCGGGACGCTGCTCGCCGTGTGCGTGGCGCTGCGCCGCGAGATAGCCTCGCTCCTGCGCGGCCTGTGCCGCCGCGAGCGCGGCTCCGCGATGCTCCTCTTGGCGATCGTCCTCGGCAGCATTCCCGCCGCGGTCGCCGGGATCGGGCTCTCGAGCCCGATGGACCGGCTATTCAGGCCCGAATCCTCGGCGGCGCTGGCCCTCGTAGGGTGCGGGTGGCTCTTCACCGCGCTGTGGCTATCAGCCGCAGAGGTGCTGCGCGGACGCTCGCCGTCCGGCGGCGATTCACAAGGTATGCCTCCCGGCCCGGTTAAGGCGATCCTCATAGGCCTCGCGCAGGCCGTCGCGCTTCTGCCGGGCGTCTCGCGCTCCGGGATGACGATAGGCGCGGGCGTGATGGGCGGCATGGGCCGCGTGGACGCCGCGCGCTTCTCGTTCCTGCTTTCCGTGCCGGTGATAGCGGGCGCAGGGTTGCTGGAGCTGCCGTCGCTGGCGGGTGAGGCCGGCGCGCTTTGGCCCGCGCTTGCGGGCGCGGCCGTCGCCGCGGTCACCGGCTTCTTCGCGATACGGCTTTTCCTCGGGCTGGCCCGGCGGCATACGATGTTCGGGTACGCCGTTTACTGCGCGCTGGCCGGCGCCGCCGCGCTCCTCTGGTGGGGCTTCCACGCCTGCAAGGGGGGAGTCTAAATGCTGCGGGCGCTCTTGAGGGTTGTGTTCGGGGCGACGGCGGCATTCCTGCTCTTGGCGCTTCTCAGCTTCGATCCGGCCGACAGCCCCGTCCTCAGCTATCCGGCTGCGACCCCGCCGCACAACGCCTGCGGGATCGTCGGGGCGCGGCTTGCGGACGCGCTGCTATTTCCCCTGGGCGCCGCAGCCTACACCGTGCCGCTGGCGTTTCTTCTCGGCGCGATGGGCGCGATCCCGGCCATGGGCGGCCGCAGGCGGCTCATCGCCACGCTCGTCGGCGTCGTGCTCCTCATGGTCGCGGGACCCCTGGCGCTGCAACTTACTTTTGGCGGGACAGATGTCCTGTACGAGGGCGGGCTGTGGATGGGCGGCTTTGTCGGCGGGAGGCTTGAGGCGTTCGCCCAGCCGTACCTGGGCCCGCTGGGAAGCTGGATTGCGGCGATACTGGCCTTTTGCGTGGGCGCGCTGCTCATCGCGGACGGGCTTTTCCAGACGAGCCTGGGCTTTGGTTGGACAGGGCCGTTCCTGCGGGCCTCGGCCGCGGTCGCCGGTTTTGCCGGCCGCGGCGTCGCCCGGCTGTGGCGTTTCGTGGCGTCGGTCATCCGCCGCGAGGCGCAGGAGGCCGGCCTGGAATCCGTGAGGCGCCCGGCCC
>Ga0315295_10005233_pt1 | contig 11085 bp, 11 predicted proteins | sample YL17G14_0_MG_FD_204453 | JGI IMG/M metagenome (GOLD analysis project Ga0315295, IMG submission 204453) | Sediment microbial communities from Yellowstone Lake, YNP, Wyoming, USA - YL17G14_0 | ecosystem: Environmental > Aquatic > Freshwater > Lake > Sediment | place: USA: Wyoming | collected...
CCCCGCATCAGGCGGATCAGGCTCTTGCGGTGGAGATGTGTGACCTTGGCCATCTCGTCCAGCAATCCGGCCCTTTCCTGGCGGGTGGCTCCGCGGTAGCGCTTCTGCATCCCGAACAAGTACTTTCACCGCTCGTCAATGGTCATGGGGTCGTTGGCAGCCATGGTTCCCTCGGTAACATTATCAATTGAGAGAACCAGGCCCCCTGGGTAACATAATAGCTGAGTGAATACGGTCAATTCCGTCGGTTCGTGTCCTGTGCTATGATGTTTCCCCGTGGGCAGCGTCCGCCGTCCGGCCTCAACCCCCTATCTGCGTTATCTCGTCCTGAACGTATTCGTCTCCGCCGCCACGGTGACGATCATCCTGTTGATCTGGGGCCGCGGGCCGCGGTCATTAGCCGCCGCGCCGACCCCCACCTTCGATGTCGCTGCAGTGCTGGCCAGCAAAGTACCCACCCCCACGCCGACGCTTCCACCCACGCCAACGCCGCATACGTATACCGTTCAAGGTGGTGATACGCTGTTCAGCATCGCCCGCGATCTGGGCATCGAGCCCGACGCCTTGATGGCCGCCAACGGGCTCACGGATCCGGACCGGTTGGCCGTCGGGCAGGTGTTGACCATCCCCGAGGTGAGCGGCCCGACGTCCGCCGCACCGGTATCGACCCCCACGCCCGCGCCTCCGACGCTCACGCCGCCGCCGTCCGACTCGCAGGCACCCCGCCTCGAGATCCGCGGTGTCGACGGTGCCGGGATCCTCGACAAGGAGACCGTCCGCCTGCTCAACACCGGTGGGATCGCCGTGATGGCGGGCTGGACGCTCGACGACGGACAGGGACAGGTGTATCGTTTTCCCACCGGGTTCACGCTCTACAACCGCGGGGCGGTGAGCGTGCACACCCGCACCGGCACGGATACCGCCATCGACCTGTTCTGGGGCGTGCCGACGGCGGTCTGGACCTCGGGCAAGACCCTGACCTTGCGAGACAGCAATGGCGACGTGCAGTCGACGTTCACCATCCCCTGATCGGCGAGCCACCCTGCGCCGCCTGGCTGCCTGCGTGCTGGCGCTGGCCATCCTGGCCGGCGGCTGCTCGGGGCGCAGCGCCGCGGAGCCGTATCACCACACATCGCCCAGCGACTTCTACCTGTATACCCCGCCGAACTACGAGCCCGGCGTGCCGCTCCAACTTGTCCTAGCACTGCACGGCCCGGAGGAAAACGCGCTCGAGTGCTTCAAGGCTTGGCGGCAGGACGCCGACGATAGCGGCATTGTCGCCTTGTGCCCTGCGCTACCCTACAGCGATGGGGTGTTGGACAGGACCGGGGCGCAGTTGCTGATCGGGACGGCGCTGCAGGCGGCGTACAACGAGGTCAGCCTGCAGGGGACCTTCTTCATCATCGGCCTCGGCGAAGCCGGCACGCTGGCGCTGGAGTACGCCTCGCAGTTCCCGCAGGCCATCACCGGCGTCGCGGCCGTCGCCAGTAGCGAGTTTCCGTCCCTGACGGCGCGTGGGGCGCAGCTGCCGATCCTGATCCTGGCGGCTTCTGAGGATCGGATCGGGACCGAGGCTGCTCAGTCGTTCGTCGATGGCTTGATGCTGAAGGGCGGCGCCGTCCGCCTGGTTACGCTCGACGAGCGCGGCGACCGGCTGACAAGCGACGACACCCGGCTGACGGTCGAGTTCCTGGGCGAGATCCTGCGTTAGGACCCCGATGTCGATCCTGGAAACCCTGGCGGAACGGCGCCTCACCGAGGCTGCACGCAACGGTGCTTTCGAAGGCCTGGCCGGCAGCGGGCAGCCCCTGCGCCTGGACGCCGACGAGGACGTGCCGCCCGAGTGGTGGGCGGCCTTTCACCTGCTGCGCAATGCCGGGTTGGCGCCGGAATGGATTGAGCGCCGGCGTGCGATCGAGGCGGCGCTGGTGGCCGCGCGCACGGCGGCGCGCGGCGGGGTGGGGGGAGAAGCCTGGCGGGCGCGCTTTGGGAATGAGATCGAGGCGATCAACCGCCAGATCGATGCGCTGAACCTGATTGTCCCGCACCCGAGCCTGCAGCGGCGGCGGGTGCGTCTCGACTTCGAGCTCGAGGAGTTGGCTGGGGCGTGAATCCACGGGCCAGCGAAAGAGCCGGCCCGCAGGATGAAAGGCTACGCTGCGGCGCCGCCTTCAGGCGGCTTCTTGCTGGCGTCCTGCGACTCGGGGGCCTTGTTCTCGTCGCCTTGCAGGCCTTTGCGGAATTCCTTGATCCCCTTACCCAGCTCGCCTCCGATCTTGCCGACCCGGCCGACGCCGAAGATCAGCAGGACGATGACGAGGATGATGATCAGCTCTGGACCGCCCAACCGGAAAGGCATCTCCACCTCCGCGCGCGTCTTTCCCGACGTGTGAGTCCATTATACCACCCGCCTTCTTGCGCCGGCCTCCGGCGTCTGATAGACTCCTCTCATCAGGTTCCCCGGGATGACCCAAGCCCTCTATCGCCGCTGGCGGCCGCAGACCTGGGACGAGGTTGTCGGCCAGGAGCATGTCGTGCAGACGCTGCGCAACGCCGTGCGCAGCGACCGCTGGGCGCATGCCTACTTGTTCGCCGGGCCACGCGGCACGGGCAAGACGACGATGGCTCGCCTGCTGGCCAAGGCCGCCAATTGCCTGGCCGAGTCGCCGGCCGATCGGCCGTGCAATGCCTGTGAGCACTGCCTCGCCGTCAACCGCGGCGCCTTCCTCGACCTGATCGAGATCGACGCCGCCTCGAACACCAGCGTCGAGGACGTGCGCGACCTGCGCGATCGCATCAACTTCCGGCCCAATCAGGGACGCGTCAAGGTCTACATCATCGACGAAGTCCACATGCTGTCGACGGCGGCCTTCAATGCGCTGCTCAAGACGCTGGAGGAGCCGCCGGAACACGCCCGGTTCATCCTGGCCACAACCGAGGTGCACAAGATCCCGGCCACCGTGCTATCGCGCTGCCAGCGCCACGAATTTCGGCGCATCGCCGTGGCGACGATCACCGCCTGCCTGCGCGAGAAGTGCGCCGCCGAAGGGCTGAAGATCGACGATGCGGCGCTCGACCTGATCGCCCGGCAGTCCACCGGAAGCCTGCGCGATGCCATCTCGCTGCTCGATCAATTGTCCTCGACCGGGGAGGCGGTGTCGCTGGAGCAGGCGCAGCAGGTGTTGGGCACGGCGGCGTCCAACGCCGTGCGCATGGTCGTGCGGGCCATCGCCGAGCGGCAGCCCGGGCAGGGTCTGACGGCGATCAACCAGGCGCTGGATGCAGGGGCCGACCCGCGCCAGTTGGCGCGGCAGATCGTCGAGTACTTGCGCGGCATGATCCTGACGCGGCATGGGACGGGGGCGGCACTGGATGTAGTGCCCGAGGTGCAGGCGGAGATGGCCGAGCTGTCGAAGGCCATGGCCCAGCCGGCCTTGCTGGCGGCGCTGACCGCGTTCCAGAAGGCGGCGGCCGAGAGCCGAGGCAACTGGCAACCCGGGCTGCCTCTGGAGATGGCGCTCATTGAAACCTGCGCCGATCGCCCGGAGCCTGTCGCACCCCCGACAGCCAAACCTGCTGCCGTTACCTCCTCTCCGCCACCCTCCCGCCCCGCCGCGCCAGTTGGACCGCCCAAACCGCCTGCCAAGGCCGCGCCGGCGCCAGTGACGCAGACGGCCTCCACCACAAGTGCGCCGGCCTTCACCCAGGTTCGCTCGCAATGGCCACAAGTGCTCGCCGCCGCCTTCCGGCGCGACCCGCGCACGCAGGCCTTGCTCAACTCGGGCCGGCTGATGGGTATGGAGGGCAGCGCCCTGGTGCTGGGCTTCACCAGCGATCTGCTGCGGGAGAAGATGGAAGCCAAGGACAACCTGGCGCTCGTGCGCCAGTGCCTGGAAGAGGTCCTCGGCGCGCCGCTGGGGCTGCGCTGTGTTCTGAGCCGGATGTGGAAGCCGGATGGCGATGCCGATGTTCCCGCCGAGACGATCGAGGATGGCGGCATGGTCGCCACGGCGGTCCGCGATCTGGGCGCCCAGGTTGTGGATGTGAAGACGCTTCCCCCGGAGGGCAGTTGACTGACTCGGCTTGCAGCTTTCGTGCGCGCAGCACGCTCTCGATGGCAGACACCTTATCCCGCATTGAGAGGGTGAGCTGAGCAGACCGGTTAGCCTGCGGAACCCGTTCGCACGGTGACACCCCTGCGTACGATACCTCTAGGGGAATCCTCGGTCTGATGAACCCGTCTGCGATCCTCGAGGTACTCCAGAATGCAGTATCCGCGCTCGCACGACGGTCGTACCCAGGTGCGTGCGTTGGTATTTGCGCAGTTGCCTTGGCACTCACGGGTATCGGCACCGTCCCTCACGAACCCTATCGCCTGACGGCTCTGAACCCATTTGCGAAGTCGCCGGTGTATGACGTCAACACCTTCCAGGAATCGCCTCTCCTACCTCTTCTTGCCCATGTGACCCGATTGACATCGCCAGCTGCATTTGCAGCTCTTTGCCTCGCTTTTGGGTTCATGGGGCTTGTTGTCATCGCGGTATACGCGAGAAAGGAGCTGGAGACCGCAGAGGCGATCCCGCTCTTCGCGTTGGTTGTTGGCCATCCTGCTGTGCTCATCCTCATGTCGTGGGTTGGCACCCCGGATCCAATTACCTTCCTGTTCGAGGCGCTTTTCCTCTTCGTAAGTCACCCTTTGGCCCTCCTGCTGATCGGCGCCGTCGGGGCGTTCAATCACCCGTTGATTGTCTTCAGCGCCCCTGCGGTCCTTGTACTCAGGTGGCTCTCGGGGGACAAGCGAATCGGACGGGGGCGGTTGGCTTTCTGCGCTGCTGGCCTTGTGGTGGGGACAATTGCCGTCCAGGTCTTCTTGAGCTCATACGGGATCGAGGTGTTCAGCAGGCTGGATTATCTCCGAACCTTGTCGCTGATTGGCTGGATCAAGCACAACCTTTCGAATCTGCCAGCCGCTCTGTACTCCCTGAATGGGATTTCGTGGCTGGCGATTGCGGTCTGCGTCACCGGCTGTTTCAGACTAGACCCCAAGTACTACTCAGGGTTCTTGGTAGCCCAAGCTCTGTTCTTGGGCATGGCGTTCTTCAGCATTGACACAACGAGGGTCTATGCGCTGGCGTCATGGCCTACAGTTGTCCATTGCATCGTGCATTCTCTGAGGCTTGCGCGTTCCCACAACGAGACTAGGCTTGGGGGCGAGCTTCGCGGCGCGATGGCGGTGCTAGGATTGCTGGGCTTACTGGGTCCACGTTACTATGTGTGGGATGACGCAATCCATGGGCCACCTTTCGCAGAGAGCTACCTTGCGTTGGCACAGGCCATCCGTGGGATGCTTGGCGGCGACTGAGGCGTTGGGATGGGTCTGAACGGCCACAAGCCAACCTTGGTCGCAGCGGCATTCTTCATAATGCTGTCAGTGGTCTTCACACGGCCAGTGGCCAGCGAACTGGACGCGAAGATCGCTGGCCAGCCTGGGGATAACCTCTATTTCGTATGGTTGATCGACTGGTACGAACGGGCGATCTTCGACCTCCATCGATCGCCGGTCTTCGATCCATGGCTAAACTACCCTGAGGGATGGTCCCTCGCATCGACCGAGCTCCCCCACACCATGGTCGGCCTGGCTCTGCCGGCATCGGCAGTAGGCGGCGCCGTTGCCGGATACAACTTCTCGGCCCTGCTTTCGTTCTTCCTCTCGGGGCTCGGGGTGTTTGTGTATGTCAGGCGCTGGACCGATAACACCATCTCGGCCGTCCTGGCAGGCACGCTCTTCGGCTTCGCCCCGTTCCGGCAGAGCCACTTCCTCATCGGACATCTCAACCTGCTCGGGACATTCTGGCCAGCCCTCTACATTCTCTCGCTGGTCGACATCTGCATCGGAAGGGGTCGGTCACTCAAGAGCGCATGGCTGCTCTCAGGCTTCTTGGTGGCGACAGCCCTTACGTCGCCGTACTACCTCTACATGAGCCTGCTCCTGAGCGTGCCCATCGTCGCGGCGTTCTGGTTGAATGGAAAGCTCCGCGGGATAGAGCGGCGACGGGCGGGGACGAACCTCGCGGTGGGACTGGGGGCGGCTCTCCCTCTTGTTGTCGTTGCGATCTGGCCGTACCTCGAGCTCCGGAATGCAGGCACCATTGGGGACCGGCCGATCGAATATGTGCGCGGGTATTCCGCCAGCCCAACGGATTACATCCTCCCTGCTACGACGAGTGTAGTGTGGGGTCCCTGGGTCTCCAGCCACTTCGACCGGTTTCAATGGGTGGAAGGGACGCTCTACCTGGGCGCGGCAGGAACGGGTCTGGCCACCATTTCCCTCCTTCGTCGACGCCGGCTGGCGGACCACGGGCCCGAACTAGTGCTGGCTTGCGTTGCGCTCGGTGCCACCGCATTCGTCTTATCGCTGGGGACCGACCTGCAGTGGATGTCGACCTCGGTGCTTGTCCCGGTTCCCGAGTTCGCGCGGGCATGGCACCCGGCTGCCGAGGCCCATGTCCCGCTACCCGGACGGCTCCTTTTTGAGTATCTTCCGCTCTACTCCTCGATGCGCGTTCCCATGCGATTTGGCCTGTTCGTCATCCTGGCTACAAGCCTCCTGGCGGGCTTGGGGGCCGGTCATCTCCTGAATCGCCTGAGGGGCTCGAAGTTCAGACTGGTAGTCGGCAGCCTCCTGGTGGTCCTTGTCGTCGCGGACTTTGTCCCCAGAGCCGTGCCGATGTTCGAGGTGCGCCCGCGCGCAATCGATGCATGGCTGCGTGATCAGCCTGGGAACGGCGCGGTGGCTCAGTTCCCCTTTGACCTCTCGGAGGATCAGTACCACGTCTACTACACCGCGGTGTATCGGAAGCCTTTCGTGGGGGGGTTCTTCAATGCATTCCCTCCGACACAATACCAGCGCATTCGGCCAGTCATGACTGGCTTTCCCGACTCGGCGAGCGTTGCCCTCTTGAAGGAGTTGAGGATTGAGTATGTAATTGTGAGCGAGTCTGGCTACTCCGAATTCGCTGCAGTCGAGGCGGAGATCCTTCACTGGGGGCTTTGTCCCGCCGTTGCACTTGAGGGCGAACATGTGTACAAGTGGTGCAGCGACTAGATCGGGGACAACGAGGCTCAGGTCGACCGGAAGGGGACCGGGTGCGTGTGTAGCGACGTGGCGGTCCGCCGGTTCCTCCGGCCTGCGCGCGACGTTCTCTCTGAATAGGAAGAAGGGCTAGCATGAAGCCCGAGCCCGGAGGCACACAGATCCGAAGCGGCGCTCCGGCTGTGGCTCGCCTCAGCGACATCGTGCCGAGGTTCCTCATCCTGGCGCTTGCCTTGTGGGCGTGCCTGGTCGTTCTCTGGACCTGCCAGGTTGGAATCGGGCTCGGAAGCGACTCTGCAGTGTACATTGCCGCTGCCCGCAACCTGCTGGAAGGCAAAGGGCTCAGCTGGCTGTCGGGCGGGGGCGAGGTCCGGCCGATGACCCTGCATGCGCCGCTGCTGTCCATTGTCCTGGCCGGCGTGGAAGCGTTGGGAATCAACGGGATCGAAGGGGCCCGATGGCTGAACGCGATTTGTTTCGGGCTTGCCGTCGTTCTGGTGGGAGTCCTCGCCCGTCAGTTCACTTCTTCGCAATGGCTCGGGGTCCTTGCCGCGTTGATTACGGCCGTCACCGGTGAGCTCCTTCAAGTTCACGCCTGGCTGATGAGCGAGCCTTTGTTCATTCCGTTGATGCTTGGGGGTGTGCTTGCGCTCCACACGTATGTCGCCAGGGGCGGAAAACAGTGGCTGGTTCTCGGCGCGCTTGCCTTTGGCCTGGCTGCACTCACGCGCTACGCCGGACTCGCTCTCCCCGTGGCCGGGACAGCCTTCCTTTGGATTGACCCCCGAACCACCTGGCGTCGCAGGATGGCGGAGACTGCCTGGATGCTCACGCTGGGTCTGATTCCCCTGACGGCGTGGATGATGCGAAATGCGATCCTCACCGGGCAGACCGGCGGACGATCGTTTGGACCCAACCTGGCATTGTGGCCGTTCGTGCGCGATGAGACCGTGTCGATCGTCCTGAAATGGTTCGTCCCCCTGCGCCTGGTTGAATTCGTCATGGCTCGGCCTGTTCTGGTGCTCATGGTTGTGTGTATTGCCGTCCTGGCGGCCGCTATGCTCGCTGGGATGTTGGTGCGAAGATCGACGCGGCTCACGGTGATCTCGGATCCCGGATGGTCGGGACTGTTGTTCATGCTTCTCTGCCTGGTGGCCTTGCTGGGCATCGTCTTCTCTGCCGCTCTCCTTTCCTCGCCGGGCGCGGATGTTATTGATCGCGTCCTCTCGCCCGCCTACCCCCTTCTAGTGGTGGTCTTGATGGAGGCATTGGCTTGGCTCTGGGGGAGGAGAAGGGCGGCATTCAGGGTGGGGATCGCGCTTCTGGTGCTCTTACTCCTTCTGGACAAGACCATGTACGAGTACTGGACAATCCGGGGGTCCATCAGGGGCCTTGGCTACGCAAGTCCGGCCTGGCGGACATCGGCTACCATTCGCGAAGTCATCGCAATGGACCCCGACGTAATCTACACCAACGACACTGCCGCGGTCTACTTGCTGGCGGGTCGGCCCGCCTACCTGATTCCGTCGACCTTGTATGGGAATAATCCCGTGGCTCTGGCGGCCGCGGAACAAGCCATGCAGGCGGTCCTGCAGGACCGACGAGGTGCGGTGGTCGTGTTCGGCTCGGAGGCCCTGGCTGGGGACCTACTCCGCGAGGGCCTGGTGGTGGCAGCGCAGTTGGACGACGGCGTGATCCTCGTCTCTGGCGCCGTGGACACATGATCAACACGCCGGCGAAAGGTCCGGGACTGGCAGGCCCGCAAAGCATCCATTGGAGGAGGTGGGGAATAATCCATGGCCAAGGCAAGGTCAACCATTCCAAGCGGAAAGAACATGCTCTCCCAGGTCCAGCGCATGCAGGCCGAACTTGCGCAGGTGCAGGCGGAGCTGGCCGAGCAGACGATCGAGGCCAGCGCCGGCGGCGGCGTGGTGAAGGTCGTGATGACCGGCACGCAGGAAGGCCGGGCGATCACGATTGACCCCGGCCTGCTGCAGGGTGGCGATGTTCAGATGCTGCAGGATCTGGTTTTGCTGGCGGTCAACCAGGCGATCCGCGACTCGCAGTTGCTGGCGGCGCGGCGCCTCGGGCCGCTGACCGGCGGCCTGGCGCCGTGAGCGCTGCCGTCCCTCGACCTGTCGAGCGGTTGATGGAGGCCTTCGCCCGGCTGCCGGGCATCGGGCCGAAGACCGCCTCGCGCCTCACCTACTATTTGCTCCGGGCGCAGGCCGAAGAGTCGCTTGAGTTGGCCGAAGCGCTGAAGGAGCTGCGCGCCGGCACCGTGTTCTGCAGCCGGTGCTTCAACATCTCCGCCGCTGGGGTCGACCCCTGTGCGCTGTGCACCGATGCCGCGCGCAACTCGGAGATCGTGTGCGTGGTCGAGGAGCCGCTGGACGTGCTGGCCATTGAGCGCACGGGGCAGTTCCACGGGCGCTACCACGTCCTGCACGGGGCACTATCGCCGGTCGAGGGCATCGGGCCGCAGGACCTGCGCATCGAGGAGCTGGCCGGACGCGTGACGGCGGAGGGGATCCAGGAGCTGATCCTGGCGACCAACCCCACGCTGGAAGGCGAGGCCACGGCGATGTTTCTGAAGCGTCGGCTGCAAGGTCTGCCTGTGCGGCTGACGCGCCTGGCGCGCGGGTTGCCCACCGGGGGTGACCTGGAGTACACCGACATCAGCACGCTGTCGCAAGCCCTGGAGGGCCGCTCGGAGCTGTAGGACCGTGCCTCTCCACGGCCACTGGAGGATATTCGAATGAAACCGTATCTGGCTGTCCTATCCGTGCTGGGGCTGTTCGTGGCCGCCAGCCTGGCGTGCAATGTGAGCATGTTCGGGGGTGCGGCGTCCACGGCCACTCCGCTGCGCCCGCTGGCGACCATCATTCTGGCCACTGCGCCGCCGGCCGCCACCCTCGCGCTGCCGTCGGCCGCGCCCAGTAACACACCGGTGCCGATGACCCCGACCCCAGCCCCGACGCCGACGTCGTCGGTGGTGATGGTGGCCGCGGGGGAAGCGGAGAAGGCTTGCCGCTTCGGCCCCGCATCCGAATTCTCACCGGAAGGCGTCCTGCCCGTCGGGCGAACCGTCCCGGTCCTGGCACGCAACGGCACGAGCTCGTGGGTGCGCATCGAGCACCTGGTGCACCCGGGCTGGAACTGTTGGCTGAAGGTCGCCGACATCGTGGTCTTCGGCGACCTGGCAACGGTGCCGGTCGAGCCGGCGCCGTCGGCGTTCGTCGAGGCGGTGGATGTGGAGATGACGCCCAGCGAGGCGACCGTCCCGGCGTGCGTCTTCCCGTACACGTTCTCGGTACAGTTCTGGATCACGGTCAACGGTCCGGCGACGGTCAAGTTCCAGCGAAGCCTGGACAACGGCAACAAGGCGCCGGTGGAGACGCAGAACTTCCTGGCGTTCGGACGCTACGCGTTCACGGACCACAACAGAATCGGTTCGCCCGGTGAGCACTGGTTCCAGGTAGACGTGTTTAGCCCGAATGCGATCAGCGGGCGGGGCACCGCCAAGGCGGTCTGCGGGCCATAACCCGCATCCAGATCCACTTTACAGGGCAGGGGCCGCCCAGAGCAGGGCGGCCCCTTTGCGTGTACGCCCAGCATGGGCGCTGACTGGGAAGGTGGAAGTCCTTCCCGGGGGTTGATGGCACCCACCGTAGCCAAGGGCAAGGGCGTCGTCGTGAGGCGGGGTCCGGAGGAAGCCGGAGGCAAAACCGCGACCTGAGGAACACGAACCCGATACGAGGCCGTGAGCCCGGACGAGTGGGCATGTAACCACGAAGTCCAAGCCATCAAGGGGCGGAGCGGTAAATCGGGCAGGGATGCGGGGACCGCCAGCGCTCTTATCTGGGGAGACCTGTCGCTATGCCAAGATACATGGCAACCTCGGCTGAGAAGCCGGGCTGAGGCGACAGGGGTCAGCCGAGGCCATAGTACCGGTCAGGTCGCAGGTATGCGCCGGGAAGGGCCGAACGGTG
>Ga0315295_10005234_pt1 | contig 11083 bp, 8 predicted proteins | sample YL17G14_0_MG_FD_204453 | JGI IMG/M metagenome (GOLD analysis project Ga0315295, IMG submission 204453) | Sediment microbial communities from Yellowstone Lake, YNP, Wyoming, USA - YL17G14_0 | ecosystem: Environmental > Aquatic > Freshwater > Lake > Sediment | place: USA: Wyoming | collected...
CCGGGCGCAGGCTACAGCGGACGTGCCCGCGTGCGCAGCGGCTCGCCGCTCGTCCAGGCCGAGCTGCTGCACCTCGCCCTGCACGCGCTGGGCATCCGGCGCGCAGTCGTCGTGGCCCACTCGGCCGGCGCGCCCGTGGCGCTCGCGCTCGCCCTCGGCCACCCCGCCGACGTCGCCGCGGTCGTGACGCTTGGGGGCTACATGTTCTCGATCCGCGACCCCGCGCGCGCACCCAACCGCCTCCTCACTCTCCCGGTCCTCGGCACGCTCGTGCGCTGGACGGTGGTCGCGCCGCTCGGTCTCCTGCTGTCTCGGGTGGTCTTGCGCCACGTCTTCGCGCCCGACCCGCCCGACCCGGCCTACGCCCGCCTGGCGCCCGGCCTCGCCCTGCGTCCCGCGCACATGGCGAGTGACGCTCGCGACCTGCCCGACGTCGAGGAGGGCCTGCGCGCTTTGGCGCCGCGCTACGCCGAGATCGGGACTCCCGTCGTGGCCGTCCACGGTCTCGCCGACCGCGTGGTGAGCGCCGCCCAGGCGGTCCGTCTCTGTGAGCGCGTCCCGCACGCCGACCTGGTGCTCCTCGAGGAGACTGGTCACGTGCCGCACTTCACGCGCCCGGACGCCGTGCTCGACGCCGTCGCCCTCGCCCGGCGCCGCGCCGGCGAGCGCGGCACGTTTGCGTCGCCCCGGGTCCCGGCGTACACTCCGGCCTTGGTCGCGCTAGGCGGGGAGCCAGCGGTGCCCTGTACCCGCAATCCGCTACAGCGGGGCTGAATCCCCGCCCGAGGGGCCATCCCGCAAGGCAGTCGGCCGGTGTGCGGCGTCGATGGCCGGGTCCCACGCAATGGAACCCTGCGAACCGCGTCAGGTCCGGGAGGAAGCAGCGCTAAGCAGGCCCTTTCATGTGCCGTGGGGTCGCCTGGCCGGAGCTTGCGCCCGGCAAGGACGCTTGGAGGATGTGCTTCGACGGCGGGTGCGCGACCATTCTCTTGTTCTCGCTCGCCCGCGCCCCGGGAAGTCACCCTGCGTGCGCTTCCCCGCCCGCCGCGAGCGGCGGTAGACTAGCCCTCCGATGCGACGCTCCCTCTATCGCGCATACCGCCCGCAGACGTTCGACGAGCTCGTCGGCCAGGCGCACGTGGCGAGAACGCTCAAGAACGCGGTCGAGACCGGCACGGTGGCGCACGCCTACATCTTCGCCGGTCCGCGCGGCACCGGAAAGACGAGCACCGCGCGCATCCTCGCCAAGGCGCTCAACTGCACCGGCACACCGGATGCGCCGCGGACGCAGCCGACGGCGCACCCTTGCGGCGTCTGCGACCACTGCCGCGCGATCGCCGACGCCGTCTCGCTCGACGTGATCGAGATGGACGCGGCGTCGAACCGCGGCATCGACGACATCCGTGAGCTGCGGGACCGCGTCGCCTACGCCCCTGTCGACGGCCGCTTCAAGGTCTACATCATCGACGAGGTCCACATGCTCACGCCCCAGGCCTTCAACGCCCTGCTGAAGACCCTCGAGGAACCGCCCAAGAACGTCGTCTTCGTGCTCGCCACGACCGAGCCGCACCAAATCCCCGAGACGATCGTCTCGCGCTGTCAGCGCTTCGACTTCCGCCGCCCGCAGATCGGCGACATCGCCAAGCTCCTGGCGCGCATCGTCGAGAGCGAGAACCAGCGCTCAGACGACGAGCGCGGCGGGCCGCCGATCGAGATCCAGGAGGCGGCGCTCATCGAGATCGCGCGGCACTCGCAGGGCGGCTTTCGCGACGCCATCGGCACGCTCGAGAAGCTCATCGCCTACGGCGAGGGGACGATCCACCCGGCCGACGTGCTCGAGGCGCTCGGGGTGACGAGCACCGACCTCCTCTTCGAGGTCACCGACATCTTTCTCGAGCGCCGCACGGCGGAAGCGCTGCAGTTCGTCCAGCGACTCGCCAACGAGGGTGTCGACTTTTCGCAGTTCATCCGCGACCTGCTGCGCCACCTGCGCCAGGTCTTCCTGCTGCAGCACCTCGAGGACGCGGCCGACGACGAGGCCGCCCTGCGCGCCCTCGGCCAGACGGTCGAGCTCGACGAGGAGCTCGTCCGGCGCCTGTTGCCGCAGGCGAACCAGCTCCGCCCGCGCGAGCTGGTGGCGATGATCGAGACTCTGGGCCAGGCGCAGCGCGACATCAAGGACGGGCTCGATGCGCGGCTGCAGCTCGAGCTGGCGCTGGTCAAGATCACGCGACCGCAGGTCGACTCCTCGGCCGCAGGCGTCGAGGAGCGCCTCCGTCGGCTCGAGACCGGCCTCGGCGCGACGCGCTTCGCCTGCGAGACGGCCGGCGCCAAGGCGGAGACGGCCGCCAGGACGGCCGCGGCCGCGACACCGCGGGCGGCAGACGTCCCCGGCCCGGAGGCGACGCCAGGCGACGGCGAGACACCGGGCGGCGTCGAAGCCGGCGACGAACCCGCGACGGGGCCGCCGGCCGACGACGTGACCGCGCCGTCCGCCGGACCCGCGTCCGCCGCGGGACCGGATGTCACGCTCGAGCGCGTACGCCGCGCCTGGGAGCTCGTCCTGCAGCGCGTCCAGTCGGGCAACGTCGCCCTGTACGCACTGCTCCGCGACGCCCGGCCCTCGGCGCTCGCCGGAGACCGCCTCACGGTGGCGATGCCGTCCGGTTTCGCCCTCACGCGGGCGCGCGAGCCCGGCAACGACGACATCCTGGCGAGCGCTTTCGCCGAGACCCTGGGGCACCGCCTTCAGCCCGAGTTCGTGCTCGCCGAGCCTGACGCGCCGGCGACCGCGGAGCCGGAGCCCCGCGCCCAGCCCCCTCTCGACTTCACCCAGACGATCAACCTGACGAAGCAGCTGCTCGACGCCGAGGAGCTCGACGAGCCGTGACCGGGCGCCGCAGGCGACCCGGTCGTCCGAAGGAGACGCGCCAGCGATGAACCCCCAGTACCAGAAGATGATGAAGCAGGTCCAGGAGATGCAGCGCAAGATGGCGGAGGCGCAGGAGGAACTCGCCGGCGAGACCGTCGAGGCCAGCGCCGGCGGCGGCATGATCACCGTCGTCATGAGCGGCTCTCTCGAGGTGCGTGAGGTGCGCATCCAGCCCGAGGCCGTCGACCCCGACGACGTCGAGATGCTGCAGGACCTCGTGACCGCGGCCACCAACGAGGCCCTGCGCGCCGCCCAGGACCTCGCACAGCGCAAGCTGGGCGGCGCCACCGGCGGCCTCGACCTGCCCAACATCCCCGGCTTGCTCTGATCCTCGCCGGCGCCCGCGGCCGGCATGTGTCGAGCGGATACGCGACTGCATACTGGACTGTATTACTCCTGCTACACGGGACATCACCCTAAGGTCACGGACCGAGCCGCTCGCGCGGACCATCGACCGGCCAGCGGACGCCGGACCCGCGTTGCACGACCTGAGCTACGAGAGTAGACTCGACTCCCGGGAGTCTCTCGTCTCGAATCCCCGCGCGATCCCGTCCAAGGTCAGGCGCCAACGCATTGTCATGCAACTGGAGTGCATTTGTATTCACCCTCTGTCGACCGGCTGATCAAGGAGCTGTCGCGCCTTCCGGGCATCGGTCCCCGCAGCGCCCAACGCCTCGCCTTCCACATCCTGCGGCAGCGACCTGAACAGGTACTGCCGCTGGCCGAGGCCATCGTCGATGTCAAGGAGCGCATCGGCTTCTGCCGCCGCTGCTTCAACCTCGCCGAGGGCGAGCTCTGCACGGTGTGTGCCGACAGCCGTCGCGACGCGAGCGTCATCTGTATCGTCGAGCAACCGGGCGACATCGTCCCCGTGGAGCGGACCGGTGAGTTCCGCGGGCTTTACCATGTGCTCGGCGGCGCCCTTTCGCCGCTCGACGGAGTCGATCCCGACGACCTCCACATAGACGAGCTCCTCGCGCGCGTCGACGACAGCGTGCGCGAGGTGATCCTTGCGACCAACCCGACCATGACCGGAGAGGCCACTGCGATGTACATCGCCGAGCAACTCCCAGGGAGCGTGCGCGTGACGCGCCTGGCGAGTGGCCTGCCGGTGGGCGGCGACCTGGAGTACGCGGACGAGCTCACGCTCGGCCGCGCCTTCGCCGGTCGCCGCAGCCTGCGCCACGAGGAGGAGTGACAGTGACGACCGCGAGCCGCAAACCGAAGGCGTCGACCCATGATCTCACCGAGATCCGCTGGCACGGGCGCGGCGGGCAGGGCGCCGTGACGGCGGCCAAGATGGTCGCCGAGGTCGCCCTCGGCCAGAACCGCTACTTCCAGGCCTTCCCCGAGTACGGGCCGGAGCGCTCGGGCGCCCCCATCGTCGCCTTCACGCGCATCAGCGACGAGCCTATCCAGGTCTACTCAGGTATCGAGCACCCGCAGATCGTCGTCGTGCTCGACCCGTCGCTGCTCAGCATCGTCGACGTCGCCAAGGGCGCGCCCGCCGACGCCATCGTGCTCGTCAACAGCGACCTGCCACCGACGCAGCTGCGCTCCCAGTACAAGCTCGAGGGGCACCGCCTGTTCACGGTGGCCGCTACGAAGATCGCCACCGAGACGATCGGGCGCGCGATCCCGAACACCCCCATGGTCGGCGCGCTGGTGCGCATCACGGGCATGTTCCCGATCGAGGACGTGGTCGAGTTCCTGCGCGCCGACTTCGGCAAGAAGTTCCCGCCCAAGGTCGTCGAGGGCAACATCAAGGCTCTCACGCGGAGTTACGAGGAGGTCCAGGCCGAATGAGCGTCGAGAAGAAGGCCACGGCCAAGAAGCCGGCCCCCCTGCGCAAGCCGCGCGCCAAGAAGCTCCCCAAGCCCACATGGGACGTGAGCGACCTGGACACGTGGGGCCCCGACAGGCATCAGCTCGGGGCCACCATCCCGGAGGCCGGCAACTCGATCTACAACGAGACCGGCGGTTGGCGCACCCTCGTCCCCGAGATGGACCCCGAGAAGTGCGACGGCTGCATGCTCTGCTACTTCTACTGCCCGGACGCCTCGATCATCGTCGAGGACGGCAAGGCGGTCGCCGTCGACCTGGCGCACTGCAAGGGCTGCGGCATCTGCGCCAAAGAGTGTCCGACCGGCGCCATCGTCATGAAGACCGACGAGAAGGAGTGAGACGGTGACGACGCTCGACTCCAAGAACGTGCTCGACGCGACCACCATCGCCGTCACCGGCAACGAGGCGGTCGCCGAGGCGATGCGCCAGATCGACCCCGACGTGGTCTGCGCCTACCCCATCACGCCCCAGACCGAGATCGTCCAGATCTACGCGCAGTTCGTCGCCGACGGCAAGGTCGACAGCGAGTTCGTCACCGTCGAGTCGGAGCACTCGGCGATGAGCGCCGTGATCGGATCGGCGGCCGGCGGCGCGCGGACGATGACGGCGACCTCCTCCCAGGGCTTCGCCCTCATGTGGGAGGTCCTCTACGTCGCCGCGTCGTACCGGCTGCCGATCGTCATGACGACCGTCAACCGCGCCCTCTCGGGCCCCATCAACATCCACTGCGACCACTCCGACACCATGGGTGGCCGCGACACCGGCTGGATCCAGCTGTACGGCGAGAACCACCAGGAGGCCTACGACAACTGCCTCATGGCGATCCGCATCGCCGAGCACGACGAGGTGCATCTGCCGGTGATGCACATGATCGACGGCTACGTGATCAGCGGCGCCATCGGCCCGCTCAAGATGCTCTCCGACGAGCAGGTGAAGACGTTCGTCGGGCCCTACCGCCCGGTGAACCCGCTGCTCGACAGCAAGCACCCGGTCACCGTGGGCCCGTTCGACGGCCTGCACGGCTTCTACTTCGAGCACAAGGTCGCCCAGAACCGCGCCATGGACCGCGCCCTCAGGGTGATCCAGGACGTCGCCGACGAGTACGCCGAGCTCTCGGGGCGACACTACGACCTCCTCGACCCGTACCGGCTCGAGGACGCCGACGTCGCGATCGTCGTCGTCGGCTCCACCGCCGGCACGACACGCATGGTGGTCGACAAGCTGCGCGCCAAGGGCGTCAAGGCCGGCATGGTCCGGGTGCGCGCCTTCCGGCCGTTCCCGCACGAGGAGTACGCCAGGGCGCTGCAGCACGTCAAGGTCGTGGGCGTCATGGACCGCGCCGACTCGTTCGGCGCCCAGGGCGGACCCGTCTTCGTCGAGGTGCGCGCGGCGCTCTACGACTGCGACCCGCGCCCCCAGGTGCTTCCCTTCATCTACGGCCTCGGCGGCCGCGACATCTACCCCGACAACATCGAGCAGGCGTTCGGCGTGCTCCAGAAGACGGCCAGGTCGAAGAAGCGCGCCTCCACGGAGCGCCGCTACCTCAACCTGCGCGAGGACTGAGGTGACGGCCATGGCACGAAGCAACGGAGGCAACGGCAAGCACGCGGCAGAGCCGAAGGGCTCCGCCCTGTTCGAGGTCCTCAAGGGCATCGACTTCGAGAAGCGCGAGCTGCTCCACAAGGCGAAGGGTGTCGGCCTGTTCGACCTGGTCAGGGAGAAGGACGGCCGCTACCGCTGCTACGCCTGCACGCTCTGCGAGCGCAGCTGCCCCGTGGACTGCATCGAGATCGACTTCTGCCCCGAGTTCGACGAGCTGCCCTTCGACGTCGCCGCCGAGCGCGCCGCGGCCAAGGCCGTGCAGCCCGAGATCGACATGAAGCTCTTCGACGACGTCGTCGCCCGCATCCGCGAGGGCTCGGGCCTCATCGAGGCGTTCCACGCCACACAGGAGACGTACGGCTACCTGCCGCGCGGGGCGCTCGAGGAGATCGCCGGCGAGATGAAGCTGCCCTTCTCACGCGTGTTCGGCGTCGCCAGCTTCTACAGCCAGTTCCGCCTCAAGCCGGTGGGCAAGCACGTGATCGACGTCTGCATGGGCACCGCCTGCCACGTGGCCGGCGCGCCCCTGGTCGTCGAGGCGCTGGCCCAGGAACTCGAGATCCCCGTGGGCGAGACCACGGCCGACGGCCTGTTCACGCTGCAGACCGTGAACTGCGTCGGCGCCTGCGCGCTGGCGCCGGTCGTGCGCGTCGGGGCCGACGACACCCACGGTCGGGTCGGCCCCAACGAGGCCCGCAAGCTCGTCCGCAAGCTCCGCCGCGAGGAGGTGCGGTCATGACCCCGCGCGTGAGCACGGGCGGCAACGGCAAGGGCGCCGGCAGGGCGCCGGCGGCCAAGGGCGCCCCGAAGGGTGCGCGCGAAGCGTCGGCGGCGTCGGCCGCCGACAAGCGCGCGCGCCGCATCGACGCCGCCCTCAAGAAGGCCTTCGACAAGACCGCCTACCTCGCCGGCGACGACAAGGCCGAGGTACGCATCTGCGCCGGCACCGCCTGTCACGCCTCGGGCCGCGTCGCCCTGCGCGTGGCGCTCGACAAGGAGCTCGCGGCGCGCGGCCTGGGCGACAAGGTCGCCGTCGTCGAGACCGGCTGCCACGGATTCTGCGAGGAGGGGCCCATCGTCGTCGTGCGCCCCGAAGGGCTCTTCTACCCGCGCCTCAAGGCCAAGGACATCGCCGAGATCGTCGAGACGAGCATCGTCGGGGACGGCATCGTCGACCGGCTGCTCTACAAGCACCCGCAGACCGGCGAGGCCCTGGCGCACGAGCGCGACATCCCCTTCTACAGCCTGCAGGAGCGCATCGTCCTCAGCCTGAACGGCAAGATCGACCCGTATTCCATCGACGACTACCTCGCCCACGGCGGCTACGGCGCCCTCGCCACGGTGCTCGCCGCGGACGCCCCCGAGGCCGTGATCGACGAAGTCGAACGCAGCGGGCTGCGGGGTCGCGGCGGCGCCGGTTTCCCCACCGGTACGAAGTGGAAGTACTGCCGCGCCAACCCCGGCGACGTCCACTACGTGATCTGCAACGCCGACGAGGGCGACCCGGGCGCGTTCATGGACCGCTCGGTGCTCGAGGGCGACCCGCACGCCGTCATCGAGGGCATGCTGATCGCCGCCTTCGCCATCGGCCGCGGCGTCGGTCCCGTGCAGGGCTACGTCTACGTGCGCCACGAGTACCCCTTCGCCGTCGAGCGCCTGCGCAACGCGCTCGCCCAGGCGCGCGAGCGCGGCCTGCTCGGCGACGACGTCCTCGGCTCGCGCTTCGACTTCGACATCCGCATCAACCAGGGCGCCGGCGCCTTCGTCTGCGGCGAGTCGACGGCGCTCACGCTCTCGATCGAAGGGCACCGCGGCATGCCGCGCGGCAAGCACATCCGCACCGTCGCGCACGGCCTCTGGGGTCAGCCGACCAACCTCAACAACGTCGAGAGCTACGCCAACGTGCCGTGGATCGTCCTGAACGGCGCCGACGCGTTCTCCGCCAAGGGCACCGCCACGAGCAAGGGGACGAAGATCTTCTCGCTCACCGGCAAGATCGTGAACGGCGGCCTCGTCGAGGTGCCCATGGGCGCCACGCTGCGGCACGTGATCTTCGACATCGGCGGCGGCATGCTGCCCGGACGCGAGTTCAAGGCCGTGCAGCTCGGCGGTCCCAGCGGCGGCTGCCTGCCCGCCGACCTGCTCGACACCGAGATCGATTTCGAGAGTCTCACCGCTGCGGGGGCCATGATGGGCTCCGGCGGCATGGTCGTCGTCGACGACTCGACCTGCATGGTCGACTTCGCCAAGTTCTTCCTCAAGTTCACCGCCGAGGAGAGCTGCGGCAAGTGCGTCCCGTGCCGCGTCGGCACCACGCGCATGCTCGAGATCCTCGAACGCATCTCGGCCGGCGAGGGCACGGTGAAGGACGTCGAGCGCCTCGAGCGCCTCGCCGACGACGTGATCGAAGGCTCGCTCTGCCAGCTCGGCGGCAGCGCCCCCAACCCCGTGCTCACCACGCTGCGCTACTTCCGCGACGAGGTCATGGAGCACGTGGTGAACCGGCGCTGCGCGGCCAGGGTGTGCCGCCCTCTGATCCGCTACACCATCGACAAGGATGCCTGCACGGGCTGTCACGTGTGCTTGGGGGCCTGCCCCGTCCAGGCGATCAGCGGCGAGCGCAAACAGGCGCACGTCATCGACCAGAAGCTCTGTATCCAGTGCGACACCTGCCGCCAGGTGTGCAAGTTCGACGCCATCCCCGTCGAGACCGGCGTACTCGCGGTGGCCGAAGGGAGGCAGCAGTGAGCCCGAAGACCAAGGCCGCCGTCAAGCTGACGATCGACGGCAGGAAGCTCAGTGCCCAGCCCGGCGAGACCGTCCTCTCGGTCGCCCGGCGTGAGGGCATCGACATCCCGGCCCTGTGCCACGAAGAGGGCATGGCCGCCTGGGGCGCCTGCCGCCTCTGCCTCGTCGAGGTCACGGGGCAGGCCAAGCTGCAGGCGGCCTGCACGACGTGGGTCGCCGACGGCATGGTCGTCAAGACCGACACGCCGCGCATCCGCGAGAGGCGCGAGAGCTACCTCCGCATGTACCTGTCGGACCACGACAGCTACTGCGAGGCGCCCTGCTCAGACGCCTGTCCGACGCACATCGACATCCCCGCCTACATGGCGGCGCTCGAAGACGGCGACGCCTCCGGCGCCGCCGCGATCGTGCGCCGTGACCTGCCCTTCCCGGGCATCCTCGGGCGCGTGTGCCCGCGGTACTGCGAACCGGCGTGCCGGCGCGGCGACGTCGACGAGCCGGTCGCGATCTGCGCCCTGCACCGGGCGGCCGCCGACCATTCGTCGGCCGGCCTCGTGCCGGGCATGCCGAGCGGCCGGCGGGTCGCCGTCATCGGCGCCGGCCCGGCCGGCCTCGCCGCCGCCTGGTACCTCGTCGAGCGCGGTCACGACGTCACGATCTACGACACGAACGAGAAGCCCGGCGGGTCGCTGCGCTACAGCATCCCCGAGTTCCGCCTGCCCGAGAAGGTCCTCGAGCGCGAGCTCGAGCCGCTGTGGGAGGCGGGAGTACGGTTCGTCGACGACACGGCCCTCGGGTACGAAGTCACCATCGAGGGCCTGCTCGACGCCGGCTTCGACGCCGTGCTCGTCGGCATCGGCACCTGGCAGACCTCGAGTGCGAAGCTCCCCGGGGCCGAGGCCGTCATCGAGGGCCTCGACCTGCTCCGCAACGTCCGCAAGGGCAAGAAGGTGCGCATCTCGGACACGGTCGCCGTGATCGGCGGCGGGACGGCGGCGCTCGACGCCGCGCGCACGGCCCGCCGCCTGGGCGCCAAGTCGGTCACCCTCCTCGCGCCGCGTGACGCGGCCCATCTCGAGGCCGGCGCCCGTGACCTCGCGGCCGCCCTCGAGGAGGGCGTCAAGGTCGAGTTCGACGTCGCCGCCAAGAAGGTCAAGGCCGGCAAGACCGGCCGTCCCGCGGCGGTGGAATGCGTACGCCTCGGCCGCTCCAAGGGCCGTACGCGCGAGATCAAGGACTCTCGCTTCGAGGTCCCGGCCACGACGGTGATCTCGGCCGTCTCGTACGTTCCCGACCTCGGCGACTCGGACGAAGAGGTGACCCTCTCGGCCTGGAACACGCTCGAGGCCAACTACTATACGGGCCGCACCCCGACGCCGGGCGTGTTCGCCGCCGGCGACGCCGTGACCGGCGCCCGCTCGGTGATCCACGCCGTCGCCGCCGGCAAGCGCTCGGCGCTCGCCATCGACGCCTGGCTCGCCGGCACCGACCTCGTCGAGCTTGAGGAGCAGCTGGCGGTCTACGCCGGCCAGCCCTACCTCGAGCAGCTCGCCGACACCGCCAAGCTGGGCGAGCTCGGCGAGCGCCTCGCCGAGCGCGACCCCGTCTGGCTCAAGATGGGCAGCGCCGCCGAGCCGGCCAAACGCGCCACCATGCCCAAGGTGGGCAAGGCGAAGCGCGCGACGGGCTTCGACGAGGTGGAGAAGGGCTACTCGCTCGCCTCGGCCCGCGCCGAGGCGATGCGCTGCCTGCAGTGCATCTGTCCTTCGAGCGGGACCTGCGACCTGCAGCGCCTCGGCGTCGAGTACGGCGTCACCAGCAATGAACTCGTCGCCTCGGGCGCCCGCGTCCGCAGCGTCGAGCCGCAGCACGAGCACCCGTTCATCCGGCGCGCCATGGACCGCTGCATCGCCTGCGGGCGCTGCGTACGCGTCTGCCGCGACGTCGCCGGCCCGG
>Ga0315295_10005235_pt1 | contig 11083 bp, 7 predicted proteins | sample YL17G14_0_MG_FD_204453 | JGI IMG/M metagenome (GOLD analysis project Ga0315295, IMG submission 204453) | Sediment microbial communities from Yellowstone Lake, YNP, Wyoming, USA - YL17G14_0 | ecosystem: Environmental > Aquatic > Freshwater > Lake > Sediment | place: USA: Wyoming | collected...
TTCCACCCGTGGGCACGATCAGGGCGCCGTTCGCGAAGTACGAGTTGATGTACGTCTCGACGATGGGCGTATCGCCGACGAGCACCGGGCGGCTGCGCAGATCGAACTCGATGATCTCGATCTTGCGGCCCCGAGCGTCGGTCGTCCCCAGCCGGCGCCGATTCTCGACGAGGTTCTCGAAGTCCGGGTGCTGCGGGTCGCGCACCATGTGGAGCAGCACGCGGCCGGGGGCAACGAAGGCGCCCACCCCGTCGACGTGGCCGTCGGTGTCCGGGTCCTCGTCCAGCCCGAGCCCCGAGATGAGCCAGATGACCTTCTCCACGCCGAGATAGTCCTTGAGGACCTGCGTCATCTCGTCCTTGGTCAGGCCCGGATTGCGGGAAGGATGCAGCAGGCAGCTCTCGGTGGTGATCAGCGTGCCCTGCCCGTCGACGGTGATGCCGCCCCCCTCGAGGACCATCGGGGCGGCGAAGCGCTCGACGCCGAAGTGCTCGGCCAGGCGGCGGCCGATGGCCGCGTCGTTGTCGTACGGGAGGTACTTCTCGCCCCACGAGTTGAAGATGAAGTCGGCGATCGCGCGAGTGCCGTCGGGGCGCGTCACGAAGATCGGCCCGCTGTCGCGCAGCCACGAGTCGTCGATCGGCATCTCGAGCACGTCGATGTCGCTGCCGCAGTAGCTGCGCGCCACGCCGCCCTCGCCGGGGCGCGCGAGCATGAGCACCGGCTCGAACCTCGCGATCGCGTGCGCAGCGGCGGCGAAGCTCGCCTTGGCGAGGAGGTACTGCTCTCCCCAGACCTCGGTGCGGATCTCCGTCGGCCAGCCGATGATGCAGCGCTCGTGGGGCTCCCACTCGGCCGGCATGCGAAAGCCCTGGGAGGCGGGGGTAGATCCTTGGCGACCCTCGTCGCGGGGAGAGTCGGCGGCGGCTGGCGGCATGTGGGCTCCTTTGCGCTCGGGCCGCGCAGACGATGAAGCGCCGTCGACCCCTTGTATTTCGGTGAAGGTGTGTTTATTGTACGACCAATCAAGGTGCGGAAGCAACGGCATCTGTCGAGAGGAGATCCAAGATGGCGGTGCGGACACGAACGGCGCAAGGCAATGACGTCGCGACCTCGGCGACTGCGACACGCATTCTCGACGCCGCCAAGCACATCCTCTCCGAGAAGGGGTACTCGAAACTGACCCTTCAGGCGATCGAGGAAGAATCCGGGGAGTACCGGGCGCTCGTTGCCTACTACTTCGGCGGCAAGCAGGGCCTTGTCGACGCGATCATCGACTCGTTGATGGACGCGGAGGACGAGGTGCTCCGCGAGCGTCTCGACGAGATCGAAGAGCCCGACGAGCGTGTCCGGGCGCTGATCGACGAGCAGCGGCACATCTCCGCCGACTGGCGAGGGTTCAGAGCCTTCTACGAGCTGCTCCCCCACATCATGCGCGACGACCGGCTGCGCGTTGATCTGGCCGCGGATTATGCGAAGTCGAGGGAGCTGGATCGACAGACGCTGGCCGCGGGCCAGGCCGGCCACAGCGACGCCGACCTCGACAAGCTCGCCGCCCTCAGCGTCGCCATCGTCGAGGGTCTGGCCGTGCAGTACGCGGCCGACCGGGAGAACTTCGATCACGAGGGCACCTACCGCCTCTGGGAGGACATGGTGCTCGCCTACCTTGGGGAGAAGCCACAAGCTTGACGCCCGCCGTGTCCGCCGGATCGACGGCGGGCCGGAGAGGCATTCGCACGCCACACGGTTTTATTGTCCGTCCAATCAACAGAATGGTGATGCCGGCGCTTCCGGCCGAAAGGACCGTACGACGATGACACTGGCGAACGAGATGAAGAGCCGCGGATTGCCGGCGCTGGCCAAGTTCCGCGGCCGTGACTTTGTGACCGACCAGGTGTACTCGCGCGAGGAACTGCTCGAGCTCATGCACCTCGCCATGGTCCTCAAGGAGCTGCACCGGGAGATGCACGTGACGCCGTTCCTGCCGGGCCGGCACCTCGGCATGATCTTCGACGACCCGTCGACCCGCACGCGCGTCAGCTTTGAGACCGGGATGACGGAGCTCGGCGGCCACGCCGTGTATCTGCGGCCCGGAGAGATGCACCTGCCGGGCCGCGAGAGCGTGGCCGATACCGGGCGCGTGCTCTCGCGGTTCCTGCACGCGATCATGGCGCGCACGCAGACCGTGGCCGTACTGCGCGAGCTGGCCGACGCGGCGACGGTCCCCGTCATCAACGGCGAAGCCGGTGATTGGGACCACCCGATCCAGTCGGTCAGTGACGCGCTGACCATCCTCGAGTATGGGGGCCGCCTGGAGGGCGAGACCATGGCTTGGCTCGGGCACGGCGACTGCATGTGCAACTCCGTGGCCCTCACGTTCTCGCGCCTCGGGATGAACGTGAATGTGGCAACGCCCCCGCACTTCCCGCTCTCGGAGGACGTGCGCAGGATGGCCGAGGACAACTGCCGCGCCCGCGGCACGCGCCTCATGGTAACAGAGGTCCCCGAGGAGGTCGTCGCCGACGCGGACTACGTCTACACGTCGCTGTGGTGGTGGGAGGACTCGGCGGAGTACGTCGCCGAGGTCCGGCGCAAGATGCGCCGCTTTCAGGTGAACGAGGCGCTGTGGGCCAAGACCAAGCCTGGCGCCCGCTTCATGCACTGCCTGCCGGCGGTGCGCGGCGACGAAGTGACCGACGAGATCATCGACGGCCCGGCCTCGATGGTCTGGGACATGGCCGAGAACCGCAAGCACCTGCAGAAGGCGGTCGTCTTGGCCCTCGTCGGCATCGACCGCCTGCCCGCGGATCCCGAGCTGCAGGCCATCGGCCGCGCGCTGCTGACATGAGCGGATACGACACGACGCGTTCCGCGATCGCCAAGGGGGAGAGCATGAAGAAGGCACGCTACTGGGATATGCGACGGCTGACGATGGTGCTGGGCCTGATCCTCGCGGTCACCTTGGCGTGGGGAGCCGCGGGGGCCGCCGCGTCAAGCCCCTCGCCATCGGCAGACAAGATGGTCCTCAAGATCGGCTGGACCGTCGAGCCCGACAACCTGAACCCGTTCATCGGCTGGCAGAACCAGGACTACGAGATCTGGGCCATCAACTACAGCTTCCTGTTCGGTTTCGGCGTCTCGGACAAGCCGACGCTCGACCTCGCCGCGGAGATTCCGACGCAGGAGAACGGCGGGCTCTCCGCCGACGGTAAGGTCTGGACCATCAAACTGCGCCCGGACCTGAAGTGGAGCGACGGCGAGCCGCTCACGGCCGACGACGTCGCCTTCACCTACAACTACATCGTGAAGAACGAGATGTTCAATATGGCCTTGGCCACGCGCGAGATCCTCGGTGCGAAGGCCATCGACCCCACCACTGTGCAGCTCACCTGCTCGCGGCCCAAGGCCGACATGATGCGCATCTTCATCCCCATCATCCCCCAGCACATCTGGGGCAAGGTGACGCCTAAAGCGGCCACGACGACCTTCACCAACCCGGTGCCCATCGTCGGCAGCGGGCCGTTCACGACGGTGGAGTTCGCCAAGGGCAAGTTCTTGCGGATGGAGAGGAACCCCTACTACTACGGCAAGAGACCGGCCGTCGACGAGATCATCTTCGCGACCTACCAGAACCCGGACACGATGACCATCGACTTCAAGTCGGGCAATCTCGACGCGGCGTGGGGCATCCCCGTGGCCCAGTTCCGCACCCTCGAGTCAGAGCCGGGCACAGAGGCGCTCGCGTACCCCTACTACAACTGGGAGTACCTGAACTTCAACTGCTTCGACAGTCCGGACTCAATGGGAGCACCGGTGCTCAAGGACTGGCGCTTCCGTAACGCCATCAACTACGCGATCGACCGCGAGAAGCTTTGCGCGATCGCCTTCCAGGGCTACGCCGCGCCGGGCACCACCATCGTGCCGCCTAAGACCTGGAGCGACCCCGACTACCACTGGCAGCCGGCGCCGAACGAGGAGATGGGCTTCGACGTGGCCGAGGCCGGCCGGCTCCTCGATCAGGCCGGCTACCCGCTCAAGGGCGGCAAGCGTGTCGACAAGCAGGGCAAGCCGATCGTCCTCCGTCTCTACGCGACGACCGACAACGTGCCCTCGCAGACCGAGGGCAAGCTCATCACCGGCTGGCTGCATGAGCTGGGCCTGAACGTCGAGTTCTCCGTGCTCGATGCGGGCGCCCTCAGCGCCCGCGTCTGGAACTTCGAAGGCGACTCGTACCGGCCCGACTTCGATATGTACATCGACAGCTGGCTGGGCTACGTGGACCCGGGCCAGACGCTGACCGCTGAGGCCACGTGGCAGATCGGCAGTACGAACGAGCCTTGCTGGTCGAACGCGGAGTACGACAAGCTCTCCGAAGAGCAGGCGGCGCAGCTCGACCCTGAGCAGCGCAAACAGAGCATCTGGCGGATGCAGCAGATCATGTACGAGCAGACACCGTGGGTCGTGGTCGCGTACCCCGACTACTTCGAAGCGTACGACACCGCCGACTGGACCGGCTGGACCCGCGTCAACGACGGCAACGGGCCGGCGTTCTTCACGGCCGGGAACGTCGACACCTACGTGAACCTGAAGCCGGTCGTCGCGACGACGACGGCGACAAGCTCGAGCTCGAGCGTGTGGATCGTCGTCGGGCTGGTGGGCGCGGCGGTGATCGTTGTCGCCTTGCTGCTGCTGCGGCGCCGGAGCCGCGGGCGCGCCGTCGATGAGGCGTGAGGCCGGCGCCCTGGCGTGCCTTGTCGTCATCCTCGCGCTGCCGGCCCTTGCCGGGGCATGCGGACGGGCGGATGGCGTGCCGGCGCAGACGGAAGGCGGATCAATGACATCGCAAGCGACGCGCACGCCCGGCGAGCACGAACCCCAGGAGGCCACGCTCATGGCGTGGCCGTACAAGACGGCCATCTGGGACGACTACCTGAAGCCGCTCCAAGCCGAGATCGCGGCTATGGCCCGCGCCATCGCCCAGCATCAGCCGGTCATCATGGCGGCAGCGCCGGGCCATGTCGAGGAAGCTCGACGGGTCTGCGGCGCCACCGTGGAAGTGGTGGCCATGGACTACGACGACTGTTGGACGCGCGACACGGGCCCCATCGGCGTCTATCGCGCCGGCGAGCGCAGCGGGCTCGACTGGCGGTTCAACTGCTGGGGCGGTAAGTTCCCGCCGTGGGAGAAGGACGACGCCTTTGCCGCCGAGGCCTGCGCGGCGCTCGGCATGTCGGCCCAGCCTGTGGACATGGTCCTCGAGGGCGGCGCCGTGATCATCGACGGCGAGGGCACGCTGATCACCACCGAAGAATGCCTGCTGAACGAGAACCGTAACCCGGGCATGACGAAGGCCGAGATAGAGGCTGCGCTGAAGGCGAGCTTCGGCGTCACCAAGGTCATCTGGCTGCCCTACGGCCTCGCCGGCGACACGATCACGGACGGGCACGTCGACGGGGTGGCGGCGTTCGTGCAGCCCGGCGTGCTCGTCGTCCAGGCCGGCCCCGCGGGGACGCCCGACCAAGAACGCCTGGCCAAGAACCGGGCCATCCTCAAGCAGACTACCGACGCACGCGGCCGGCACTTCGAGCTCATTGAGATGGAGCCGTATCCGACCCTGTCGTTCGGCTCCTACGAGACGAGCCACAGCTATGTCAACTACTACGTCTGCAACGGCGCGGTCATCGTGCCGCTCTGCGGCCGGGCGGCCGACGACGAAGCAGCCCTGAAGACGCTTCGGGCCGCCTTCCCGCAGCGGGAGGTGGTCGGTGTCGTGTGCCCCACGGTCACCTACGGCGGCGGTGGGGTGCACTGCGTTACGCAGCAGGTGATCCCGCAGCTCTGACTCCGGCCGGCCGCGCCGAGCGGCGCCACCCAGTGGCTCCCGAGCTTGCGCGGATGGTAGAGTCGGCGCCGTGACCATCCGCGGCTTGCCGCCGACCCGCGCCCCGAGGGGATGTCCCTTAAGGGGCAGACAAGGATCACGGCGTTTCCTATCTGCTCCCGAGCGACTATCTGGTCACCGGCGAAGGAGATCCGGGCGACGGCAACGGCATCCTCGCCAGTCCAATGAACAGCCCACCCGGCGGTCATAGCGGCGCCGGTCCCCGAATGAAGCGAAGGAGGTGGCGGCATGAACGAGGCTCGCCTGACGATCTGGGACGACGCAGCCTGCAGGCGCGTGCACGAAGCGACCTTGGAGATCCTTGCAGAGACCGGCATCGAGGTGCGGTATGCGCCGGCGGTCGAGATCTTCGCGAAGGCAGGCGCGCTGGTCGACGGCACCCGCGTGCGCATCCCTGCCAAACTGGTTGACGAGGCTCTTGCCTGGGCCCCACGCGACGCAACGATCGTGCCGCGCGGCGGCGATACCGCGCCGCTCGTGCTCGACGCCCGCCACAGCTACTGCGGCACCGGTAGCGACGTGCTCTACGTCTGTGACCCCGACACGCGCGAGCGCCGCCGCGTGCGCAGGGCCGACGTTGAGGGCATGGCCGCGCTCTGCGAGAAGCTCCCCCATATCGACTTCGTCATGAGCATGGGCTTGCCCGAGGACGTGCCGCAGGCGATCGACGACCTCGCCCAGGTGGACGCCATGGTGCGCGGCACCCGCAAGCCGCTACTGGTGGCGCCGCGCGACGGCCACATCCTCGGCAAGCTCAAGGAGATGACGGCGCTGGCCGGCGAGGCCGACAGCTTCGGCATCTACGCGATGCCGGTGCCGCCGCTGCTGTTCGACGAGGACGGCGCCAGCAAGGTCATCGCCTGCGCCGCGCTCGACATCCCGCTGATCTGGGCACCGGCGCCGAACGCCGGTACCACTGCGCCGGCGAGCATCACGTCGGTGATCGTGGTGGCCAACGCCGAGGTGCTCGCCGGCCTCGTGCTCAGCCAGGCCGTCAAGCCGGGAGCGCCCTTCGTGTGGGGCGTCGGCGCGGGCGCCATGAACATGCGCACCATGACCGAGGTGTACTCTTCCGCCGGTCCGGTGCAGGGCTACCAGGCGCAGACCGACCTGGCACGCTGGTACGACCTGCCGAGCTTCAGCTACGCGGCGCACTCAGACAGCAAGACGCTCGACGAGCAGTGGGGCGTGGAGAGCGCCATCACGACGGTGACCGGCCTGCTCTCACGCGCGACGCTTCTGCACGACGTCGGCTACCTTGAGGCGGGCCTGCAGGCCAGCTACGAATCGATCGTTCTCGGCAACGAGCTGATCGGTTACACGAAGTACTTCATGAGTGAGCTGAAGGTGGACGACGAGGCCCTGGCCCTCGACGAGATCAAGGCCATCGGGCCGGGCGGCAATCACCTGGCCCGGCCCTATACGCGCACCCACTTCCGCGGCATCTGGCAGAGCGAGCTGCTCGATACGACGCCGCACGACCGCTGGCAGGCGGAGGGCTCGCGCACGCTGCTCGACCGCCTCAAGGCGCGAGTCGCGGAGCTGCGCTCCGAGCCGCGCGCCTTCGAACTGAGCGACGACGTGAAGGCCGGCCTCGACCGGATCCTCGTGGACGTCGAGACGCAGCGGCCGGGGACGTGAGCAGGCCCGCTCGCGAGTGACGCGCGCGGGCGGGTGGCACTGTCGCCGTTCTGGTGCTAACCGGGTATTGCGTGCCCGGTCTGCACGCTCTAGACTGAGTCCGTCATGCTTGCCGACACGCCCGCAGTTCAAGACACCTACATCCCTCGAGCGCTGACGCGCAGGCTCGTGGAGCTGGCGGGCCCCTTCCCCGTCGTCTACCTCACCGGCCCCCGGCAGTCGGGCAAGACGACGCTTGCGCGCAACGCCTTCCCCGGCTTTCGGTACGTCTCGCTCGAAGAGACGCTCGTCCGTCAGGAAGCCACGCACGATCCCGCGCGCTTCCTCCGGCGGACGGCCGCGGGCGCCGACGGGGTGATCCTCGACGAGGCACAGCGGGCGCCCGAGCTCTTCTCGTATCTCCAGGGTTTTGTCGACGAACGGCGCGGCGGGCCGTTCGTTCTCACGGGTTCGCAGAACTTCCTGCTGCTCGAATCGATCACGCAAAGCCTGGCCGGCAGAGCCGCCGTGCTCGAGCTTCTGCCACTCTCTGTGGCCGAGCTGGAACGCCGGCCGTCGCTGGCGCCCCGCGATCTCGAGCACTCTCTGGCAGCCAGCCCTGCGCCATCCAGACCATCGGCTGACGTCGACGACCTGATGATGACCGGGCTCTATCCCGCCCTGCACTCCCGCTCGCTGCCGCCGGCGCCGTGGTTCAACGGCTACGTGCGCACCTACGTGGAGCGAGACGCCCGGCTAGCGGGCGCTATCGGCGACCTCGACACGTTTCAGCGCTTCGTCGGCCTCTGCGCCGGCAGGGTCGGTCAGCTCCTCAACCTCACCTCGCTGGGCGACGACGCCGGCGTCGACCGCACCACGGCACGCCGCTGGCTCTCGATCCTGAGGGCCAGCTACATCGTCACGACGCTGCAACCCCATTTCGCGAACTTCTCCCGGCGGCTCGTGAAGACACCGAAGCTGTACTTCCTCGACACGGGCCTCGTCTGTCACCTCCTCGGGATACGGGAGGTCGACCAGCTGCGCGGGCATCCCCTGCGCGGCGCGATCTTCGAGAACTTCGTGGTCGCGGAGCTGACGAAGGTCTTCGCCAACGACGCGGAAGCGCCGCGGCTCCATTTCTGGCGGGACTCACACGGGGCAGAGGTGGACGTCGTGCTGGACTTCGGCGGCGTGCGCATACCCATCGAGATCAAGTCCGGCGAGACGCCGGGCCGCAGCTACTACCGCGGCCTGCGCGTGTTCCGCGACCTCGCCGCGGAGTCGGGCCAGCAGATCCCCGATCCGTACGGCATCCTCGTCTACGGCGGCGCGGAGTCCGGCGATCGCTGGGGCCACATGCTGCGGCCGTGGTGGGCGTGCTCGTGAGGGATCGAGATCAAGGCGGTGGGGCCGGGCGGCAACCGCCTGGCCCGGCCCGAGGCGCACGCGTGACGTGACCGCTCGGCAGGGGTAGGCTGCCCCGACGAGACGCCGGCGCGAGCGCCGGCGAGAAGGCTGGAGGAGTGAGCGACGATGGCGGACCGGATGAGCAAGGCGAAGGCATGGCACGGCGACGCGGCGCGCGCGGCCGTCTACTGGCAGGGCGGCGACCCGCGCTGGCAAACCGGCGACATCGTGCCCCTGACGACCACCGAACGCGCCGACGTGTGCATCGTCGGCGGCGGGTTCACGGGCCTGTGGACGGCCCTCTCGATCAAGCGGCTCGCGCCGGGGACGGACGTCGTGCTCGTCGAGCGCGAGTACTGCGGCGCCGGCGCCAGTGGCCGCAACGGCGGCTGGGTGAACGGTTGGGACGACATGCTGCCCAGCCTCGTCTCCCGCTTCGGGCGGGACGCCGCGCTGTGGCTGCTCGACGCCTCCCGGCGCAGCCTCGACGACATCCGCGACACGGTGCGCGACGGCGCAATCGACTGCGACCTTTCGTTCGAGGGCGGGCTCACCGTGGCGCTCTCACCGGCCCAGGTCGAGGGCATCCTGGAGCCCGCGCTCCTGGCGCGCGATCTGGGCCGCGACGATCTCTTCCGCATCCTCGGCAAGGACGAGGCAGTCGCCCTGTCGGGGTCGCCGGCGGCCGAGGCCGGGGCGCTGATCCTGCGCGCGGGCAGCGTCCAGCCGGCGCTGCTCGTCCAGGGCCTGCGCCGCCTGGTGGTCGCGGCCGGCGTGCGCGTGTACGAGGCCACGCCGATGGTCGGCCTGCAGCGCACGCTGCCCGCCGTGGTCAAGACCCCGTCCGGGAGCGTGACCGCCGACCAGGTCATCCTCGCCTCCGGCGCCCGGCTCGCGCGCGTCCCCGAGCTGCGACGCACCGTATTCATCATCCCCTCGCACGTCGTCGCCACGGCAAGCTCCGCGGACGCGCTGGACCGCCTCGGGTGGGTCGCCGGCCGTCCCTTCTCGGACGGACGCACCGCCGTGCACTACGCGCAGCGCACGGCCGACGACCGCCTCGTCTTCGGCCGCGGCGGCGGCCGCCTCGGCTACGGCGGCCGCGTCATCCCCGCCCACTTCCACGATAGCCGCGAGAGCGAGAGCATCGTCGCGGACATGCACGCCATGCTGCCGGCGACGCGCGACCTCCCGGTCGAGTGGCGCTGGGGCGGGCCCCTGGAACGCACCCAGCACGGCATCCCCTGGGTCGGCGTCCTGGGCAAGCACCGCAACGTCCACTACGGCTTGGGATACTCCGGCAACGGCGTTTCGGCCTCCAACCTCATCGGTCGCACCCTGGCCTCGGTCGTCTTGGGTCTCGACGACGACTATGCGCAGTCGCCGCTGGTCTCCGAGCCGCCGACCTACCTGCCGCCGGAGCCCATCCGCTCGGCCGGGGCGCGCGCCGTGCGCAGCGCCATCGAGCGCTGCGAGGTGCTGGAGGACCAGGGCCGCAAGCCGGACCCGGTCTCGCGGGCGCTGCGGCGCTGCCTCACCATCTCGATGCCGAAGGGCGTCACCCTGTGGCGCCGGGACGAGATGGACTGAGCGCCGCCCGGTCGCCGCCGCAGGAGGGGCGATCACGATGCTCTGGGCTGTGAGGTCGGAGTCCGTCGTGGGAGGCTCCCGCCTGGCTTCGGCTCGGCGGAACAAAGGCTTCCTGTTGACAGGACGACTGCCCGTCGTACAGTGCCATCGCCCATGAGCGAGCGCGGGTGATGTCGTTGGGTCCTGACCTCGTCGCCACCGGAAGGAGGCACGATGAACCGCACGCTACGCCGCCACGCAGGGCTGTGGCTCACCCTCTTCACCGTCGTGGCGCTGGCGGTTGGCCACAGCGTCGGTCTGGCCGGCGCGCTGGCCGCCGACGAGTCAGCATCGCCGGCGCCGGGCAAGGTCACACTGAGGATCGGCTGGCTGGTCGAGCCCGACAGCCTCAACCGTTCATCGGCTACTCGGACTCGTCCCTGGAGATCTGGTCGCTGCAGTACGACTACCTCTTCTCCGAGCATCCCGACGGCAGCCACAGTCCCGAACTGGCGGTCGAGCGACCGACGGTCCAGAACGGCGGCATCTCCCCCGACGGCAGGGTGTGGACGGTCAAGATCAGGT
>Ga0315295_10005237_pt1 | contig 11082 bp, 13 predicted proteins | sample YL17G14_0_MG_FD_204453 | JGI IMG/M metagenome (GOLD analysis project Ga0315295, IMG submission 204453) | Sediment microbial communities from Yellowstone Lake, YNP, Wyoming, USA - YL17G14_0 | ecosystem: Environmental > Aquatic > Freshwater > Lake > Sediment | place: USA: Wyoming | collected...
GAGCGCAACGCCGTCTCCCTCCCCAGCGCGAACCCGATGCTCACCAGCACGAAGGCCAGAAGCAGCTTGGAGATGACCTGCTTTGCGGTCATGGCCGGCCTCCTGTTTGCGTCACTTGGGTGCGCACTCGCCAATCTTGCACGCCTTCTGAATCTGCCCCGGGGTCAGCTTCATCTTGTCGGCCAAGGCCTGGTCAATGCTGATGAGCCGGCCGGTGGCATTGGGCCGCTGCTCCAGCCACTTCTTCAGGTTCTCCTCGGTGGCAAAGAAGCCCTGATGGAAGCAGCCAGCCGAGACCCACTTGCCGTCCGCCGTCTTGCGCTGCCCGAACCAAGCCACCGCGGTTTTGGGCTCGATGAATGCCACGCTCCCGCCGAGCGTCCTGACGATGATCTCTTCGCCCGTCAGACCGTCCCGCTGATGGACCTCAATGTCCTTGCCTGTCCGCGCGGCCACACCCAGCGCGCAGTGCGAACAGCAACCCCAGGTGTAAAGGCCTTCGGCCTTCACCACGGCAACGTCTTCCGGGTATACGGCGCGGTCACAGAATCCGCAGCGCGCGGCCAACTCCTTGTCCCGAAGCACCTGCCAGTTGACAAGGCTTCCGCCCGCGGATTGCCGTTCCTGAAGCGCGGCGTCCTTGGTTGTGAACGCCTTGACTACCGGCCTGCCGGTGCCTTCATCCAGGCCGTACAGGAAAACGGCCTCGGCGAACGGAACCGGCTTCCCCGTTATCCAGTCGGCGACCGTGGCCTTCTTCTCCAGGCCCGTCTTGTCCTCCATCAGGCAGGAGTACATGATGAAGAAGCAGTGCGGCGAGCAGAGCCTGACCTCGCCTTTGGCCGTTTCAACGGTCACCCGCGTCTTGGCGTTCAGGTCCCCGTCGCACATGAAGCAGATGGAGGACTTGGGCCGCTCGTCGGCCTTCGCCGGCTCGAGCCGGGCGAAGGTCTGTGGCGGCGCGCCCACGTCCACGTTCAGTTCGCGCCACTTGGCGACAATGCTGTGCTTCGAGATGAAACCTTCGTGCCGCCAGAGCTCTTTCCCGGCGGCGTCCAGGAAGACCTGCGTGGGGATGACGTTGATGTTGTACTGCTTGGCCAGCGACGCGTTCTCTTTCTGCCAGACATCCACGAACTCGACATCGAACTTGCCCGCGTACTCCTGCTTCAGCTCCTCCAGGATCGGCGCCATGAGCTTGCAGGGGATGCAGGCCTTTGCGCCCAAGTCAACGAGCTTGGGCCTGGCGGTGGACGCCGGTTCCTGCGCGCACGCCGGCGCCAAGCCCACCAGGAAGATGAACAGCAGACCACTCGCGCGTGGCATGGGATGGCCTCCTTTCAAGGACTTCACGCCAGCAGCTTCTTGATCTCCTCCGGCGACGGCACCTTGCCCATCACCTTGACGTTGCCGTCCACGACCAGGGCGGGCGTCATCATCACGCCCAGCGCGATGATCTGGTTGATATCGGTGACCTTGAGCAGCTCGTACTCGAGACTCAGCGCCTTCGCGGCCGCCTCGGCGTTCTCGGCCAGCTTCTTGCACTTGGCGCAGCCCGGACCCAGAATCAGGAGCTTCCTCATGGCGTGTTTCCTTTCTTGGCCCTCCCGGCGCCCGAGCCTCACAGCTTGCGCTGCTCAGGGCGTCGCGAAGGAGATCGCCACCTTCACCTCCGGCCGGAGGGCGCCCCGCAGCGGGCACTGCTCAACGGCGGCCCGCAACTGCTTGACTTGCTCCTCGGAAAACTTCCGAGGGAGAGTGACCGCGACGTTCAAGGCTTCGACTCGCAGGGCGGGCGGGGGAGCGACTTCGACTCCTACCTCCGTCTTCGTCCCGCTGAGGTCGAGCCCCATCTTGTCCGCGGTCATCCCCATCAGCATCTCCATTCAGGACCCGATGGCGACGCCCCACAGATGGTAGACGCCGAAGCCGGGCCCGGACGACGGCCCGATTTTCAGCGTGGCCGGCTCCGGCGGCCGCGCCGCCGCGCACTGCATCCGGCCCAGGTACGTCACGACCACTTCGTGAGCCATGGCTTGCTCCTTTCGCGGAACGCTTTGCCCCTTGCCCGGCCCCGGTCTCACGCCTTGGCCAGGGCTTCCCTCGCCTTCGCGACGACTTTGGCGAGCTCCTCGTCCTTCACCGGCACGCCCTTCTTCTTCTCGATCCCCAAGTCCGTCGCGCGGACCTGGACGTAGTTCTTGAGGCCCAGGTTGTCGAAAATCTTCTTCGCGCAGTCCAGCGGGCAGCCTTCCAGGACCACGTTCAGATCGGCGCTCTTGGCCGTCTGGATCATCTCCTGGATCCCGGCGCCCAGGCCGGCCACGCAGAACATGGTGCCGTGGCCCTCCTTCATCAGTTGGCGCGCAACCCGGTCGCTCATTTCCCCGACGTTCGCCCCGCCCGAACAGGCGAACAGCAGGACCGTCTTCTTCCCTCCACCGCTGCAACAAGAGTCAGCCATGGCCGCCCTCCTTTTCTCCGGTTCCCGTTCGCGCGCGGCCCCGCCGCCGCGCGTCAGGCGACAAACATCCCAAACAGCCAGCCCACAACGGTGGACATGACCACCGTCAGCGTACAGAAGGCCAAGGTCTTCCGGAAACCGATGACCTTGTAGATCACCAGGATGCTGGGCAGTGAGAGCGCCGGACCGGCGAGGAGCAGCGCCAACGCGGGACCTTTGCCCATCCCCAGTCGCATGAGCATTTCCACGATGGGGATCTCCGTCAGCGTGGCGAAGTACCAGATGGCCCCCACGAAGGAGGCTACGAAGTTGGACGCCAGGCTGTCCCCGCCCACGAGGCCCGCGACGTAACTCTCCGGGATCAGCCCCCCGATGAACCCCGTGATGAAGACGCCGCCGAACAGCAGCGGCACAATCAGGAGGGCGAAGTCCCACGTGGCCTTCAGCCACTGCCCGGTCTCCTCGCGGGAGAACCAGCCCCAGACCATCAGCAGGACCGCGACCCCCATGGCGCCCGCCAGATACCATTTGAGGCCGTGCACGGTCATCGTGAAGCTGGGAACGGGCGTGAGCGAGGCGATATCCGCGACGTTCAGCCGGCGCACTTCGGTGGATAGCTTCCCGTCGGGCAGGTACTCCTGGATGTCCAGACTGTCCTGGGTGGAATAACGGATGTTAGCAGAGAGGCTGGCGCCGTCCCGCTTCACTACGGTCACGTCGTTGGTGTTGTACCAGTCGCTGAACACGAGGAACAGGATGAGACAGAGAAAGTAGAGGGAGGTTTTCCACAAGGGTCGGGGGCTGGGAGGCGGGGCCGGCATCTGCGCCGCAACCGCCGAACGTTGCTGTTCGGCCCGGCGGAAGATAAGGGCCATCAGCAGGCCGATGACGAAGGCGAAGGCCACCGCCCCGATCGCCCGGGCGACGCCCAGGTCCAGGCCGAGCACCCGCGCGGACAGGAAGATCGCCATCACGTTGATGGCGGGGCCGGAGTAAAGGAACGAGCTGGCCGGCCCCAGCCCGGCGCCCATCGTGTAGATCCCCGCGAACATGGGCAGCACGCTGCACGAACAGACCGCCAGGATCACGCCGGATACGGAGGCGACGGTGTAGGCCAGCGGGCGGCTGGCCTTCGGGCCCAGATAGTGCATCACCGAAGCCTGCGACAGGAACGTGGCGATGGCGCCCGCAATGAACATGGCCGGCACGACGCAGGCCAGCGTGTGGTTGATCGCGTACCACTGGAGCAGCCGGAAGGCCTCCAGGACGGCGTTCGCCACCTTCGGGTTGCCCAACGGCAGGAAGTAGGCCACCAGGAAGATGCCCAGCAGCCAAGCGAACTTCTGCCAGTCCTTCATCGCGACCTCCTCCTTCTCCGTCCCGCCGCTCCGGGGGAAACGGACCCGCACAGGCGTCCTGTCAGACGAGCAGCTCCATCCCGGCCTTAAGGTTGGCCTTCATCACGGCCTCCACGCAGTCCAGGAACCTCAACACGCAGGGCACCTTGAGCTGGTAGAAGACCTGGGCGCCACGCTTGTCACTGGCCACGATGCCCGCGCTCTCCAGGATGGAGAGGTGCTTCGAGACCGTGGACATGTCCGCGCCGATCATCTCCGTCAGCTCGCAGACGCAGTGTTCCCTTTGGGAAAGCACGTCCACGATGAAGAGACGGCTGGGGTGCGCCAGCGCCTTGACGATCCTGGCGCGCGCCTCGAACCGGGCTTGCGTTTTCGCGTTCATCTCACGGTCTCCGTCCGCGGTTCCCAACGGCCGCTACTTGACGCCGGCCATGCGCAGGGCCACCTCGGCCACGCGCCGGCCCAGGCCCTTTGCCGTGCCCACGCCGAACTCGTCGCCCGAGACGTCATCCTTTGTGTTGACGAGCGTCGCGCCCTGGTGGGACGCGGGCCGGCCGTCGCCCACGAGGAGCATCTCGTGGGCCATCAGCGTGGCCTGGATCGAACGGATCGTTTGCTCCTGTCCGCCGTTGCGCGCGCCGGCGACCGCCACCACGCCGCCCACTTTGTTGCTGAGCGCGAAGCCCTTCCGCAACGGCCCGCACCGCTCGAGGAACACCTTGCAGAGCGCCGACATGTTGCTGTAGTAGACGGGCGAACCGACGATGATCCCGCCGACCTTGGCGTCGGACAGAACCGCCAGGATCTTCTGGAATTCGTCTTCCTGGCCCTGGGGCGGCGGGTCCATCTTCATCCCGCCCAGGTCCACCAGCTCCACTTCGATGCTTGGCGAGACCTCCTTGGCCGCGGCCAGGCAGATCTGCACGGCCTGCGCCGTCGTCTTGCCCTTGCGCGGGCTGCAACTGACTCCCACGATCTTGACGGTCTTGGCCGCGCCGCCACCGGCGGCCTCTTCGGCGCGCGTCTCGTTGGCCAGGCCCAGCACGGCGACGGCCGCCGTGGTCCCCAGGAATCCCCGTCTGCTCAGGTCCGTGCTCACGGTAGTCCCTCCTCTTTGACTCGGCCTATTTGGCAATATAGCCAAGTAACCAAGAACTGTCAAGGTTCTTCCGTCCGAGGTGAACGGCAATTCCGTTTGAAGCGCGTCCGGGAGCGGGTTAGATTGCCCGTGAATGGCATCGCACGGGCGCGAAGGGAGGCGAACTGTGAACTGGAAACCGGTCGTGGCCCTCCTGCTGCTGGCGGCTCTCGGCCTTGGACTCGCCTCTTGCATCACGGGATGCGCCGAAAGGCCGGCTCCTGTTCCCTTGACCGCGCAGAACCTGCTCGAAAGGTCCAAGGGACAGGTGCTGGTGCTCATGATGGGCATGGAGGGTTGCCCGAATACCCAGCGGGGCACGGAGGTGTTGGCAGGTTACGCCGCCAAGCGCCCCGCCGGCGTCACGGTCGTTCGCGTGGATGCTCCGCCTCCCGCGGAGGAGCTTGCGCCGGTGGCGGAGTGGAAACACCCGTACGCTTACGTCTTCGATGCCCAGCGGGAGCTTGCGGACAGGCTCGAGTTCTTCTTCTACCCCACGCTGTACGTCCTGGACCGGGATGGGACGGTCCGTTACTCCGGCAGCCTGGACCTCGACAACCTGCAGCGAATGGTCAACGAGATCCTGGCGGAACAGCCCGGCGCGAAGAAGAAGATGTACACGCCGCCGCTCCCGGCGGTGGGCGCTCCAGGGGCGGATTTCCGGGCGAAGACGCTCGATGGAAAGGACGCCGGCCTGGCCAGCTTGCGCGGCCCCAAGGGCGCCTTCCTCTACTTCGCCTCCACGACCTGCCCTTTCAGCGTTCGTGGCCTTCCCGCGGTGGCCCAGTTGGCGAAGAGCTTTGGCGAGAAGGGCGTCGGCTTTGCGGTGATCAACAAGCAGGAGGCCGTCGAGGACGTAAGGAGAGTCTGCGCGGAGAACGCACCCGAACTCCCCGTCGTGGTGGACACCGACGCCGCGATCTGCAAGGCGTACGGCGTCGAGCCGGTGCCGTTCTTCTTCATCCTGGACGGCAAGGGCGCCATCGCGGAACGCAGGCCCTTCACGCCGGAATCCGCCACGGCGGCGCTGAACCAGCTCCTCGGCCTGGCCGCGAAGGCGGGCAAGGCCGCCGGGGCCGGGTGACGCTGATCGCGCGGCGGGGCCGTGCGCCCCGCTTACCCGGGTACGATGCGAAACCGAGAACAGCTTCCGACCCATGGCTTCCATGAGGATCCCTACCCGCTGGCTGAAGCTCGCCCGCGGCCTGCTCGAGTGTCCCACGGCGCCTTTGCGCGAGGAGGCGCCCGCGCGCTACGTGCTGGACTTTGCCGCCGCGCGTCCGGCGCTCTTCTGCAGGCGTGATGCGGCGGGCAACATCCTGCTCGGCTTCCCGCGGAACGCCGCGCGCGCGCGCGCGCCGCTGGTGCTGGTGGCGCATCTGGATCACCCGGGGTTCTGGATCGAGGGGGCGCGCGGGGGGCTGGCGCGGCTGATCTTCCGGGGGGGCGTGAATCCCGCGCACGTCCGGCCGGGAACGGGCGTGCGGTTCTTCGAGCGCGGTTCGGGCCGCGAGACGGGGCGCGGCCGGCTGGTGCGGGTGACGGGACGCAAGGGGCGTCTCCACGCGGCGACGGCGCGGGTGATGTCGGGTTGCGCGCCTGCGGGCGGATTCGCGACGTGGGATTTTCCCGGCTGGCGTTTGCGCGGGGGCCGGATCGTCTCGCGCGGCTGCGATGACAGCCTGGGGTGCGCCGTGTTGTTGTGCGTGCTGGAGGAGTTGGCGCGGGCGAAGCGGCGGGGCGAGGGCTTGTGGGCGCTCTTCACCCGGGCGGAGGAGGCGGGCTTCTGCGGGGCGTTCGGGGCGCTCTCCAGCCGCTTGCTGCCGCGCGGCGCGCGGGTGATATCGGTGGAGTGCTCGCGCGCCCTGCCGTCCGCGCCGCAAGGCGCGGGGGTCATCGTCCGCGTGGGGGACCGCGCGGCGGTCTTTGACGCGGGGGTCACGGAGGCCCTGCGACAAGTGGCCGAATCCCTGCGGCGGCGGCGGCCCCGTTTCCAGTACCAGCGTAAGCTGATGGACGGCGGCGCGTGCGAGGCGTTCGTCTTCGGCGCGCGCGGGTACCGCGCTTCGGGCGTGGCGTTGCCGCTGGGGAACTATCATAACCAGGCGGGCCTGGACGGCGGGCGGCGGGGGATCGGGCCGGAGCACGTCCTCGCGGCGGACTTCGTCGGCGCGGTCGAGCTGCTGCTGGAACTGGCGCGCCAGGCGCGGAGGTGGCGGCGCCTGGAGCGGGGCGGCGAAGCGCGGCTGGTGGAACTCGCGCGGCGGGCGCGGCGCGAGCTGCGTGCGCAGCCGCTCTTATTGAGTCCAGTATGACCAATGGGGAGTGGTGGGGCAGACATTCCTGTCTGCCTCATGCGGTCGGGCAGACAGGAATGTCTGCCCTACCGTCCCTTTGGCCAACCTGGACTCAATAGGAGCCGTCCAGGAATAGGTGCGCGTTTCTCGCTTGGTCTGGGGGCCGTCGTCTTCGTTGCTCCGGCGGTCGCGTATCTTCCCTTCCGATACGCTCCCGCCGAAGCGCCTCGACGACGGCCCCCATCCCGGCGCGATACTCCACGCACTTATTCCCGGACGGCTCCTTAGTTGGCAGTTGAAGGTTGCGTCTTTTCCGTTATGCCCTAGGTTTCGCCGGAAACGCGGGTGCGAGCGGAGCGAGGAAGGCCGCGATGCTGGATACGAAGTACATTCTCTCGAATCTCGAACAGGTGCGGAAAGCGATCGAGGACAAGCACGCCGCGGGCGAGCACACCGACCTGGACCGCCTGGTGAAGCTGGACGAACAGCGCCGGCAGGCGCAGACGGAGCGGGACGGGCTGCTGGCCGAGAAGAACCGGATCTCGAAGCAGATCGGCCCGCTGATGGGCGAGACCAAGAAGTCGAGCGGCGCGGATCTGTCGGATCTGAACGCCCGGATCGCCGAGTTGCAGAAACAGTCGCGCTCGCTGGCCGACCGCATCCAGGAACTGGAACTGGCCTGCGCCCGGGCGGAGACGGAACTGGACGAGATGCGGGCCTGGATCCCGAACGTGGCGCACGAGAGCGTTCCGGCCGGCGCCGACGGCCGGGCGAACGTGGTGCTGAAGGAATCGGGCGCGGCGCCGCGGTTGTCCTTCGAGCCGAAGCCGCACCATGAACTGGGAGCGCGCCTGGGCATCCTGGACTGCGAACGCGGCGCGAAGATCGCCGGGTCAGGGTGGTACTTCCTGCGCGCCGACGGCGCGCGGCTGGAGCGGGCGCTGATCAGCTTCTTCCTGGACCGGCATCGCGCGCGCGGCTACGTGGAGCTCTTCCCGCCTTTCTGCGTGAACGAGAAGACGCTCTTCGGCTCGGGCCAGCTTCCGAAGTTCATCGAGCAGATGTACGAGATCCCCGGCGACCGGCTCTTCGCCATCCCGACGGCGGAAGTGCCCCTTACCTCGTACCACCGCGACGAGATGCTGGAGGAGCCGGAACTGCCGAAAGGGTTCTGCGCCTACTCGGCGTGCTTCCGGCGCGAGGCGGGCGCGGCCGGCGCGGAGACGCGCGGCATCCTGCGCGTGCATCAGTTCAACAAGGTCGAGTTGCTCAAGCTCACCACGCCCGAGACGAGCTTCGACGAACTCGAGAAGCTCACGGCAGACGCGGAGGCGTTGCTGGAAGCCCTCGGCCTGCGTTACCGCCGCGTGGCGCTGTGCCGCGGAGACCTGGGGTTCTCGTCCGCCAAGACGTACGACCTGGAAGCTTGGGCGCCGGCGGCGGGGAAGTGGCTCGAGGTGTCGAGCTGCTCGGACTTCACGGATTACCAGGCGCGGCGCTGCAACCTGCGATACAAGCCCGCGGGCGGCGGGAAGCCGCGATTCGTGCACACCCTGAACGGATCGGGCCTGGCCCTGCCTCGCGTGCAGGTGGCGCTTTGGGAGACGTACCAGCAGGCGGACGGCTCCATCGCCATCCCGGAGGTGTTGCGCAAGTACCTCGATGGGCAAGAGCGCATCGTGCTGCCCAAGGGCTAGGTTCCGCGCCCGTCTTATAACTTCTTGGTTCGCAACGCTTTGTATCTCGGAGGCTCGGTTCGGGCAGGTCAGGCCGGGCCGGGAACGTTGCCATTGTGCGCTGGACTTAATGGGTTCGTTTCCGGGCGGAATAGGCTTCCATGCTCATAGGGGCGAGTTGAAGATTAGCCCGCAAACAGGTCCCGATTTGGCTTTTTTCTCCAATAAAGAGTATGGCATTTTGTGAAAATTGCCGATAATCAAAACTCACACTGGTACTTGGTCTTCGGCGCGTGCCGATGAGTCGGGGGGCTGGGGGGCCTGCAGGAACAGGCCAAGGAAACTCCGCAGGGAGGGAAGAGGACATGGCAAGAAAGCCGAACGCGAAGTTCATGGCGCCGCTGGTGCCCAGTTGCGAGCTGGCCGTGCTGGTGGGCGACAAGCCGCTGCCGCGCACGCAGGTGATCAAGAAGCTGTGGCAGTACATCAAGAAGCAGAAGCTTCAGGACTCCAAGAACCGGCGGATGATCAACTGCGACGACAAGCTGAAGGCGGTCTTCGCGAAGGGCCAGGTCTCGATGTTCGAGATGAACAAGCTGCTCAAGAAGCACCTGACGTACCCGTAAGACAGGCTTCTTGGCACGGCGAAGACGGACTCGCGGCGGCCCGGGCTCGAACGCCCGGGCCGCTTTGTCAGCGGCCGGCTCCGGTCTTGAGCGCGGCGATCAGCGCCGGCACGATCTCCAGCGCGTCCCCGACGACTCCGTAGTCGGCCCACTTGAAGATCGGCGCCTGCGGATCACGGTTCACCGCGACGACGCACCGGCTCGTCCGCATCCCGGCGAGGTGCTGAAGCGAACCGGAAATCCCGAGCGCCAGATAGAGCCGCGGGCTCACCGTCTTCCCGCTCTGTCCGATCTGCAGCGCCGGCGGCGCGAAGCCGGCGTCCACCGCCGCGCGGCTGGCGCCCGCGGCCGCACCCAGCGCATCCGCGAGTTCGTGGACCCATCTGAAGCTCTCGCGGCTCCCCAGGCCGCGCCCCCCGCAGACCACGATCCCGGCCTCGCTCAGATCCTTGCGCGCGCCCTCCGGGACGGCCATCGAAGGAACTACGGCGCGGAGGTCGGCGGGAAGATCCGGAACGTCCAGTCTCTCGACGCGCCCTGCCGCCGGGCTCGGCGGCTTGCGCGCCGGGAAGACGCTGGGACGCAAGGTAAGGACCACGGGCGCGGCGGCGGGTTGGACGGTCTCCAGGAAGCGCCCACCCAGGACGGGCCGCACGAGTTGGAACGTCTCTTTGGCGCAGCGCAGCCCCAACACGTCCGAAGCGAACACTCCGCCGACGCGCGCGGAAAGCCGCGGAGCGAGGTCACGGCCGAGGCTGGAGGCGCTGAGAAGGAGGACAGTCGGACGGGCTTGTTCCAGGGCCGCGATGAGCGCCCGGAGCCAACGCAGCGGAGCGTACGGCGTCAGGCCCGGCTCCTCGGCCCACCAGACATCCCGCGCGCCCCAGGCATGGAGTTCAGGGACCGCGCCCTCGGCGCCGGGGCCCAGGACCACGGCGCCGACGGAACCGCCGGACGGCTCCGCCAGGACCCGCGCGGCCGAGAGGACCTCGCAGGCGCTCTTCCTGAGCTTCCCGTCGCGGTGCTCGGCGAGGACGAGTGCCTTCAGGTTCTCTTTCATGGGGCGGAAAGGTTCCCTTCCGCTCTGAGTATCCGCGCCAGCTCCGCCGCCGCCTCGCGCGGCGGGCCGGTGATGATCCTCTTCGGCTGCCGCGCGGGCGGCGGGTCGTAGCGGAGCAGCTTGAGCGACGCCGCCAGCGCCCGCGCGTCGAGTCCCAGTTCGTCCAGGGTCCTGACGGCGATGGGGCGCTTCTTAGAGTCCAGTCGCGCCTTCAGCGTCGGCGTGCGCAGTTCGTACGGCATCCGGTCGCAACTGACGACGGCGGGCAGGGCGGCCTCGATCAGTTCCTCGCCGTCCTCGACGCGCCGCCGGCAGAACACGCGACGCCGGTCCGGCGAGAACTCGAACGCGCACGCCGCCGTCACGTGCGCGGCGTCCAGTGCTTCGGCCAGCGCGGCGGGGAAGAACCCCTGGCCGTCGTCGGCCGCCGAGCGACCGCAGAAGACGAGCGCGGGGGCCAGGG
>Ga0315295_10005238_pt1 | contig 11081 bp, 26 predicted proteins | sample YL17G14_0_MG_FD_204453 | JGI IMG/M metagenome (GOLD analysis project Ga0315295, IMG submission 204453) | Sediment microbial communities from Yellowstone Lake, YNP, Wyoming, USA - YL17G14_0 | ecosystem: Environmental > Aquatic > Freshwater > Lake > Sediment | place: USA: Wyoming | collected...
CCGGACGGTAAATCCGTCTTTATTCAAGGGGAGGACGGGGCCAATGCCTTTCTTGAGGGCATCGGACTAAAGCCTGAAGAGGTCTGCCCCGGCGATTGGGACTTAATACCCGAACACGTGGAGGCCGATTACTATGACCTCGCCGAGTAAGACCCCAATCGTCGATATGGCCCTTGAGGGTGTCGTGGCGGTCACGATAGCCGAGAAGGTCTACGATAAAGAGCGCAAGAGTGTCGAGAGGCTCGCATCGCCTATCGACCTCTTTTAATCCATACCCGCAGGTTCAAATCCTGCAAAGAGCTTTATGCCCTTAATGGGGTGGACTGAATGACCGACAACAATGAGACACCCGCCGACGGGGGGATACCCGTCATAGAGAATGTGACCGAGAGCGTGGCCGAGGTAGTGGCCGTCGAGAAGCCCAAAGAGAAGCAGGTCAAGAGCGTCGAGATAGTGTCGATATTCGGCACCGACAAAATCGTGGGCGTGTCCAGCTTCGAGGACTTGCCCGACAGGGTGAACGTGTCCGGCCATATAGAGGAAAGCGTCGAGTACGAGAGGGAAGGCAAGCTGGTGAAGGACATAAAGAACATACCCGCGTGTGTGTCCGTCCCCCGGTCGGCCATCATCTCGATGAATAAGACCTACCATCAGTAAGCGTCCGGCTCTCGTCGGTTCAATCCCGACGGGGTTTTTATGGCCCTTGAGGGGCCGGATATAAAAACTTGAGGTAGGCCCGTTATGACCGTATCGCGGGACGGGCGAATACGCACCCATGAACATGGGGCGGGAATCGGCTGATGCCCATCCGGGTGAAGCCGTCAGAGGGCTACCCTTCTGGCCCTGAAAAAGAAGGCGGTTTGGCGGTTGTCCGTAACAACCGTCTTTAACGGTCGCAGGGCGACGGTGGTGCTGTCGCCCCTCGATAAAGTAGGTAGAGAGTGACTGAATGACCGAGAGATGCGGTAACACCGCAACGGCGTTGTCTCAGGACGACAGGAACGCAATAGGCATGACCATCGGGGACTTCATGCACAACATGGGCCTATCGCAAGGGGTCTATGAGTTGAGGCTCGAAGTGGGCCTCAGCGCACGACGGGAGCTTGAACAGGCGCGCATCAAAGAGGATGCCGTTCTGCGCCTAGTCAACGGCAAGAGGGCCGAGATACGCAAAATAAAAGAGCGTGTCCGCGACCTCGACATAGAGGGGCTTGTGGTTAAAGAGGGACGCGCCGAATGGCGCAAGGGGTTCAACCCCGGAACCTTTATGACGAAGATGGCCGAGAGGCTCCGCAATGAGCGCATACGCCTCCAGAACGACCCCGAATACCTCCAGCTTGAGAACGACCTCAAGGTGCTGAGGGCCGTCATAGTACGGGCGCAGGTGAACATGGGCCTTGCCCCTCATGAGGATAAGAGCCTCAAGGACGGCGGGAAAATCAGGCGGTGGTAAGCATACCCGACACCATAAAAGAGTGCGAGCGATGCAAGGGCGATGAGGCCGTCAGGGACGACCTATGCGCCCATTGCTTCGCCGTCGATATAATGGAGGGGTAGTCATGGCGACCGAGTTGGACACCGATAGCACCGTTCCATGCGGGCATACGGAGGACTACGAGGAAATAGGCCAGACCCCCGAAGGCATGGTCATCATCTGCTCTTATTGCGGGTGCGGTCACACCGACACGACCAGACCGAAGGTGTACACTACCGACGAGAATATGGCGTGGTATTGGCTCTACCGTCAGGCGTATTTCGCCGTCAAAGACGACCGCGCTTGCTGGTGGGACGACAAAACGGGCCATCGGCCATGCCATGCCTGTTACGAGGACAATCGGGCAAGGCAAGAGGAACGCATACGGGGGGCAAGGTAATGTGGGAAATAACCCGAGATTGGATAGGCCACTTCAAGGACGACAAATACATCGAAAGTCACGGCGAGCCTCCACATAAGCCCGTACAGTCCCGAGACTTCGACGATGCGAAGGCAAAGACCGTCCCGCATTACCCGTTCAAGATGTACGATGCCGACGGCAACCTCTATTACGAGGGCTGGTCTGACGATTGCACCAGCGAAAAAGCCTTCGGCCCCCTCGATGATTTTGGTAGGCCAAACGCCGGGGCCATCGACATAAAGTACCTCGACCCGATGAACCACACATGGAGGTCATTGTAATGTGCAAGAAATGTTGGGAAGATTGTAAGGATTGCGAGCCTCTCAAGAACAATCCCGATGCCATGCAATGCGATTACTGCGGGCATCTCTTTATAGGCAAGTGCGGGTGTGGCGGGGCCGAGGAAAACCGGGAAGAGGAAACAGACCCCGAATTTGACGAGCGCATGAAAAACACCCCCGGCTCTAAGCAATGCCCATTCTGCGAACAATGGCATTTGAGCGAAGAGTGCTTGTGCATCAGGGCGCAATGGGAACGCCGAAGGCATCAGGCCGGAACGCCTTTCGCAGACCGCTACCGAGAGGAAATAGACCGCTTTTTCCGAGAAGAGGACTTCTCCAGCAACGACGCGGTTAAGGGCCATATCTGGATAGCTGGCCGGGGCCGGACATTTCAGGCTCTAACCATTGAACCCCCCGAAGGCGGGCAGTACGAAATAGCTGTCAGGTTCAAGCTTGAGACAGACAGCCCGCAAGCGCAAGACAAGTTTTCGGGCTATATCTCACGCGACGGGTACATGGTGGGCAGGAACACCGACGGACATTAACGGAGGATTGATTGACATGACGGGAGCAGAACAGATACAGAAGGCATTTTGGGAGATAGCAGACCAGCCGGATGGGACAGAACGCAAATACAAGATTACGCATGGCGTCCGACAGGACATGGTACGCAAGGCCAACGGGACGGTCAGGTACGAATTGTGGGGCCATGTAATAGCCTCATACACGCCCTCTACGGGCATCCTCACCCTCTCGGATGAGGGCTACAAGACCAACACAACGAAAGACCGCCTCAACGGGATACTGCACTACGCGCCCAAAAAACTCGGCAACGGAAAAATAGGCAACTTCGGGGTCTGGCAGGAACGCCGGATATGGCATCTCAATTACCGGAATTGGAGCCGTCCGAACGCGCAAGGCGTAAAGTTCAAGTGGAATAGCGGGGCGCAGATAGACGCAAACGACCCCTTCCGGCTCCTCGAAAAACTCGATGAGAAGGAATTGGCGAAGCGCATAAAGACCTTCAACGGCCACATCAAGCGGTTTGTGGATGCCATCAAGAAGCGCGTGTTCGACGGCTCCTTATCGTGCGACGGTGGCGAGTGCTGGCTGGTCAAGGGCGTGTTCGGCGAAGGGCAAGGATGCGACACCTGCGAGTCCCTGCTCAAGCCCGGATGCGGTGGCGGGGCCACGCTCATAGCTAAAGCCCTGCAAGAGAAGGGCTACCGCTTCCCCGGCGTATGGATGGCCGAGATAGGCGAGAATGGGGAGGGGAAGCCGAGCATCACGGCGATGCAAAAGAATTGGAAGTACCCCATCTCCGGCGCATTGCGGGACTATGTACGCAAGCGCATAGTGAAGATAGAATTTCAACGCCGACAGGCCGATGCTTGAGGGGGCATAGACATGGGAACGGCAAACTCTTACAACGACCTGCGCCAGCACATCGGCCACAAGCTTGAGTGCGTGTGCTACGGGGAGAAAAAGAAAGACCCGCACAACGTGGCGATAGAGTGCGTGACCTGCGGTGTTGTGCTTCTGGACTTCGACCATCCCGACATTGCCGACAATGACTACACCGAGGAAAAGGGGTTCTTCCCCGTAACCTACGTGACGCGGGACGATATAATTACGGCCCTCAGCAATAAGAAGCTGGACAAGAAGATAATGAAGCTGACCGATGTTGATATGGCCCAAATCGCCCGCAAGATGAACGAATGCTTCTGCGAAACCGACACATATTGGGAGTTCTTGCGGTCGTATGTTCCCGATATGCTCAAGGGGGCTTGAATATGCCACAACGGGGGACATTGGGGCCGGAGCGTTGCTCCAAATGCGGGTCGCTTCTCTATATCGATGGAGATGGGGCGCAACCCTGTTTGAAGTGCGAGGAAATGCGGGTGGGCGATAGGTCGTATGTTCCCGATATGCTCAAGGGGGTCTGAATTTGAAGGGACGCTATCAGGTCGAGATATACTTTACCGACAAGGCCGACGAGGACGACCAGCTTGCTGACCTGCGACATCAACCTGATATTTTCGACACCAAAAAAGAAGCGGTGGCGTGGGCAGAAACCAAGATGGAAATATTGAAGGGAGCCAGCATCGCACAAGGCGTTGTCAAGCATTTTTGGGCCGAGGTTCATGATAACGAAGATGGGGAAAGCTGGCGGGTAGACCCGACGGCGGGCGATAAAAAGAAAGGCGAATATTCATATCGTTGCCCGAAGTGCGGTAAGACCAACCTCTCGGTAATCCATTGCGTCGTTGATGGGAGAATGACGCTATTCGAGGACGGCTTTCTCATATCGGGCGATACGACCGAGGAAATAGTGGAATGCAATGAGTGCGGGCATCAGGCCGATTTAGGCGAGTTCACGCGGGAGGGCTGAACGGATGAGACATTACACAATAGCAACAAGCGACATAGGACAGATGTGCATCAAGGCATTCGACAGGGTGTGGCCCGTCACAGGCTTCATAGGGCGCATTCTCCCCGGTGACGTGGGCAAGCGCGTATATCTCGTTCCCTGCGACGACCCCAAAGCCGGGAGCATTCTTCAAGTGGAGAGCGACGAGCAGTTAGCCAAACGCCGAAATTAAGAGGGTGAAGTAAATGGAATATCGCTTAGAAGTGGCAGGACGCACCGCAGGGACATACAGGCATACCCGCGTGACCCTCAAGTTTGACAGCGCGGGCGAGCTATTGAACGCCGTAGCATTGGCGAGGTCTGGCCTCGTCGGATGGGGCTTGTGGCAACAGTCCCATAAGGTCAAGAGCGCATTCGGGAAATGCTGGTTCTGCTCCACCGCAGGACACGGCGGGTTCATCCTGATAACGCAGACGCCCATAACCTTCAAAGACCACGCGTTCGAGGTTCATCATCTCTTCGCAAGTGGCCCATCGGTTGTGGCCTACGCCTACGAGTTTGAAGAGGATTGCGACTGGTCGCTCCTTCTCGATAATGACCCGGTGGCATTCGAGAGTGAAGCCGTCGAAAGGCTGAAGTGGGACACCAGCCCGAACAAGAGCATCGAGAGCGTCAGGCAAGACCTCAAGGAACAGGTCGCAAAGTCCCGCCAATGGTCAAAGGATTACGCGGAAGCGAAGGCGATAGAGCAGAAGCTACTCGACGAGGGCAAATTCCTTCGGTGTTCTGCGAGAAGCAAGGATACGGGAATATGGGGCGAGGATACGGTCGTCGTCGCATTCAAGAACAAAGACAGGCAAGAGTTATATCGCTCCATGAGCAAAGAAACCTACCATGCCATCCCCTACGGCGTGAGTGCCACGATAGAGGACTACTCCAAATTCGGCAAGGTCGAGATGGCCGACGAGAAGGACGCGTGAGCGCATGGCGAATCCCCTGAACATCTGCGGTTGGGACAATGATGAGATTATCGACAAGGACGGGAAGATAGACCATTCCTGCGATATGGGGTACGACGGGTGCGACCAGAGTGGACACTATCTCTACGCAAGTAAAAAGACCGGGGTGACCACCGTAGTCTGCCAATCCTGCGCCCCGAAAATGCCTCAAGGGTACGGTCTTATCGGGCCGATTAAAGAGGTCTGCACCGAGGGGTGAGCGCATGGCGATATTGTATCAGCCAGTACGGATAGTCGATAAGGACTACAAAAATTGGGATAGAGTGAAGGCCATTCTCGATGGTAACTTCCAGCAGTTGCAACAGATAGACGAAGAGGCGAAGAAAGCTGGAAAGCTGTTGGGTCGCTACATACGGGAGAGCGTGGCCGACGGTCTGGCCTACTACCAGATAATAAAAGAGGGCAAGAGGACGGTGCGTATCCGCATCTGCCTCGACATCTGCGGGGACAATTACCGGGTGGCCTATTGGGGCGAGGAGGCCACGATAGACCGCAAGTACGCACTTAAGTCCGTCGAGGGCAGGGACTTGCTGGAACAGTTATTTAAGAAGGGGTGAGACTGATGGCGATGGACAAGAAAGAGGCTCAGTTGATAGCGAATGAAACGCTCTTCATTCTGGTCAGGCAATGCAAGACGGAGTTCCCCGGCGCATACGAGTTCTTCACCGGGCAGATGGACATAATCGACGAGGAACTGATAGAGGCCGACAAGCTTCTGAATGACTGAACGGGTGAGAACATGGACAAGCCAATCACGGTAAGTGTACCCGGAGCGAGGGCCAAATTCGAGGAATGGATAAAGACGCGAGGCGGTATTCTGGTTTGGGAGAATGTCAATCTCTCAGACCCCGGCGCAGGGGCGATGTTCACCCCGGTCAGGGACGCCGAGGGCAAGGAGAACGACAAGAACGCCTACCCGAAGTGGACGCACCGCTATCATGAGACTTGCACCGACATCAAGGACTTCAAATTCGTCAAGGAAATGGTCGAGGTCAATCGGTTCAGGGTCGCCATCAGGATGGGGTCGCAGGGGCTTACGCTCAAGCTGACAGACGCATCGACCAAGAAGCTGAACAAGGCTCTCGACAAAGCGAAGGAAAAGACAGGTCAGGATGCCTCGTATCGCTTCGATTACGACACGCAAGAGGCCGTAATCGAGGTTCCCCTTTGGGAGTGATGGCATTGTTCGGCTTCGATATGCACCACACGGCCACGATATACGACGATGGGACGGTTCATGTCCAGAACACCATCATGGGCATGAGTGGACAGCATCATGTCCACACGCTCAAGGGATACCGCAGATGGAAGAAGGACGTAACCCACGCCCGCGACACAGAGGAGACAAAGGCCAAGCCGGGAGCAAGGTGCAACTGCGGTCTTGTTTCCGGCCAGACCAGAGAGTACGATGGCAAGGTGTGGGAGAACACCGAGCATCTTGAATGGAAGTGATTGAATTGACCGACGAGAAGAATGGGATTCATCAGATAGTGGACGGGCGGATAATGTTCGGGGACGCAGGCATAACTCTGCCCCTCAAGGACAAGGGCTTTGTCTGCCACCTCTGCACGATGGACGAGAATACCCGCTTGGTGGACTTGGCCCTGAAGCCCGAACACCTTGAGCAAATCATCGAGGGCGCAACGCGGTACTTGGGCAACAAGGGTGGCATCAAAATCGAGACCATCTGGACTGAACGGGTGGAGGACGATAACCCCGACCTGAAGTGGCTGAGGAGCCTGTACGACGCGGATGAGAAGGTGATAATCAGTTCCATGCGCTACTCGGACGCAAATATCAAAGAGTATGGATGGGAGCAGGTCAAGGAATGGATGGACGAGGACAACGAGAGGCTGGACGCCTACGGCCACGATTGGAACATGGTCGGCATCCGGGCCTTCGCCCGCATCCAGATACCGACAGGCATGGGGAACAATAGCCGTATGATACACACCGTTTATACATCCGGTCTTTGGGGCATCGAGAGCGACAGCGACGCTCCCTACTTCAAAGAGGTCGAGGACGATGAACTCGACACCCTGAAAACGATGCTCGCGTCGATGGGCATACCCGAGGCCGACATAGACCGCCACATAAAGGTGGCCGACCATAAGAACGAGTGAGGTGGTTGGAATGGACTTGAACGTCCGCAAAGAGCAACTCGCAGAGCATCAGGGTGGTCTCAACATAAGCATACCCGGCTTCAAGGGCAACCCCGCCGAGGTAGAACCCTCGCAAATATATATCGAATACTACGAGGGTAAGCTTCTGGTGCATATCTGGCGGGGCGAGCAAGACCCTGAAACGCTGGAGATACCGCCGGAGGACAAGTGATTGATATGACTGACGACAAAAAGGAAGAGCCGAGATTTGAATGGGACGAATGCGAAATAACCGAGGCCGAGGTCAAGGACAGGATAGAGCGTATCAAGGCGGGCGACGAGGATACCGTCCCCCATTGCTCCGCGTGCAACGGCGAGATAGACATCAAGAACATGACGGAGAAGGAAATCGAGGAATGGGTACGGAACGCCGTCTACTCCGACGATTGGCTGATGACGGACGCGTGGGAGAACTTCTTGGAGGCCATGCAAGAGCTAATGGACGAGTGCATGGACGGGAGCGCAGGCGGGTCTTTCGGGAAGAGCTACTTCTGGTCTGCCAGCGCAGAGAATATCGGCTGGCGACAACGCTCCGGCGAAAAGGTATTCCGGGCAGACACCGCAAAGGAGCTACTCGAAGAACTCCTGCCCAAGACCAACCAATTCTCCCTGCGGGTGTATGACCACGACGGAAAATTCACCATCAGGTGCGCCCACCACGATGCTCCTACTGGCGAATTTTACTATGTCCAGCCGGACGAAATATGTTGCGTCTGCCACCTGCCGAGAGAGGGCGAGGTGCATTGCACCTGCTACTGCGATACGCATGGGGGTGAGGTGTTCGGCGACCCGACGATAGGCGACCACAACGAATGCCTTGACTGCCACAAGAAGAGGCTGAACGGCGAGATAAAGGACGAGGAGGACTGAATATGAAAGTGATGCTGATAACCAAGAAAACGCAGAACCCGAAGAACGGCGACTTCTGCTTTGCCAACGAGGGCGAGATAGCCCGCTTCGACTCTTGTGGCGAGCGTGCGTTCATAGGCATAGACAGCCAGAAGGGAAGCACCACCGTCAGGATAGCGAGCCTGAAGCTGACCAAAGAAGCCTTCTCCCAAATACTCCTTAAGGCTCTCACAAAAGGCGGGTGGCCGTTCACCATAACTGATGCGAGAGAAATGGCCGAGGAACTGAGCGATGTCGCCTGCAAGTACAAGGTCAATGATGTCGTGGGCATAGAACTCCGAGAGGATGGGTATTGCTTCGTGAACAGGTGATTGAAAATGCCAGACCTCCCGAAGCAGATAGGGCCTGTTCGGATACACTACAACCACGACGACGCTGGCAACTTCTTCGCTACCTTCGTGCATACAGACAAGCGATGGATGAGAATACCCATCGTTGAAGAGGACGGCATGGAGGTCGAGATAACGGAGATAGCCACACACTTCGATGAGAAATATCGGAGCCACGTGGAGCAATATCTGGAGGACTGATTGGGATGACAGACAACAAATTGAGCGCAAAGGTGCGGGAGATATTCGAGAAGCTGTTGAATGAGGAGAGGGAGACGCACAAGAAGATAGACGCGGAGATAGGCTCAAAGTACAGCGACCCCTTCGCAGACACGAAGGTCTACACCGGGAAGCACATGGAGACCAAGCACGTCGGGGGCGAGGGGCAGAACTACGAGGGCTATCTCCCTGAGATTGTCGATAACAACAAGGAACACAATCATTGCCTGCTGGTCGTGACCTACGACGGTGCGGGCTACGACTATCTCTCGTATGAGACCGACTACGGCGTGGGCATGGTGACCACGAAGTTCATCAAGCAGTTGGAAGAGTCGGGCCTCAAGGTGATGCTCGAACACTTCTGCCGGTGGGCGTTCTGCGTGTACGAGGACAACTGAGGTGAGACCGATGGCGAAGAAGAAGGTTCAGGAATTTTTCGTGAGCATGACTGCGACCGCAGTGTTCGAGCGCGTGGTCAAGATACGGGCGAAGAACAGGGAAGATGCCATACAACGGGCGGAGGCCCTCGGCCTCTACGGAAAAGAATCGGACAACGGCCTCTTCGACCAGCTCGATTTAGAGAAGGGCCACGATTGGGACGCGTGGGAAGCCAGTCAAGGCATCAAAAAGGGGTGGTGGGGCGCAAGGGAGACCTACACCGACTACACCAAGAACAAGAAAGAGGGCAAGGTCGTAAAGATTGAGTGAGGTGAATAAGATGCCCGTATATGAAGTGGCCGTCAAGCTGACAGGGAGAAAATATTTCAATATAGAGGCCAAGAGCATGAAGGATGCCATCGAGATAGCCAAGCTGTACTTCAATGACCTCTGGGCAAGCCTCGACGATGAATTGCAGAAGCGGGAGGGCATCTCCCTCGACGAGAAAGCGACCTTTATGGTCACGAACATCATAGAGAAGTGAGAGGTGAGACTGATGGAAAAGGTTGACAAGAAAATTATCGAGCAGATAAGAGAGAAGCTGGAAAAGCAACTATGGGTGGGCTTGGGCTACAAGAACATCAACGGCGCATGGGTTGAGGTCAAGAAGCTTAAGGTCCAGACCATAGGCGAGCGCAAATACCTCGTAAGCGGGGAGAAGCACTACGGCATCCAAGACACCGGGGACGGATGCTCTGAGAGCTACAAAGAAACCTTCAATGGGGTCGCGGTGGAGATAAAGGGGTGATGACAATGGCCGGGACACCGATGCTGGACGAGTTCGAGAAGTGGGCGAAGGAGAACGCGATGGAGGAGGACTACATCAAGGACGTGTACCTGACTGACAACGACGGGTGCATACCGAGCCAGTATCTCGGCGACGATATTAACCGGGATATAAGAGGCAAGTTCGCCCGACCCCTCAACTTCATCATCGAGAAGGTGCAGAAGGAGCTTGGCGCGAAGAAGGAGGGCCTCTGGCTGTACCCGATGATAGACGCCGACTACGAGGACGCCACGCACGCCGCCATAGTCATGGTCACTCACAGCACAGGCAGGCGCGACTTCCTCTACTACAACAGCGAGAAGGCGTGGAACTACTGGTTCCAGACCCGCGAGGACTTCGAGAAGGAGCTGTTCGACATCTATGTCGAGGTCCACAAGAACCTGACCCGGCTCGGTGTCGGGAGTTAGACCAATGAAGCAGATGACAAACAAAGAACTTGAGAAGCACTGCCGGGAAGCCCGAATGCTATTGGCGGAATTGGGTACACCAAAAGTCAGGATAAAGCGGAAGCTGAAGGTAGTGCAATACGCAGAACCAATCTTCGATAGCTAAGAGAGGAGTGAAAACAATGTCTGGAACCGACTGCGTGGACATATGCGACATCGTGCTGGAGATAATGTGCCATCCCTGCCCGCATTGGAAGAAGTGCCAGAACAATGAGGAAGAGGCCA
>Ga0315295_10005239_pt1 | contig 11080 bp, 9 predicted proteins | sample YL17G14_0_MG_FD_204453 | JGI IMG/M metagenome (GOLD analysis project Ga0315295, IMG submission 204453) | Sediment microbial communities from Yellowstone Lake, YNP, Wyoming, USA - YL17G14_0 | ecosystem: Environmental > Aquatic > Freshwater > Lake > Sediment | place: USA: Wyoming | collected...
TATTTATAAGTAACTTCTCCTATAATAATTTTATTCCTTCAGGAAATTTCTTTGGCTCATGATACTTTGACAGTCGTAGCAGATGTCTGTTGGGAAATCATCAGGGAGCTCAGAGCCGCAGATTTTGCAATATTTTGTCATTCTCCTTCCTTCTTATGCCCCTCTTTGTTATCTATACTCCTAAAAGGTATCTTTGAAGCGGAAATGAAAGAAATCCCGACAAACAGCAGAATAATTCCACCGCTAAACCTTTCTTCATCCAGGTATCTTTTATTCAATATCATCCTCCAATGTTATAGGGTCTGAATGCAGGATGCCAGTCAATATCGAATGGTGGTAAGGTCCATTTGTCCTGTAAAATTCTTATACCAAAAATGAGTTTAGGAAATATCCGAGGTCTCCCCCAATAATTTTGGTTCCAACTGTTTGTACAATTTTCAAAAAGAGCATGTCGTATGTTTCTCAAAAAGTTGTTTTTAAGGACAGTATTATTGGTTGATAAAACGAAATAGATGCCGTGTCTATTTTTTGAGATGATATTCCCAGAGATACTGTTGTTGCTGGAACAATTCAGGTAGATACCAGACCCGTTGTTCCATGTAATAGTATTACCCATGAGTGTGTTGAACCTGTGTTGATAGACGTAGATACCGTTATTGTTATTCGCGATGGTGTTACCAGAGATACTATTATTGTCACCTAAAAGATAGATACCGTCATAAGTGTTATTTGTGATAGTGTTCTCAGAGATAGTGGCGTTGTCACCTTCGAAAATTATCCCATCATAGGTTGCGTTTGTGATAGTATTATTAGAGATTGTAGCGTTGTTACCATATACATCAATACCATCATAGATGGAATTTGTGATAGTATTCTTGATGATGGTGTCGTGATTACTTTGAATAGCAATTATGCCACAACCGTTGCTGTTCGTGATTGTGTTATCGATGATGGTGATGTAATCACTGTACATAATCCATATACCAGAATCGTTAGTGTTTGTGATGGTGTTCCCAGCGATGGTGTTGTTGTCGCCAGATATCAGTATCTCATCCTTGCTGTTTGTAATGGTGTTATTGATAACGTTGTTGAAATCACTCCCGTAATCCAGTAGAATACTATTATGATTATATGCGAGAGTGTTATCGATGATAGTGTTGTAATCGGCGGAATAATCTAGGTAGATGGCACCACGGTTGTTTGAGATGATGGTATCAGAGATAGTGTTGTTGTCACCAGAGAGCTCGATGCCATAATAATTGTTTGTGATATTGTTGTCATATATGGTGTTATTCCAACCGTTGAGGCAGATGCCATAATGGTTCCCTGTGATGGTGTTAGATAAGATGGCACAGGAATTGGATGTTGCGATTTGGATACCGACTGTTGTATTGAATAGTTCTTGGTTTTGTATCGTGATATTGGTGCAATTTACTAGAATGATTTGCCCTGCCTCATCATCAATAACTCGATTGGACTCATTATAGAGATAGACAAGTGGTTTGCCGTTCACCATATTATTTGTCACAATATTATTACAAACATTATCCAAGGAAATAAATACCCCGGAGTTAAAAAAAGAATTATTTGAAATGATGTTGTTCCAACAATCCATTAAGTAGATGCCATAATAGTCATTTGCAAGAGGATGATTATAGTTATTTGTAAAAGTATTACCCGAGATGATATTGTCATCACCAGAAGTGTAGAGATACGTGTTTATTATGGTGTTACTAGAGATAGTATTGTTATGACCAAAAAGTCGTATTCTATCATTGGGGAGGTCGATGATGTTATTGATAACGTTGTTGCAGGATGAATCTATTCTCACGCCCTCACCTCGACACGCATCATTTTGAATGGTAAAGCTACTCATGTTCACCCAATCAGTGATAATAGAAACAGTAAATGCAAAATATCCAATGATAATCGTTGTATTCTTCTCCTCGCCAAGGAGAGTAATTGATTTGTTGATGACGACATATCCAACATATGTTCCATTGAAAACGAACACCGTATCCCCGTTGCTTGCGTTGTCAATCGCATCCTGAATTGTCGTATAGTTCCCTGGCCCGCTCCCCCCAACATACAACCAACCTCCACTAAATGTTGGTTGAGATGGTTTCTCCGTGCTTTGTGCGAAAGCTGGAATGATACAGGTTCCAATGAATAGAAGAATGATTCCAACCACTAAACATTTCCTTTTCATTACTTTTCCTCATATATCATAGGGTTCTTGTGCGGGATGCCAATCGGCTTCAACACGTGGCACCCGCGGCAGACGTGGGAATCTGGACTGGTAGAGACTCCATCCCTGGATCAGATACGGGTGGGTTGGTGACGCGTTCCAGTAGTTCGCGTCCCAGGTAGTTGAACCAAATGCATGGTAATTCGTAAGGATGTACGACTCTTTGAAATGTCTTGCCTCAAACAAGTGGTCACATTCCCAGCAGGGTAGTTTCGCAAAGCCCGCATGCTTGGCGTTCCTGAGGAAAGTGTTCCGTTCCACATGATCAGCGTAGGAGCAGTTGATCTCTAGGCCCTGGGTGTTGTCCTCAAACGTATTCTGCATGATGCTGTTGTCTGCCCCGTAGGAGTCCAGGATGCCTTCCTTGCTGTTGTTCCGTAGCGTGTTCAAAAGGATGGTATTGTGAAAGGACGAGTAGAGTACTATGCCATACTGGTTGTCTTCGATGGTGTTGCCTTGAAACGTCGAGTTGTTACAGTAGTAGGACGTTATAATGCCGAAATAGGTGTGGCTGATGTGGTTCTCAGGGAGAGAGATGCGTTCCCGCTGGACGTAAGGGAGCCAAAAAACTTTGATATCGATTCCCATGTTCGCGTCCGAGATCGATGTCTGCATGATTGTCACGTCGTCCCTGCATACCACTACGTCGGCCGATGTTGCGTTCCGAATTGTGAGGTTACGGATTTGGACACCATTCGCAAAGACGAAGATGATGAAAGCCAGGGTCTTGTTCCCGTCGATGACGGTCGTCGGCATCGATTCCCCGATCAGGCTGATGGTCTTGTTGATGGTGAGCTGTTCATGGTAGGGGGCGTCGTCGTCATAGACGAACACGGTATCGCCGTCGGTCGAGGCATTGATTGCATCTTGAATTCTGGTGTAGTTTCCTGGCCCACTCCCACCGACATACAACCAATTCCCTCTTGTATTTGGTGAAGAAGATTTATTTGCATTTTGTGCATTTGTTGGAATGATACAGGTTCCAATGAATAAGAGGATTACACATAATGCAATTATTTTCTTCCATTCCATTATCTCACCTCTGGGATGTCATAGGGTTCTTTTGCAGGGTTCATATCGAAATTAAACCGCTTGGTAATGCTAGTTGGGTCATACGGATCTTTCACAGCTTCCCCATCAATGACATACGGAAGTATCCGGGATTCATTCCAATAGTTCTGCTTCCAAATGGTGGGACGTAAAATCCGATAATTCAACAAAAAATAAAAATCGTGAGTATACAACATATTCCTTATTACGGCTAAGTCTAAATAAAGAGCTTTCATGAAAAAAGCGTGCTGTGTGTTGTTGAAGAAGTTGTTCTTCTCGATGATGTCTCTTGTCGAACAGACTAATTCCATGCCGCAAACATTGTTCGACATGGTGTTTCCACGAAAGATATTTTTCCCACCCATGTATTCGATGATGCCAACCTGGCTTCCTGAAATGCAGTTATCGATGATTTCATTTTGAAAGGAGGCGGCAATGAAGATACCATAGACATTGTCTACGATTATGTTGTCGGCAATCAAGGTTTGGTCACACGATGTCAGCTCTATCCCGGACCATGTCCTCGTGATAGTGTTATTGTGAATGAGAGTATGATCGATTGGGTTCACGGGATTGTGTTCATCCCAACACACCGTGATTGCGCCGATCCAGCCATAACCACTGGAATTGTGGATCGTAATCTGAGAAATCGTTGCGTGAGACCCGCGGATCATAATCCCTTCTCTTTCCGCGTTCTCCAACTTTAGATTGTACAGCGTGACGTACGGCGCGTTAATCGTGATAATGCTGTCTATAAGACCAGTACCATCGATAATCGTTGTCTGCTGATTCTCACCGAGAAGTGTAATGGATTGATTAATACTGATTATTTCATGGTAAGGCGCAGAGTCGTCGTAAACATAAACCTTGTCACCATCCGTGGAAGCATTGATAGCTTCCTGGATTTTACTATAGTTCCCTGGACCTGAACCACCAACATATAACCAATTCCCTCTTGATGTTTGTTGAAATGGTTTCTCTATCTTTTGTCCACTTGATGGAATTATAGCTGTTCCAACGAACAAAAGAACGATTCCAATAGCCAACCCTTTCCGTAAGGGAAGTTTTTTATCCATGCCTTTCCCCCTTTCTTTGTTTTTATAACCTGGCTCTGCTTTAAAAACCTTTGTTTTCCCCTTGTTTCTTATTCTCGAGAGGTCATCAACCTTAATAAAGAATCAATTGATAGGGGTCGTGGGAGTGTTATGGATCATCTTTTCAACACGAAAATGGAGACCTTGTCGCGGAAGAAAATCCAGGAATTGCAGTTGGAGCGGTTGCAGAAAACCGTGCATCTGGTGTACGAGACGGTGCCGCATTATCAGAAGAAATTCAAGGAGCTTGGAGTCAAACCAGCGGATATCAAAACCCTCGCTGATATCAAGAAACTGCCGTTTACCACCAAGGATGATCTTCGGAAGAACGCTCCTTTTGGGATGATGACGACGTCACTGGACAACTGCATCGAGCTGCATGCGTCCTCAGGGACGACCGGTGTTCCAGTGACCGCGTGTTACACCCGGGGTGACCTGGAGGTCTGGTCTGAGGTGATGGCGCGGTGTCTGTCCATGTCCGGTCTGACGAAAAAAGATATCTTCCAGAACCCGATCCCGTACGGGACGTTCACGGGTGCGTTCGGGTTTCACTATGGTGCGCAGAAGATAGGAGCGCTCGTGATCCCCTCGGGGAAGGGGCAGTCGGAACGGCAGATCAAACTCATGGAGTATTATGGTACGACGTTTATTTCCGGGGTCGCATCCTATGCGATGCGTCTGAGTCAAGTTGCTTTGGAGATGGGTCTTGATCCGAAACGTCTGAGGGTGAGGAACGGGTTGTTCGGCGCGGAGATGTTCACCCCTGGTCTGAAGAAACGGATCATGGATATCTGGGAGATGGATGTGCATGATATCTATGGTCTGACTGAGATGTGTGGTCCTGGTGTGTCCACGGACTGTGACCAGCATGACGGGTTGCATCTCTGGGAGGATCATTTCCTTGTTGAATGTGTCGATCCCCTCACGCTTGAGCCTGTTGAAGCAGAGGAGGAAGGGGAGATTGTTCTGACAACGCTTACGAAAGAAGGGATGCCGCTGTTGCGGTATCGGACCAGGGATATCGCGAAACTCTATGATCAAGCGGTGTGCTCCTGTGGTCGTACCCATGTTCGACATTCGATGATAAAGGGACGTTCCGATGATATGATTATCATCCGGGGGACGAACATCTACCCGGGTCAGATCGAATCAGTGCTGATGAACAATGTGTTGGTCGGTGGGAACTGGCGGATGGTGTTGACCACGGAACATGACGTTGACCTGCTCACGGTCGAGGTGGAGACCAAGCAGCGGCTGAGCGTCGCTGATATGGAGCAACTGGCGGCGAAGCTGAAAGTCGACATTCAATCTGTGATCGTGTTCACACCCAAGGTTGATGTGTTGCCGCCGAATACGATTCTCGAAACAGGTTTAAAGGCAAAACGGGTTATCGATAACCGGAAGAAGGAGTAGCGATGAACGCGGCTGTGAAGAAACTGGTTGCAGGCAGGACCGGTGCGTTTGCGGAAAACGAAGTCAAGAACCTTCTTCGTGCGTATGAGATCCCGACGACCCGCTATCAGGTGGTTCGAATAGAAAAGGACCTTGAGAAACTTTCTGTGCGGTTTCCTGTCGCCCTGAAGGTCTGCTCATCGAAGATTCTGCATAAGACCGATGTCGGCGGCGTGCGGTTGAACATTCTAAACAACGACGAGCTGAAGAAAACATTCAGGGAGTTCCGTCAGAAGTTCCCGACAGAGGATTTGTTAGTGGATCAGATGGAGGAGAAAGGCGTGGAGATGATCGTTGGTCTGGTGCAGGATCCGACGTTTGGTCTGTCCATCATGTGCGGGATCGGTGGGATCTTCACCGAGTTGTACAAGGATATATCGTTCCGTGTCGTCCCCATCGATGACTATGACGCTGCCCAAATGATCGAGGAGCTTAAGGGGAAGAAACTCCTGGAAGGGTTCCGGGGGATCAAAGCCAATAAACAGCTCTTTATTGATTTGGTGTTAAAAGTCTCAAAACTGGGGGAGGAGCTCATCGATAGCGTTGATCAGATGGATTTAAATCCGGTGTTTGTGTATGAATCGCGCGTCTGTGTCGTGGACGCAAAACTCATCCTGAAGTAAAAAAAAATTTGGGGGTATGAATGTCATGAAGCTATCACAGAAGAACGATTATGCGGTAAAGGATATCCGGCTCGCTGGTCTTGGGCGAAAGGAAATTGAGATTGCAGAAAAGGAAATGCCAGGGCTGATGGCGGTGCGGGAGAACTATGCTGCAAGCAAGCCGCTGAAGGGCGCGCGGATCTCCGGCAGTCTCCATATGACGGTTCAGACCGCGGTGCTCATTGAGACGTTACTGGAGCTTGGAGCACAGGTCCGCTGGGCGAGCTGTAATATTTTTTCGACGCAGGATGATGCTGCTGCGGCGATCGCCAAGGCTGGTGTACCAGTGTTTGCGTGGAAGGGTGAAAGCCTTGCGGAGTACTGGTGGTGCACGCAGAAGGCATTGGATTTCGGCAATGGGAAAGGCCCGCATTTGATTGTGGATGATGGCGGGGATGCGACCCTGATGGTGCATAAGGGTGTTGAGGTGGAGAAGAACCCGTCGCTTCTGAAGAAGGATTACACGAAGGAAGGGAAGGATTTTGAAGAGCTGATGAAGCTGCTCAAGCAGATTCATGGGAAGCATCCGTCGTACTGGTCTCGCATGGTTAAGGACATCAAGGGGGTGTCTGAGGAAACCACGACTGGGGTGCATCGGTTGTATCAGATGCTTGAGGCAAAGACGTTGTTGTTCCCTGCGTTTAATGTCAATGATTCGGTGACGAAGTCGAAGTTCGATAATCATTATGGGTGTCGGGAGAGCCTGGCTGATGGGATTAAGCGGGCGACCGATGTGATGATCGCAGGGAAGACCGTGGTGGTCTGCGGGTATGGTGATGTCGGCAAAGGATGTTGTCAGTCGATGCGTGGGTTCGGTGCCCGGGTGATTGTCACGGAGATCGACCCGATTTGTGCGCTACAGGCGGTCATGGAGGGCTACGAGGTCAAGACCATGGAAGACTCTCTGTCTGAGGGGAACATCTATGTGACTGCGACCGGCTGTAAGGATGTCATTACCGTGGAGCATATGAAACGGATGCTGGATCAGGCGATCGTGTGCAACATCGGTCATTTTGATCATGAGATCCAGGTCGGTAAGCTGGATGTATTAAAAGGCGTGAAGAAAGTCAATATCAAGCCGCAGGTGGATAAGTATGTGTTCCCTGATGGTCATGAGATTTTTGTGCTTGCTGAGGGTCGGCTGGTGAACCTAGGTTGTGCGCATGGGCATCCGAGTTTTGTGATGAGCAATTCGTTTACGAACCAGGTGTTGGCGCAGATCGCTCTGTTAAAGAAAAAACATGTGATAGGGGTGTATATGTTGCCGAAGATCCTTGATGAGGAGGTCGCGCGGTTGCATCTGGGGAAGCTAGGGGTGCGGTTGACGAAGCTGAGCGCTGAGCAGGCTGAGTATATCGGTGTGAAGGTGAACGGTCCGTATAAGTCGGAGCATTATCGGTACTAACGAGTTTTTTTTCTGGGGTTTTGTTCTAAAAAAAAAGTAGGTGAAAGAGGGAAAGGGGGAAAGGCTTATGAAAACAGCATTTTCCTTCTTTCAATTCTTATCCATACGTCGGATAATTCGTCTTCCCGATAATCGTCGATGACGTTACACATACATAATTATTATATCTTTTATACTATTTAAAATTGTCGATTTGAATATCGACGATTGACGAATATCGTGGTGGTACGGACGCATACCTTAATGAAATCCCAGCGTATTTGCCGCACGCAACTATGATCACACTCATCGGAACCGGGCATATCTTCGACCTGTCCGCAGCACTGCTTTCCATCTTAAATGAAAAAGAACCAGAGATCGTCGGCGTTGAACTTGACCCCCAGCGTTACCAGGCGATCCTGGTGCGGAACACCGACCCCGCCTCATATCATGCCGCAAAAAAGAACCTGCCGTTCATCTATCGGATGCTGGCGCAATTCCAGGAAAGCATGGCAGAGCAGTACGGCGTGAACGCCGGAGACGAGATGCTTTTCGCGATCCAATACGCACATTCACATTCGCTCCCGGTCGCCTTCGTCGACACCAACGCACAACAGCTCTTCACCCACATGTGGAAGACCATGCCGTTCTTTGAAAAGCTCCGGTTGATGTTCTCTGGTGTCGCCGGCTTGTTCGTCAGCAAGAAACGCGTGGAAGAAGAACTGAAGAACTATCAAGATCACTATGATTTGTACCTTCAGGAGATCGGCAAGAAGTTCCCGACCATCAAGCGGACCTTGATCGATGATCGGAACGAGCATATGGCACAGCGGCTGGTCGAACTGCATGGAAAGCATCAGAAGATCGTCGTCTGTGTCGGTGACGGGCACGTCCCTGGGATCTCAAATCTGTTAGTACAAAAATCGGTGCCGTTTGAGACGATTCGGTTGAACGAACTGCAGAACTGGAAGAATCCTGAGTCTGATGGCTCGTCTGGGCATTTCTCCATCAACTACAACCCACTCTAAAAAAGTACTGTTGGCTTTTTAGAACTACCTAGAAATCTTTCTCATACTGTTGAGATGAAGGAAAAAAGGATTTATTTTAAAAAATTTCTGCGAACTCTTTTGTAAATCTTCAAAATATATAACTGAATAATTTTATATACACTAAAGGGTATTATAAGTGTAATTAATTCGACGATGTGGGAATCTTATGAAGAAAATATTTGTACTTGTTTTGATTCAGATCCTATTAACAACTCCAGCATTGGCTCTGAACAGCTCTTCTCAAACACAGAATACTTTGAACACGATGCAAACATCATCAGCAAGTGATTGGTGGCCGATGTTCTGTCATGATGAGGCCCGTACTGCAAACACAAGCTCACCTCCGCCTGACATCACTCAGATGAGATGGAGCCATTCGATCGAAGATTTTATCGAATCCTCCCCCTCAATTCTCGATGGAAAAGCATACATCACCACCTGCAACTGGTGGAGAGGTCATGTTCATTGTTTAGATCTCTATAACGGCTCATACCTCTGGAACTACACCATCAACGATCAATTGTTTTCATCTCCAGCAGTGTCCAATGGGCGAGTCTATGTTGCGTCGTTGAACGGACGATTCGTCTGCATCAATGCCTCAACAGGGCAACAAATGTGGAACGTTTTATTAGATACTGATATTATGATACAGAGCTCCCCCGTGATTTACAATGAGAGAATCTACATCAGTTGTACCAATGAGTATCCGGCTACCAATCGAAGCAAACTTTTTTGCTTGTATGCTGAAAATGGATCGGTAGCCTGGTCTAATAATACGAAAAACGCAAGGGATATTTCTCCAGCAGTCGTCGACGGCAAGGTGTATGCTGCTGGTATCGGGAACATCCTCACCTGTTTTGATGCACTTACCGGGGATGTGGTCTGGCAGTCCAATAAACAGATAACGACAGGCCATCCCGTGGTCATTGGCAACGACATCTATGCTACCTCCGATACTGCTGTCTACTGCGTACACGAAGGAACGACCCAATGGGAGTTTCCCCTCAAAGTAGGCTTCTTGGTCGCATCCTCTCTAGCAGTTGGCTCTGGGCGGTTAGTTGTTGGTGCTCTTAATCCGTACGCGTCTATTCCTGGGATGATCCACTGTATTAATATACAGACGGGAGCTGAATACTGGAACTATTCCTCTGAGAACAACGGGGAGTACAATACGAAGCCTACGATCACGCAGAACCGGTTGTACATCGTCGAGGATATCGGCGTCGGACTGGACCGGAATGCACGTCTCTGCTGTCATGACCTGTCCACCGGCGAGCTCCTCACCGGCCATTATGTGAATCCAGACACGATGAACTATGTCTATGGGACGCCATCCATGGCAGATGGCTTACTGGTGATAGGCTCAGCAGAAGGTGATTCATCTTCATCATGGGGTGGGATTTATTGCTATGGCCAAGTCACTGTACATGAACCGTCTCTTCTCATTACGAACATTTCTGGTGGAAAAGGATTGACCATCGAGATCGAGAACTCCGGAGATGCGAATGCAACCGAGGTTTCTGGGGAGATCGTCATCACCGGAGGTTTGTTCATCCACCAAGGGGCGTATGCATTCCCTGAGACGATCCCTGCTGGAGAAACAGCAACCGTCGTCGTCCCACTCTTCGGCATCGGACTTGGGTTCCTCAAAGACATGCCACAAATTTCAGTCAATGTCACCTGCGCAGAAAATTCCACTGATACAGCAGTACAACAATTCAAGATTTTTCTTTCAAGGGTGACGATCGTCTAGGCTGAGTTATTTTTTTATCTAAGGGATCATTTCCATAAAATGTTTGATTATTGAAAAGATACTCATGATTCGTTCAAAGATTTTCCATAAAAAGGGATGTTCGATGATATTACTTTTCGGCATCGTTACTTGATACTTGCCCCAATAGCTTACCCCGTTGTCTTCATCCATTACTTTTGCTTGTATCTGATAGGTTCCCTTTTGTATCCATGTATGCCCAATGGTCACCGGCTCACTAGAGCTGTACGGACCAACCCACTGCTCTGACTTTCCATCACCCCAGTCGATATAATAGAACAGGCTTTTGCCTTCAGGGTCGGTTGCTGAAAACGTATAGTCATATTCTGTCCCTTTGTTTCCATTAGCTGGTCCGCTGATGCTTGGTTCT
>Ga0315295_10005240_pt1 | contig 11079 bp, 6 predicted proteins | sample YL17G14_0_MG_FD_204453 | JGI IMG/M metagenome (GOLD analysis project Ga0315295, IMG submission 204453) | Sediment microbial communities from Yellowstone Lake, YNP, Wyoming, USA - YL17G14_0 | ecosystem: Environmental > Aquatic > Freshwater > Lake > Sediment | place: USA: Wyoming | collected...
TGCGTACTATTGTCGGGCCAGACGGCATCATTTGCTCCTTCCAGCCGACCATCCACCCGAATCGACGCATCCGTCCGCAACGTCACGCCCGAGGCGAGCGTCAGCACGGCGCTCCATCCCACCGTCAAGTCGCCCCAGGCAACCCTATACTTGCTCAGCCCGTCGAGTTCTCCCAGCGTCCTGGAACCGTCAAGTGTCCCCCACATCACCACCCACGGATCGGCGGCGCTGTAGGTGTTCCCTGAGAAGCCACTGGTTCTAAGGTCCGGATCACTAATCCGTATTGCCCACTGATCCGTCAGCGTATTCCCGCTGACCGTCGGCGTGCCGCCGTTGAAGTTCACGTACCCGATGGTGTTACCGCTCAGCGTCGGAGAACCGCCGTTGAGGTCGGCATAGCCGATGACGCTCCCCGTCACAGTCGCCGAGTCCCATAGCGTCAGCCGGTCTATCGTCCCGTTGGCCACCGTAATGGGAGCCGACACCGTCAGCGTGTTCACGTCGATGCCGTTCGTCACCGACACGCCCGAACTGGCAACCGACAGATCCCAACTGCCATGCCCGTTGTCAACAGTCCCCGTCGAGCCGCCTTCGTAAATAACCTGCGGATTCCCCCAGTTGCCGCTCGCAAACGTCATCCCCGTCAAGTCCGCATGCCCCCAGTTCTGCACGTACACCTGCTGGCCGCCCTGGATCGTCCCTCCGTCCAGGTCCAACTGGCCCCCACGACCGTTGGCCCCTCGCACTTCGATGACGTTCCAGTAATACCCACAGTCAATCGTCGCCCCCTTACCCCGGGATGCTAACGGCCCCAACTGCACGTCCGTGGCGGGGTTTGGGTCCGTCGTGTTGAAATAGCCCGGCAGAATCCCGTGAAGGAGGCCGGCCACGAAACTCTGGTCCGCCGGAGACCACGTTCGGAACAGGTTCATCGTGCCGTCGTCCATCATCTCCTGGTAGTTGGCCTGATTGGTGCTGAAGCCGGCGGAGCCATCGGGATCATAACCGACACCCCAGTTGCCCCACGGGCCGGTCGGCCCGACGCCGCCCACCCCTTGGCCCAGACGCAGTTCGAAGGTGTGCCAGCCGGGGGGCAGCCCCGTGATCGTGCCCGAAGCGGTGGGCTCGTTCCAGATGCCGTCGTTGAGCCATGTGACGCCGTCAACCTTCAGCAGGACGCTGTCATCAAAGTTCTCCGCAAACGCGATCTGGCCAGACGGGCCGACATTGATCTCACCGGTGTAGACGTGCGTACTATTGTCGGGCCAGACGGCATCATTTGCTCCTTCCAGCCGACCATCCACCCGAATCGACGCATCCGTCCGCAACGTCACGCCCGAGGCGAGCGTCAGCACGGCGCTCCATCCCACCGTCAGGTCGCCCCATGCGACCCTGTACTGTCTCAGCCCGTCGAGCCCTTCCAGCGTCTTGGAACCGTCTAATGTACCCCAGATGCCGACCCACCGGTCAGCCGCGCTGTAGGTGTTGCCAGCGATGCCCCCAGTGTCCAGGTCCAGGTCGCTAATCCGTATCGGCGTGCCGTCCGTCAGCGTGTTGCTGCTGACCATCGGCGTCCCGACGTTGAAGTTCACGTACCCGAGGGTGTTCCCGCTCAGCGTCGGAGAGCCGCCGTTGAGGTCGGCATACCCGATGGTGCTCCCCGTCACGGCCGACGAGGAAGAGACCACCAGCCGGTCAATCATGCCGCCACCGACCGCAATCGGTGCTGACAACGTCAGCGTGTTCACGTCGATGCCGTTCGTCACCGACACGCCTGAACTGGCAACTGACAGGTCCCAACTGCCGTGCCCGCTGTCAACAGTCCCCGTCGAGCCGCCATCGTAGGTGACCTGCGGATTCCCCCAGTTGCCGCTCGCAAACGTCATCCCCGTCAGGTCCGCATCCGCCCAGTTCCTTACGTACACCTGCTGGCCACCCTGGATCGTCCCTCCGCCCAGGTCCAACTGGCCCCCACGACCGTTGGCCCCTCGCACTTCGATGATGTTCCAGTAATACCCACAGTCAATCGTCGCGCCGTCCCCTTGCAGCCGACCATCCACCCGAATCGATGCATCCGTCCGCAACGTCACGCCTGGACCCAACGTCAACGTCGCCCCGTAATCGACGTAGAGGTCACCCACGAGCCGATATGGCTCGCTGGTGTCATTCCAGACGGTGTCGACGGTGATATGCCCGCTAACGTCGGTCAACAGCAACCGAGGTTCCAGCGGCTCAAAGGCAGGATAACCAGTGATATGGGAAAGAGTTCCCCGTCGCATACAGTCCCCCTTCGTTTGGCATGCCGCCCGTAGGACTCGTGAATGGCGCGGTCACCCAAAACAGGCGCCAGGAATGCCTCAAACTATACCACATATCCGACAGTAGTCAACTGCCCAAGCGGCCTGTAAGTGGCCTGTAAGACAAACCCGCCGTCCTTCCGCATCCGCCCGGAAGGTTGTACTGCGCTCGGCATAGATAACCCAATAGCACACTGCTCCGAAGTGCGCTCGAGGCTTTGCCGATGGAGCGACGAGACTGTCCAGCCACCGTGCCGGCTGATGGGCGTATAGAGGTCGCCCTTGCGGCGCTTGTACCCGGCGAGCGCCTTGCTGGAGGCCCCGACGCCGACACCCTTCGAGGGCATAGGGATCGGTGACCGGCCGCTGCGGCGGATCGCGAAGTACACCGTGTCGGGCACATAGCCGGCGTCGATCAGGCACCGGCCAACCTGCATCACGGCCCCGTCGTCGCACGTCTACCTGTGTAACCATCTCACCTTCCACCCCAGAAGTGCCTTGCCTTCCGCCAGAACGCATGTGAAGATCGTGTCCTACCACTGATCCGGGCGACGACGCGGCGGCTGATCACCGCCGGGCTGCTACCGAAAGAACCAAGGCCGTTCGGGGCCGAACACCCGAGCGGCCTTTTTCTTTCGGTTCGCCCGGTCAGGACCGCGGGCGGCGAGGCGAGGCGCCTTGATGTGGCTCACAACCGCACGAATGCCGGCTCGATTCTGGCGCCTGGTGCCAGCAAACGAGCGGAGGCCGTAAGTGGCCGACGATCTTGAAGACGCGATTCCGACGAACGCCGAGGGGCCGGCGGTGGTGCGTATGATCCAGAGGATCGACCGAGGTATCAATACTGGCCGGCCTAGGTTCTGCAGCCTGCCAGCCTCTCACAATCTGCTCGCCAGAACACCTCTCGATGCCGATGCTCCATGCCCGCCCCGTCGTCCCCCTCCAGATCGGCGTCATCGGCCGCCGCACCAAACTGGTCCTCATCCCCTCCGGCCAGGGCCGCATGCGCACCATCTCACCTCACGAGTTGTGGACCGGCGAAATACAGCCGCATCTGTCAGGAATCCCTTGCGGCCTTCGCCACTTCGGCGCAGAATGCGTTCCCGGAGAGGCACGCGGCATGGGACGGTTTCTGTGTTCCTCTCCAGGCCAATGCGTGTGAACGAGGCGAATGTGACGCACCAGCAGATGACATTGCCGCTCGGGCCGATTCGCAACAGCCACCTATTCTCCAATCACTGGCTGGAACACCGGCTGCCGCTTGAGCCCGAATGGAGTGAACTGCGCGAGGAAGCCAGGGGGGTGCTCGACCGCTTGGCCGGGCTGTGGCAGGTTCAGCAGGACCGCGTGGCCCAGTATGGCGATGAGCAGGGCCTGGAGCATGCCTTCATCCAGCCGGTGCTTGAGGGTCTCGGCTGGAGGCTGAAATACCAGCCGTGGCTTCGGGGCCGCAAGCCCGACTACGCGCTCTACCTTGATGACGAAGGCCTTCGGCTTTCGTTGCGGGCCGGCCGCAAGTCCTCGGACTTCTGGAAGTACCCGAAAGTGCTGGCGGACGCGAAGTCTTGGGAACGCAGCCTGGATCGCCCCACGACCGTGAGGCGGCGCCGCAAGCACGAGCGCGAGTTTCCGCCCGAGCAGATCGAGTGGTACCTGAACGCCAGCCAGGTCGGCCACGCGATCCTCACCAACGGCCGGCTCTGGCGCCTGATTCCACGCCTGCTCACTCCCGAGCAGCCGCGCTTCGAGACCTACCTGGAGTGCGAGCTGCCGAAGATTCTCGATGCGTGGCAAGGCGACGCGGCCAAGGCCGGTGCCGCCGGCCTGCTTGAACGCTCAGAAGCCGTCAACGAGTTCCTGCGATTCTACCTTTTCTTCAGCCCGGTCGCCTTCCGGGGCGTCGCCGGCCGGGTGTCGCTCTTGGAGCGGGCCGTTCAGGGCAGTTCGGCATACCGCCTCGCAGTGGGCGAGGGCCTGAAGGAGCGCGTCTTCGAGGCTCTACGCCTCTCCATCGAGGGCTTCCTCAAGTTCTCCCCGAACCGCCTCGACCCCCAACGCGACCTGAGGCTGTGCCACGACCAGAGCTTCGTTCTCCTTTACCGGCTGCTGTTCATCATGTACGCCGAGGACCGCGGCCTTCTGCCGTATGGGAAGAACAGGCTCTACACGGAGAACCGGTCCCTCAAGCGATACCGCGACGAGATCACGGGCCGCCTGGACCGCGTCCGCGACGGCCGGGAAGACGACTACTCCTGCGAGTCCACCCGCATCTGGTCGGACCTCTACAGCCTGTTCGATCTGATCGACAGCGGCCGCGCCAACTACGACGTGCCCGCCTACAACGGCGGCCTTTTCGATCCCGAGGCCCACCCGTTCCTTTCCGAGAAGGCGCTGCCCGACTGCCACGTCTCGCGGGTCATCGACAGCTTGGGCCGCGCGCCCGACTTTGAGCATCCGGACGCGGGGCTTTGCCGTGTGGACTACCGCGACCTGGCGATCCAGCATCTCGGGAGCATCTACGAGGGCCTGCTGGAGCTTCATTCGCACTACGCCCGCGAGACAATGGTCGTGGTCCGTAAGCGCGGCAATCACGAGGAGCGCGTCATCCGCCAAGTCGACCCGGTGCCCGATGGCTTTGAGTGGACGGGCACGCGGTACGACCCCGGGCAGGTGTACCTCGTGACGGACAAGGGTGAGCGCCGCGCGACGGGCAGTTACTACACGCCCAACCACATCGTGGACTACATCGTGGAGCGGACCCTCGGCCCGATCTGCCGCCGCATTGAAGCCGAACTACAGGCCGAGATTCAGAAGGCCCAGGAGGCCAGGGCCCGCGCAAGGGGCGTCCGGCGCGACGAGGCGGCCGAGAGACTCCGAGTGCTCCGCGCGTCCTTCGACGACCGTATCTTGTCGCTCCGCGTCCTCGATCCGGCCATGGGCTCGGGCCACTTCCTCCTGAGCGCCTGCCAGTACCTAGCCGCCGAGATCGCGACCAACCCTAATTCCGGGGACCCTGAGGCCGACCAGCTTCGCGGCGACGAGTTCACGCTGTCCTTCTGGAAACGCCGCGTCGTCGAGCGGTGCCTCTATGGCGTCGATATGAACCCCTGGGCGGTGGAACTCGCCAAGCTTGCTCTCTGGCTGGAGACAGTCTCGGTTGGCCGGCCCCTGACGTTCCTAGACCACCACCTGCGCCACGGCAACAGCCTGGTGGGCGCGACGGTCTATTCGGTGGCCGCCTTGCCCGGCGAGCCCAAAGAAATGGCTGGCCTGTTTGCCGCGCAGGTCGAGGCCCGTCTGCCGGCGCTCCTTGAACCGCTTCACATGATCCGCGACATGCCTTCTGAGACGGCCGACCAGGTGAAGGAGAAGGAAAGGACTTACCGCAAGATCCTCAATCCGGTCCGCGTGCCGTTCCTGACGGTCGCCGACGCGTGGTGCGCGGCCTTCTTCGCGCCCCCGGCCGACCAGCCAAAAGCGGCCGACTACCACCGGGCCCTTGAGGCTCTCGGTCGTCCCCAGATCAAGGCCATCCTGGGGGAGCCGTGGGTCGAGAAGGCTGAGGCGGCGGCCCGCCGGCCCGACGTGGCAGCCTTCCACTGGGAACTGGAGTTCCCCGACGCCTTCTTCGACGCGGCCCGCCGCCGGCCCGAGGGCGGTTTCGACGCGGTCATCGGTAACCCGCCCTATGATGTGCTCTCGGAAAAGGAAACCGGCAAGGACCTCGCGCGGCTGCGGGCGTTCCTCGAGAGCCAGCCCGCCTACGGGCCGTCCTTCCGGGGCAAGAACAACCTCTACAAACTCTTCATCTGCCGGGCGCTCGACCTCTTGGCCGAGGGCGGCTGCCTGGGCTTCATTACGCCGATGGCCCTTCTTGGGGACGACCAGGCCGCGGACCTGCGGCGTGCGATCCTGAAGCAAGGTGCCATCACGTCCGTCGACGCGTTCCCGCAGAAGGACGACCCCGAGAAGCGCGTCTTCCGCGAGGCGAAGCTGTCGACGGTGGTCTTCACGCTGGCGAGGACGGAACAGGCCGCGGCGCGGCAGGAGCCCTTCACGGCCCGCGTTCATCCGGCCCAGTTCATCGGCGAAGACTCGCCGTCCTTGCGGCTGGCCTCGGCGGACATCCCCCAGTACGACCCGGTCAACTTCACCATCGTCAGTTGCTCGCAGGCGGACTGGGACGTGGCCATTCGGATCGTGTCCAGCGGCCGGATGCAGCGGCTCAAGGACTTCGCCGAGTTCTTCCAGGGCGAGGTCAACGAGACGAACGAGCGGGCCAAGGGCAATCTGCTCCCCGCCGGAGAGGGCGGCAGACTGGTCACGCGCGGCGCGGGCATCTGCCTCTATGTCACGCGCCCCGCGTCGCAGGGCGAAGACCTGCTCCTGAACGTGGCGCGCTTCCTCGAAGGCAAGGGGGCGGACACCAAGGCGTTCCACCACCGTCACCGGCGCATCGGTCTTCAGGAAAGCTCGCCGCAGAACAATTTCCGCCGCATCATCGCGGCGATGGTTTCGGCTGGCGAGTTCTGCAACCACACGGTGAACTATGCGCCAGAGCCCAAGTGCACCGTGGCACCCGAGTTCATCCTGGCCTTGCTGGACAGCAGGCTTGCGGAGTGGTACTTCCGCTTGGGCAGCACCAACGCCCACGTGAGCCACTACCAACTCTACAACCTGCCATGTCCGGCGTTCGCCGAAGGGTCCACGGCCGAGAACCGGCGGATGCTGACCCGGACCCGTGCGGCCATCGCTGAGGGCGACTTCGGCGCCGCCTTCGTCGCGCTTCAACCGGGCTTGGCCCAGCCGCCCTACGGCGCCGCCGTGCGAGACGTGATCGTGAACCTGGTGAACCGCATCATCGCCATCGAGGCGGCCCGCGGCGAGATCCCCCGCGCCGCCCGTTCCGCCCTCGCCCCCGCCGCCCAGCCGTTCCAGGCCCTGATTGACCGCCTTCTCTATGCGGTGGCAGGTCTGAGCAATGCCGAAGTCCGCGGCCTAGAGGAGCGGCTCGCCCGCATGCTGTAGGCGATAGGGCTGTTGCTCAGTGGACTTGCTGGTGATATGTTTTACAGTGCTTGGATTCTGAGGCGGTGCCAAACGGAAGTCGATGCTAGGCCCGTGGGCAATCCCGCGGGGGTGCCGTGCTTCACCAGAGGATTCCGCCATGGATGCACCTAACTCACAAGCGGCTTCGAAGATGATCACCATGCTACGGTTCCCAGAATACGACCGCGCCTGGGAGGGATTTGTTGATCGGGCTGTCGACGCGCTCATGCGAGCAAACGATCCCTTGTTGCGCCAGATGGGGCGCAACACAACTCAGCGTGCTGGCCCCGTGCAGTACGCAGACCTCGGAGAAGCGATCACTCATCAGCCGCTCAATATTCAGGCTCCCATTGTGCTCGAAACATCGGCCATTCTTGGTACAGAGGTGGAGGCGATCATCGCATCAATCGCCGATCTGGCTGAGAAGTGTCTGGAGCAATTGATGAAGGGGTTCTTCCGGCGGTTCGTGGAACTCTGTGAGAAGGCGGGCACTGCCGTCAGTGCCGGTGGGCGCACCATAAGTTGGGACTTGGTCCTTGACGCATTCGACAGGACGGATTTCGACTTTGACGCGGCTGGCAATCCTAAGTTGCCAAGTTTGTGTGCACACCCCAAGATGAAGGCATCCTTGGACCGTCAGCCTTTCACGGAGGCACATCGCCAGAGGCTGGACGCCATCATTGCGAAGAAGCGGGAGGAGTATCGTGCTCGACAGCGTCATCGGCGCCTATCTTGACAGCCTTGACGAGCGCGAGTTCGACGCACCCTTCATGGCCTTGTTGGGGCACGGGGACTTCTGCGATATCCATTTGCTGCACGGTCCATACGAGTTCGGGAAGGACTGGATCGCAAAGCGTGAAGAGGCGGACGGCCCACACCAGTACGCCTTCCAGACGAAGGCCGGCGATCTGAATGCGACAGACTGGGCCCAGATAAGGCCTCAGATAGACGAGCTGAGAACCTCAGATCTGGGCCATCCCAGCTTTGATCGGACCCTTCCACGTAGGGCCGTGCTCGTTATCACGGGGCGGCTCAGAGGAAAGGCGAACCTCCTTGTCCAGGAGTATGTGGCGCAGTGCCGAGAGCGAGAAGAACCCGTTGTCGACGTATGGGATCACGAAAGCCTGGTCCTGGAAATCCTGGGGCATAGCGACGTGGCCAGCCTGCTTGTCCCATCGGCCGATCTCATGGCGCTGCAGGCGTCGATTGAGAACGACGGCATCACCCTTGCGGATCTTGAGACGTACACAAGGCGCTGGGGGGAAAAGGGCGCATCGCCTCGAGCGCTGTGGTCAGTTCTTGTAGAGGCAAGCCTGTTCGCCCACGGTCTCCACATGCGAAAGCGAGGTCACCTGAGCGTTGCAGTGGCACTGGCTGTGTTTCGGGCGATGGAATGCGCCCCGCTCAGGAAGGCTTCACCGTCGCTGGTCGAAAGCAGAACCGCAATGGCGGAGCGCATGTTTGAGGCCTACTCAGCGATGGTCCTGGCCGACGTCAGCCCCATGCTTGAGGTCACAGACGGTCTGTTTTCGCTGCACACCCAGTCCTCTTCTGCCCCCGTCTCACATGCGGTCAGGTGCTGCACAGTGGCGGAGGTTCTGGGGGTCAGCGGGCTCTACTCGCTTCTACATGGCGACGCCGAGAAGGCCAAAGCAATGGCAGACCAGTTGGTGACGTTGCTCCAGCGGTACTCGGCTGTCGCCCACCCCATCTCCGACCGATATGCATTCACGGTTCAGGTGGTCGGATCGCTTCTTCTCGCCCATGGGAAGCGGGAGATGGCCGCGCACTACCTAGGGCAAGTGGTCAAGTGGGTGTGCGATGCCTATGAAAAGAGGGGCGGACTGGCAGGCCCACATGCAGACGAAAGCCAGGAGATTGATCACCTTCTAGGATATGCCTTCGAGCATGTCGAGACTGAACACCGAAGAGAGTCTTACGTCGCCACTATTGTCTTGGATCTTCTGGCCGTATCGGGCGAAAACCACCTCTACGAGGATGCGCACAACGACTTCCTAGCGGTCGGCGTGCTTTGTTCCCAGAACCTGCCGGACGGGGAGGACCGCGCGTTCAATGGCCAAGGAGAGGGCACGCTCTTCCAGCCGAATATCACGTATGAGGATTCGCTCCCAACAGCACCCGGATGGGCAGTTGCCCCGCACCATCGACATGTGCCCGCCAGTCAACCCACCCACTGGGGAGCACTTGCAGTGGGTGCGCTGGTCAGAGACAGACACTGGGTTCACCTGCTAAGGGATGTGATCAGGTACAATGGCGGAGAGCCCGGCAGCTGAGCAGCAGCCGGAAATGGTGGGGTTAGGGGCGAAACCCATGAACCTGAAAGAGGAAGTCCGTTCGAGAAGGCACCAACTGTTCCTAGAGGCACTCAGATACCGGGAGCAAGAGGTCTTCAGGTACTTGGTTATCATGGGACCAGCACTCGGCGGCTTCGCTTGGCTTCTGGACCGCTACCGTGGTCATTACATTGACATTACGACCTTCAGCCTCGGCACGATAGGCCTCGTGGCCCTCCTTCTCCTCGGAGCGTGCTATTGCATCGCATTGGGATACAACTACCGCTACCTGACGTTCCAGATCTCGAAGGAAGAGGACGCAATAGGGGTATCCGCCACCGTCCTGAAAGCATGGCCCAGGGGAGTCGGTAGGTGGTTCGACTGGACAGAGTTCGGACACTACCATCGGGTCTTGGGGAAACTGCACTCGGGACTCCATGATCTCGCATGGTGTTTCCCCCCGGGGCTAATCGCGGTCTTCTGGTATGCGTTTGTCGTCGGTCAGGTCTTCCTGACAGTAACGGCTTTCCTGGTGAGCGAATCTGGGTGGATCGCATGGTTGGCTTTCGGGGTAGGCATAATCTGCGTTGCCGTGACCTTCATTGTGCCGTGGTGGCACGGCAAGAAACTGCGTGGGGTGGTAAAGAGAGAAACCGACCCGGACAACGGCAGAGCCACGCAGATGAATTCGGCCGACGACGATAGCGAAGGCTAGGCGGCCTGATTGAACGCCCGCCAGAATGCTGCCCTGATGTGAAGGGGTTCATAGCGGGCCCCCGCTACCACACTGATTCTCGCACTTTCGGGTGCGAGTCTTGATACGAGGGCTCGGGTGGGCAGCCGCAGGAAGCCTACCCGGGCCCGGTTCGTTTCGTGGTCGTACTCCACCCGCCCGATGTAGGCCCGCAGGATGGCCTTCACCTCGGCCACGCTGCCCTTCTCCAGGACCTCCTGCAGCCGGTCAAGGCCCGCCAGTATCTCGCGTGAGGCGGCCTGAACGTCCACGTCGAGGGTCTTGCGTGACTGGGCGAGCGCCAGTTCGCGTTCGAGGGCTTCTTTCTCGCCGTCCAGCCGCTTGAGGTTCTCGATGGCAAGGTCGATGTTCAGACCCTTGTCGATGGCCTTCTCCCAATTCCGACGCCGCTCCTCGATCTGCGCGATGCGGCGGCGGACTACCTGCGGACCCAAACCGGGCGAGGCGTACTCGGCGAGCAGCGCCTCTACCTGCTGGCGGATGGCGTCGATGCGGCCCTTCGCCTTGATCCGTCTGGCAAGGGCGGCCAGCACCGGCCCCTCGATGCTTTCCTTCGGGAGCAGGTAGGACTTGCACACCGTCCGGCCCTTCATCATGAAGCCGCCGCACGTGTAGTAGTGGTACTTGCGGTAGCCCTTGCGCTTGCCGCTCGTCTTGGTCTGGCCCTGGAGGTGATGGCCGCAAG
>Ga0315295_10005242_pt1 | contig 11075 bp, 8 predicted proteins | sample YL17G14_0_MG_FD_204453 | JGI IMG/M metagenome (GOLD analysis project Ga0315295, IMG submission 204453) | Sediment microbial communities from Yellowstone Lake, YNP, Wyoming, USA - YL17G14_0 | ecosystem: Environmental > Aquatic > Freshwater > Lake > Sediment | place: USA: Wyoming | collected...
GCTGATATTATGGATTGATCTGTAAAACCTCTGCCCCAGAACGGTGATCCCTCCATGTTCTGTGCCCATGTGGGAGTGATAATCTGTACCGTAGAACAAGGTTCCTGTACAATTCGACTTGGAGACTACCCCAAAGATGCCGCTCATATTGTTTTGTTTTCCTCCTTTGGAGACTGAGGATGGTTGTCAAGATCGCGAAGAGAATTCCCTTGACATAACCAATTGTAAGGTTATTATTTTTCTGCAGGTTTTGCAAGGTTACAATAAATAAAATTTTTAGATTCCCACCCACCCATTTCCTTCCCCTCATGGGGAGAAGGGTAGAGTTGGGTGGGGGCAAAGGGTTTTAATGGAAGGGAGCGGCCCATGAGCGAGTGGAAAAAAACCTCTTGTGTGTTGTGTTTTAACAACTGCGGACTGGAAGTAATTACCGAAGGCAGCAGGATCATCAAAGTCAGGACGGACCGGGAGAACCCTCGTTCGCAGGGATACCTGTGCCGGAAGGGTGCAAACATAGCCTATTTCCAGAATAACCCGGAAAGACTGAAGTTCCCCCTCAAGCGTGTGGGTGATCGCTTTGAGCGTATTCCCTGGGATCAGGCCCTCGACGAAATCGCAGCCAAGCTTAAGGAGATCTGCAAAACCCATGGTCCCCGGTCTGTCGCCTACATGGGGGGCGGAGGCCAAGGTTGCCATTTTGAAGCGGCCTTCAGCGTGCGGTTTCTAAGGGGATTGGGGTCAAAGAATCATTATAGCGCCCTGGCTCAGGAACTTACCGGGTTTTTCTGGGTGGCCGGAAAAGCCTTCGGCCGCCAATATATGCACGCCATGGCAGATGTCAATGGCTCTGACTTCCTTGTCTTTTGGGGAGCCAACCCCATGGCGAGTCACGATATTCCCCGTGCTCCGCTGATGCTCAGGAACAAGAAAAAAGAACCGGGTTTTTTGATGGCCGTAGTAGACCCGAGAGTGACCGAAACGGCAAAACTGGCCGACCTCCACCTCCAGCTTAGGCCCGGCACAGACGCCTTGCTTTTTAAAGCGATGATCAAGATTTTGCTGAGCGAGGGACTTGTGGTCAAAGAGTACCTGGCGTCACGCGTGAATGGGTTTGAGGCCATCCGAAGGTGGTTCGATGATGTGGATGTAGAGGAAAACTGCCGCGTTTGCGGATTGGATCCTGAAGCAGTTCGTAAATTCACCCGGCTCTTTGCCACCCGAAGAACCGCTATGCGCAGCGATCTGGGAATCCTGATGGGACGCCACAGCACGCTGAATTCTTATTTAGAATTGATCTTGCTTACGCTGGCCGGGCGCATCGGCGTCCCGGGCGGGAATGTTTTTTTAGGCCATCTAATGCCCATGGGGTCCCATACCCCTGAGGAAGACCCCGGTACGTGGAAAACAGTGATGACCAATGTCCCCCTGATCATGGGGGTTTTTCCTCCCAACGTATTGCCGGAGGAAATCGATAACGACCATCCCCAGCGCATCCGGGCCCTGATTGTGAGCGGTTCCAATCCCTTGCGTTCTTACGCCGACACCAGCGCCTATGAGAAAGCTTTTGCCAAGCTCGACCTTCTGGTAACGATTGAGGTGGCCATGAGCGAGACAGCCGTCCTTTCTGACTATGTGCTGCCAGCGAAATCGGGCTATGAGAAGTGGGACGGCACATTTTTCCAGGGTAGCTACCCGGAGTATTATTTTGATATGCGCCGGCCTGTGGCGCAGGCAGATGGGGAGCAGGTAGAGGAGGCCCATATCTACGTGGAGCTGGCTGAAAGATTGGGCATGATCCCTGAATGCCCTCCCAAACTCCGGGAGCTGGCACGGAATCGGCTAAGTTTTGGCGCGGCGCTTATGGAATATATACGCGCCAACCCCGAGGCCGCCTCCTGGTTGCCCTACATTCTGGCCAAAACCCTGGGGGAAGAGCTGGGCTCCAAGAACCTGGCTGCGCTCTGGGGGCTGCTGGCGCGGTTCCCCATGATGCACCCCGAAGATGTATCCCGCGCTGGCTACCAGGTGGGACCGATGACTGGTGAAGAAATATTTTCTAAGATCTTGAACACGCCCGGCGGCGTCAAGATCGGGGTGGTGGACACCGCAAACAACCTCTCCCTGCTGAAAACCCCCGACAAAAAAATCCACATCCATTTTCCCGGGATGGAATCATGGGTAAGGGAGGTAAAACCGTCGACCGAGGAGGCCGAGCTGGCAAACAACGAATATCCCCTGATCCTCATGGCCGGAAACCATATGGAGATGGTAGCCAACACCATCATGCGCGACCCGGCCTGGAATGAAGGGAGAAGGGCCTGTACTATGCGCATCCACCCGGCCGACGCCGAGGAAATCGGCGTTTCCGATGGGGAGATAGCGCTGATCGAGACCGCAGCGGGATCCGCTAGGGTGGAGGCTGAAGTTACCGACAGTTCCTCCAGAGGTCAGGTTGTCATTCCCCACGGCTTTGGCCTCGTTCACCTGGAAAAGGCATACGGAGTCAATGTAAACCGTTTGGCCCCGGCAAAAAACCGAGACCGTTTTGCGGCGACGCCATTACACCGCTATATCCCTTGCCGAGTGCGCAAGGTGTAATTTGCCGGAATGAATGAGCAACTCGTCTCTATGTTTCAAGGAGGAATTGACCCATGACATTTCTCCTCTTGATCTTTGCTTATCTTATGGGCTCCATTCCCACTGGTGTAATCCTGGCCAGGGCTTTCAGCGATGTGGACCCCCGCACGCAGGGAAGCCGTAATATTGGAGCCACAAACGTGTTCCGCACGGCTGGTAAGAAACTGGGCGTCATCACCCTTCTGGGAGACATCCTAAAAGGCCTGATCCCGGTAGCGACTGCCAGGGGAAGTCTCGATTCGTATTTCTGGATTGGAGCAGTGGCCCTGGTGGCTTTTCTCGGCCATCTCTACCCGATCTTCTTGAAATTCAAAGGGGGCAAGGGGATTGCCACCGGCCTGGGTGTTTTTCTGGCGCTGTCCCCTTTGCCGGCAATCCTGTCTTTCGTAGTTTTTGCAGCGGTAGTGTATAAATGGCGTTTTATTTCCCTGGGCTCTCTGACGGCCACCGCAGCCTTTCCCATTTTTCTCGCTTTACTCAACCCCCATCGCGTCTATATTCCTTTTGCCGTCATCATTGGAGTACTTATTTTCTACCGTCACCGCGAGAATATCGAACGCTTGCTGTCCGGAAAGGAATCGAGGTTCGGGGAGAAAGCCAGGACTTCAGAACCCTCCTCGGCCCATTCCTAAAGCTGGGGATGACCAAAACAGGGGCAATATGGAAAGATCCGGCATGACCATGGAAGAAGCAGCCAAATACCTTAGTTTCAGCGTAAAGCACGTTCAACGCCTGGTGGCCAATGGCGAGATTCCCCACTCTCGGGTTGGCGGGCAGCTCCGTTTTTTGAAGTCTCGAATCGATGAATGGATCCGGGCGCATGAGAAGAAGCCCTCGGTTTTTTGCGCGGGCTGTAATCGGGTGTTCACCGAGCCTTTCTTGCCGCCGGCGAAGAAGAAGGAAGATTTGAAGAACCCTGAATATGTTCGCGTTGAACAGTATATGGATGGGGGCGAATATTTCTGCCCGGCCTGTTTTACCAAGACGAAAGCCTGTCCTCTGTGTGGAGAACATTTCCTTCCTGACCTCCAGGGCCGCAATCAGGAGATTTGCTTCCCATGCACTACTCTCGAGGCCGATAGAAAAAAATAATTGCTCGACTTAAAGCTTGAGATCAGCGAACAAAAATTTGCTCACCCTGCCCCCAAAGGTATTAATTCTCCATGCCGGTGGAATCGGCGATTTGCTTCTAGCTCTGCCTGCCCTACGGGTTTCTCGCCAAAATTTCCCCGGCTCTGCGTTGGCTCTCATGGGACGGCCGGAAAGGCTGTGTTTAGTAGCCTTTGACCTTCAAGCAGATTCTGTCCACTCCATCGATCGGGCAGGAATGGCCTATTTTTACTTAGAGGGGGAGACCCTTCCTTCCGGGCTATCGACTTTTTTTTCTTCCTTCGGTATTGCTCTTGCCTTTGGAAAGTCCAATGTAGGCATCCTGGCGAAAAATTTGCAAAGAGCAGGGGTTGACAGAGTGATTACCATCCCCTCCTTTCCTCCGGAGGGATTAAGAATCCATGTCTCCCGGTATTTAGTGGAATCCTTGAGGGCTTCAGGCATCGAAGGAGCATATCCATGGTCTCCGTTGCGCCTCCCGGAAGAGGCTATGACCTTTGCCAAACGTCTCTTAGCCGACTTCGGACTTAAGGAAGAGGACCGTCTCTTGGCCATCCATCCGGGGAGTGGCAGCCCGGCCAAGAATTGGGACCCAAAAAATTTCGCAACGGTTGCGGAGAGGTTAAGCGAGTGGGCTAAAATACTCCTGATTTCTGGCCCAGCTCAAGATGGGGTGGAAGAGGTCAGGCAGGCCATGAGGAAAGCAAGTCCTTGGGTCGCGGATAATCTTTCTTTACTTCATTTGGCCGCGGTACTTAAAGCGAGCACCGCCTACCTGGGCAACGATTCGGGGATCACCCATCTGGCGGCGTCGCTCGGTCTACCCACGGTAGCGATTTTTGGTCCCACGAATCCGGAGGTATGGGGCCCGAACGGGCCGGGGGTGAATATTTTTTCCGGAAAGAATCTTTCTTCCCCTCGTTCATCTGAGGCCCGATCGGAATGCTCCCATCAAGGCCTGGAAATCATTAAGCCGGAGGCAGTGATCGAGGTTTTATCTTCCTTCTTCACTGAGTCCTTCTAAGGCAGGGAATGCCCCACCCCGGACTGGTGCTTTGGCTGCTGACTGATTTTCGCTGATAGTTGAAAGCTTTTTTAGGGGTATAATCCCAGAAACTCGATGGCTTCGGCCACCCGGCCCACAGCCAGCATGTAAGCGCCGAGGCGAGGGGTAACCTTGTGATCCCGCGTCGCCTTCATGACCTCGTGATAGCTGCGCACCATTATCTCGCCTAGCCTGCGGTTGACGTCCTCTTCGCTCCAGAAGAACTCCTGGATGTTCTGCACCCACTCGAAATAAGAGACGGTGACGCCGCCGGCGTTAGCCAGAATATCAGGGATGACAAAAATACCATTGCTTTGCAAGATCTCGTCAGCCTCGGGGACGGTCGGGCCATTGGCTCCTTCGGCAATGATCTTGGCTCGTACCTTGGGTGCATTCTTCAAGGTGATGACATTTTCCAGGGCTGCCGGAACGAGGACATCGCATTGCATGGTGATCAGCTCTTCGTTGGTAATACGGTCGCCCTCTTTGTAATCGAGGACCGAGGACCCCTTCAGCTTGGCGGCGAGAACTTTCTTTGGGTCGAGGCCTCTGGGATTATAGATTCCCCCTTTGGAGTCACTGACCGCGATGATTTTTGCCCCCGCCTCATGAAAGATCTGGGCTGCGCTGACCCCCACGTTTCCGAACCCCTGAACCGCCACGGTTGATTTTGTTAAATCCATCCTCAGTTCTTTGGCGGCCTCGACCGTTGTGAATACGCAGCCGCGCCCGGTGGCTTCCTTTCGGCCCAAGGTCCCTCCCAAAGAGATTGGCTTGCCGGTGACCACGCCTGGGACGCTATGCCCCTGGGCCACGCTGTATGTATCCATGATCCAGGCCATGACCTGGGCGTCCGTGTAAACATCCGGAGCAGGGATGTCTTTATCCGGCCCGATGATAATCAGGATTTCGCTGGCGTAGCGCCGAGTCAGGCGCTCAAGCTCAGTTCGGGACATCTCTTTGGGGTTGCAGCGAACGCCACCTTTAGCCCCACCGAAAGGGATGCTGACGACGGCGCACTTCCAGGTCATCCACGCCGCCAGAGCCTTCATTTCATCCAGCGTGACGTCCGGATGATAACGGATTCCTCCCTTGGCCGGTCCGCGGGAATAATCGTGCTGCACGCGGTAACCCTCGAAGATCTTCAGGGAGCCGTCATCCATCATCACCGGCAGGGTCACAATCAGGCAACGGCGGGGATGGCGCAGGCGTTTCCAGATGTTCTTGTTGAGGTTGATCTTCTCGGCGGCAGCGTCGAGCATCTTCAGGGCCGCATCATAAGGGTTTTCTTGTTGCTTATTTTTTTTCTCTTCGCGCATAAAGCCTCCTTCCGGCGGCATCTTTGAACCTTTGCTATAAGGCCTTCAAATTATCACAAAATACACCGGAATGAAAGGCGCAGACAAAACCTGAAGGTAAGGGAAAGAGGAGAAAACGGGGGAAAGAAACAGGAGGTGGAGGTTTTTTGATTATTTCAAGAATAAATTATATATGAAAGAAGTCGAACACTTCGGCCAGGAAGTAACCGAGTCCGCAACAGCCAAGCTGCAAATAGGGATGGCGAAAAAAACGAGGATGAGAATAATGATTATCCAGTCGGAAAGCCTTTTTCTCATTTTCAAAATCACCCCCCAATCTACTGATTCGGCTTCACCCATTGAGCTATAAATAGCATATCTTATGCCAAGTACAATGAGAAAAGGAGGCCTGCAATTTCCTCCCTAAAATATTTTCAAATGTTTTTGTATTTCAAATAGTTAAAAATAAGAGGGGAAGTTAATCGGGGAAGAAAGGTGGGTAGAACTGGGCGGCCTATTTCGCCAATGGTGCCCTTTTTTGGCAACAGTCGGCTTTTTTTGTGTCTATTTCACCATATCCTTCATCTTGCCCATCTGATTACGGATATTTTCAGCACGGGGGCCGGTGGGTTCGACCTTCAGATAATCCTCCCAGGCCTTGATCGCCCCTTTGATATCTCCCTTGTCGTGAAGGAGGACAAGGCCAAGATTATAACGGCTGTTGACATGTTTAGGATCGGTTTCTGCCGCCTTCTTGAACTCCGTGATTGCTTTGTCGTAATTCTGCTTTCGCCGGTACATGATCCCCATGTCTGTGCGCACGTCGGCGTTCTGGGGATCGATCTCCAGGGCTTTGGAATAAGTCTCTATGGCCCGATCGAATTGATCGGTGTCGAAATAAAGGTTCCCAAGCTGGATGAGCGCGTTAAGGTTTTTGGGGTCATCTTTCAAACTGGACTGAAGGAAACCAATCTGTTTTTGGGCATCCGCAGGGGGGACGGTGGGGGCCGATGAAAGGGGGGCTTGCTTCATCGCTGGGGAGATGATGGGCGCCTGATCCTCATAGTAAACGGCGGCGATCACCCCCACAACCACCCCGGCGATGAAAGCAATTCCTATCCATAAAAAAGCATACTCTTTTTTCATTAGAGAATCCTGGCTACAGAAAATGTGAACAATCCTACCATGAAAATCAAAAAATGGTCAAACCGCAATCCGGCTGACCCTATAATACTTAAAGTAACGGGCTTTCATTCAGGTAATGATCAGGCTCGGGCAATACAAGGACTAACGGCCTGCACCCGTAATTCGATCTTTTCACCGAAGCTCCGGGAATGGTCTATCTGAGGGCGTTCATTCCACGCTCCTCCCCGAAAGTGGGTTTTTGTATCAAATCGTTTTCTTGAAGTTCTCTTTCTTGGCCCGACATACCGGGCATTCCTCGGGTACTTCGGCGTCAAAGATATAACCGCAAACCTGGCAGACATGGTATTCTGTTTCCTTTTCCGTTATCATGGCGGCCAGGGCATCCTTATAGAGCTTGGCATGCCTCTCTTCCACATCCCGGGAGCGAGAAAAGCTCCAGGCCACATCCTCCCTCTTGAGGGCAAAGGCTTCCTGGATGAAAGGAGGATAGATGTCCGTTTTGGCCTTGATCTCGCTTTCGAAGGCAGCCTTTAAATTATCTTCGGTCTCTCCAATGACCCCCTCCAGGTACTTGAGATACTCATTCGCGTGCACCTTCTCTGCTTCGGCCACTGCCTTGAAGAGTCTGGCTATTTGGGGAAATCCCTCTTCTTCAGCTTTCTTGGCAAAGGCCAGGTTGCGTATATGGGCCTTTGATTCTCCGGCAAATGCTTCTTTCAGCTTCTTTTCCAGGGCCTCTGGAATCTTCTCGTAGAGAATAAACTGGTATTTGTGGGCTCCGCAAACCGGACAAACATCCGGAGGTTTCGCCCCTTCCTGGATATAGCCACAAACCGCGCATTTCCATTTCTTTTCCATCCCCACCTCCTGAAAAATTGCCATCAGCTTTCAGCCTGCACAGTTCAGCAAGGCCATTTCCCTTCGCCTCCTCCCTCCCCCGGGAGTAGACTCAAAGGGGGAGGGAAAGGGTGGGGAGCCTAATTTAGATTAGGCTCCCAGCGCTGTTTGAAACTCAGCCAGATGAAGTAAACCAGGCTAAAAATGGTTGAAATAGTAGCCGGCACTGCGGTCTTCTCGCTGAACAGGGCCAGCGCCAGGCCCGCTGCCAGTCCAGTATTCTTTTGCGTGCCCAGTAGAACAAGGCTGGTCATCTTCTTTGAGTCAATCCGGAATAGCCGGCTCAGTCCTTCAATCACAAACCCGAGGAAGAAGGTGCTGGCCACAGCAATAATCGCTACTGGAAAGAGAGATAACGGGCGGTCGAGAAATACCGCCCGGTTCAACCCTACAATCGAGTAAGTGACCAAAAAGAAGCTCCAGTTTGTGATGGTCCCTTTTAACGGATCCAATCGTCTGGAAATCTTACTCCTCAGCAAGATACGGGAAAGGACCAGCGGCGCAAAGATTAGTTCCGCCAGAATCGTGAGCAGTTTAACATGGTCAACCAGGTCTGACCCCAGAAGTCCCAGGGTGATGAGCGGCGTGATGATCAGGGCCCCGAGGTAGCACCCAATGGTCGCAATGAGAGAAAATGTGCTGTCTCCGTTCAGAAGGACGGTGAATGGGATAACGGCGACGGCGGGTGGAACGGCCGTCATAATTACGAACCCAGCCCAGAGGGCTTCTTCGCGGATCAGCAGTCCATTCAACCCGAAGATAACGCTTCCGAGAACTCCGTAGTTCATCGCCAAGCCAGCCAGGGCCGGCCCCAGCAGAGAACGTGGGGAAAGAAATATGTTCCCAGAAACCCCCATGGTAGCGAGTGTCATGACCAGGGCCAGCGCCGGAATAACGATGGGCTCGGTCAGCCGAGCGGCCTGCCCAAAAAGCAATCCGAGCACGATCGCCAAGATGAGGAGAAAATCCCTGTTGCGGAATAGGCGGTAAATTTTGTTCCCGATCAGTTTGAATGGGCTGTCCATCATTCCCCGCTAGGGAGAATATTTTGTGGGCCTATGGAATCCTGGAGAGCCGATTCCAGAGCAATCACATCCGTCAAAGGAGCCTGGCAGGCGTACTGTTTACAAAGATAAACCGCGGGCCCTTCATTTATGGGTCTCATACCCTCCACGAATGGGGAAAGTCCACACAACCTTTTGCCTACTTCGCCTTCCGGTCGAAGCAACAGGACTTTGTTCGGCAGAAAAACCTGATGGATCTTGGTAATCATGGCCTGGGTCATTTCCAGGTCCGGATCTCCGGCAATGACCATCTCCTGACTGGGGCCGAGCATAAAATCCAGGCCATTTAAAAACTGAGTATAAGCCATAGGATGATCGGCCACCGGGGCGGAAAAGACACGCCGGAGTTGATCAGCCTTTTTGTCCAACTCTACACTGCCAGTCATTCGCGCCAGACGCAAAAGGTTTAAAGATGCCACCGAGTTCCCCGAGGGTATCGCTCCGTCGTAAAGATCTTTCGGGCGCGCAATCAAGACTTCGCTGTCTTTCCCCGTAAAGTAAAACCCCCCCCGCCCTTCATCCCAGAAAAATTCGATCATCACCTGATTGAGCTGGAAGGCCTCCTCCAGGTACCGAACCTCAAAAGTGGCCTCGTACAATTCGATCAGCCCCCAGACCAGAAAGGCATAATCCTCCAAGTACCCCGGGTTGGCGATATGCCCATGCCGGAAGCGGCGATACAGATTGCCTGAGGTTGTACGCATCCTTTCCAGGATAAAGTCCGCGGCTCTGCGGGCAGCGTGGGCATAGACTTCGTCTCTCAATGCCTGGTATCCTTTGGCCAAGGTGGCGATCATCAGGCCATTCCAGGAGGTGATAATTTTGTCGTCCTTAAGAGGGTGCACCCTCCTTTCGCGAACTTGGAAAAGCCTTTCCCGGGCCCCGTTCAAAGCACCTTCCAATTCTTGCCGCTCCATTTTTCCCTGGTCAGCAAAGATTTGTGGGCTTCGCGAGATATAAGGAATACTGGTTCCTTCTTCGAAATTGCCCTCAGGGCTGATGCCGTAGAAACGGCAAAAAAGATCACCGAGCCCTTCCCCCAAATGCTTTTTGACCTCCCGCGGTGTCCATACATAGAAGAGTCCCTCCTGCCCCTCGCTGTCCGCGTCTTCTGCCGAATAGAAACCGCCTTCCGGGGAAGTCATGTCCCGGAGCACATAGGTGAATATTTCGCGGGCCACCACCGCGTACTCCGCCTTTCGCAGGGCTTGAAAGGCTTCCGTGTAGGCCATAGCCAGCAAGGCTTGGTCGTAAAGCATTTTTTCAAAGTGAGGCACAAGCCATTTTTCATCGACCGCATAACGGTGAAAGCCAAATCCGACCTGATCAAAAATACCGCCGCTGCGCATGGCCCCTAAGGTCTTTTCCACCATGGTGCGCGCCTGGGGATCCTGGCTGCGCTTGTACCACCTTAAAAGAAAGGTTAGATGATGAGGGGTGGGAAATTTGGGGGCCTTTCCAAACCCTCCCCAGGTCGAATCAAAAGTCTTAAGAAATTGCCCGTAGGCCTTTTCCAGAACACTTCGGTCCAGAACGGGACCGGATGAGCCCGCGCGAGTCTCTTTCTGGATCGCTTGATGAATCTCTTCGCTGGACTTCGTGATTCGCTCCCGATCCGTTCGCCACAGGCTGGATATCCGGGTCAAGAATTCAGTAAACCCGGCCATGCCCAACCGGCTTGATTTCGGGAAATAAGTGCCGGCAAAGAAAGGCTTTCCTTCCGCCGTCATGAAGATCGAGAGAGGCCAGCCTCCCTGCCCCGTGAGGCCCTGGCAAACAGACATGTAGATCTGGTCCACATCCGGACGTTCCTCGCGGTCCACCTTGATGGAGACGAAGAATTCATTCAGGAGCCTGGCCACTTCTTCGTCTTCAAAG
>Ga0315295_10005244_pt1 | contig 11072 bp, 3 predicted proteins | sample YL17G14_0_MG_FD_204453 | JGI IMG/M metagenome (GOLD analysis project Ga0315295, IMG submission 204453) | Sediment microbial communities from Yellowstone Lake, YNP, Wyoming, USA - YL17G14_0 | ecosystem: Environmental > Aquatic > Freshwater > Lake > Sediment | place: USA: Wyoming | collected...
GGGATCAAAACGAAGTCTGCCAGTAAGCAAGAAGGCGATCCCAAGAATGATGAAAAAAATGAGGAGAATCTTCCGATAATGATGGAGGCAGAGATAGGAGATACCCTTAAGTAATTTCTTAACCATATGGAAGTGAATTATAACAGATTCATCAGAGATATGTAAAAGTTAGAACCTTACTTACGAACAGTATTGTAATGAGCAATAAGTTCTTCCTGAAGTCAACACCTGGGCATTTTAGTAAGACATGCTTGATTTCAATTGTTAATCATCGGAACTCCTTTTTCTTGACATACAGGTCTCCTTTTTGTACATTTAACTCATCCCAAAGCAAGCTTTTAGTGCACCAGGCAAAGTCTGAAGAATCTGGTTGGTTGAGAACTGGGCCAACGGATACAGAGTTGAAATAGTGTGGCACCGCCGGGAAACCAGGCGGAAAACAGAGAAAACAAACATCAACCCATAGTATCGGAAGAAACCGGTCTACTCGACTCATTTTGCGGTATCTGGATAAACTGGTCTACTCGTCTCATATACTTGAGTAATAATATTGGAAGTGTATTCAATATGAGCAATTTGCCGAAACAGATTCTGAACTACTTCGCGACATTCACCGAGACGCGATTTAATTTTAGGCGTCTTATTAACTATAAATGGACAAACAATGAGCTTACACTCGATCTCTCTTTTTTTCCGGAATTTCAACTCATTCTGCTCAAAAAAATAAAAGATGGTGATTTGTCACCGCTACTCATTAAACAAAATGAATATACGATAGTACTCAACAAAGATGCTCTCCTCGTAGAAATTAAAAAACTATTGCAGGGGAATTTTAATGCGGCGTATTTAGAAAAATGCATCCTTGCTGAATATAACCAAGTTGCAGCAAACAATACAATATTTATTGTTGGCGAGAATGGAGAGTTAAGGCTGGCTCAAGAAACAGAAGATGGAGCAGATCTGCTTGCCCAGCAAAAAGAAATGGCGCAAAAAGAGGGATTGCGAACATACAATCTCGCTTTTCGTCGTCAGTTTGAAAATTCATTGAATGATCTTCAGGATAAAATTGTCGAGCAAAAAAAGGTTGAGTTAAACATCGAGCATGCGCCGTCTTCAATCTTCGGTGTGCGAAATTATGTGATCCAGCAGTTTGAACAAATAAGAAGAATTGGCAACAATTTTTCCGGCAGTGAAAAGTACATTACGGAAGTCTCAAAATATTTCTCAGACGCCATTGATGATATTGTCATCTATGACCTGTATTATAATTTTCAAAAATATTCGGATTTTGCCAAGCTCGGCACGCTTTTCGTGTTTTTCCATATGCTCGAAAGAGGTAAGGAGGCATACCCGCTCTATTTTATTGAGGTGGAATATCGCACATCCACATCAGAAGTAACCCTTTCATTCCCAAGAGATTTGATGCTTTTGAATACTCCGGCGGTGAATTATTTTAAATTTGATAGTGTTTTGACTGTACCGCGAGCATCTTCTATCACCACGACCAAGGGGCACCTTGGGTCAATGGAAACATTTATCCAAGCTCAATATGGATTTCAGGCACCATTTATTCTGGAGCCATCTTTTGCTCGCATAACCCATGCGAACGAAAATTTTCCTCAAATAAAAAACCGGATTGGTCTTCAAATAGTTACTAACGAAGATAAAAAGCTCCTCGACTATTCCGAGCTCATGACCAAAATAGAACTGGGCGAATCAAGTAAATTTTCCGAATTTATCGACCAATATGTCAAAGGGACAGTCCCTAATCATCAAGAAGAAGTAGATAAAGTATTTTTAGAGAAGTACTCTCGCAAAAGCCCTGAGAGGTATGTGTCGAATAGTCCGATTCCAGTTAATAATCCACAAAAGCGTATTTTACTGGCTCTCGCAAATGAAAAGAACAATATTATCGTTGTCGACGGACCTCCAGGAACAGGTAAATCTCACACCATTGCCGCATTAACATATTGGGCAAATGAAAATAATAGGTCAGTTGTTATTACTTCACACAAGCAAGAGGCGCTCGATGTCATCGATAGAATGTTGACTGATAAATATAAAAGTCTTCACCCGCAAGCAAAGCCGTCCATAGTACGCATGGATAAAGAAACCGGATCGGCAAATAATCTTCAAAATACTTTAACAGCCGCAGTCGTGGGGGCCGCCAACGAGCGCGCGTTGGAATACAACAAGGAAGCGACCGAAATCGATGAGAAAAAACTTGGCAACAAGCTTATCGAAGCAATCGAAAAGAAATTAGAGCAGTCCGGTAAATATGAAGAGGTAATACGAAAAACTGTAGAGTTTGACTGTTTAGACCGTGAGCTGGCAACAGACGCAACTATCGCAAACATTACCTCAACCATTCTTGGGCCGGAACAAAAAATAGATTTTGAAAAGATCTTGGTATGTATAGCGTCAGGCACTTTGCAAAAGCTTTTACACACCAGCCTGGACGAATACGCCTATCTCGTTGATCAGAGGGATAAAATACCGGACTTTTTGGAAGCCTGCGAAAAGCTTCATCAGATTCCAGAAGATGCTCAGCATATTGAGACATCCCTTGCGGAAATGCCATCGAATTTCCCGGAGTTGTTAGACAATCTTAAAACACATTTTAAGCACGATATAAAAATATCCGAGATAACCACAAAGCACACAACCACTGGTTTGCTTCAAAAGATTTTTGGGAAGGCGCCGAAAGAAGAAGATCTCAAATTACTGCTGTCGCAGCTATCGAGCTTGAAGTTTGCCGGCATGGTTAAAGAGGTGGCAAGAATCCAGAACATCGAAAAAGAAAATGTGACGATTGATAATCTCTTGTCCGGAGTAGATAAAATCCGCTTTGCGCTATCCATGCGAAAGCACCAGGCGTTGTTGGCTTTGTATAGGGCATTGCCCGGAAATAAAGACAAGGGCATTAGTGACGTCTATGAAACAATCAGAAAATACAGTGAAGCAAACGATCTGTTAAACGATGACATGTATCAGGCTCTAAACTCGTTATTCAAACACTATGGTGCACTGCTTAATCATTTTGGAATCACCGAAACAAGCCTCGACACGCTTACAAAGCTGATCGGTCACGACGAGCAGGTTAAAAATGCCTGGCAGTGGATTCAACTGCACTATTTTCTGTCAGAAAATGCAAGCGACTCGTCAATCAGCCTGCATGACATCCAGACGTACTACAAACTCAAGCAAAAAGATATTGAGCATCTCAATGATAATCGCTTAAAAAATCTCAACAATCATTTGGGCGAGATGGCCAGAATAAAAGTATCCTACGAAGGCGGGAAAAGGTTCACCATCGAAGAAGCTAAGGTGTTATTAAATAGTATTTCCTGCATTATTGCCGAACCCAGCACGATATCAAAACATTTCCCTATGGAAGAAGGTTTGATTGATGTGCTGATTATTGATGAAGCCTCACAAGTATCTATTGCCGACTCCATCTCGCTCATCTTGCGTGCCAAGCAAGTTGTTATATTTGGGGATGAATATCAATACGGCGCCGTGAGCGCAACCAATGTCAGTTCAAAGTATTCTGCCAGCTACTTCAGTGAGATTATCACAGCCTATGCCGATGATTACAGTACCGCGGTATCGGAAGCGGCCAAAAAGGAGCTTATCGATGAGGTTTCCAAAGAAGTACCCGCTGATGAACAGGAAAGCGATATCTTGCTCAAACCCCAAGACGGCACTGTGCTTTGGCTCAAGACTTTCAATATCCGTACATCCACCCTTACTTTTGCCAAGGCCATAGCCAATTACACCACCGCGCTCAAAGAACACTTCCGCAGTTTTCCGGAGATTATTAGTTATTCAAATGATTTCTTTTATAAAGAAGCACAGATGGAGCTGATCGTAAACCGTATCCGCACCAAGCCGATCGGCGAGGTGCTTCAGTTTATACCTGTGACAACACAGGGCAAGGCTGGTCCTAATACTAATTTGGACGAAATAGAAGCTATTGCCAATGACATTCAAAAACGCCTGGATAACGGATTCAAAGGCACTATTGGTATCATCGCTTCATTCAAAGAACAGGAAGCTAGGTTAGAGCAGGCTCTGAACGAAAAGTTTAATCTGGCGCAGCTACGACGCGATCACAAATTGGCAATCTGGTTTGTGGGTGATGTGCAGGGCGAAGAACGCGATATCGTGTACTACTCGATTGTGGAAGATAAAAGTATGCAAAACGCCAATTTAGCCAGCATCTATCCGGTCATTGGAGGGACCGCAGACAGTATCAGGAAACTCAAAATGCAGCGGCTGAATGTTGGGTTTAGTCGTGCAAAGGATACGATGATCTTTGTGCATAGCCAACCCATCGAGCAGTTTAGTAATACGCGCCTGGGGGACGCACTCAAACATTATCAACGAACACTGGAAATAAACAAGAAAAATGATTTCTTTATTGAAGATGAGTCAATTTTTGAATCGCCAATGGAGAAAAAAGTGTACCGTCTTCTTTTGGAAACCAAATTTGTCAAAGACCACCGAGAACATATCAAAATAATCCCACAGTTCGATATCGGGAAATATATTGCCGCGGAGCACAAGGTATACATCCCCAAATACCGCACTGACTTTCTTTTGACCTATGCCGAAGGGGGCAAAGATCAGACGCTTATTCTGGAATATGATGGCGTGGAGTATCATTTCCAAAATCCGCAGGAGGTCAATAGTCTCAATTTTTCTCAAGCGTATCTGGACTATGATACCGCGCGTCAGTTAGAGCTGGAAAGCTACGGTTACCGATTCCTGCGCATCAATAAATTTAATTTACGACCGCAAACCCAAGGACAGACCGAAAAGGATGTATTAAACAATTTATTGGAAAAACGTTTTGCTTCGTAATATTACTCATTGTTATTCATTCGCAATAAAGGATGAGCATGCGCAAGAATGAGAATCAGAATAAGGAATTCAAGCAGGCTTGGAATGAAAACTGTTTGAAAACCATTTGCGCCTTTGCGAACACCGCAGGTGGAAAGCTGTATATTGGCATTGACGATGCGGGAAAAGCTGTGGGTGTGAAGGATGCGGCCAGATACCTGAACGATATCCCTAACAAAACAAAAGATATTTTAGGGATTACGCCGGAAGTTACGGTAAAAAAGGTAGCCGGCAAAGTAATTATTGAAGTATCGGTCGCCTACTCTTCCGCCCCGATTTCTTATCACGGCCGGTTTTACACGCGCAGCGGCACTTCCTCGATTGAAATAAAAGGTCATGAGCTGGTGGAATTATTGATGGCAAAATCAGGGCGCTCGTGGGACGGATTCATTGAAGACAACGCCACCTTAAAAGACATAGACGTTGCCGCCATAAAAAAATTCAGGGCGCTTGCCGCAAAAAGAATTCCCCTTATTGCGGGCGAAAAAAGCGTAAAAGCGATTCTCCATAAATTAAACCTGCTCGAAAAGGGCAGGATGCGGCGTGCCGCGCTATTGCTTTTTGGTAAAAACCCCAAAAAATTCTACATAACCGCCTATATCAAGATCGGCAAATTTGCGAACGAAACCGACATTGTCAGCACAGATGATATTGAAGGCAATCTTTTCCAGCAGGTAGAAAAGGCCATGGATATTTTAAGGGTAAAATATCTGGTGTCGAATATCACTTATGAAGGAATATATCGGAAAGACACCTTGGAATATCCGGAAGACGCTTTGCGTGAAGCCCTGATCAACGCTGTGATTCACCGCAGTTATATGGGTGCGCATACCCAGTTGAAGGTTTATCCGGACAGTTTGAATCTCTGGAATATCGGCGGTCTGCCTGCAAGCATCGGGATTGATGATCTGAAGAAATGGCATTCTTCCAAGCCGAGGAATGATTTTTTGGCGGATGTATTCTTTAAGGCGGGGATGATTGAAGCATGGGGACGCGGCACGATCAAGATTATTGATGAATGTAAAAAGGCCGGATTGCCGGAGCCGGAATTTCGCGAAGAGTTCGGGGGGCTGTCCGTTAATTTCCGTAAAGCGCCGTTGGGTGAAAAGAGGGGTGAAAGCGGGGAGAAAGCGGGGAGAAGGTTGGGTGAAAGGTTGGGTGAAAGGTTGGGTGAAACGGAAAAGAAGATTCTTGCGTTGATCGCGGGCGACAAGTTTATTGCCATACCGGTGATGGCCGAAAAACTAGGCATCAGCACAACGGCGGTGGAGAAGAATCTAAAAAAACTTAAAGAAAAAGGCGCCATTGAGCGCGTTGGTTCCGCCCGTGGCGGCGCATGGAGGGTTAATGGCTAAAATTAATCTAACACCGGAAGAGAAAGCCGGTCTTATCGAAGCAATCAATAAAGGCGTTGAGCCGACGCCGGATTTGTTGCCAAAGCTTTTTCCCGGCATGGCCGAGAAATTTGATGTGAAGGCACTTGATAGAGCCAAGATCCCTACGCTGGAATATGCAGGCAAACGGAGCAAGGCAGCTATTCTGGCAGAAGGCGGAGCAGGCATTGGTGCGGCACCGCTTCAGACTGTGCGTTGTTTTGGCGAGGCAAAGAATGGTGAATGGAAAAATCTAATCGTGCAGGGTGACAATCTGCAATTCTTGAAAACATGTTATCGGAATGTTGATCCGCTGATTAAAAACAAAGTCAAAGGGAAAGTGAAGCTTATTTGCATCGATCCGCCATTTGCGACGAAGAGTGATTTTTGTAGCAAAGAAGGAGAGCGCAGTTATAGCGATAAAGTTGACACAGCAGAGTTTATTGAAGCGCTACGTGAACGGTTGATATATCAATATGAGCTATTAGCTGAAGACGGCAGTATTTATATGCACCTGGATAATAAAATGAGCCATTATGCAAAAGTTATGATGGATGAAATATTTGGGAAGAATTGTTTCCAATCAGAACTTTATTGGAAAAGAACAACGGCTAGATCAGGCAGCAATTTTTACAATAATGTGACCGATAATATATTGTTTTATATAAAATCAGAGCATAGTACTTGGAACCAACAATATATGAAATACGACGATAAATATGTTGCTTCGATGTTCAGAGGAATTGGGGAAAAAGAAAGAAAATTTAGAGAAAGTCCGCTTACCGCACCCGGAAGATCAAGTGGGCAATCAGGTGTAGAATGGAAAGGTATCGATCCTGGGAAAATAGGAAAAGGTAGACATTGGGCAATCCCTGGTTATGTATTAAGTGAATTATCTGAAGAAGCCAAAAACAATACTTTAAAAGCACTAAATGAGCTTGATGATATTGGTAGAATTCAGTGGTCTAAAAACGGTATGCCTAATATCAAGCAGTATTTAGATGAGCTGCAAGGCGTAGAATTACAGAATATTTGGCTAGAAATAGGAGTAGAAAAAGGTAATTACCCGACTCAAAAACCGGAAGCCTTACTTGAACGAATTATATTAGCTTCCTCAAACCCTGGCGATTTAGTAATGGACATTTTTGGTGGTTCCGGTACTACCGCTGCCGTTGCCGAAAAACTTGGCCGCCGCTGGATCACTTGCGACTTTGGCAAGCACGCTATTTATACCATGCAAAGGCGAATGCTGCGCATCGGCGAATCAAAGGCATTGATGGATGAGCAGGACAAGTCCAGAAAAGTAATTGTGAAAAAGGGTGAACCGTATAAAAAAGCGCCCAAAAAGTTTTCTGTGGTATCCTCCGGGGCCTACGACTTTTCTCATGTGATGGATTTACGCAAGCACAAAGAAACCTATATTGATTTCGTGCTCGGATTATTTAGTCTGGTGCGCGATGAAGAAAAAACTAAAAAATATAAACTTGCCAACATCTATGCCGTTAAAGACAACCATCCGGTGGAAGTCTATCCGGTCTGGGACGACCAATTTTTAAAACAAGTGAAGATTGATGAAGCTTACCTGCGGGGTATTATTGCTCAAGCCGGCGGGCGTTTGAAGGGGGAATACTACATCATCACACCGGAATCCTGCACCAATGTCGGCGACACCACACTTAAAAATCAAGACGGCAAGGATATTCATTTCCAGATGCTCACTTTCCCATATAAAGTGCTGGAAGACATCTCGCGCAATTTTGTCCTTCAGGAACAGCCCAGCTCGCAGGCCAATGTGAACAATCTCATCACCTCCACCGCCTTTTACTTTAACGAGGATGTAAAGATAGCAGTTAAGCGCACCAACAACGGCCTCAAGATCACTAAGTTTGAGACAAAAATATTAGATAAAGAAGGTAAGATGTTTCCGGGATATTCGGGACTGGCGATGCTGTTGGTCGACTTGGATTATGAAGCCAGTAAACCCTTCGATATGGACAAGACTGTTTTTGCAACTGACATTGCCGATGATGGTTCGATAATATTGGAAGACTTGACCAAAAGCGTAGGCCTGATTGCTATTGACAAGCACGGCAATGAATCTAAACCCTATCATTTGGAATAAGGATGGCAAAAACAAAAAGAATTAAAACTGTTGAAAAGCTTAACCTCTCCGAGCATACGCTGGATATCAATCTGCGCAAATGCAGCTACGATAAGTTTCGATTTGCCGATATTGAAGATTACGTGCGAGCGGTCACCGGCGGACGGGAGTATCAATATCAGGCCATCAAACACACGATGATTTATCTTTGGGGAGGCGGGTATAAAAATATAGCTGCTTTGGCCAAAGAAAATTTTGCCCAAAAAGAGCATATCAGGGAACGGTTTGGCTCAGAAGAACTCATGCTGGGGCATTTGCCCATTGCCGACCGTCTTTCAGGCGTTGTCCACATGGCCACCGGCACCGGCAAGTCGTTTGTCATTTTTGCCCTTGCCTACCTCTCGCTTGTGATGGGTCTTGCCAAGCGGGTGTTGGTTTTAGGCCCCTCGTCCACGATTATCGAGGAAGGCCTGCGCGACAAATTCCAGGAATTTATGAATAAACAGGAGTGGAATGATCGCTTGCCAAAAGAATATCAGGGCAAAGCGATTGACCTTCTGACCAATAACGACGCCATTGAAGACGGAAGCATCACCATTGAAAATATCAATGCCATTTATTCTGTCGGCGGTATTCGCGATACTTTGTTTAAAGGAACAAATGAAGTGCTTGTGCTGGGCGATGAAATTCATCACGCCTATTCGCACCTGAATTTTAATGCGACCCAAAAAGCTCTTGAATTGGATAAAGAGGTAGATGCGGATAAGGGTAAGGAATCAGAGGATAAAGTTGAACGGCTCTGGATGCAGTTTCTGAAAAATCATAAAGAAATCACGAGACACATCGGTTTTACCGGGACGCCATACAATAAAGACGATTATTTTGCTGATGTGATATTTGATTACAACATCCGCACAGCTATCAATGAAAAGTTTATCAAGGATATTAATCCCATCATAAGCACGGAAACAGATGATGGTGAAATGCAATGGACAACCGAAAAACGTTTTGCTGTTGTTTTGAAAAAGCACATCGAAAATGCCGAAAAGTATGTGTATAAAAGAAACGGCAAACGACAAGTTAAACCAATCACGGTTTTTTATTGTCCAACCCGCCCTAATGCGCAAAGTCGCACTGAGGAATTTATCCGTTTTTTAGCAAAGTGGGAGCGTGAAGAAAACGGAGCCACTGGTTCTGATGCGGAACTGGATCAATTGGTTAGGCAGAAAGTTATATGTGTAATAACCGGCATATCTGATTCAGAATTCAAAAATAAACTTGATAATATTGAAGAAATAAACCCGGACAAAGTCGGAGGTAAGGTTGAATTTATATTTTCTGTCGGGAAGCTTTTGGAAGGCTGGGATGTGGACAATGTTTTTCAGATTGTGCCGATGGAGGAGCGCATATTTAATTCCAAATTGTTGATCTCGCAGGTATTGGGAAGAGGATTGCGTATTCCCAGAAAAGTTCTCGCTGTAGATATTCAACAGACATATCCGTGGCTTACCGTGACCAATCACGAGAAGTTTGCTGACCATATCAGAGAGCTGATGGATGCTGTCACAAACTCTGATATGTACATCACATCAGAGCCGTTGAAGGTGATTGATAAAGATAACTGGCGCAGTAAACATCACTTCTCTCTATTTAATCTCAATTATCTTGCAGGAGAAAAGATAGAAGATATTACCGAAGAAGATCAATTACCCCTGCCTATGAGGGAGCTTATTCTGACAAAATATGATGTTGACGAAAATGTCACTATAGAACGTATTAAGGGCACCGAGAAATATGCCCTTAAAAAAAAGACTGTATCTGTAGATAGCCTGGTAGATGCTCTTTACCGTCGGTTTAAAGGCAGAGAGTATGAGGGGATACATTTTGATTTTGGCAATGGTGAGCAAAACAGATGCCCTGAAGAAGATGAAATCAGAAACACAATCCTTGTGGCGATGGAAAAGGCAGGTATCCCCTATAACGGACTGACGGAAGATAATAAAAAACAGATTGAACTTTATTTTATCCAATTCTTACCGCCCGGAAAGAAAAAACGGGTATTCATAAACATCAAGGGCGATCTTATGCCGATCAGTACGCAAAAATTGGAACGCGAGTCAATAAGAGTTGGTGAGTTGGAACGTGATGCTACCGCATTTATGAGCGAGTCGTACGAAGAAGAAGTAGATGAGAAGTCAAAGGCCATGATCAAACATCTCATCGAAACACGAAAACCCAAAAAACAGCAAGATGCTCAACAAGGTTTTAGCTTTATTGATTCAACTGGATTGCTGAGTAAGCATAGTGAGTATGTTCGACCGTTCATTGAAAATGACGACCGGCCGCCCTATATTGTCAATTCATCTGTTTTGAAATCGCCGCAGAGCACTATTCTTGTTTCGCATTATCCGGAAAAAGAATTTGTTTTCCGATTGCTGGAACACGCTCAATATCTGGACTCATGGATTAAGTCACCTGACAAGGGTTTTTACTCTGTTGACTACGAATATTGGAAAGGCGGCAAAAACCGAGTTCGTCAAGGATTTAACCCAGATTTTTTTATCAAGATTGATTTAGATAAATATATTAATATTCTGAAAAAGAAAGGCACAGTCACGAATTTGGAATACCTGAGAAATTTACAGGACAAGGGCTATGAAACGATCATCCGTGCCGTAGAAATAAAATCCGAT
>Ga0315295_10005246_pt1 | contig 11062 bp, 11 predicted proteins | sample YL17G14_0_MG_FD_204453 | JGI IMG/M metagenome (GOLD analysis project Ga0315295, IMG submission 204453) | Sediment microbial communities from Yellowstone Lake, YNP, Wyoming, USA - YL17G14_0 | ecosystem: Environmental > Aquatic > Freshwater > Lake > Sediment | place: USA: Wyoming | collected...
CAAGCCCAGAAGAGGTTAGGGCAAGAAGCGGTATCAGGAATGAAGGAGTCAAAAGGTTTAAAGCAATAATGGACACTCAAAAAGAAATCGATGCCAAAGCCCAAGTAACTTCGGTTTTTGTCAGAAAAACCCCGGCTGTGGTTACCCCCCCTGCCGAGACTCCTACCCAAACGGAAAACTTTCCCGCCACCACAACCTCAACTGAAGTTCCCGCTACAGCTCCCTCCTGGTTAAAAAGAGAGCAGACCCGACTTGCCCCCAAATATGTCGAAACCGCCGTCAGGCAAGGCCCTGTCGCACCAACCCCAGGCTACCGCGAACAGGTAGCCCAAAAGGGTGTCGGGCAGATAATCGAAACCAAGACCCAGCCTGCAACTGTCCCCGCACCTACACTTGAGCAAGTGGCAGCCCAACAATCGGTTGCCCAGGGCCAAGAGATTAAAAGACGCTGGTACGACAGAATTCCCTTTCTCAAAATCCTGCGGGGTGAAGGCAAAGCTAAAGGTTGACAATAATTCCTCTTAAACTATAATATCTTTGTCCTAAGACAGCACGTGGTGCGCCAAGTCGAACCATAATTCGTGCCGAGGCAAAAGCGTATATAAGTATCTTGTATATAGGCGCCTCGGAGGCGCTTTTTTAATGCAGACAAAATGAAAAAGGCAGAAAAAATATTTTTTGTGGATAACCTGACCGAGGAGCTCAAGACGGCCAAATCCGTGGTGCTTATCAATTATCAGGGTCTGTCCGTCAAAAACCAGCAGGAGCTAAAAAGGCGCCTTAAAGAGATTGGTGCCAAGATGCTGGTTGTTAAAAACACCCTGTTAAAACGCGCAGGGGAAGCCGCTAAAGTCAGTCCCGAAATTCTCCAGGATGAGATTCTTTCCGGCCAGACGGCTTTGGTCGTTGGTGAAGATGATGCCATTACTCCGGTACAGATACTTGGAACTTTTGCTAAAGAATATGAGGTTCCCAAGCTCAAGGTCGGAATAATTGACGGTGCCTTCCAGGACAGCGAAAGCCTGCTTAAAATATCCACCCTTCCCGGCAGAGATGTGCTTTTGGGACAGGTCTTGGGAGTACTTCTCTCCCCCTCTTACGGATTGGTCGGAACCCTTGAGGGAAACATGCAAAAACTTATTTATATCTTAAAATCGAAAGGCGGTGAGTAACATGGCAGAAGAGAAAAAAACCAAAAAAGTCGATGAATTGACAGAAGAGATAGGCAAACTTACGGTTATCGAACTTTCGGAATTGGTAAGTACACTTCAGGAGAAACTCGGAGTCTCGGCGATGCCGGTTGCCGCAGCAGCCCCGGCAGCAGCTCCAGCCGCAGCAGAAGCGGGTACCGCAACAGCTGCAGCTACCCAATCTGTTGTAATGACGGACGCAGGAGCAAATAAAATAGGTGTTATTAAAGCACTTAGGGAAATCAACCAAAACCTGACTCTGATGGATGCAAAAGGCATGACCGAAACTCTCCCCGCAGAAGTCTTAAAGGACGCAAAAGCGGAAGATGCAAAAGCTGCAAGCGATAAGCTTATTGCGGCTGGTGCAAAAGTGGAGTTGAAATAAAAACTTCGTGCGCGGAATCATCTCTTTCGGGATAATCCCGCGCACATTGTGAGGCTTTCCTATCCGAAAAGGTTGGCATAGAGAGCCCAAGCAACCACCCCGATAAACGCAAGCCAGTTGATGATGCCTGCGGCGAACCAAAGGCATCCCTTTTGCTCGCTTGCCGAGCCGATTACTCCCGCCATGCAGACGGGAATGAACCCTCCCAAGAGCAGGGCCGTCCCGACCAGGGGTCTATCGAACAGGTATGCCGCAACGGCTCCGAGAATCAAGAAGCTTCCGACAACAATCATTGTAGCGACCCGACGCCGGATCCGGTTAAGATACGCCTGCGTTTCCATTCTCTCCTCCTTTTGGATTCGGATTTGCCAAAGAACGTGGATATTATACCACTATCGGGGCATAATTACGGTGAATTCACGCCTGCCGGGGTGATTTATTAAAACGACAGAGGAGGTAAGACTCTCGCAAAATCCGACTATCTTGGAAGCGTCCGCAAAGAACACGTTACTTCCCCGGGCCGTCTTTTTGGGAGACAATCCCCCTACCATATTAAAGATAACCACTTCTTTTGCATGTTCAAACATTGTTTTTATGGCTTTTTTCCGAAAAGCGTAATTGTCGGGGACGTTTGAGTTTAGAGACCCATTGGCAACAATTATGTCGAATTTTTCCTGAAGGGGATCTGAAAAATAATCCCCCACGCTAAAGCTAAAGCCGGGATATTTATTTCTGGCTGCCGATACAAACTCGTCAACCAAGTCTATCCCCGCATAAGTGAAGTTTTTGATTTTGGAGTTGATAAAAGCCACCAGATCCCCGAAACCGCAGCCGACATCCAAGACAGACTTTCCGTTAAAATCCGTAAGGGTGGTTATTTCCAAATATCTTTGTTCGGCGGCTTTTTGGCTTTGCCACTTAAGCGCCCTGGGGTCAACTCCGTATTTACGAAAACGCCTGAGATAGCTGTCTCTGGGGGTCATTTCCGCCAGCTTTTAATCTTTTCCCAAGCATCCAGGGGAAATTCCGGAGGAAAAGAAGCTGGAGCAAAAGGTTTTTCTTTACCCGTTTCTTGACTTAGGTTGTGACCGGAAAACGTAATTTTCCTTCTCCCGCCTTCCTCTGCCGATTGATCTTTTGGTTTTCCGAAATTATAACGCCTGGTAATTAGTATCTTTACCAGCTCGGGAAAACTCAGGCAACCGGAGGCATATGCTGTCAGCTCACCCAAAAACTGCCTCATTCCTTCAGTCTTGGAGGGTCTTTTCTCACCTGTTATCTCATCCGTAAAAACCACCCTAGGAAGCTCTCTTCCTGTTCTTCTTTCATAATCTTCCACCCAAGCCTCGGTCCAGGCTTTAAATTCGGCTCTACGGGCTCCCCAAACTTGTTCCGTTCCCAAATGTTTCCCTTTGTTGGAGTATTGGGCAAGGGATTTTGTACCGTCCTGGTCCAAATTTTCAAAATTCGCGCCAACTTCAGAAAGTACGGACTTAAGAATCTCCCGGTCAATTAAACCAATCGCCCCTTCCGAAGCGTAGGCAATAACCCAGCGGTCAACTTCCGCAACCCTTTCCTCAAACGGCCTGTCCTTTAGGTCTTTTAGTTCGGTCATTTCTCTGACATTATACTCTCAAGATACAACAGTATCTCTCTTTCAACATTAACGCCGGTGTCTTTTGTAATCGAATCCCAGCGGGGGGCACTATTGACCTCCAAAACGTAGGCTTTCCCGGTTGCGTCTTCGTGGATGATGTCAACACCTCCAATATCAACGTCCAAAGCACTCGCTGCGGCAATCGCCAGGTTAACATCTTCTTCGGGAATCGGCATTAACGCTTCGCGCTTTCCCTCCGGAAATTCACCGTTCACTTTGGCGATAAAGCGCCTTCTCCATCTTGTGGGCCTGGTAATGGCGGCAATTGCTTTTCCTCCAACTACAAAAACTCTATTCCTCTGGCTCGCATCAATAAACTCCTGTGCCAAAAACCTTTTCCCTTCTTTCTCCTTACCTTTAAGCTCCTGATATAGTTTTTCCAGTTCCTCATTGTTTCTCGGTGACCAAACCGCATGTCCTTGTTTACCCGTTGTTCCTTTGATAACGAAGGGGAATCCGTACAGTTCGGGGGCCTTTTGTTTAATTTCGGAGAGTTTCGCGAAGAAAGTCTTGGGAAGGACAACCCCTGCCTGGGAGAGAAGTTTTACCTCCAAAGCTTTGGCAATAGGAAGACGGATTATATGGGATTTTTCATATATTTTGTCTACAATTCTTATTCTTTTTTCTTTAGCAAAATTGACCAAAAGCGAGACATCTTCAAATCTTTTTCCGACAAGTCTTATATAAATTACGTCAAAAGAGTCAACGGGTTCATCCTTTACCGCCAATTGCAGCTCCCCCTCGGTGGAATATGAGAGGTCCGAAAAGCTGGCGGTTACTACTTTTAGTCCCAACTTCTCCCCCTCTAGCTTAAAAGGCTCCATGTGTTTTGTTCCGCCCCCGGCGATGATTAATATTTTTTTCATTTTTCTGGATTTACCAAAAAACCGGTCAGGTCTCGTCTTCCTATAATGACGGGTCGTCTTAGTCTACTTCTGTCCGCAACTCCCGCAGTGGTATTAATCCTTCTTCCCCTTAACCAGAAGGTGAAAGGAATAATCGGCCTCTTCTCCTTTCCGATAGCGTTTCTAAATCTTCTCTCCCATAGAATACTATCTTTCTGCAATAGTCCCAAGTCACTCGCCAAGGTTTTGTCGATTGAAGTTCTAAAGGCACCGGTGTCTATCTTGGCAAGAATAACTATCTTCTTGCCATTCTTGTCCTTTACCTTAATCTCCTCCATAACCGGAATTGTAATTATTCCCTCCTCCGCTTTGACTCTGTCCGCGAAATCGGCCGCAAAGAGCGCCTTGGCGATTTTTACCCCGTGTTCGGCATCCCTTACCTCCAACCCTTCTATCCTATCCAGCCTTTTTCTCAATCCTGCCATATTGGCAAGCTGGATGGTTAAGCCCGGCTCGGCATTGATTTCCAAAACCATCGGCCCTTTTTCCGGATGAAGGACAATATCCACCCCCAGATAGCCTAAACCAGAAGCACTCTGGGCCTTGGCTGCCGTTTCGAGTACTTGGGTCCAGTGGGGAATTTTTATTCCGTGCAGTTTGCGTCCGGTATCGGGTTTGAATCTAATGAGCCCTCCGTGCCAGATTGCTTTGGTGGTAATCCCTGTTGCGATATCAATCCCCACCCCGATTGCTCCCTGATGCAGATTTGCTCTTCCCCCCGATTCTTTGGTCGGAAGCCTGAGCATGGCCATAATCGGAACTTTGTTAAAAACAATGACCCGGATATCAGGAGTTCCCCGGTAGGCATACTTGCGGAAAGCCTTGTGCCTGCCTACATACTCCTGGACAAAAGCGACATCGGGTGCATTGTCCATCGAATAGGCTCCCTCCAAAATGTCGGAGGTATGAAGTTTTAAATCATCAACTGTAACCCTTTGTCTTTGGGTAGTTATCCAACCTTTTAAATCCTGTGCCTTTTTTTTAATTACTATTATCCCCTCTCCTCCCAAACCTTTGGAGGGCTTAAGCGCGAAAGCGTCGGGAAGGGACTCCCAGTTGAATTTTTCAACGTCTCTGGGTTCTTTGAACTTTGCGAAAATTTCCGGGTTTGGGATTTGGACTTTGTCCAATACCCTATGGGTGGCCAATTTCGAATCGGCAACGCTTTTCCCCTTGGGGGAATTATAGAGGTAGGAAAAAAGCTGGGAACGGGCATTAAGCCCAAGAATCGAAGACAATTTCATTTTAGCTGTTGATAAGTTTCCTAAAGCGCCAAATCTCCAAAATCCTCAACCCGACATACTTACCCAAAACAACGTCGAAGATAACCACGCCGATAAGTAATATTTCAGGGTTAAGAAGCGCAAACTCCCTTACCGGTTCAAGCGTCAAGAACAAATACGAAACCAGGGCCAAAACCAATGTTTCGGAGGTTAAATTTATTGCGGTCTGGGCGGATTTGCCGAGCTGCACCCGGGTAAAGTCCTCGGCCAACAGAGCCAGAATAAGGACGGGAAAGATGGAAACCTTACTCAGCTGCGGCTGTCTGATGATGGGAGCGGCAAATAAAATACCCAAGACACCAAATACCACAAACCAGAGGATCAGGGCCATTCGCGGCAGATACTGAAGCTTGGTCTTGGTTTTCCGCAGCAGCGTCCTGGCCAGAATCGAAACGCTGACAATCGTTAAGAAAAGCCCTATCCCCACAACCGGACCGGTAGCCACAAAGGTTACTGCCAAGGCGGCAGGAAGAAATATTCCGAATCCCCTTAGTCCCACCAGGTGCCTAAATGCGGCGATGATTGCGGCAACCACAGGCAGGAGTAAAAGCAAAACTATCGTGTTTGCCGGAACTCCTGCGGCCACGGCATTTCTGATCGCGTGCTTTATGGGGTTGAAAGGCCAGACCGGACCGGGTTTTTGAGCCTGCAAGAGAGCCTCAAGCGGACCCAAAGTCTCTTTTGTTTTTTCCGTCAAATCGGCAAGCGGAGTCGGAATGGGCGTGGGAGTTGCCGTGGGAGAAACCGTTACGGTTGGCTTGGGACCAACAACCACAGCCTCAGCCGGCCTGATATAGGCCAGATAAAGCAATAAGGCAAAGACAACCGCCAAGAGTACTCGCTTCATGGGAATTCTAGCGATAATTATACAATTTCAGGCCATAAATCTCCAATACAACAACATTCCCAATGGTAGTTGAAAAACAACACGGATAATGGTAAAAGTTCAGGTAGTGCTCAAGAAAATTGTAATCGCCCTAATCCTTATCCTCGCTCTGATAGTCTTCAAAAACTCCGTCTACTCCCCCCTCAAGCTTTACTGGTTTATCCCCGACGGGGTTCGAGCCGAACCAAACCTCTTCAACATTTACGAATGGGCAAACGAAGGGAAGCTTCCCAACATTAAAAAGCTTATGGAAAAAGGTTCATATGGGTACGTCAAACCTACCTACCCCGGGCACACTCCAACCAATTTCGCAACTCTTTTAACCGGTTCTTATCCCGAAACACACGGCGTTGACGACGGCCCGATGAGGGAAATAGGAAAGCCTCTCGATAAAGTAGCCGTTCCGGGTTTCAGGTCTGTGGCAAGAAAGGTCGAGCCGATATGGGTAATCCTCGAGAAACAAGGTGAAAAGGTGGCCCTTCTTTCCATTCCCGGTTCTACTCCCCCCGAGTTAAATAAAGGGGTTGTGATTCGAGGCCGCTGGGGAGGATGGGGGGCCGATTTCGCACCTTTGAATTTTGAAACCAAGGGAAATCTTTCCCAACGCACCAAACAGGGAACGGAGGCTCGTTTTTTCTACTTCGGACCTCAACTTACCATCTATGAAGACGCAAAGCCCGCCGGCGGCTGGGAAAATGCTCCAAACAGCTATTCGGATACCCTGGAAGTACCGCTCGTAGGCTGGGGTGCGAAGATCTGGGCGCTAATTCTCGACTCGACCGACGACGGGAAGGTTAATTATGACAAAGTGGCCTTTTCTTTGGATAAAAAGACAGTTTTCTCTACTCTTTCCCCAGGTCAATGGAGCAATTGGCAGCCTATTGTCCTTAAGTGGAAAACCGACACGGCTGAAACAGACGTCTCAACTTCCGTCAAAATAGCATTAATAAAGGTTGGCCCCAACAATTTTTATAGAATTAGGGCTTTTTACAACAACCTCAACGAACTTGTTACACAACCGGCGGAAGCCGCAAAAATTTTGCTTGATAAGGTCGGGCCAATGGTAGATTTCGCCGACAACTTTCCTCCACAGCTGGTCTACTACCCCGAAGACAAAAATATCCTCTGGGAAGAAAGCAATTTATCGTTCGAATGGCACAAGAAAGCCATTGCTCCCCTGGTTGAGTCTTTCAAGCCTTCGGTTGTAATCCACGATATCTATACCCCCAATCAAATACTAACAAGCCGCTGGTGGATGGGGTATGTTGACCCAGAGGGATCCCTTTATGACACGGTTTCGAAAGAAGAAAGGGCCAAGCTTTGGGAAGAGGTAAAAGACATGTATAAAAAACTTGATGATATGGTGGGAGAAATTCTAAAAGTCTCCGGCCCAAAAACTTATATCGTTTTTACATCGGACCACGGAAACGTTCCTTTAAACCAAAGCGTTCAGCTTAATAATCTTTTTGCTCAAAAGGGATGGCTCAAGTTTAAAATAGACCCTCAAACCGGAGAGCCGATTATCGATTGGAAGAATTCAAAAGTCATCTTTCTTAAAATGACCCATGTCTTTGTAAATCCAAACGGCTTGGCCGGAAATTATCAAAGGGCTAGCGGAGCCGAATACGAAGGACTAAGAAATGAGGTTATAGCTACAATCTCGTCTTTGCGGGACTCGGATGGAAAAAGTCCTGTCGCTCAAATAGTAAAGTGGGAAAATGCGCGCGAGGAGTTGCGCCTTGACCCCGCAAGAATAGGAGACTTGGTAATTGCCAACAAGCCTGGTTACGGATGGAGCGAAAAAATGACCCAGGGTCTCGAAGTATTTTCCATCCCGCTGGAAACTGGCTATAAACAAGCCATAAAATCCGATGAGGTTCCAGGCATGTGGGCTCCTTTTATTATTTCCGGACCCAATATCAAAAAGGGCAACTTCCTCGGAAATCTACCGTTTGACATGGTAGACGAATGCCCCACCATTATGAAGGCGCTGGGCAAAGAAATCCCTGTTTTTGTTCAGGGTAAAATTCTTCCGGTTTTCAAATAATTAAGAGGGCTTACACATCTAATTGAGACCAGAACTCCTTCATATCTTTCCGGATTTTTATCGTACGAAGAGGCGGGAACTATAAATTCCAGCTGATAGAGATTCTTTTGCTGCGGACAATAAATCCATCCGAGTTGTACTTTATAAACGGCCTGGTCGGGGCTGCACCCCCCCAAGGTAAAACGGGAGTTCATGTTTCCCAAAAAATAATATAATTTTGTATCGCCTACGTCCTTTTCGAAATACTTGGGAGCGTATTCCTTGGCACAAACTATTTCATTGGACACATCGCCCGGGTAAGGAGCGGGGGCGTCGGCGAATAGGCCCTTTATTCTTTGGATTTCCGAAGATATATACTTTTGCGCCTGCGACGGTTCCCACCCATATCTTGTCTCCACCCTAAGAAGTTCCCCGCTGTCTATAGAGAGCATTGCCTTATAGGAAGAAGCATCATTCTTGTAGACTTCGATTGTCTTATAATTTTCAAGGCCAGTGAATGAAAGGCATCTTAATCCTTCGCATTTCCAGAAATGGTTAAAAATTAGGAAGAGGGCGGTTGCCCCAACAACAAGAAGAAGCTTGATACCCGTTTTCATAATTGGACTTTGAGACAATTTTATATTATCAAACAACAGGTGTTAACATATTACGATTGATGCATAAATTAAAGGTTTTTTTATTTGTTCTTTTTCCTGCAATTTGCATTTTGGTGATAGCACTATGGCTAAAACCCCAATTTACAAAATATACCCCAGTTGTTTCTTGTCCCGGCTGCAACATCGTGTTTGTTTCTTTTGACGATTTGGGTGCTTCCCGGGTTCATTCTTACGGTTATCAAAGAACCACCACTCCGTCCATAGACTTTTTCGCGGAAAATGGATTCAAATTTACAAACGCGATAAGCTCCTCTTCGTGGACACTCCCCTCCTCAATGAGCTGGTTTACCGGAGTATATCCGTCCAAACACAAAATATTAAACGAGTATAGCTTTCTTGCTTCCCAAGAAGAGGTCTTGTCAACTCCTGAAAATCTGAACAACGTTTTACTTACCTTGCCGCAGATCCTTAAGGAGAACGGCTATACAACCGGCGGATTCACGGGAGGGGCAGCCTTAAATGGAAAATTTGGTTTTACCAAGGGATTTGATAAATATTTCGATGAAGAGGACTTTGGAGGTTTTAACATCACCGTTCCCGAAGCCCTGCGTTGGATATCGGACAATAAAGACAAAAAATTATTCGTCTTTCTTCATTCCTACGATATCCACGGCCAGCACACGCCGGAGAATGGATATGACAGAAGATTTCTGGATTTCAACTACGAAGGTACCTTAACGGGGTCCAAGGAAGAACAGAAAAAATTAAGGGAAGACGCCCTTTTAGCCGGCCAGATTTCCCTTTCCGATGAGGATGTACGCTTTTTAAGCGACCTTTATGACGAAAAAGTTCAAAGGGCAGATGAGGCCTTCGGAAAATTTATTGAGGAGTATAAAAAACTTGGGCTCTTTGACAAGACAATCTTTATTATCACCTCTGATCACGGAGAAGAATTTTACGAGCACGGAAGAATTGACCATGGCCACTCATTGTATGACGAACTACTTAAGGTACCCCTTGTTATCTGGGTTCCGGGTAACTCAAAGGGGGTGGTGATAAAAGATCAGGTCAGAAGCATCGACATTTTCCCAACCATACTGGAAATCTCGGAGATTCCCTTTTCGGAAAATCTATCGGGACAGCTTGAGGGAGTAAGTCTCGTTCCGTTAGCGAAAGGGGCCAGACTCAAATTGGATGCTTATCCAGAAACCGATTACCGCTACTCGGTCTTTTTAAGAGCCATCAGAACGGCCGATAATTATAAGTACATCCTGAATATCGAAAACGGAGAGGAACAGTTTTACGATTTGTCGGCCGATCCACTTGAACTAAAAAATATGGCAAACAAATTCCCGAAAAAAATGAGGCTCCTTAAGGACAAGCTCTTTGACCATATACAAATTTACAAATCACAAACATGACTTTTTCCAAAACCTCTCTAGTATTAACCGTGTTTGGTTTCTTTGTTCTAGCGGTCTTTTTATTTGTGTTTTTTTTAAGTAAACCACCGGGGGTGTGCCGTAACTGCAATATAATAATCTTGGACATTGATTCCCTCAGGGCAGATGCCCTACCGTGTTACGGCTACCAAAGAAACACCTCTCCCAATATTTGCCAATTGGCCGAGAAGAGCATTTTGTTCGAAAATAATCTCGTTTCCACTTTCTGGACAGGACCTTCGGGCATATCCACCCTCACCGGTCTGTACCCTATCGCCCATCAATATTGGAGTTTTTCCAGAGATATACTTTCGCCATCAATTACAACAATGCCCGAAAGCTTTTCCCGTAACGGCTATACCACCTCAATTGTTGAAGACACCGACTATGCGATTAACCTTTTTTGGGAGGACGGTTTGCGCGGTTTCAACGAAATTGCGCAAGACGTAACGGTCGAAGATTGGAAAGAAAAAGTCGATAATTTATCCCGCTTAAATAGGCCGTTTTTTGCCTATTTTTATACAAGTTACCTGCATTACCCCTACTTCCTGCCCGATGGCGTGGGGCAGATAGACGAAGTAGACAAGCCGGACTTTTACCCTTCGAGCAAGAACGAAGAGGAAAAGATCTACACCGAATATCTACTAAGGAATTACGACAGCATTTTTTCCGAC
>Ga0315295_10005247_pt1 | contig 11061 bp, 9 predicted proteins | sample YL17G14_0_MG_FD_204453 | JGI IMG/M metagenome (GOLD analysis project Ga0315295, IMG submission 204453) | Sediment microbial communities from Yellowstone Lake, YNP, Wyoming, USA - YL17G14_0 | ecosystem: Environmental > Aquatic > Freshwater > Lake > Sediment | place: USA: Wyoming | collected...
GTGGAGAACATCCCCGGGCTCGAAGCCCTCGATGCCGCCGACCTGATGATCATCGCCACGCGCTTCCGCAACCTGCCGGACGAGCAGATGGCGCACGTGGTTCGGTACGTGGACTCGGGCAAGCCGATCATCGGCATGCGCACGGCGACCCATGCGTTCAAGATCCCGCCGGGCCGCATCTATGCGAAGTACAGTTTCGACAGCAAGGAGTGGGATGCCGGTTTCGGGCGGCAGGTGCTCGGAGAGACCTGGGTCGCTCATCACGGCGAGCACGGACGGGAGAGCACGCGCGGCGTGATCGCGCCGGGAGTCGAGGATCACCCGGTGGTCCGGGGCTGCGAGGATATCTGGGGTCCGTCGGACGTGTATCGCGTGCGGCTGCCGCTCTCCGGCGACGGACGGCCTCTGGTCCTGGGGCAGGTGCTGGAAGGGATGAGCCCGAAAGACAAGCCCGTCGCCAACCCCAAGAATGATCCCATGATGCCGGTCGCCTGGACCCGGTCTTATCGCGCGGCGAGCGGCAAGTCCGCCCGAGTGTTCACCACCACCATGGGCGCGGCCACCGATCTGGAGAGCGAGGGCCTCCGCCGCCTGCTCGTCAACGCCAGCTATTGGTGCATCGGCCTGGAGGAGCGCATTCCGGAAAGGGCGAACGTGAACACGATCGGCGAGTACCGGCCACTGCCCTTCGGTTTCAACGGGTTCAAGAAGGGCGTCAAACCCGCGGATCACGTGATGCGGTAGGCGCAGGAAGCGAACCGGCTGTTGACAGGGAACCCTGAAGCGGCGGCAACTCCATCCACGGCACCGCCCCCCGCGTCGTAAGCCCGTGCGGCGGGGCGGCGTGGTTGGCGGTCAGACGGTCTCGGCGGACCGGCAAGGGGCTCTGGACGTTTCGCGGTTGCGCCGCCTGGGGCTGCCTGTAGAAGGTCCCGTCGGGATCAACCCCTACTTGTGGTGACCCATGGCGCGCATCCTCCTCGCGACCCTCGCTCTGGTCCTGGCACCCGTTCTCCCCGCTGCCGCGGCCGAGGGGCCCGGCCCGCTCGACGTTCCGAAATCGCCCCCGCCCGGCTGGTGGCCCGACCCGTGCGCCGCGCACCAGCCGCCCGCCGAGGGTATCGGTGCGAAGCAGGCAAACGTCGTCGTCGTCACGTACGATCCCGTCATCGAGGCGGAGGGCGGGAAGCGGCTGACCGCCGTCCTGAAGTGGAACGACCCCGCGAAGCTCACCCGCGATGTCATCGAGGCGATCCGGACCGCGAGCGGCGGGTTCCTCAACTACCGCGTCGTGAAGCAGGTCGATCTCGACCGTTGCCCGCCGTTCCTGAGCGGGTTCCGGTACGATGGCGCGGGCATCCTGGAAGCCGTCCGGGCGAAGAAGTGGATCAAAGGCGACCGCTCGAGCTATGCGAGAATCTTCGCCGAGGCGGGGATCGACCGAGCCTTCGTCGAGAAGGAGAACGTGACGGAGGTCTGGCTCTGGGGCTCGCCGGGCTTCCACTGGGACGAGTACGCGATGTTCATCCCCGACCGCGCCAAGCGCCTCCCGCCGACCGCCAACCCCTGGTTCTACCGCCCGTACGACGTCCCCGACCTCGGTCGGACGCTCTGGGTGATGGGTTGGAGCTACGAGCGCGGCCTCGACTGCGCCCTCGAGAGCTACGCCCACCGCTGCGAGGGAATTCTGGCGCTCGTGATGGGGAACGGAAAATGGGACAAGGCGCTCGCAGGGAAGGACCCGTGGAATACGTGGGTCATGACCGACGTCGGCTTCCCCGGCCGGAGCGGCTGCGGCTGCGTCCACGTCCCGCCCAACGGGCAGAAGGACTACGACTTCGGGAACACACGGGAGGTCGAAAGCGCCTGCGAGGACTGGACCCGCTGGCCCGCGTGCGACGGACGGCGCGTGAAGGTGGACGGCTCGCAGTGGAGGCGGAACGGCGCGGGGTTCCAGACGTGGTGGATGGGGCATTTCCCGCGCAACCCCGGCCGCACCGCCTGGGGCTGGAACAACTGGTGGATCTACGTCGCCGACCTCGACGGCCACCTCGCGCCGCTCCCGGCCTCGCGGTGACCGCGCTGGGCATGCCGCGGCAAGACTGCTGGTTCGCGACGGCCACTCCGGTTGGCCGCAGATGCCGCCGAATGACAAGCGAAGGGGATGCCGCGTCTCTTCGTCCCCGCTGTCTCGCTGGCCCGATTGCCGCGCAGTGGTAGGCTCCGCGCAATACGAGAGAGGGGGCGAGCCATGAATCCAGCCAAGTCGCTACTGGCGCTTTGCGTTCTCCTGGCGTGCTCAACGATCCTCGCGGCCGAGTACCACGTTGCCGTCGGCGCGGCCGACGCTTCAGACGACAATCCCGGCGCGGCCGACAAGCCCTGGCGCACGCTTGCCAAAGCTGCGGCGACGGCGCAAGCCGGCGACGTCGTGTTCATCCACGCCGGGCGGTACGCCGAGTCGGTCCAGGTGAAAAACACCGGCACGCCGGGCCGGCCCATCGTCTTCAAAGCCTTCGGGGACGACGAGGTCATTCTCGACGGCGCCGACGAGATACCGGCTGAAAAGTGGAAAGCCGTCCCGAACAGCAAGAACATCTATGCCATCCACGTCCCATTCGATCCCGACGAAGTCTTTGTGGACGGCAAGGCAGTCTACGCCAAACTGGACAAGACCGGCGACCGCCAATGGAGGCTCGGCGTCTTGACTGACGCCGACAGCAACCACTACCAGTTCGACGCTCAGACTAAGACCCTGCGCCTCAACCTGGGCGGCGACGCGCCGGACAAGCACGTCATTCGCGTGCCGGTACGCCAGACTGGATTCGGACTTAACGCCCACTGCCGGTTGTCCTGCATCACGGGGCGGAACTACGCGGCGTGGTCCTTTGGAGCTTACGCCGATGATGCGATCGTCGAGGATTGCCAAAGCCTGGATTGCGGCATGGGGTTCTCGACGGGCGGCTGGGACCGGCGTGGCGTGATTATCCGCCGCAACACCGTCATCGGCTCCCTGCACAACGGCATCAACTTGCAGGACCGCCCGACGGGCTGTTTCGTCGAAGATAACTTGGCCGTCCGCTGCACGGTCAACCCTTCGCAGACGGACGAATGGTCCGGCAGCATAAAGATGAACTCCGCCGCCGACACGGTCTTCGCACATAACGTCGTGCTGGAGGCCGGCAATCCTCACACGATCAACGGCCACGACGGCTGGTCGCTCTGGGGAGACATCAACATCGTCCGTGTCTTCTATGTCGGCAACACCTGCGCCAACAACAAGGAAGCCGGCCTTTACATCGAATACGCGATGGGCGACACCCGAGCGTACTTCAACACCTCGTACCGCAATGGCCACGGCATTACGTGCCGGCAGTCGCAGCGCGGCGTGTTCATGCGCAACCTCGTGCTGGAAAGCCGCGGCAGTGGCCTGGCCGTATGGGCCGGAGCGCCCCCGTATTCGACCACCGATCATGTGTTCGCACACAACCTCGTCCGCGACTGCAATCCGTGCATCTGGCTGCAGACGGAGCACCCGAACTTCGCGAACTACAATACATACTGGCCGCGCAAAGGTGCCAACGTCGCGTGGGGCGAGGCGCCGCAGGGCGGCAAGACGCCGCAGTACAAGGAGCTTGCCGAGTGGACCAAGGCCGCAGGGCACGATGCGCGCAGCGAGGTCCGCGACGCGCAGCCGGCGGATGTCGGCCTGGACACCGTCACGTTCCGAGTGTCGGACGCGAAAGACCCGTCGCAGGTCCTGATGATGGTCGGCAACGACGGCTGCGAACTCGAGGATCCCGCGGGCCAGAACATCCTGCCGTATTTCTGGCGGCCCGGCTCAGGCGACGGCGCAGTGCGGACGTGCTTCTACGCGGCGTACTGCGGCCTGGAAGGCGGCTGCGACGGGATGGCCTATCCCGGGGCCGGCGGGACCGTGCAGTTCATGCAGGACTCGCTCGACCCCAAGGAACCGAAACTCGCTCACGGCGGATTGCGTTACCTGCAGATACAAGGGCAGAAGCCCGAACAAATGTGCAAGGACGGCCTCGGGTTCTGGAGTCCTTCGCTGCCGGCCAGAGCCGGCGACAGCTACGATATCAGCTTCTTCGCACGCGGCATTGACCTCAAGCCCGTGGCGGGCGGCGAGGCGCTGACTGCGTTCGTGGAGTTCACCGATGCGACCGGGCAGCACCGCAGCCGCGCGAGCGTTCTCGGCGCGAACAAGCCGCCGGTTGGCACGTTCGATTGGAGCAAAGTCCAGACGGGAGTGGCGGTCCCGAAGAGCGCGAAGCGCATGCGGGTGTTTCTGGCCCTGCTCCCGGCCACGGGCAAGCTCCTGCTCGATGACGTCACGATCAAGGTGGAGTAACGCTGGGCGCACGGCCAAGGTGTCTTAATTCTTCGCCTTTATTGAGTTTTGCGTAAGTAATGGAAAGGCTACCACGGTGGGGAGGGTAGGTCGGACGAGAGGACGAAGGAGCGGAGTTTGTCTTGGCAGCGACGGACGCGGCGGGTGTTGTTGTGCAAGCTGACCCGGATGTCCTGCTTGTCCTGCGGCAAGCTGTTGGCCGTGTGGCACTTGAAGTCCTCCCAGACCCACTCCACAGGGTTGAGCTCGGGAGCGTAACCGGGGAACCACTCGACGTGCAGGCGCGGATGAGCCTGACGGAGTTGGCGGACGGCCGGCCCCTTGTGAATCCTGCCCTGGTCCCACAGCAAGATGAGGTGTCCGGGCAGGTGGCGCAGAAGTGCCCGCAGAAACTTGGCCACGTCGGGGGTCTTGAAGTTATTCTGCTGGAACCTGACGTACAGACCCATGCGCCGCCTGCGCGCCGAGACGCTGAGCGCCGCCAAGGCCGAGATGCGATCGTGCTTGTAGCTGTAGCGGATGAGCGGGGTCTGGCCCCGCAATCCCCAGGTCCGGCGGCGGGTGGGGATGAGCAGGAACCCGCTCTCATCCAGGAAGACCAGATGAGCGCCAAGTCTTCGGGCCTTTTTTTATATGCGGCCAGCGGTAGCGCTTCCAATGGGCTATGGCGGCCTCGTCGCGCTGGATGGCCCGGCGCTCGGGAACCTGGCAACTCCACCCGGCGGCGCGCAGCAGCTTCCAGACGTGGCTGGGGTGGTACTCGACTCCGAACTCCCGCTGGATTACCTGCGTGATGCGCTTCAGCGTCCAGATCTCGTTGGGGAAGCCGTAGGCCACCGCCCCAGCCAGCAAGATCTTCCACAGGCGTTGCTGCTTCTTGGCCGGCAGCTTGCGGGGCCGACCGGGTACGGGCTTGGGGTTCAAGGCCGAGTCCCCACCGCGCTGGTGGGCCTCCCACCATCGCCAAACGGAGGAAAGCGAGGCCCGCGTCTGCCGGGCAACCGCGCTCAGGCTTGCTCCGCCTATCAGCAGCGCTACCGCACGCCGCCGCCGGTGCTCCAAGGTCTTCGCCGATCCGTTTGGTCTCATGCTTCATCTATCGGCGCTCGCCTTCCTTTACTTTAGCAAAACTCAATAATTGCTCGTTTCCGGCCAATGCCCGACTACTATGAACAGAAGCAGCCGCAGCAACAGTGGGAGAAGCCGACGAGGTGAACATGAGATACGTCGTGATGTTTGCCTTCGCGTTTGCTGCCTGGCGCGCCGTAGGCATGGACGATGGCCGGGTCCTGGAGGCGATCCTAGAGTTGCCGGACACGTTGCGCTACCCAGGTAGCCAAGCAGTAATGGAGATCGAAAAGGGCGCCGACCTCGTGGAGGTGCTTTCGAGGAAATGGGCGAGCTGCGGCCCAAAGGACCAGGCGAAAGTACTTAGCTTCGTGGTGAATCTTGCGAACGCGAAGGTCGCATCGCGCCAGCAGTACTACAGGGTCAGCGACGCGAAGGTCGTGAAAGCGCTTGTGGAGGCACTTGATTCCGCGATGCCGGAGGTGCGAGCATGTGCCGCGTCATTGCTTGCTTCCGACATTGACGAGGGAGCCCTGCGGTCTGTGGGAGCTGACATCGTCAGGTTGGTCGGAAAGCACGGCAACGTCGATGGCATACTTCTGCTGGGCAGAACCGGTCGCCAAGATGCCAGGGAGTTGCTGTCCACAGACCGGCGCTTCTTGTCATACTCGAAGGATGCAGTCCAGTTGGCGCTGGCTAAGCTAGGCGACGCCGACGCAGAAGCGGAGTTGATCAGGGCTTTTGAGAATGCGAAGGATCCCCGGGACAAGCATCGCTGCGCCGACTCGCTTGGTTATGTTGGCTTTGACCGAGCGGTTAGAGCGCTGGCCGCCGAGTTACGTACCCCGGAGGAGATCCGATACGGCGCGCTGTATTCCTTGCGGGTGTTCATCATCTCTGCACTGAGCAGAGCGTGCCCAAAGGAGGAGGTGCTCTGGAAACCGCAGGAGCAGGAGCAGCCGAAGGATGACGCCTACTACGAACAGGTTGAGAACTGGGCGGTGAGGAAGTGCGGCACGGTCTGGAAGCACCCCAGGCCACGATTCTTCTACACGATGGCAATGCCTGGCAGGCCGGTTCCTTGAGACACGTGCGGGGGCATATTGGATAAATAGTGACAGACACTATTTATCGCTGGAAGGCCTGGAGCTTTCCGCCAAGTAGCGCCTCGCCCTCACGGCCCCGCCTCCCGCACCACCACGTTGTCCAGCATCAGGCAAGGCTCCTTGCTGCCCTCCTTGCGCCGCCCGCGAATCTCGAAGTGCTGCAAGAAGAGCCCCTTCGCGCTCTCGCTTGAGCCCTGCGCCGGGGTCGCCTCCGCCACCACGCAGCGGACGTGCTGCCACGTGTTCTCCGGTACGGCAGGCACGTGGTAGCTGTGCCGTTCCACCGTCTGCGCCGGGTGCCACTGCTGGCTTGCCCAGCAGTGCGACTTCGCAGGTGCGTCCCCGGCCCCACGAACACCGGGTAACCGCACTTACGGACATGCACCCGCGGGTGTGTGAGTGCGGCAACTGCGCCGGTCTGGAATGACCTGTAGTTTCCGGCGGCGTCGCGACTGGCGCTCAGACTTCGTGGACGGCTTTCCCCGGCGCGGGCTTGCTGTTCCGGGCGGCAGGCTTCGGCTTTCCAGTCGCCGGTGCCTTCGCCGTCTTCACTCCCCGCCGTTTGCGGAGCCGCTCGCAGTAGTCGAACATCGCGTCGAGCGTCTTGAACCGTTTCTCGAAAGCACGCCGCGCCTGGCGGCAGCGTTCCACGTCCTCTCCGTCATAGACCAGCGCGGCTTGTTTGGCAGCGGCAATCTTCGCGCTCATGCGCGTCTCCTCACGTCCTGCCCAAGCGCAACCTTCGGGATGGTGAACGGCGACCGCAACAGCGGCGACCGCCAACCCAGCCGCTTGTTCACCTCGTCCAGTTTCGCCTGCGTCTGATCGTTTGACAAGTGCGAGTGGTTCCACGAGAGCAGATAGTCCACGCGATGCACGCTCGCGAACGCCAGGTGCGCGGCATCGCCGGGCTTGGTTGCCGGGACGACCCCCGCCGCCAGGTAGCTGTCCGAGCACTCCCTGACCGCCGCCCCGCCAGGCAGATAGGTGATACGCCGCACAAGGGCAAGCGCGGCTTTCTGACCCCGGTAGGCCCCTTCCGCCAATTCCCCTTCGGCGAAGCCGGACGTGTGAACCATGAAGAAGGGGCGTTCCTGCTCCCACCACTGCCAAGTCGCCAGCCTGCGCGCCACAGCCGCGCTCTCGCCGCCCTCATAGTACAGCGCCGAAATGACGTTCGTGTCCAGATATACGGTTGGCTTGCGGCTCATGCCCGCCCCCTACACGCGGGCGAGGATGCTACTCGTCGCCGGGCGCTTCGGCAAGGGGACCTTCATCCTTGGCGCGCGACCTGCTCCAGAGACACTCCATGCTTCACGGCGCCTCGCGCACCACCACGTTGTCCAGCATCAGGCAAGGCTCCTTGCTCCCCTCCTTGCGCCGTCCGTGAATCTCGACGTGCTGCAGGAAAAGCCCCTTCGCGCTCCCGGTCGAGCCCTGCGCCGGGGTCGCCTCCGCCACCACGCAGCGGACGTGGTGCCACGTGTTCTCCGGCACGGCATGCACGTGGAAGCTGTGCCGGTCCACCGTCTGCGTCTCCGCGCTCTTGCGCGTCTGAAAGGCGACTTGAAGGTTTTCGAGCCCGCGCTGCAGAACGTCGAACTCCACGACCGTCCCCTTCTCCGGAATCTTGAGCATGTGGTAGACGCCCAGGCGCGGGCTCTCGTTGGCCGGCGTCACCAGCAGCACCCCGCCGCGTTCCGGCACCTGGACGACCTGCACCCGCCCCTCGTCGCCGTTGAACTCCTGCGTTCCCTCGTCGAAGGTGCACCGCAGGATGACCCGCCCCGGCTCCGCCTTGGACGTCTTCTCTTCCTCGGCCTTGGCCGGCGGCGGTTGCGGCGGCGCGGGCGGCGGCGCGGGCGGCGGCGGGTTCACCAGTTCGTCCAGTTCCGTGCGCGCGCGGGCCACGAAGATCGGATCGTTGTGCGCCGCGAGATAGGCCTTCAGCCGCTTGATCCGCCCCGCCTTGTCGTTCGGCCCGACACCCTCGTAGCGCTTGTCGAACGCCTCCCGGTCCACTTCCTCCGCCGTCTTGGGCGGCAGCGAGACGGCCGGCTTCACCTCAGGGGCTTTCGCGGGCTTCTCGGAAGGCGCCGCGGCCTTGGGCTTCGCCGTCTCGACGGGCGCCGCCGCGGGTTTCTCCTCCTTGCGCGCGGCCGGGGTCCCCTGCGAACGCAGCGCCCAGACCAGACCCACGATGGACGCCAGCAGCGCGAAGCCCGCCACCGCCAGGAGCACCGGGTACCCCCCGGCGCTCCGCCCCCCGCCGGCCTGCGGCAACTCCGTCGTCTGCGCGGTCTCCAGCGCCCGGCGCCGCTCCGACAGGTGCGTCCGCGCGAGATGCCCCTTCGTCGGGAAGGCCGAGGAGGTCGGCGCGTGGAAGAACGCCGCCTTGGGCGTGCGGCCCGCGAGCGCCGCGTCCAGGTCCGCGATGAGGTCCTCGGGCCGCTGGTAGCGATGCGCGGGCTGCTTGGCCATCATTTTCGCGACGATCTGGCCCCACGCTTCCGGCACCTCGGGGTTCCTCTCGCACACCCCGGGCGCCTCCTCCTGGACGTGCTGGCTCATGATGACCGCCGGGTTGGGGTCGTCGAACGGCGTGCGGTCCGCGAGCATGAAGTAGAAGGTGCCGCCCAGCGAGTAGAGGTCCGAACGGATGTCCGTCTTCTCCCCGCGCGCCTGCTCGGGCGAGATGTACAGCGGCGTCCCCATCGTCACGCCCGGCTGCGTCAGTCCCGCCTTCGGCTTCACGCCCTTCGTCACCAGGTCCGCGTCCTCCTCGTACTTCGCCAGCCCCAGGTCGCACAGCTTCGCCACCCCGTCGCTCGTGACCATGATGTTGTCCGGCTTGATGTCGCGGTGCACCAGGCCGTGGCGCGAGACGTACGCGAGCGCCTCGGCGATCTGCCGGATGATCCGCACCGCCTCCTCCGGCGCGAACGGGCCCTGCGAGGCCTGCTGTTCCTTCACCGTGGGGCCGTCCACGTACTCCATCGCGAAGTACAGGTATCCGCCGGCCTCCCCGCAGGCGATGCCGTTGATCAGGTTCACGTGGTTCAGCTTGGCGCTGAAGCGCGCCTCGCGCAGAAAACGTTCCTTGTACCGCGTGTCCGCCGACAGCTTCGGCAGCAGGATCTTCACCGCGACCAGCCGGTCCATCCCTTCCTGCTGCGCGCTGTAGACCGTCCCCATCCCGCCTTCGCCGATCTTGCCGATGAGCTGGAAGCCGGGGATCTCGATCGGGCGTTCGGGCAAGCCGCGAGCTTCCTTGCGCGCCGCCATGGAGCGCTTCCCCGAGGTGGGCCTCGCCAATATGGCCTAGGCGCCCTCGCCTGTGTGGCGCAGGCGCCCTCGCCTGCGCGCGGCTGGGCCACAGGCGCGCCGCCGAGTGAGAGTGAGAAGATAACCCTTCCGCCGCGCAGCGGCCACTGGTTTTGAGCCGCCAAAATGCCGACGAATGCACGTGTGACGCGTGTGCCGCTCGTGGCTTGTCCACCAGTGGCCGTCGCCCTTCGCCCGCCTGGATCCCGAACCTACTTCCCCTTCGGCTCGGGCGCGGGCGGCGCGGCGGCCTTCGGCGGCGTCAGGATGTACTGCACCGACTCGCCGGGGCCGAGCGCCTCCGCGAGCTCCAGCCACGGCCCGGCCTGAAGGTCCTTCACCTCCGAGCGCGCTTCGGCGTACGTGCTCCCCGCCCCGAACCGCTCGCCCCCGTACGCCCCGCGCTCCGGCATCCGCACTTTCACCTTCAGCGTCCGCGGCGAGTTCTCGAAGTTCACGAAGTTGAGCAGGATCCTGTCCGAAGTGGCCCCGCTCCCGGCCTGCGCGGGAATCGCGGCGGTGTCCACGGCGCGGAAGTAGATGAGCTTCCCCGCGGTCTCTTCCTTGTTGAGCACTGTGTACGGCAGCGGCCCGCCGTGCGTCGCGTAGGCCAGCGCCAGCCGGCGGTAGGTCTTCAGCCGCGTGTCTTCCCCCTTCACGCCGGGATAGGCGCTCAGCGTCGCCGGGTCGGCGCCCTTCGCCGGCGTCTGGAAGATCCCGAAGTCGTCGAAGATCGCCGCGTGCTGCATCGTCCGGTCCGCGACGGCCAGATGCGCGCGCATCACCCGGTCGAAGGCCTGCGCGTGCGGCTGCGTCGAGGGATACCGCGGCCCGTTCTCCTCCGAATGCCAGTTGTTCGCCCCCGTCTCCGTGTTCACGTACTCGACCGGCCAGCCGTCCTGCACGCCCCGGTACGTGGCCAGGTTCTCCACGAAGCTCCCGCCCTTGTTGTCCGCGTACGAGAACCCGTAGGAATGCCCGTTCGTCGCCTGGCACAGCTCCTCGACCGCGCGCCGGTTGTCCGCGTCGGCGTCCCAGTTCTTCGGCGTGCCCTTGCCGCCGCCGTAAGCCCACCCGCAGGCCGCGACCTTCACGTGCGGCGGCTTGATCTCGTTGAGGTACTTCGCGAGCTCCACCGTCTCGGCCTGCCCGCCGCCGAACATGCACGGCTCGTTCCCCAGCTCGTACCAT